>SXGT01449593.1_pt1 | contig 12013 bp, 11 predicted proteins | sample 3176221 | NCBI WGS metagenome assembly SXGT01 (sample SAMN11356862, study PRJNA531348) | freshwater metagenome | isolation source: freshwater sample F1-120 | place: China: Fuxian Lake, Yuxi | collected 2017-12-25
CGGACGAGATTCCGCTCGCGAATGTGCGTTGGGTGATCTGCAATCCGGACAACGTCGGGCCGCAGCCGCAGTTCTACATTCTCCCGGACGGGCGGAAGATTCACTTCGACGAACAACTGCAGGGACTGCCACGGAACGATGACAGATTGCACCGGCAGCAGCACCGCGAACGCTTGCGAGGTCTTGCGGTACAACCCCGCCTTCCGCAGTTCGTCGAGGAAGATCGTGTCTGCCTTGCGGAGCGTCACCAGTTTCTCCTCGGTCACGTCGCCGATACAACGCACTGCGAGGCCGGGGCCGGGGAACGGGTGCCGCCACACCACGTCTTCCGGCAAGCCGAGTTCGACGCCGAGTTTCCGCACCTCGTCCTTGAAGAGGTCGCGTAAGGGTTCGATCAACTCGAAGCCGAGTTCTGCCGGAAGGCCGCCGACGTTGTGGTGAAGTTTGATCGTAGCGGCCGGGCCGTCGATGCTGCCGCCGCTCTCGATCACGTCAGGATAGAGCGTGCCCTGCGCCAGAAAGTGCGCATCGGGAATGCTCTTCGCTTCGTGCTTGAACACGTCGATGAACACCTTCCCGATGATCTTCCGCTTCTGCTGCGGGTCGCTCACGCCGGCGAGCGCCGAAAGGAACTGCTCCTTCGCATCGACCGCGTGCAGGTCCGCTTTGAACCAGTCGCGGAACGTGTGCTTCACGAGTTCCGTTTCGCCTTCGCGCATCAAGCCGTTATCGACGTAGATGCACGCGACCTGCGGCCCGATCGCTTTCACCAACAGCGCGGCACAAACGCTCGAATCGACGCCGCCGGACAGCCCGCAGATGACGCGCTTGTTGCCGACCTTCGCTTTGATGCCGGCGACCGTGCTCTCGATGAACGCGGTCATCTTCCACGCGCCCGAGCAACCGCACACGTCGCGTAGGAAGTTCGCGAGGATCTGGCCGCCGTGCGGCGTGTGCGCGACTTCCGGGTGGAACTGAAGCCCGAACAGCGGGCGCGACTTGTGCTTTACCGCCGCGAGCGGGCACGTGTCCGTGGACGCGAGGGCCTCGAAGTCGCCGCTGACGTTCTGCACCTGATCGCCGTGACTCATCCACACGGTCGATTCGGCGGGGTAGCCCTGGAAGAGGCTGTTTCGCTTCGTCACGTTGAGCGTGGCGCGGCCGTACTCGCGGCTGTGCGCAGTCTGGCCCACCTTGCCGCCGAGGAAGTGACACGCGAGTTGCATGCCGTAACAGATGCCGAGTACCGGAACGCCGAGGTCAAAAAGTTCTGGGGAGCAGTGCGGCGCCCCAGGTTCGTACACGCTCATCGGCCCGCCGGAAAGGATGATCCCTTTCGGGTTCAGCTCCTTCACGCGTGCGGCGCTGAGGTCGTGGCGCACCACCTGGCAGAACACGTTCAACTCGCGCACCCGGCGCGCAATCAGCTGCGCGAACTGAGAGCCGAAGTCGAAGATCAGGACGAGTTCGTTTGTCATGTCGAAAGCCTTTTATCCGCAGATTTCGCAGATGGACACAGATTTGAAGACAGAATGAGGAGAGTGAGATCAATTCAAACTCTGCTTCCTGTATTTGAAATCTGCGTTGATCTGCGAAATCTGCGGATCACTCCTTCTTTCCTAACTCTTGTGCGCGCCTGGTGGCGGCTTCGACCGCGTCCATCGCGGCGGCGCGGAAGCCACCTCGCTCGAGCGCGTGAATCCCCGCGATGGTCGTGCCGCCGGGACTCGCGACCGCGTCCTTCAGCGCGCCGGGGTGGAGACCGGTTTCGAGTACCATCTTCGCCGCGCCCAGCACCGTTTGCGCCGCGAGCGCCTGCGCGGTTGCTCGCGGGAGGCCACACTTCACGCCGCCGTCGGCCAGCGCTTCGATGAACAGGTACACGAACGCGGGTCCGCTGCCGCTTAGTCCGGTCACCGCGTCGAGTAAGTTTTCAGGAAGGTGAAACGCCTGGCCCACCGCGCCGAACAGTTTCCCGACGACGCCGATATCGGGGTTGTCCAACTGCTTGCTTAACAGCGCATAGCCCGATGCACTGGCCGCGACCAAGCACGGCGTGTTGGGCATCACGCGAGCGATTCGCGCGATACCTAACCCGGCCGCGAGTGAGTCGAGCGTGACGCCGGCCGCGATTGAGACGACGAAGTGCCGCGATTCGAGGGCCGCACGAACTTCGGTCATCACCGTGGGGACGACATGCGGCTTCACAGCCACGACGAGTACGTCGCACAGCGCCGCCACGACGCCGTTGGTCGGAACGGTTTCGATCCCGGTGGCCGCTTCAAACTTCGCGCGCATTTCCGGGTATGGGTCGGCGGCGCGGCAGCGCTTCACGTCGAGCAATCCGGCTTTCACCCACGACGCCGCGAGCGCGGTGGCCATCTGCCCGGCACCGAGGAAGCCGACCGACAGTGGGAACAGATCCTCGTGCGTCATGTGCGAGAGTCCCGCGAACCGGCAGAAAAACTAAAATCCTATCATAGCGACTTCACGGTGTCGGCGGAAATGCTGGCTTCGGAACCCGCGCCCGTGTAATGTTTTCGGAACTGCCTGGACCGATTCTCGGGGGGCTAACGCCGCCCCGTTCGTCAAAGAAGAGCGATGCCAATGTCTGCTGACTCTCCCGTTCCCTCTCCGACTGCGCCGCGAACCGGTTGGGCCAGTCTCAAAGACCTGAGCCGTTACCAGTGGTTCGTGTTCGTCGTCTGCTGTCTCGCGTGGGACATGGACTGCATGGACCAGCAGTTGTTTGTCCTCGCGCGGCGCCCGGCGATGACCGAACTGGTGCCGAAGGTCACGAAGGACGATTCACGCCTCCCAGCGTTCACCGAAAAACTCACGGCGCAAGCCACGAAGGACAACAAACCGAAGCCGGATGAGGCGCGCGTAATAGCCGCGATTCAGTCCTCCGATATTGGGGACGCGGCGACCTACGCGACCTCGTTCTTCATGCTCGGCTGGGCGTTCGGCGGGATCGGGTTTGGGATCATGGGCGACCGCATCGGGCGAGTGAAGACGCTGATGGCGACGATCGGACTCTACTCACTGTTCACCGGACTGAACGCCCTCTCGCAATCGACCCTCGACTTCTACCTATTCCGGTTCCTCACGGGCATGGGCGTCGGGGGAGCGTTTGCGGCGGCTGTCACGCTCTTGGCCGATACTATGCCCAACAACGCGCGGCCGTTCGTGCTGGGGCTGTTTCAGGCGTCGTCGGTTATGGGGAACATTACCGCCGCGCTCATCTCGATGTGGTTCGGGTCACTGCAAGAAAGCGGCGCCTTCGCGGGCAAGACGATGTTCGGGTTCGACATGGTCCCGTGGCGGCTCATGTTCCTGATCGGGGTGATACCGGGGTTCCTCATTGTCGTGGTGCAAGCGAAGTTGAAAGAACCGGAGCGGTGGTTACAAGCTCGCGCCGCCGGTGATAAGAAGGCCGGGTCGTACGGCGAGTTGCTCGGCGACCCGCTCTGGCGCAAGCACGCGGTTCTGGGGTTGATCCTCGCGCTGTCCGGCGTCATCGGGCTGTGGGGCATCGGGTTCTTCTCGCCGGACCTCCAACAGCACGTGGCCGAACCGCAGTACCGGAAGGAAGCCGCTGAGTTGGTGCAACAGCAGCAGTTGACCGGTCAAGAGGCAGCCGCGTTCACTACCAAGTACGTGAACGGGCAGAAGGCGTACTGGGCCGGGATCACGTCGCTGGTGCAGAACACCGGGGCGTTTTTCGGGATCTTCGCGTTCAGCTACGTCACGTCGCTGCTCGGTCGGCGCATCACGTTCGGGATATTCTTCCTCGCGGCCGGCGCATCGACTGCGACGGTGTTCATGTTCCTCAGTCAGTGGTCGGACATCTTCTGGATGATCCCCATCATGGGGTTCTTCCAGATCGCGCTCTTCGGCGGATACGCGATCTACTTCCCCGAACTGTTCCCGACGCGGTTGCGCAGCACCGGCACGTCGTTCTGCTACAACGTGGGCCGTCTGTTCGCCGCGGCCGGGCCGTTCGCGCTGGGGTTGCTCACCAGTCAGGTGTACGCGGGGTACGAACAACCCAACCCGCTGCGCTACGCGGGCGTGACGATGTGTAGTATCTTCCTCATCGGGCTGATCGTGCTGCCGTTCCTGCCGGAGACGAAGGACAAGCCGCTGCCGGAGTGATATACCTCGCGTAGCCGCGACGCGCAGCGGAGCGAGCGAGGAGGAACGCGATGATGGTTCCGGATTGGTTGCAAACGCGAAGCGGGTCGCTTAAAGCGGGCGTGCGCCCTGAGACGACGTTCGTGATGCTTGAGGGCCAACCGCTCTACAAGTTGGAGGTGCGCCCCGCGAAGAGCACGTTCGCATGCGCAGTGAGCACCACGGTCAACGGCAAGCGCCTCGACGACAGTGCCGCGACCTACCCGACCGCCGAGGCCGCGCTCGTAGGGGGCCTCGACCAGTTGCGTAACAAGCTGGGTTGGTAACGCGGTCTTTATCGTAGTCATCACGCTCCGCGTGATGTCGCCTTCGCGGTGCAGGTGCGATTCCAGCAACACGTTATCGCTTGCCGCAGCGCGGACATCACGCGGAGCGTGATGACTACGGTAAAGACCCGACCGCTCAGCGGTTCTTCACCAGGAACGTGATGCCGCCCTTCGCGCCGCCAGCTGTCATGTGTGCGGTCTGGTCGAAGCCGTACGCTTTCAGCACGCGGACGATTGTCTCGCCTTCCCGCTCGCTGCCGACTTCGAACAGTTGCTTCCCCGCGTCCGTCACCGCCCACTTCTGGTTGATCTGCTGAACCTTGAGCGCGGTGTTATCGAAGTTGCGCCCCTGCGTGTTGTACGGTGCTCGCGTCGGCGCCTTTCCGTTGGCGAGGAAGAACGTCAAGTTCGACGCGCCGCCGAGTTTGCAGAACTCGGTGAACTTCGAGTCTTGTACGGTGCGCGCGGCTTCGCGCGCGGCCCACTCCGTCGGCCCGAACCGGCCCAGCACTTCCGGCCCGAACGCGACCACCCACTCGGGGCCGTCCTTTCGCACTTCCACCTTGCGCGGGTCGATCTTTACCATCTCGCCAGTGAACCCGACGCCCGGAATCGGGATGCCGGTTCTTGCGAGAGAGTCGATCTGCGAGTTCAGCAGCATCGCGCCGCCGGCGTTCGCCTTCGGCTGATCGAGCGAGACGAAGAGGTAGCTCATCGCCGGTTGTGTGGGCGTGCCGACCACGCCAACGCGGTTGAACCCGTATTTCTGAATCACCGCGCTCGCCTGGTCGGCTCCGGCCCGGTCGGTGCCGAAGTTCAGCAGGATGTTGCTGTCGTCGCGAACGCACCACACGCCGCGAATCGCCTCGACTCGCGTGGTGCGGATGTCGATTTGCTGGACGAATTTCGCGGCAGCGCCGGCTGCAGCACCGGGACCGCCGGCTTGCGCGACGGTACCGGCGTTGTTGTCCTTCGGGTCGTGCTGCACGCCCGCGATCGCCGGGCGCCCGTTCGTGAGACCGTACTCGATGACTGGCTTCGTTCCGCCGATCGCGACCCACTCGGTCGGGCGCAGTTCGCGGAGGACTCGCGCCACGTCACGCGCGATGCCTTCGTTGTCGCCTGTGTTCCGCAGTACCTTTTGCCCTGCCCAAACTTCCCACCCGCCCACGACGCGCTTCACGGACACGTCCATCGCGCTGAGCGCGAGTTTCTGTTCCGCGTGCGGGAGCGGGATTTCGGAACCCGGTTGTTTCGGTACCGCGGGGAATCCCGGCGGGGGCGTCAGCGCGCCGGGCGCGGGTGTGTTCGGGATCTGGAAGTTGGGCGGCAGTAACCCCGGTGGCGCGGGCGAATTCGGGCGCACCGGTGACATGGGGAACGCGGGTTGCGGTTGCGCGCTCGCGCCGTTCGCCGCAAGAATCACGCCCAAACCCACCGCGACGATTCGCTTGCGCACGTGCCTGCCCCCGAACGAGACGGATTCCGACTGTTCGGGTTGTATCGGCTTTGCGAGCGGTGGAAGTTAAGGGAAGCCGCTTGCGGCGTAGCGGTCGCCACGCCCCTTCGCGAGCAGCTCCCGCTCAAAACACGATCGGTTCGGGCCACGCGAGCGGCACCACGAACACCTTGCCGTCACCGATGCGCCCGGTGCGCGCGACCTTCGGCACGGCTTCCTTCAGCGCGACGGCTTGCTCGTCGGTCGCCCAGACGGTGATCTCCACTTTTGGCAGATACGCGGTGCTGTATTCGGACCCGCGATAGCGGTCGAGGTAGCCCTTTTGCCGGCCGTAGCCCTTGGCCTCGCGCACCGCGCACGCGGTCACGCCGAGGTCCGCGATGACCCGCAACACGGCCTCCGCCCGGAATGGTTTCACTACGATTGTGAGTTGCTTCATTGGGCACGCTGGTGTCAGCGAGGGTTCATGGTGTACATGAGCCAGACGACGAGTAGGCCGATGACCGCGATGATGCCCAGAAACCCGACGGCGTTGATTCCGATTGCGAGGTTCCGCTTGCGGGTCGCCAGGTTCGCGTCGGGTTTCTTCTGGTCGTACTCGTGTTCGCACTCGTTGCAAATGACGGCCCGGCACACGATCGCCCCGACCGTGCCCAGATACCACGGCCACGGTCCCGGGCGCGCCGACCGGCAACCACACTTCGGGCACGGCACGCCCGTGTTGTTCCGCCGGCGGCGGCGCGGGCGGTCGCGATCGTCGTCGTCGTCGTCGTAATCGTCGTCGTGCCGTGGCATGAGTGATTCCCGTCTCGGTTGGAGGTGGCTAACTACTCGACGAGGACGAAGACGACGAACCGGTGCTGCCGAAGCCGCCGCGACTGATGGACGAACCGGAGGGAGGTGACGACGATCCGACCGAACTCGATCCGCTCCCGGTGCCGGACCGGTATGTTGTGGTGGTGCCGCTGGAGCGGTAGCCGGAACTGCCCGTGAGCCACGAACTCGACCGCGACAACGAACTGTAAGCGATCGGTACCAGGAGTGGTGCCCAGACGTGGTTGGTGTACGCCCACGGGCGGTGGTGGCGGTCATAAGGAACACCGGGTTCCGGGATCGGCCGGCCCTCCACGTCGAGTACTCGGTTGCCCTGTGCGTCGGTCTTCCACTTCTCGGGGATCACGTTCCCGTTTGCGTCATACCAGGTGCGGTCTGGCGGTTCGTACTGCTGGGCCGACGATGTGGACGAGCCACGCTTGCCGCACCCGCGTGACGTGATGCAGCACCCGGTGAGCATCAACCCGGATAGTACCGTGAGCGTAATCTCGCGCGATTTGCGCATGGGTTTACCCGCCAATCGCCCGGACCACGATCAGGCTGATGCCCAGAACCACCGCGGCGACCACGATACCGACCGCGATGTTGCCCTTGCCCAACTCTTCTTCGACCTGAAGCTTGGGTGTGATCCACTCGAACACCTTGAAGCCGAGCGCCAGCATCGCGATACCGAGTAGCCCGAACACGGTGGCAGCGAGGAGTGAGTTGGCGAACGCCTCGGCGTTCCATTCCGCAAACAACATCATAACCGCACCGTGGGCGTGAGGAGGGAAGACCCGGACCGGACGCCACTGTACGGTTACATCCGCGGCGTTTCACGCCTCATTTTCGCAATTCGCCGGCCTGGGCGCTACTTCGCCTGGAAATGCCCGCGGATCTCGCGCAAGATCGACATGATGTATAGCCCGGCGGTGATGTGTCCCGCGTCGAGCCAGACAATCCGCTGCTTGCCGGTCACCTCCCACAGCGCGGTGGCGGCCTTCGGCGGAACGACCTCGTCGTCCTTCGCCGCGATCAGCAGCAGGTTCTTGCCCTTGAGTTGTGTCGCATAGGTGATCGGGTCCACTGGAGCGATGAGCCGCTTCACGATGACCTTGCCGCCGATCGCGTCGAGAACCTTCGTGACCTCTTTCGCTTTGGGGTGGTCGTAGTAGGCATCGACCAGCCCACCGCCGCCGAGGATCATGCACACGTTCTTGATACGAGGCTCGTTCGCGGACGTGATGCCGGTGAAAAAGCTCCCCAGACTGGTGCCGACCATGCCGAGGTTGTCGGCATCAACCTCCGGGCGGCCGGCTAGCCACGCGATTGCGCAGCGACAATCGAGGACGCCCTGTCGGACGCCTTCGAGCGTGCGAACGATGTCGGTGGAGACGAGTTTCACCGTGCTCCCGGGTGCGCGCCGCTGGTTGTAGTGTGGGAGCAACACTACGAGCGAGGCGACCCCGTTTTGCGCCAGCCACATCGCTTCGGCGCGGGCGATGAGTTGGTTCCCTTGCATGATGTCGAGCACGACCACGGCGGGGAACTTGCCCGGCCCCTTCGGGACAAAGTACTCCGCGTGAACGGTGTTGTTCTCCGCGATGTCCGTGGTGATTGGCGACGGGAACGTGAGGTCGTGAACAGTGACGCCGCTGTGCCGCAGGTCGGCGCGGTCCGCGAGTTTGTAATCGCCCTTGTAGGCTTCTTTGAAGCGGTAGCCTTCGGCGATCGGCGCCTTCTCGGGATCGACGGGCACCTGAATCATGCCGGTGGTGTTCGCGGCGAAAGCGGCGGGGCTACAGCACAGCCCGACAGTAACGGCGAGAGCGATGCGTGACATGGAGCGTGCTCCCGCGTCGTTGAAGGGGAATGCGTTAATGGTACGCGGATACGGATAGTGGGCGAAGCGGAAAGTGCGCTGGAATCAGGTGTAGGAACCTTGTCGCGACGTTAACGTGCGAACTGTTGCAATGACGACGTGGCCGTTACGATGCGGTGGGTTCTGATCGCTGCACTTCACTCCATTTCTCGGAGGCCGGCATGTTAGCGTTCCGACGCAATCGCGCGACATTCAAACAGTCGCCCCTATCCTCAGAATGACAATCGGAGTGCCCTCCTGCGCCTGGAACAGATGGAAGACCGCGTGGTCCCGGCCAACCTCATGCTCGTGGTGGACACCGAACTTGATGTCGATGGTCCGAACGATGGCGTCACGGGCCTCCGAGAAGCGATTCGCCTCGCGCAAGAGGCTGGTGCTGGTCCGCACATGATCACGTTCGCGAATACGATGAACGGGAAGGTTTTCAAACTCGGTGACGCAGGCACTGAGATCAAACTGACGAAGACCATCACCATCGACGGCCTGGGGAAGAACATCACGGTCGAACGGGACGCGACAAAGGGCGACATCAGCCTGTTCGAGGTGCAACAGACCGCCGTGGCGTCAATCATCGGGTTGAAACTCCAAAAGGGTGGTGGCACCCTCGTTTTCCACGGCGGCGCGGTCGTGTCGTCCGGGAATCTAACCCTCCAAGACTGCACATTCCAGAACAACGCCGCGAGCTTCGGTGGCGGGTTGTCGGTTACAGATGCGAACGTGACCGCCAACTCCGGGGTGGTGATCCAAGAGAACACGGCGAATCTCGCAGGAGGCGGAATCTACATCCGGAAAGTTAATGCGGAGTTCGCTCCGATCGTCGAGTTGACCGGTGCCACAGTGTCGGCAAACACTGCAGCCTTTACTGGTGGCGGAATCCATCTCCTCAACGGGGATCTCCGGCTCGATGGTGCGCTGATCTGCTGCAATAACGCTGTAAACAACTTCAGCGAAGCCACCCGCGGCGGCGGCGTCTTTGCTGCGGACGGAACGAACGTGATCGCAAAAAACAATCCGACCATCGCTTCCAACAGTGCGATGACTGGGGACGGACTTTATCTCGAAGTAGGCGCCGCGCGCACAGGAACCAGCACCTACGTCGAAGATTCGGAATACGACGGTAATCCGGCCTGATTCGGTTGTGGCATACTCCTGAGGAACCGGACATGGTGACCAAGCAACTGCTTCGCTGCCTGCTTCTCGCGGGTGGTCTGGCAACGCTTCGTCTCGTCGCGGCGGAACCAGTGCCCGCGCCGCGCGTGGTGTCACCTGGGGAGTTGGTGCGCCGCTTGGCCAGCCCAAGCGAGCAGGAGTGGCAAGAGGCGCACCGCCAGTTACTCCTGCTGGAATCAGAGCCACCGGAACGGCTTCGTGCAACAGAATCAAGTGACCCGCTGCGGCGCGAGCGTGCCGCAAGTGTCCTCAGCAAGATGGCTCAATTACGAGCCGATCGGGTTATGAATCGAGCGGAACGATACGTCAATTCTGGGCAAGTCGACCTGCTCGTGGCCAATTCCCAAATGTGGACGTTTCCACCAGGAGAGGATCGCCTTTGGATGCCCGGGTTTGAACTGTCCGAGCGAATTGCGGCCAAAGGGAAATTACAATGGCCGCTGGGAGGGAAAAAACAAGCGGTGTAAAGGGCTTCGTAGCCTGGACCGATCCGACGTTCGTGCGGACTGACGAACCGTTCCGCCCACAGGCGCGGATCGGAAAAGGGAACCGTATCCCCTGCCATTCCGTTGGCATCATCGCGCCAGAGATCGAGCCCCCGAACTCGATCTATCAAGCGTTTCTGGTATCACGCGGGACTGTTCGTACACACAACGATATCTCTCAGAGCGTCATCATCGCAAACGGAGATGTCACCGGATACACGGTGACCAACGCCATGATCATAGCCGATGGTGACATTACGATCACTCCGGCGACCGACACGATCCTGATTGCCCGCGGCAAAATCAACACGGCCGCAGCAACCGGCTCCCACCTCTCCGTGGGCGAGACCATCAAATTTCGATACCCCGGGATGTCTCCAGGCGATCCGGATCTGGGCAACACCGCAAAAGAAAGCGAGACGAAACATCTCGGCTTCATCACGTTCTTTGAGTTGACGCGAGTGGGCTTGGAGGCGAATGTCGCGGAGGGCGCGGTGCCGGTCGCGGGGGTCAAGGCCGGGTCGACGGGCGACAAGGCCGGCGTGAAGGTTGGCGATGTCGTACGCGATGTACACGGCAAGAAGCCGACCGACACCGAATCGCTGCGCCGACTTCTGCGAGACGCGATTGCGCTCGGCGATGCGACCGTGAAACTCAAACGCGGCAACGACATCGTCACCGCGAAACGGTCGCTTCCTGAGTAGTCGTGCTACGGGCGCGATTTGCCGGAAGCGAAGTCGGCGCCGAGCGCGATGAACTTCGTGTGGTTCGCGGCGATGTGATCCACGTCCACGACGGCCGCGTGCAGCGCGGCCGCGCTCACGGCGGTCGCGGTGAGGTCGTCACGCGGCGGGACTGCGGCGAGGTGCGGTGGGGCGAGGCTGCCGCCAGACCAGAACGCCGCCGCCGCGAGGCAACCGGGCGCGGTGCCGTAGTCCGCGGAAGAATCTGCGTCACCGCACGACGCGCAGGTTGGGCATCTCGTCGGCGAACTTATCGGCCGCGTTCGGGGTTACCTTGGTCGAGCCAACGTAAAGCGTGCGCAACCCCTCCAACCCTTTCAACTCAATCAACCCCTTGTCGGTGATTCCGGTCTTCGCGAGGTACAACGCCCGGAGCCGGTCGAGGGTCTTGATCGCAGCTAGCCCCTTGTCGGTGAACTGCGGATTGTCGGACACATCGAGCGATTCGAGGAGTGTGAGTTTTTTCAGCCCCGCGACTTCTACGTCACTCAATCCAGAGCCGGGGAGACGCACGTCTCGCAACTCGCGGCACTGACCGATCGCGTTCACGCGGGCCGCGGTCATCTCCGATTTGCTGAGAATCAGCCGCCGCAGGTTCGGCAATTCCTTGAGCGCCACCAGCCCTTTCTCCGTGCATCGCGTGGCGTCGTACACATCGACCGACCCGACCTGCGGGGACTTTTTCAGACTCATCAGCGCGGCGTCGGTCGCGCTCTCGAACTTTGCCGACACGCGAGCTGCCGCGGGCAACCTGGGGTCGATCTCGGCTTTCCCGTCAAGTTTCTTGATGAGGTCGATTACCTTTTGTTCATCGTCGGTTGGCTCGAGTGTTGCCGGTTGTGCCAGGGCAACGGAGGTGAGGCCGAGGGCGAGGAGCGAGGTAAGCGTGAATCGCACGAGATTCTCCGTCGGGCGGGGTCCGTGGCGGGGTTCAGAGGATTAGACCCGCTTCATGTGCCGGAGGTTCCGCACGTGGAGTGAGATCGCAGATCCAATAA
>SXGT01343188.1_pt1 | contig 12011 bp, 7 predicted proteins | sample 3176221 | NCBI WGS metagenome assembly SXGT01 (sample SAMN11356862, study PRJNA531348) | freshwater metagenome | isolation source: freshwater sample F1-120 | place: China: Fuxian Lake, Yuxi | collected 2017-12-25
ACCGAAAAATCGAGGACAAACGGCAACACACCCTGTAAACTCATGCCCGGCCTCCCTGCGGCGTTGAAGTGCTGATGTCACAACACCTTCTACGCCCTCGCGGGCCGCTTCATTGGATACGCATGAATAATGTGGGCTAGCAGCGTCGGCTACGAAACCGGTCACCGTTCGCCCGCATCCGACGCCAGCAGTTCATGCACTTTCGAATGCACGACTTGGCCGTCGATCGTGACCAGTGTTCCTTGCACGATCTCGTCCTCGCGATTGATCGCCCAGTGGCCCTCGTTGACCAGCGAGAGCAAGAACGTCGTCGTGTTGCGTGAGAACATCTGGCTGGCGTGAAACGGCACCGAGGCCGCCAGGTTGACGCAGCCAATGATCGACACGCCGTTCTCATCGACCGTTTCCCAGGGCCGAGTCAATTCGCAGTTGCCCCCCTGTTCTGCCGCCAGGTCGATCACCAACGAACCGGGTGCCATCGAACGAACCATCTCGGCCGAGACCAATCGCGGAGCCTTCCGCCCCGGCACCGCCGCCGTCGTGATGACGATGTCGCTTTCAGCGATGACCGGCGACAAGGCCGCTTGCTGACGTTGATAGAAGTCTGCATCCATCCCTTTCGCGTAACCGCCGCCGCCGGCCGCGTCCCCCAAGCCCATGTCGATGAACTTCGCACCGAGGCTCATCACATCATCCTTCGCGACCGATCGCACGTCCGTCGCTTTGACGACCGCACCCAATCGCCGAGCAGTCGCGATCGCCTGCAAACCGGCCACTCCCGCGCCGATCACAAACACGCGAGCGGCAGTGATCGTGCCTGCCGCCGTCATCATCATCGGAAACATCTTCACGGATCGCTCGGCCGCCAGCAGTACCGCCTTGTAACCGGCAATCGACGCCTGAGACGACAACACATCCATGCTCTGCGCGCGAGTGATCCGCGGCAACAATTCCAAAGCAAACGCCAGCGCGTCCCGTTCCGCGACTCGCCGCATGAACTCCGGCCGACCGAGCGGATCGCACAGGCTGATGACCACTTGCCCGGATCGCAGCGCGGAGATATCCGCTTCCGCCGCATCCGCGTTGGCTCCCGCCGTGCGAACCTGCAACAGGATGTCGGCTCGCGAGCAGACCTCTTCGCGATGAGCCAGCACTTCCGCGCCGGCCGATATGTACGCCGCGTCAACAAACCCGGCCGACGTTCCGGCTCCGGCTTGGACGACAACCGACAGCTTGGACTTCTTGAGCGCCGCGACCGAAGCGGGGACTAGCGCGACGCGGTGTTCCCTCCGAAACGTCTCGCGCAGCACGCCGACCACCAATGGTTTCGCAGTCGCCGCTGCCCCTGTCAGCGAATACGTCTCGCGATCACCCACCGCCACACCGTCCGTGCTCATCGTGCTTCCGTCTGAATGAGGGACCATTCGCCGCAGCGATGATTTTCGCACGACGTCAAGGGGAAGGTAGCGGCTGCCAATCTCTGAATTCAAACCGCACCATCGACCAATCGTTCAACGGCCTTGATCGTTGTTAGGTACTGAGTTCTACTCATTGTCCGCTGAAGGAAACTCATGTCGGGCCGATGCTGTCGCCGTGACGAAGCGGCGATGAGACTACGGCTGAGGAGAGAACTGATGAAATTGCTATCGGGCACCATCCTATTGCTCGCGGCGGAGCAGGCCTTCGCGCACGCGCAACTGGCTCAGTTTCCCAATCACGATGATGCCAAAGCGGTTCTGATTCCGGCGTCCGTCGTCTTTCTGGCTCTGGGTTCAATCTTGATGATTTGGGGACTGCTGAGCGAACTCCGGGATAAGACCAAGGTCACTGCCGGATAGAGTGAATGCACGACTTTGCACGCGAGCCGGGGTCAGGTCTTCAAATCTCATTTTTGGCCTCACGATCCACCCCTGACTTCCTTCTCACACCGCCATTCCAATCCACATCGCACTCCATTCGCGATGCCAAAAATGAAATTTGAAGACCTGACCCCTGATCGGTTCGCCGTGAGACGTGACGACTTCGTCGTGTTTGTTTTGCTGATCGTGTTTGTCGTCGGACTGGGCATTTGCGTCCGTCCGTTTGTTGCTCCAACGGCCAGAGAAACTTCGCGGCGTGACATCGTGCGGGCACAGTTGATTCGGCTGCCGGAGGCTTGGACGAAAGCTCAACAGCATTTGCGAGACTTCCCGGACGACGTGGTGGGATTGGCCCTCGCGGCCGAGGCAGCGGCGACTCAACAGCGGCATGCCGAGGCGATCCAGCTCTTCGAGCAATTGCCTCAGGATGGTGGTCGCTGGGAGTTTCGGCGCGAGTTTGGCATCGGTCGCCGACACGCGGTGCTCGGTCAAGTTCTTCTGGCGGAGCGGCATTTTCGCCGAGCGCTGCAGATCCATCCGTCGCACCGGGAGGCCAACCAGCAGCTTGGTCACATCCTGCAAGTCGCCGGTCGAGTCTGGGAAGCTGGGCCACACTTCTTCATTCCGATTCTGCGCGGGCAATGCAACATGGACGAACTGCTGTGCGTCGCGACTCCGGAACTCTTCTTTCGGCGCGACGAGCAATTGGAGCGGGACAATCAAGACTTGGCGAATCCCGACCTGCTGGTGACGTTGGCCACTGCGCGTCGATTAATTCTTGAAAACCAGCCATCAGCCGCCGAAGAGTCGCTGCGGCAAGTGTTGGCCGTCCGGCCAGAGATGGGAGAAGCTCAGGGACGACTGGGCCGCTTGATCGTCGAACGGGGCGACCTCGGCGAATTCCTGCAATGGCGCGGCAGCCTTCCCGACGAGGCTCGCAATCATCCCGAAGTTTGGTTCGCTCAGGGCTTGAAGGCGCGGCAGCTTGGTCTGCTTTCCGGCAGCGTCCGCTGTTTTCTCGAAGCGGTGCAGCGGCAACCCAACAACTTGAATGCGAACATCCAACTCGCCAATAGTCTGGCGAAAGTGGGACAGAAGGAGATCGCCACGGAACTGTCTCGCCGAACCGAGGTGATGTCTGAAATCGAAGCCAATTTGAATCTGTTGCGCGTCGAAATCGACGCCGCTGTGATCGCGACACTCGTCCCGCAGTTGGGAGAGATCGGGCGTTATTGGGAGGCCGCCGGCTGGGCCTACATTTTGACGAGACTCGACATCCCGCAAGAGTCGCCGCGTCGCGAATTGCAACGCTGGCTGCGATTGGCACGGCGTGAAAACGTTCCCAACGCGACGGATCAGTCGCCGATTCGCTCCCTCAGAGTGCAGGATTTTCCAACTCCGTCTTGGCCGACTCCGCAGGAGAAAGCCACTTCCAAAGAAACCTCTCAGACCCATCGTCTCGCGTGGAATTTCACCGACGACGCGGCGAAGGTTGGGATCCAGTTCAACTACTTCGAGGGATCGTCGGAAGAGAACCGGCTGCAACACATCTTCAATGTGATGGGAGGTGGCTTGGGGGCCGTGGACTTCGACAACGATGGTTGGCCGGACTTGTACTTGGCTCAAGCGAACAACTGGCGCGAGACGACACCGCGTTTGGAAGATCGCGATCGGCTGTTTCGAAACGTCGCTGGCGAGCGCTTCGAGGACGTCACGGAGCTGGCCGCGATCACTGAGTTCAGTTTTTCACATGGCGTGGCCGTGGGTGATTTCGATCAAGACGGTTTCGCGGACATCTATGTCGGCAACAAGGGGCCGAATCGCCTGTTCCACAACAACGGCGATGGGACGTTTGAGGAGATCAGTGACCGTGCCGGTGTCACCGGAGACGAATGGACCACGAGCAGCGTCTTCGCGGACTTCACCGGTGATGGCCTGCCGGATCTGTACTTGCTGAACTACACGAAGATTCCTGAGACGACTCAAAAGGAATGCCGAGACTCCAACGGAACTTTGAAATCCTGCACGCCGCGGCAACTGCCGTCCGAGCAGGACAAGCTCTACGTCAATCGGGGCGACGGCACCTTTCGCGATGTCTCGGAAGCGGCAGGTATTCTGGCTCCCGAAGGTCGCGGGTTAGGGATCGTGGTTTGGGACTTCAGTGGCGACGGCTTGCTGGACATCTTTGTCGCCAATGACACCTCCGCGAATTTTCTATGGATCCATCAGGGAACCGACTCCGACGGCGTGCCCCATTTTCAAGAAGAAGGAGTCCTTCGCGGTGTCGCGTTTAATCAAGACGGACACGCCACCGCCAGCATGGGCGTGGCCGCCGGAGACGCGGATGGGGACGGTCGGATTGAGTTGTTCATCACCAACTTTATTGCCGAGTCCAGCACATTGTTCTCGCTACGGTCGGGAGGCTTTTTCGAGGAACAGACCCGCGACATGAACCTCCGGACCGCGAGTCTCTCGATGCTCGGATTCGGCTGCCAGTTCGCCGACTTGGACGGCGACCGTTGGGAGGACTTAATCATCACCAACGGCCACGTCGATCGAACCGCGGCGCGCGGTGACTCCGATCGGCTACCTCCGCAGGTTTTCCACAATCAGCAAGGACGCCGCTTTGCCGAGATCCCTGGAGAATCCTTGGGAGCGTTTTTTGAGGGACGATATTTGGGTCGCGGGCTCGCAAAACTCGATTGGAATCGGGATGGCCGTGCCGATTTCGGGATTTCCCATTTGCATGCGCCGTTCGCTCTGCTGACGAATCGCACAGCTCCCGCAGGCCGATTGCTCACCGCCCGCTTAATCGGTCGCAACGGCTGCCGCGAACCAATTGGGGCAAAGGTCACGGTCCATGCCGACGGTTCGCAGATCGTGCGGTTTCTGACGGCGGGAGACGGGTTCTTGGTCACGAACGAACGCTTCTTGTCGTTTGCAGTGCCTCAGGAAAGCCAGACGGTTCGACTTGAGGTGGACTGGCCCGGCGGGCGACATCAGCAGTGGAACGACGTGCGAACCAATCAGGAAATCATCCTGGTGGAGGGGCAGTCGGAAGTGATGCCTCAGGGACAATACCCGTAGACCTCGGCGTGCCTCTCGGGCTGAGAGAGTGTTCTCGAACCGCTGACCCAGGCCGCGGGCCTGGGCGATCGAGTGACGCACCTGTGGTGCTCTTGCAATCCACTTTCCTTCGTTGAACCCGACACCAGTGGCTTAGAACCCGACACCGTGGCTTGTCAGAAAACCCCAAAACTCCACTCTTTATCCCCTCTTAATGATTGATCGAGTAAAGAGTTGTTGTTTGAATGAACGCGGACATTCGCGTAATTTTCCCGTTTGTCTTTTGAATCAAGTTTTTGGAGGTGTGCGATGCGCCGTCGTGGATTTACTTTGATCGAACTGTTAGTCGTGATCGCGATCATCGCGGTCTTGATTGCTCTCCTGCTGCCAGCGGTTCAGCAAGCACGCGAAGCGGCTCGGCGGAGCCAGTGCAAAAACAATTTGAAGCAGGTCGGGTTGGCGATCGCCAACTATACGGAGGCCACGAAGGGGCTCTATCCGCCGGGAAACGTCGCATCACGTGCGGGTGGCTGGGGACCATCGTGGTGGATCTTCATTATGCCCTATACGGACCAGGCGGCGGTCTTCAAGAAGTTGACGTTTAATGGAACCCATCCTGGGTGGGCATGGAGCGGCGATGCAGCGGGTGACTCCAATGCAACGGAGATTTCAAGAGCGACTTTCAGTTATGTGATTTGTCCGTCGAGCCCACTCGCGGCCAAGCGAAATGCCGGCGACGTTGCCGCCAGACACACCATGCAAAACGCTCATTATTTTGGAATCATGGGAGCGACTGATGGCAACGGCTTTTTGAACCCCGCGAGCCGCAAGGCAAATTGCTGTGGCTGCTGCGGTGGACAAGCCGCGACAGGCAACATCACCGCCGGCGGGATGTTCGGACCCTTGGAATCCCGATCAGTCGCCGGCATGAGGGATGGAACCTCAAACATCATCGTGGTCGGTGAAGCGTCCGACTTCATTCGCGATGCGACTGGTAACAAAGTGGTCCAGAGCAATGGCACTCACGGAATCCTGATGGGCAGTCCCAACCGCACGCGCGTTGAGGCCTCACCAGGTGGCATGTTCGAGCGTCAGTTCAATCTCTTAACAGTTCGCTACGCCCCGAACGCCCCGGCCATTAACAATGATGCTGCGTGGCCGGGAGTCCATGATAACTTCGGTATTAACCTGCCGCTCAACTCCGCGCACACCGGAGGCATACATGGGCTGTTGGGAGATGGGACCGTGCGGTTTATCAATAACAGCATCAACATGCTGACCTATCGCCGGTTGATGACTCGTGATGACGGAGCCACAATCACCGACTTCTAGGTGCCCAATTTGGCAAAACAAATTGGGCTCCCTCGGTGGAGCCCGGTTTCGTTTCTCAGCGTTGTTCAGGAATTCAACACCCTTGTCAGAGTTCACGGAGTTCCAATAGATGCGCCTCCTTGCTGTTTTGAAGAATCGATCCGCTGGAAGTCAATTCGCCAACGTTCTGTTTTTGGCATTCACAATCGCTGCCGCCGGTTGCGGCGGAGAACGTGAGGCCAAACCCACGGATCCGCAGGCCTCAATTTCCGGGACCGTCACTTACAACGGTGAGAACGTGACGCCTGACAGCAGTGTCGTGTTTTTCTGCAAAGACAAGAACGCGACAGTCGCCGGCGAAGTCGACTCGTTCGGTAAGTTCGCTTTGAAGCCCAGCGTGGGTTCCATTGGCATTCCTGCGGGTCGGTATCAGGTCATGGTCCGAGCCCCTGAGCCACCCGCTCCGCCAGTTGGCTCGGATGCGTACAAAGACATAATGTCCGGCAAGACGAAGAAGCCCGAACCAGCGAAGGACATTCCGATTCAGTTTGGTGCCTTCGACACCAGTGGCCTCTCAGTGGAAGTGAAGGTCGGCGAAAACAATTTCGACTTCGACTTGGCCAAGCTCGCCAAAGAGTAAGTGTCTCCCGAGTCCGTGACAGCCATGTAGTGATGCCTCCAGTTTTGACGGTGGCGCAACACGTCACGTTGTACTACTAGCTCGCGATTTCTTGTTCGGCCGTGTCCATTTGTTTTGGCCACGGATGGAATACGGATTCGATCTTTGCAACAACACTCGACTTTGCTCTTGTCCGTGTTCAATCCGTGTCGCATCCGTGGCTAAGAAACTGTTTTGATTGTGGCTCCGGTGCAATGCCAAACCGCAAGCCGCGCAACGGGTGCGGTTTTAGCGAGAGATTTCCGTCGCTCATTTTGCCGAGTCAGTCGGGTTGCTCAGCAAGTACGCGATCACATCTCGCAGCTCTTCCGGAGTCTTGGCGACCCCTTGCGGCATGGCCGAGATGTCCGCGAGCTTCCGCGCTTCGATCTCCGACTTGTTGATCGAGATTCGCTTCGTATCGGGCAGCAACAGTTCCAGCTTGTCGCCCGTTTCGCTGACGATCAAACCGGTGATGACTTTCCCCTCCTTGGTCTCGATGGTCGAGGACTTGAAGACGGGCGAGATCACTTTATTCGGAGCCAGCACCGATTCCACGAGGTACGCCACCGAGAAGCGTTTGCCGGCATCGGCCAAACTGGGACCACCACCGCCCGGTTGAGTCGCAGTCGCCGCGTGACACTTCGCGCAGCCGAGCGATTCGGCACCGAACAGTTTCTTGCCGCGAGCAACGTCGCCGGTCTTCACCGCTTCCGACCAATCGACCGCGAGGAACTTCGGATCAATCGGCTGCGAACCGCCGCTGGCCGACTTCAGACGATCCGCCAGCGACAGACCGTCCGGCTTCTCTGGCAATGAAAACTTCACATCGCCGAGATGTTTGAAGTGCAGATATTGCCCGCCCCGTCCCGACTGCATCCGCACGCGGACGAGGATGTCGTTGCTCCCGGCCAGCAGATCGAGCGGCACGACATCATCAAGCTGTTGCAGCGGGCGAATCGCATCGTTGGTGAAGACCAGCTTGCCGTTATGCCAGACGCGAACGCCGTCCTCGCTGCCGACGAGCAGTTGCATGCGCTGAGCCGTCGGCGCGTCGAAGCGAACCAGCGAATAGACCGACGAGTTTGGCGACGGTCCAAACAGGGAGTTGAAGTTGTAAAGCGGCCGATCAGGACTGGAGGTCTTCGTCAGCTTCCACTCAAACGATTTCTCGGCGACGGAGACTTTCGCGGCGAGGTCGATGGCCGCAGTCTCGACCACATGCACCGTCTTGAATCCATCCGCATCCGGCACCGGGCCGAGCATCCAGACTTGCGGTCGAACATGCTCCAACTTGCCTTGCAGGTTCAGCCGCTTGTCCTGCACATCGGCCGTGACGGTTGCGATCTTTGGCTCAGAGCGCGGATCGTTGAGCAGCGACAAAAAGTGCGCCGCCTGCAACCGGACTTTGTCGTCCTCATCTCCGAGCCGCTCAGCCAGCAGCGCGAAGAGTTTCTCTTGTTCCTCGGTGTGCTTCAGAGCCTTCCAATGCTCGGCCACGGTGTAGTTGCCGACACGGCCGTGCTTGCGTAAGTCGATCGGCTCTTTCTCGTCCGCGAAGAGAATGATGTTCGCTTCCTCTTTCTGCTGCGGAGCAAGCGGCGCGTCGTCCGGTAGCTTGGCATCGACGGGGGGAATCGTGAGTCGGAAACCTGCGGTAAGAACGGCCATCATGCGAAAGGTTTGTTCGGGGGCTCGCGAATAGGCGGCGGTCAATTTCGGCACCGTAAGGCTCGAAAACACATGGCAGGCCCGCACCAGCTCGGCGTCGAAATCGCGCTCATGCAGCTTGTCGTGTTTTTCCTCATTCCATTTTTGGAGATGCTGTTTCAACGTCCCTTCGGGATCACGCTCAGCATCCGCAATCCACTTCTCAACATCCAAATCGGCAAGCCCCTGTGCCAGGGACTTCGCAAGTGGCTCGATGAGTAATGGTCCAAGGACCGCAATCGCCAGAGTGTCCGCCAAAGGTCGTGGTGGATCTGGTGGATGCCGACCGGGGTGACGATTCGTCTGGGGCGATTCCTGCCAGCGACGGAGCAGCTCGGCAAATGCAGTCGATGACCGATTCCACTCCTTTTGAAACCGTTCATCAATCAGCTTCTCCCTCGCGACGGTAGTCGTGTCGTATCCGTCAAACGGCAGCGTGTCGGGATCGTCCTTGCGCGTAATGACGGCGAGATCGCTGCGATACACGGGCGAGCCTTCGTTCTGAGCCATATAGCAGATCGTGACGAAGACTCGGCCACCGCGACCGACGCACACGCCGACCGGCCGTGCCTGGTCTTTGCCCTCCAACAGGACCTGCTCCTTCGCGACGAAGGTGTTCCCCTTGGCTTCGAGCGGAAACCGCGTGACCTGTCGGCGACACCAGCGGGCGACGAGCAGATTGTTGTCGTACTTCTCCGGCAGATATCCGTCGGAATAATACGTTTGCAGGACTGGTACGAAGCGTCCCAGCTCTTCGTTGAGGCTAGGCAGGATGTCGGCGCGGTCGGGCGATTTGCTCTGCAACCATCCGCGCGGCCAACTGAAGTACGAGCCTTCGGTCACATGCAACAGCCGTCCGGGAACGTAGGCCGAGGGAAGCCCCTCGTGATCGTTGTCATTGGTGAAGAGATTCCAATTCTTGTCGAAGCACAGCCCGCACGGGTTTCGCAATCCGCGCGAGAAGCTCCGCAGATTGGTCCCGTCCGGCCGAATGCGAAAGACGCCACCCACGCCGTTGTACGGCATCGTCGCCCAGTCTTTGTCGCCGATGCGAATTTTCTGTTCGCGCAAGCCACCCGCCTTGGCGAGCGGGGCGGCGTCAGCCCCCCGGTTGTTCCGACGGTCACCCGGGGGACTGACGCCGCGCCGCTCGCCTTGAGGATCCTGGACCGCCGTGTTCGGCTTGAAGAACATCGTCCAATGTCCCCAGTGATCCGGCCGAGTGAAATCGCCGTAGTACCAAAGCGGATCGCCCATCGAGACATAGAGGTCTCCTTCCGGTCCCCACGCACAGGCGTGAAAGCACTGATGCACGTGACCGTTCGGCACGCCCCACAACAGCCGCTCGATGGTGACACCATCACGTTTCAGCCGCGCACCCGGCAGCCGATAGACCGCGCTGACCGTGACGACGTACAAATCGTCGCCTCGAATCTCGATGTCGTTGACCCACGTGTGATCGGGAAACGTGAACAGCAACCGCCGCGGCTTGTACCGCCCGGCCTCATCGACGTCGTAGACGAAAAGTGTCTTGCGGCCTCCGACAAAGATGCGTCCCGCCGTATCGAGCCGCACCGACAGAAACGAATCGTCGTCAGAAGAATCGAGCCGCACGACTTTCAAATCAGGATCGAGGACGCGGTAGTCGAGGTCTTCGGCTAACAGCGGGGCCGTCAACAACATCAACAACGATGCAAAACGCAGAGTCATGTGAAGATCTCCACTGCGCCCATCAGGCTCGCCAATGAAAATGGCTCTCTCGCAATCGTTGACGAGAGAGCCATGTCTGAATGCGGAGAGGGGGGGATTCTCTGATCGGCGGCGTACTTGGATTTCCGGTCTGAGGCAACACTAATGATCGTAGCGGGTAATGACGATCGGACAAGATGCACTCCGAGAGGTAATTTCGGACTCGATAGGAAATCGACTGCCACAAAACCGCCACAAGTCACTCAGCAGTGAGTGCCGTCACTGGGACTCCGTCGCTCGCCTTCAAACGGAATGTTTCATCGTGTTTTGGCTCAGAACAATTCAAATTGGATCCTGAAAAATACAGTCTTAAACATCTCCGTCGTGCGCAAGTTACTCGAAAGAGTAATCAAGGCCTCACGCCGTTGAACTCGCAAGCTGAGGTGCGGTCTACGGGTGGTCACCTTTAACGATCCGAGCAACTCGACGAATCGTGGGACAATCACGAACATTGCGGAGTTGATGTGATTCGCATTCGTCACAGAGGTCATTATGCAAATTCGTTGTCCGCACTGTCATCAGCCGATTGAGGTGGTCAACGACGATCCATCGGGAGATATGACCTGCTCGTCGTGTGGGAGTTGCTTCAATCTGGCGAAGGATGCCGAGACCGCGCAGGATGACGGCTCGAGCATTCGCACGTTGGGGCATTTCCAATTGTTGCATTGCTTGGGGCAAGGGGCGTTCGGCAGCGTCTGGAAGGCACGCGACACGGAATTGGCCCGCATCGTTGCGATCAAGATTCCTCGGCGCGAGCAGCTCACGGAAAGCGACTCCGAGAAGTTCTTGCGCGAAGCACGAGCCGCTGCTCAGGTGCGCCATCCGAACATCGTTTCGGTCCATGAGGTCGGTCGTGAAGAAGGCCGCATCTACATCGCCAGCGAGTTCATTGAAGGGGCCAGTTTGGACCAATGGGTCAAAGCTCATCGGTTGAGCGTTCGTGGGTCCGTCGAGTTGTGCGCGAAGATCGCCGAGGCTCTGTATCACGCGCATCAAGCCGGTGTTGTGCATCGCGACCTCAAGCCGCAGAACATTTTGGTGGATATCTCCGGCGAGCCGCATGTCGCCGACTTCGGTTTGGCGAAACGCGAGACGGGCGAAATCACGATGACCGTCGAGGGCCAGATACTTGGCACGCCCGCGTACATGTCGCCGGAACAAGCTCGTGGTGAAGCTCATCAGGCCGACGGCCGCAGCGACGTATATTCGTTGGGCGTGATTCTGTTCTGGCTGCTGACGAACGAACTCCCGTTTCGTGGCAAACAACAAATGCTGATCGTGCAAATTCTCAACGAAGAACCGCCACGGCTGCGATCGCTCGATGCTCGCATCCCACGCGATCTCGAAACGATCTGTCTGAAATGTTTGGAGAAAGACCCATCGCGCCGCTACGAGTCGGGTCAGTCGCTCGCCGAAGACCTCCGCCTGTGGTTGACCGGCCACTCGATTCACGCACGTCCAATCGGCCGACTGGCTCGCAGTTGGCGCTGGTGCCGGCGGAATCCCGTGGTCTCCGCACTGACCGCTTCTGTTGTGGCTCTTCTGATCGCTGGCGTCGGTGTTTCAAGTTATTTTGCCGTGCAGTCGTCAAGCCGGGCGGCGGAGGTGAAAAAGCACCTGGAACATCAAGAGCGTATTTCCTCTGCAAGTATTTTGGC
>SXGT01349011.1_pt1 | contig 12010 bp, 11 predicted proteins | sample 3176221 | NCBI WGS metagenome assembly SXGT01 (sample SAMN11356862, study PRJNA531348) | freshwater metagenome | isolation source: freshwater sample F1-120 | place: China: Fuxian Lake, Yuxi | collected 2017-12-25
CTTCGACCCGGTTGCCTCGACAACCGAACGGCCTCCACTTTGAACTCTCGGGTAAACTTCCGTCGCTGACGCATCTTGCTCGCTCCTCGTCTCGCACTCTACGCGCTTATCTACGCGCCCGCAAAACGGGGGGAAGTCCATGCGGAGCGTCCGCGTGTTCGACCCGGTAATAGTGGCGATCTTTGCCCTCTCACCGCCGTCGGTGGCGTCGGGGCCATAGACGGTGACGCCGTCGATGAACGTATCGGGCGAACCGCACACCTCCAGCCGCGCGCTGCCGTTGGTGCCGATGTCGATGGTGTCGCCGAACTTCCCGCTCTCGACCGCCCGGCGGATGATCGTCTCGCGATAACGCCGGTCCGCGCGGCGCAGGTCCTTGTACCGGTCCGGCAAGTCGTTGGACCAGTTCTCGCGGAAGCCGTGCGGCAGCCGTACCGACTGGGTGATCGCCGGATCGCGTCGCCAGCCGTTCTCGTCATAGCCGCCGTACAGGCTGACCGTGTAGGAGAGCACCAGCGTCTTGCCCAGCAGGTACTCGCCGCCGGCGGCATAGATGTCGCCTTTGACTTCGGTGGCGTAGGCGTTGAGCTTGGGATCCTTCTTCAGGATGTGGTTCATAGCGTGCTGAATGGTCTTGAAGGGCTTGTCCTCCGTGCCAGGATTGGCGTCGTCGCCGAGCTTGGCGCTCACGAAGACACGGTTGTCCTTGTCCTCCTACACGCGCACGACCACTCGCTTTTCGGCAGCATCCTTAAAGACCAGCGTGCCTACCTGGTCGGGAATCCTGGCGTAGTGCTGCTCCGGCTTGGCCGGGTCGTTCAGCAACGCGGAGACGGGACCAGACACCTGCGTGAACGGCCCCTTGCCCGGTAGCAGCACCGCCCGCTGAATCATCTGCGGCGGCGCGTCCTTGACGGGCGCGGGCTCGACGGTCACGCGATCCACAAACGGCTGGGTCGGCTCCGCGGCCACCTTCACTGTGGCCTTCTGCTCGCCCTGGGCGAAGACATATTCACCGGCCTTGTCCGGCAGCCGGGCCCAGACCCAGAACCCACGGCCGTGCGCGGGATACGAAGTCACCAGTTCCGCTTCAGGCCCCGACACCTGCCTGACCTGGCCCTCGTTCACCATATCCGCACCTAAGCCAGTGGAGGGCAGGTAGAACGGCAGACGCACGAACGGCGAGACCCCGTTCACGTCCAGCACGGTCTGCCCTGCCGCCGGCCGCGCTCCCGCCATCAGCAGCAGGAGCAGCAGCACGCTGGTTGAGAGTGCGGACAATTTCAGCAATCGGTACATGGTTCGTAACCTTTCATAAGGAGTGCAAAGAAGAAACAATTTTCCGTGAAAGTGTGCGTTCATAGTTTTACTGCGTAGTGAATCTGACGCCCTGTCTCGACGAAGCCGCACGACGGATAAAGGTGCTGACCAACGGGATTGTTCACCATGGTCTCGATCACCGCGAAGGCCATGCCCTCACGTCGGAAGTAATCCAACGCGTACTCAATGAGCTGACGCCCGATGCCGCGCTCGCGTGCGTCTTTGTCCACGGCGAGGTTCGGGATACGCCCTCTGCCTGCCTCACGATCGATCCGCGTGCTGATGTAGCCGAGCACCTTGCCTTCCGCTTCCGCGACAAAGACGCCGTCGGGATTCGCAAGGACGTCTTCCTCCACGTGCCGCGCCTTTCGCCATCGCCAGTCGTGCGGTCCCACGACACCGATCGCTCGCTCGACGTTTTGGTCAATGGCGATCCCCTCGAAGCCTTCGATGGTCATGCGTTTGAGTTCATCAAGATCGCTGGCTTGGTAAAGTCGTATCTTCATGCTCAACATCGTCCGTTCGTGGTTTCACAGTTTGTCGGCTTCCCCAGAGTGGCACCGCCCTGCCGCTGAGCGGTGGCGTCGATCATCTCCTCGGCAGGACACACAGCAGCATGAGCGATCGCAGAGGGTGGTTCCTCGCTTATCCTTCAAGCAGCGCCGGAACCCTGCCGGTCGCGTGGCCGAAGCGGGGTTCGTCGATGCCGTAGCAGGTCAGCAGCGTGGCTGCAGGTTCGAGAACTCGCCATCGGGATAGCTGAGATCTTGAAAGGTCGCTTCATGAATGAATCTCCGGGTGGGTCTTCTCACTTCAACAATCCACAATCATCAATCGGCAATCCTCAATTGGCCCTCCGTTGCCACCGCGACCATTTGAATGACGATTGATGATTGGCGATTGTTGATTGTTGAACGGTTTAGGACTGTCGTCCTACTTGGCGCTCGCAACTCCTGCATGCCGATAATTCGACACCGTCTCCCAGGCGATGTTTTGCAGGATCGCGCTGCTCGTCGGTGATGCCTTCCATCGACTGAATGCCCGGGCCTTTGCCGCCGCCGTAAGTGACCTTGGCCAAGACCAAAGAGTCCTGACCCCTTTTCTGTCCTCTTGTTGATGCTTGTGATGAGTGAGCCGCAAGGCGCTAGCCGCGGGTTCTGAATGCGCCCATAACCGGCGGCTAGCGCCTTGCCGCTCACAGTCATCAACACGAATGGCGGATCGTCAGATTTTACTTCGTTCGAAACACGTTGCTCTGCACCACGCCATGCACGAGCGATCGCAGGCCGTAATTTTCGGGGGCGGTTTGCTGGACGATCTGTTCGATCTGCTGGCGTTCGAGCGGGCCGGTGGGCGTGCCCGTGGCGTAGGTCAGCAGGTGGCGAGTGACTCCGTGCGCGAGCTGCGCCGGGTTGGCGGCGAGCATCGCGCGGAGTTCACGCATGCTGGCGAACGCTTTGCCGTCGGGCGTCGTGCCGGTGCAATCGACTGGCAGGCCGTCGGTCCACGTCTTGGCTCCTTTTCTTTGCTGCGGCGGAAGTTTGGCGACTTCCGGATCGACCACTCGATAGGCGGTCCGGAAATTCCCCATCACGTCGAAGCTCTCGAGCGCGAAACCGTAGGGATCGAATTTCGCATGGCACGCGGCGCAGGAACCTTTCGCGCTGTGCAGCGCGAGTTGTTCTCGCAACGTCTTCGCACCGCGCGTGTCGGGATCGACCGGATCGATATTCGCGGGCGGCGGAGGAATCGTGATGCCGAGCAACCGTTCGGCGACCCAGACGCCGCGTTTCACGGGCGACGTCAGCGTGCCGTTCGCCGTCACTTTCATCGTGGCGGCTTGCGTCCAGAGACCACCGAACGGCGTATCGGCGGGCAGCGAAACCGAGCGGAGACTGAAGCCGCTGACTGGCGGAAAGTTGTAGTGCTTTGCCAAGTCGTGATTGACGAGCGCCCAATTGGGCGCGACGAAATCGCGCACGCTGCGGTTCTCACGCAACATCAAGGCGAACGTTTCCTGCGTTTCCATCACGCTGGACATTTTCAGCAGGTCGTCGTACTCGGGATACAAATCCTTGTCGGGCGTTGTGTTGTCCACGCCCCACAGGCCCAGCCATTGGTCGATGAAATCGTTGACGAAGCGTTGCGAACGCTTGTCTCGCAGCAGACGCTCGGTCTGGTCGCGGAGCGTTTTGGAGTCGGTCAGCTTGCCTTGCCGAGCGACCGCCAAGAGTTCCTCGTCGGGCGCGGAATTCCACAGGAAATAGGACAGCCGAGACGCCAAAGAAAAGTTGTCGAGCGGCCCAGGCTGTTCGACGAGGCAGAGAAAGTCGGGCGCGGTCATCAGCGCCGTCAATTCGTCGATCAATGCCAACCGAAGCTGCGCCCCGGCATCCAACTTCGCGGCAAAGCTGTCGGTGATTGCGGTCAATTCGGCGTCGGTCAGGTCGCGGCGGAAGAAGCGACCGCCCACTCGCGACAATGTCTTCCGCGCCACCGCAACGATCTCTTCGCGAGGCAATTTGGCGTTCTTCAGCGTTGCGCCGGGACGAGTAAAAACTTCACGCTGTTCGACGGTCATGTCCGCCGTCAAGAAGCGATCGCCGGGGAGAGGCAGTTCCGGTTCTTCGACCTCTACCCACTCGATCGCCAGCCCCGGCCCTTTGCAGGCGCTGGCTTGCGAGTTCTTCGGAACTTGCACGCCCAGTCCGAACGGGATCAGCCGAAAGCCATCCGAGATGGGCACCAAGTCGTTGTCCAATCCCGTACGGAAATAGACTTCCGTCTCCACCACGGCCGATTTCCCTGGTGGGGCCTCCAGCACTTTCAACAAGGTCAGCAGCTGCGGATAGGCTCCCGTGTGCCCCGCGTAGATGCCAAACGGCAGCGGCTTGTCGGTCTGATAGCCGTAGACCGACAATCGCAGTTTGTGAACGCCTGGGTAACGAGTTCCCGCTGAGCCGATGACCTTGCCGTCAGGAGCCCTACGGCGTAACGGACCGGAAGTGGTGTCGGTGTTGAACGACACCTTCGTGCCGTTTTCCAACTCCAAAATGTGTCCGCCCGACTGTTCGCTGGCTCCACCGTAGTAGCGCTGAGTGCGTTCTTGCGGCGTCTTGGGAAGCGGCTGCAGCATCCGCCCCATCATCTCTTCGGCCAGCTTCACGTAACCGGAGGCATGCGCCGACGACAGCGGCAACGCGGCACTGACTTTATCGAACCCGTCCACTCGGCCATCCACCGGCAGCTCGCGCGAGACGGGCGGCCGAATTCTCACCAAGTCTTGCACGGTGTTCGCGTATTCGGTTCTCGTGAGCCGACGCACTTTGCTGCGTCCTTCCTGACGCTGCTGTGCGACGAACAACTGCGAAAAGTCGCCGCGCACCCACTTGGCGACGGCCTGCTTCTGCGCCGCGTTCAGCGGTTTCGCATCCGCCGGAGGCATCGAACCGTCTTCGATCCGTTCGAGCACTCGGAACCACTGCGCCTGTTGCGCGCGAAACCGTTCGTCCGTGGGAGCGAGCGTGAGATCCAGTTTCGCTTCCGGCTTCGTCCCGCCATGACACTCGGCACAGTGCGCCTTCAACACGGGAGCGACTTGTTGTTGAAACGAGGAACTGGCCGAGTTCTGAGCTTGGGCCACGGAACAAGAAACGAAGAGGGCGGTGACAATCAGAGTTCGGTGAATCATGAGTGGGGTCTTTGAAGTGACGCGATGTTGGCGACGCCGCATAAATGACCGGTTTGAGCCGGATCCGTTGCGATCGAGAAGTTACTCTTGACCATGTCCTTAGCTGAGTTCGCTAATCGTTCCGGTTCCGGAGCCAAACGAATTCGTCTGCATGCCGAAGCGTTGCAGCATGTTGACGAACAGCTTGCCGAGCGGCGTGTTGTTCTTCACGTCGCCGGCGATGTGTTGGCCGTGCTTCCAGCCGCCGCCGGCCAGCAGGATGGGCAAGTTCGTCGTGCCGTGGCCGCTGGCGTCTCCCAGGTTGCTGCCGATCAGAATCTGCGTGCTGTCCAGCAAACTGCGCCCCGCTTCTTGCGTGTCCCGCATCGCTTTCAGGAAATCGCGGAACACGGCAATCTCGGCGCGTTCGATGATCTTCAGTTGTTCGATCTTCGCCGGGTTGCGACCGTGGTGCGACAGACCGTGATGACCTTCCGAAATGCCTTCGATCGGCGGCTTTTCGTCCATGCCGCGAATGAACAGCGTCACGACTCGCGTCGAATCGGTCTTGAGCGCCAGTCGGACCAGCCCGAGCATCACGCGTGCGCGACCGATGCTGTCGCTGCGATCGGTGAAGGGGCTGGGATAGTTTTCGTTCGGCTGCGGCTCGTCCACGGTGGGCTTCGGGCGATTGACCCACGCTTCGTCCGATTGCAGTTGGCGTTCCATGTCGCGAACCGCTTCGGTGTAGTCGGTCAAGGTTTGGCGATCGAGCGCGCTGGCGGTCTTGTTCAGTTCGGTGAATCGTCCCGCCATGCGATCGAGTACGCTTTGGCCTCGCTTCAAGCGTTCGATTTCATGCTGCACGTCGTTCTTGTTACCGGCCAAAAACATGCGTGCGAAAATCTCCGATGGCCGAGTGAGCGCCGGGACTCCCGCACCGCTCGGCGTGCAGGTCAGCGGGCTGCCATCGAGCGTGGATAACGTGAGCAGCGGAAATCGCGTCGCTCCGGCCACATGTTTCGCGGCGACGTAATCCAACGACACCGTGTTGCGAAAGCCACCCTTGGTGGGATGCTTCGCGCTCGTCAAGAAGCACGCTTCCGACGCGTGATCGCCACCGATCTCCGGATGCGAAATCCCGGAGAAGACAGTGAACCGATCCCGCAGATCGCCGAGCAGCGTCAGGTACTCGCTCGGTTCGTAGTCGCGGCCCGCCTGCGAGGGAAAAAACGCCGGGCCGTAGAGTCCGAAGCTGGTGCAAATCTGAACCATCCGTTGCGGCGGACTCTGCTCGGCACCGGCAGCCAGCGATTCGAGCCACGGCAGCGCCAGCATCACGGAACCGGCTTGCAACACTCGACGTCGAGAGAGTTTTTCTGGCAATTGGACTGACATGATCGTTGTTCCTAATAGGCGAACGGCAGATTGACTTTTACCTGTACGACGGACTTCCAGTCCGTCGATTTGATTGAGTCCACGACGGACTAGTGTCCTGAGTTGTTAATTCGTTGACAAACTTTGCCCGCGATTTGTCGAGATTTCGATGCGTTTTCAATGCAACGAACTTACAACTCAGACACTAGAAGTCCGTCGTACAAAAACCTTTTTCTGCTGATGTCACGAGCATAATCAAGGCGCATTGGTTGCGGCGATCACGAAGCGACATCCGAAATCGGGGCGTAGCGCCAGCATGCCGTATCCGTCGCGAGGCGATTGGGCGTCCTCCCAGATATTCTGCTTGCCGGACACGATGGAAAAAGGGGGCAGGCCGGTCAGGACTCTTTTCGTGGGCGTCCTCTGGGACGTGGTTTCGAGGCTGAGGCGGACGGTGCTACTTTTGATCCAGCGGTTGTCGCCGAAGGGGACTCCGCGTGGAATGCCGACTCGCAATGATCTGACTTCCGCATCGGTCTGGGGCTTGTTCACCCAAGATCTCCATTGCCGAGGCAGCGGTGGATCGCCGGGAGTCGCCAACCACAGACGTTGGTCTGCGGGTTGTTGGCGGTCTTGGAACGGAAACCCGAACTCATGCGACTGCAAGTCAAGCTGCTGGCGAAAGGGAAAGACTTGCCGGAGGCGATTACGAAGCTCAAGGCGCGGCGCACGAAGGTGGAGAAACAATTGGAGACGCTGGGTGCCGCGAAGGAGTCGGTGAAGTTCGGCGATGTGGAGTTGGATGCGGCACAGGATGATCAACAGTAGTAAATGGAGATGATGCTGCGGCAGCGCATGGCTCAACGCCGTGGCGGCAAGCGTCCGGCCGAGAATGAAGTCTCCGTCAAACCAGTGAAGGTGATGCTCAAGCTGACGGCCGAGTGGCCGCTGAAAGCGGCGGACACGGCGGAGTTGCTGTTGATGTCCAAGAAGCTGCAAGACGCCATCAAAGCTGCGGACCTGGGCGGCTTGAACGACGCCGAAGAGCCCACCCCCGAAGAAGCGGAACTGGCGGAAGAGATGGAAGAGATGATGTCCGGCTACAGCGGCCAAGAAGGTCCTAAGCCGGGCGAGCCGGTGTTCGTCTTCGTCGCGAAGATCAGCACGGCCGAACGGGAGAAGGTACTGGCCGAAGCATTTCGTTCGGCGAAGCAGGAGGTGGCTCAACTGGCAAAGGCGGCCGAGTTGGAACTCGGCACGCTGCGCAGCTTGCAGGGTGGAGGCGGCATCGACGTGGAGGACAGCAACGATTATCGGATGCTGTATCAAACCGCGTTCGGAGCGGCGATGCGTCAGCAAATGACCGGCCGCGATCACTCGGGTGAAGCGATCGGAGCCACGCCAGGACTGCTGAAGTTCAAAGTGAACGTCAACGCGACGTTTCCCGTGAAGTGACTCACGATTTTCGTCACGTCGTATAGTCGGAATTCAAGCGCACGTATTCGGCGGTCAGGTCACTGGTCCAATAACGGACGCTTGCGTCACCGTGTTTCAGTGTGAGCACGATGTTGGTGTCGCGCTGATTGCGGATGAGGTCGCTGGCTTGCTTGGGATCGAATGGCAGGGGAGCTCCGTCGCGATACACGCCGAGGTCGTTGATGGTCAGCGACATATCTTCCTCGCGGAGTGGCACACCGCAGTAGCCAGCGGCCGAGATGATGCGCCCCCAGTTGGGATCAGCTCCGTGGATCGCGGTTTTGACGAGCGGCGCGTCGGCGATGGCTTTCGCGATGCGGAACGCTTCCTCACGCGAGCGTGAGCCGATCACGTCGATCGTGATGAAGTGAGTTGCTCCTTCGGCGTCGCGGATGATCAACATCGCCAGTTCGGAGCAGACTTCGTCGAGCAGCGTTTGGAATCGCTTGCGGCTCTCGGCGTCGAGCGGGCCGGTGCCGGCCGCTCCGTTGGCCAGCAAGATGACCGAGTCGCTGGTGCTGGTGTGGCCTTCAACGCTGATGCAGTTGAAGCTCTGATTGACGGAGGATCGCAACGCGGCGTCCGCGTCGGCGGGAGTCAGTTCTGCGTCGGTCATGATCGCGCAGAGCATCGTGGCCATGTTCGGAGCAATCATCGCCGCCCCTTTGCAGGCACCACTGATGCGGACAGTGGCCGAGCCTTTCGAACCGCGCAATTCGGCCGTTCGCGTCACCTGCTTGGGGACGGTGTCAGTCGTCATGATCGACTTCGCGGCGAGGGCGAACGCGGCAGGGCTTGCGGCCAAAGAAGTGGTTGCTTGTGGGATGCCGGCTTCGAGCTTTTCCATCGGCAGGAAGCGACCGATCACGCCGGTCGAGCAGACCAGGACATCGTCGGCCGCACAGTTCAAAGACTTCGCGACGATCTCGGCCATGCGGCGCGCATCGGTGATGCCTCGTTCGCCCGTGCAGGCGTTGGCGTTTCCGGCGTTGATGACGATGGCTCGGCCGGTCGCGCGGGGGACTCGTTCGCGGCTGACTTTAACCGGTGCGCCGCAGACGAGGTTGGTGGTGAAGACTCCCGCTGTGGTCGCCGGTCGATCGGAAACGAACAACGCCAAGTCGAGCCGTCCGGTATCGCCACGCACTCCGCAGGCGACTCCGTTTGTTTGAAATCCGAGGGGAAGAGAGAGATCAGACATGTGGTACGCTCCCAAGTTGGTCAATGCGGTAACTGCTGGGTGCGCAATGTAGTCGGGAAGCGGGGTGGCCCGGAATGAATCCGGCGAGCGGGGCAGCGTCCGCCCCTCCGGTGAAATCAGCGCGATACCGGGGGGCTGACGCCGCCCCGCTCGCCTTAAGGGTTCAGTGGTTCAACAACGTCGCTCGCTCGGGTAGCGGCAGTTGGACGTACTGGAACCAATACGTGCAGACCACGTCGGCGAGTTCGATGAATTCGTCGAGGTCCACCGGCTTGCGAAGGTAGGAGTTGGCCTGCAAGCGGTAGGCTTCCCGGATGTCGTCATCGGCATCGGAGGTGGTGAGGACGATGACGGGGATCGTTTGCAGGTCGGGATCGCGTTTGATGCTGGCCAGAATTTCGCGGCCGTCGATCCCCGGCAGGTTCAGATCCAACAGCACCAGATCGGGCCGCGGAACTGTGGCAAATGGCCCGCTGCGGCGCAGGAAGGCGAGCGCAGTGTCGCCGTCTGTCGCTGTATGGACTTCGTTAAGAACCCGGCTCTCGCGGAAACATTGCCGAGTCAACTCGACGTCGGCGGGGTTATCCTCGATCAGCAAGATGTGCCTGGGTTGAGAGTGGCGATCAAGGCGTGGCATGTTCCGGCTCGGTGGAGGCATGGGGGTTCGGCAGCGTGAAGTAAAAAGTGCTGCCCTGTCCAAATTTTGACTCGACCCAAATGCGCCCGCTGTAGCGCTCGACGATTCGTTTGCAGATCGCCAGGCCAATGCCGGTGCCGGGGAAGTGTTCCTGGGATTGCAGGCGTTTGAAGATTTCGAAGACCCGTTCATGGAACTCTGGCTTAATCCCGATCCCGTTGTCCCGGACGGCAAACAACCAGTTGGACTCGACCTGTTGGGCGGTGATGGAGACACGCGGCAGGCGGTCGCTCCGGAACTTCACGGCATTTCCGATCAGGTTTTGAAAAAGCGCTTCCAACTGTGTGTCATCAGCCAACACCATAGGCAACTTTCCGACTGTGACTTGCGCACCGGATTCAGCGATCAACTGTGACAAATTGTCGATGGCCAGCCGGCAAACGGCGTGGCTATCAACGGTGATCCACGACTCGGCTTTGTTGTCGATGCGCGCGTAGGTCAGCAGATCGCGCACCAGCGTCTGCATCCGCTGCGCTCCTTTCACCACGAATTGCAGCCAGCGAATGGCCCGTTCGTCGAGCTGCGCGGTGTAATTTTTCTCCAGGAGTTGGCAGTAGCTGCTGACCGCTCGTAACGGCTCTTGCAGGTCATGGGATGCGACGTAGGCGAACTGCTGCAAATCGACGTTGCTGCGTTCGAGGTTTTGCGCGTCACGCTCCAGACGATTCTGCGCCTGTTTCAATTCTGTGACATCCAACAGCAAGGATTGAATGCCGACGACGTGACCATGAGCATCTTTGACGGGCGTGCGGATGACTTTCATGTATTGCTCGCGCTCGCCAATCGTCAGTTTCTCGATGCGCTCTTCCGGCTGGCCAAGGTCAATGCTTTTTCGGATCATCGAACCGCTTGATTTCACCGCCAACTGCGGGACGGCTTCGTCTTGCAACCTCCCCAAGAGGTCGTCCACCGACGCACCAAACATCTGGCAGAATTCTTCGTTGACGTACACGAAGTGGCCGCCGAGGTCCGTTCGTGAAATCCCAATCGGGACGTGATCGACCATCGAGCGAAAGAACGTCGCCGCATCCTCGGCGACTTGCCGCAGGCACGAATCAATCCGCAATTGCTGTGCGGCCTCAACCGACTCCACCAGTTGCCAGCCAACCCAGGCCATCAAGCCCATCGCAATCAAGGCCGCACCGCGCTGAATCACTTCTTCTGACGGCAGTACCGCCGCCTCGCCAATGAAATAACCGCCAATCGTCAGCAGCACACACAACCCACCAATGCTGATCAGCAATTCCTGTCGGCGACTTCCCAACACGAGGGCGATCGGTAGGACATGCAGCATCGCCAACGTGCCACTTGCAGGCAGCGTGCAGTCAACTACAAAGATGCCGATGGAGAATAGGAGTGCCATCCACGTCGATGTCCGCCGAGACTGCGGCCGATGACTGAGCGCATCTCGCCCCACGAGGTGGTTCCATGCGGTGGGCATCGAATTGAAAAGGGCCAGTCGAGACATGGCTACGTCGCTTCCAAAACCATGCGAATCAAATCGGCCATCGAGTTGGCGGCCATCTTTTCCAAGATACTGCCGCGCTGATTGCGGACGGTGTTGGGGCTGGTTCCAAACTGGAGTGCAATCTGTTTCACGTTTTGTCCGGCCACCAACTCCTTGAGTATTTCACGCTCACGCTGCGATAGCCTGCTGAGTTTTGCGGGCACGGACTCGGCTCCAGACGATGGCTCGCGGCGCTGTTCCGACTGTGCAAGTGCGTCGCGGACGGCGTCCAGCAGTTGTTGATCGCTACACGGTTTCTCCAGCAGATTGACTGCTCCGGATTTCATCACTGAAACGACCGCTGGAACCTCGGCATACGCGGTCAGCACGATGGTGGGCAGCTTGGGTTTTCTTCGCATGACGGCCTGCAGAACGTCCATGCCGTTGATTTCCGGCATCTTAAGGTCAAGGATCAGGCAGGTGTTGGGCTTGGATGTCGCCGATTGCAAGAACTGCTTGGGCGACTCGAAGGTCTGCACTTGGTAGTGCTCGGACTCCAGCAAGTCACGCAGCGAATCACGCACGGCCGGCTCATCATCCAACACGAAGACCGTCGCAGAGAGGGGCAAGCTTTCAACCTGCCTGGGAGTGACGGGCAGGTTGGAAACCTGCCCCACAGATGGCAAAGTGGTATTCATCTGGCAACTCCTGACAGAATTGGCAACGTGAATTCTAAGGTCAAACCACGAGTCAAATTTGACTGGGCGGTCAGCCGACCGCCGTGTGACTCGATGATCGAACGGCTGATCGACAGCCCCATAC
>SXGT01923251.1_pt1 | contig 12010 bp, 5 predicted proteins | sample 3176221 | NCBI WGS metagenome assembly SXGT01 (sample SAMN11356862, study PRJNA531348) | freshwater metagenome | isolation source: freshwater sample F1-120 | place: China: Fuxian Lake, Yuxi | collected 2017-12-25
CTGGCGCGACTGGCCCGCAGGGACCGCAGGGCGACACGGGCGCGACTGGCCCGCAGGGACCGCAGGGCGACACGGGCGCGACCGGCCCGCAGGGACCGCAGGGCGACACGGGCGCGACTGGCCCGCAGGGAACGCAGGGCGACACGGGCGCGACCGGCCCGCAGGGACCGCAGGGCGACACGGGCGAGACCGGCCCGCAAGGACCGCAGGGCGACACGGGCGCGACTGGCCCGCAGGGAACGCAGGGCGACACTGGCGCGACTGGCCCGCAGGGACCGCAGGGTGATACTGGCGCGACCGGCGCGACCGGCGCGACCGGCGCGACCGGTGCCGGCTATGGCGGGACGTCGTCCACCAGCGTCAACATCGCGACCGGGTCGAAGACCTTCACGACGCAGGCCGGGCTGGCGTACACGGCGAGCAGCCGGGTCCGCGTGGCGAACAGCAGCACGAACTACCTCGAAGGAACCGTCTCGAGCTACTCGGGGACGAGCCTCGTGGTCTCGGTAGACCGTACTGTCGGTTCGGGAACCTACACATCGTGGACCATGGGAATCACCGGGGATCAGGGGGCCACTGGCGCGACAGGAGCGACAGGAGCGACAGGGGCGACGGGGGCGACAGGGGCGACCGGCGCGGGCTATGGCGGGACCTCGACGTCGAGCATCACCATCGGCACGGGCTCGAAAACCTTCACCACGCAGTCCGGACTCGCGTACACCACGAGCAACCGGGTGCGCGTGGCGAATAGCAGCACCAATTACGTCGAAGGGACCATCTCGAGCTACTCGGGGACGAGCCTCGTGGTCTCCGTCGACCGGACGGTTGGCTCGGGCACGTACTCGTCGTGGACCATCGGGCTCGCGGGCGACCAGGGCTACCTGTCGTCGGCGAGCACCACGGGGACCACGCCGTACTGGGACGGCTCGGCGTGGAGCGTCGCGAGCACGTACCTGTACAACAGCGGCTCCGCCGTCGGCATCGGCACCACGTCTCCTGCCGGGAAGTTCAGCGTCGTGGGATCGTCATCTGGGACGGCCGCGCTCGACCAGAGCCAGACTGCCAAGACATCATCGAGCGCCGGCACGAGCTACTGGCAGTCCTTCACCGCAGGCGCGACTGGCTACCTGACCCAGCTCATGGTGAACCTCAACTCGCCCTCCACGAGCGGTTCATCGGTGGACTTCACCCTCAATCTCTACGCGGGAGAGGGCAACACTGGGACTCTACTGGCAACGCAGACCGTGAGTGTCGCCGGCACGTCCTACGTGGACCGGTACTTCATCATTGCCAACCCTCCCGCTGTGACGTCGGGAACGACCTACTCCTTCGAGCTCATCCCAGCGTCGGTTCAGGCGACCTGGACCATCTTCAGCGGTACCAACCCCTACGCGGGGGGCCGGATGTCGCTGAGCGCGACGTATGACGCGACCTTCGCCACCTACGTCGCAAGCACGTCGACGACGACCACGGCGCTCTCCGTGTTTCCGAGCGCCGTGGGTATCCTGACGAAGGCACCCTCGGCGGCCTTCGAGGTCAATGGCGACGCGCGCTTCGGAGTGCCGACCGGCACCGGGACCTCGGCGGGCTATGGCACGGGAGCGGTGATCTTCTCGGGCGGCCCCCAGGTGAACACGGCCAACAGTGGCGAGAACACCGATCCGCTCTGGATGTGCCGGTACAACTCGGCCTCCGATCAGACCGAGCTCCGCGTGAACATTGGTGACTCCGCGGATGCCAACGACCGCTTCGTCATCGGCACCACAACGGGATCGAGCGCCGAGGCCTTTCGCGCTGGGACGTGGAGCGCCAGGTTCTCCGTCACGGCGACAGGCGTCGTCAAGGCGGCCGGGACAATCACCGCATCGACCACGCCCGATCTCGCCGAGACCATTGCGGCGGCGGACGACGTCGAGGCGGCCGACGCGGTCTGCGCCGACCCCGACCATCGGGAGCGCGTGGTCCGCTGCCGACGTGGCGATACGTCGGTCATGGGGGTCATCTCGGACGGGACCAGCGGCTTCATCATCAACTCGTATGCCAAGGCCATCGACGTACCACTCACGGGTCAACCGCTCGTCCTCGCAGGCCGCGTCCCGGTGAAGGTGTCGCTCGAGAACGGACCCATCCGCATCGGCGACTGGCTCACGCCCTCATCCACCCCGGGTCATGTGATGCGGGCGAGCGGCCCCTGTCCCGTCATCGGGGTGGCACTCGATGCCTACGACGGGGAGCGCGGCGACACAGCCGCGGCCGGGACGGTCCTGTGCTTCGTGAAGGCAGGCATGGGCGGCGTGCTCGAGCTCGCCGCCGAAAACGAACGGCTGGCCAAGGAGAACGAGGACATCCGCTCGCGTCTGTCTCGACTCGAAGCCCTGGTTCTCGGCAACGGGCGCTGATGGCCGATTCGCTGCGTGGAGAGCCTCGGCTCCGAGCGGCGCCGCCGCTCGACCGCCCGGGGCCCTCTGCGCGGACACTCCTAGAGACGCAAACTCCCGCGGTGGAGCGGCGAGCCGTTCGGTGCTCTGCTCCGCACCCGGGCCGCGGCTCAGCTGATCCGCTCCACCTTCACCTCCACCGACAGCCGCTCACCCTCGCCGCCGACGTAGATCGTGCCGCCGGTGGGCGTGGCGTCGACGTAGTTACGACCCACGGCCACGCGAACGTGGTCGGTCTGCGTGACGAGCCCGTTGGTGGGATCGAAGCCCACCCAGCCGAGCTCCGGCAAGTAGAGCTGCACCCAGGCGTGCGACGCCTCGGCCTGCGCCGTGTTGACGCCCGGCGCGCTCCCCACGTGGACGTAGCCGCAGACGTAACGCGCGGGGACGCCCAGCAGGCGCGCCAGCGCAATGAAGAGGTTGGTGAAGTCCTGGCAAACGCCGCGGCGGTTCTCGAACACGTCGTAGGCGTTGGTGTGCACCGTGGTGGCACCCTGCCTGTACTCGTACTCCTGGTGGATGGTCTGGTTGATGTCCAGCAGCGTCCCGAGCAGGTCGGTGTCGTTGCGACGCACGAAGCTCATGGCGTACTCGGTGAGCGAGTGCAGCTGGCTCTCTGGCATCTCCGGCGTGAGGAGGTACGGGTTGAGCATCTGGTGCTGCCACGGCATCCACACGATGGGGAATCGGTTGCGGGCGCGGAGCGGGCGGTACTGGAGCGGGTCGGTGTCCACCACGTCCACCACAGACTCCGCGCGCACCTCGAGCGCCTCCCACGGGGTCTCCAGTAGGAGGCGACGGCACCGGTTGCCGAACACGTCGTCGAAGTCGCGGACGCGGCCCTCCACAGACACCTGGAGCCGGTGCTCCACCAGCCGCTGCAGCCGGTCGGAGAAGGGCGTGAGGCGGAGGAGGTGCACGCTGCGCTCCACCGGGGTCTCGTAGCGATAGGAGGTGCGGTGAACCACGCGGTAGCGGTGCGGCTCTGCCGTCCCGGGAGCGCGCGCCTTGCTGCGGGTGCGCACGGTGGAGGGGCCGCGCTCGCCTCCGATGCGGCGCTGAATGAGGCCGTCGCGCGCCACGATGAGCTCGCCGGGCCCGAGGCGCTCCCAGTTCTCGCCGCCGCCGTCCTGCGCGAGGGGCTCGGACGAGACGATGAGGCCGCGGTGGCTGGAGATCCCGCGTTTGAACAGGTCGACCCACAGATCGTCGTCGCCAAACGACTTGCCGTTGTAGGGTGGGAAGCGACGCCACAGCCAGAGGCCGCCTTCGCGCGCGCCGTCCTCCGTGTCTCCCTGGCTGTCCGCGTAGGCCAGGAGGTCGAGACCATCGGTCCAGACCACATTGAGCGCGCCGTAGCCGTCCAGCTCCCGGAGCCAGTCGAGCACCACCTCGGCGTCGAAGTCCGCGATGCGCCGCCAGCCCTTCGCCGCCACGCGGTTCATGAGGAGGCAAAACACCCGCTCGGTGTCGGTCTGGCCAACGGGCTCGAAGCGCTCGCCCTCAGGGACGGGGGGCGCCACCTCGAGCGAGCCGGCGTGGGCGAACAGCCAGTCCCGGCCGGCATAGCTGCGCGCGAACGGCTGCGTGTTGGCGTCGGTGAGCGGCCCCCAGTGCGCCTTGCGGACGTGCACCATCACCACGCTGGACGCGAGGTGTTGCCAGGCCTTCACGAGCTCGCGGCGCAGGCTGGCAGCGGGCGGCGCGTACTCCTTGATCACCGTGACCGAGGGCTCTTCCCCGGGGTAGAAGCCCACTCCCCAGCCGTCGGGCGGGCGCCTCTCCGGGTCCAGGCAGCGGAGCTCGAAGGACGGCGCGAGGATGCCCTCGAAGGAGAACGCGAGGAGATTGGGCACTCTGTGACCCCCTATGTGTACCCGAACAGCTCGCGCCCGATGAGCCCGCCGATCCGGCTGGCCTCGTCGACCACGTGGGTGAGGGCGGCGTGCAGCTCGTTCATGAGGCCCGGGCTGCGCGCCTGGTCGTCGACCCAGTGGCCCAGGACCCGAAGCGCCTCGAGGCTCTTGCCGCCGGGGAGGTCGCGAGCCTCGGGGGGCCGCACGCGAGCGAGGCAGCCGTAGGCCTCGCGCACCGCGAAGCGAACCGAGCGTGGGAAGTCGGGCTGAAAGATCAGGAACTCGGCCACGGCCTGCCCCGTGACCTGGCCCGGGCGCCGCTTGGTGTAGGGCTCGAGCGCGCAACTCGAGCGCAGCACCGCGATCCAGACGACCGCGTCCACGGCCGGGTCAGTGGTGCCTACTCGCGCCAAGGCGTGGTGGTGTACATCGAGCGACCGCGCGATCTGCCCCACCCGCTCGAGGAACACCCCGAGCCAGAGGAGGTCGAGGGCCTCGTCGTGCAGCATGGTGCCGCGCGTGAGGCCGAGGGCCAGCTGCGCCACGCGCTGCACATGCCGGTAGAACTCGTAGCGGTGGGTGTCGTAGAGCTCCCGGGCCGTCGTGGAGTCGAGCCAGAGGTGGAGCTCGTTCACGGCCTGCCAGACCTCGAGACTCAAGACTTCGCGCATGCCGCGGGCGTTGTCTCGCGCCATGGCCACCGAGCGGCGCAGCGAGACCCAGCTGTCCGTGTCCCACGTGAGGTGGTACTGCACCCGCTCCCCGTCGGCGCTGGCCGAGCGACCGTAGCGCGCCGCGAAGGGCTCGGCCTCGCCGGTGGTGATGACCACGGGGCCCCACACGTCGGCGCCGGGCAGGTCCGCGTCGAGCGCCAGGTTGTGCGTGACGAAGAGGAGCCGGGCGGTGGACTCGACACGCTCGAGGTAGCGCCCGAACCAGAAGAGGTGGTCAGCGATGCGGGCGATCACGGCTTCAGCACCCAGGTGTCCTTGGAGCCGCCCCCCTGGCTCGAGTTGACCACGTAGCTGCCGGGGACGAGGGCCACCCGGGTGAGGCCGCCGGGGAGGACCCACGGTCCGTCGCGGCTGGTGAGGATATACGGCCGGAGGTCGACCCGCCGCGGCTCGAAGCGGCGCGCCTCGCGGTCCCAGGTGGGGCACGTGGAGAGCTCCACACGTGGCTGCGCGATGTAGCGCCGCGGCTCGGCCTTGATCCGCTCCGCGAACGCGGCGCGCTCGGCGCTGGACGCCTGGGGGCCCATCAGCATCCCGTAGCCGCCTGCCTCGTCCACGGCCTTGACCACCAGGCGGTCGAGGTGCGCGAGCACGAAGCGGCAGTCGTCCTCGCGGGCGCAGATATAGGTGGACACCTGCTCGAGCTTGGGCTCCTCGCCGAGGTAGTACCGGATGAGCGCCGGCACGAAGGGGTACAGCGCCTTGTCGTCGGCCACGCCGTTGCCGGGTGCGTTGGCGAGCGTGACGTTGCCCGCCGCCCAGGCGCGCATGATCCCGGGCACGCCGAGCACGCTGTCCTTGCGAAAAGCCTCGGGGTCCAGGAACGCCTCGTCGGTGCGGCGATACACCACGTCGACCCGCTTGGGCCCGCGGATCGTGCGCAGGTAGACGCGGTCGCGCTCCACGTAGAGGTCGCCGGCCTCGACCAGCGGGAAGCCCGTGGTGCGGGCCAAGAAGCTGTGCTCGTAGTACGCGGAGTTGTAGATGCCCGGCGTGAGCACGACCACCGAAGGGTCGGTGACGCCCGTGGGCGCCACGGAGTGGAGCGTCTCGGCGAGGCGCGTGGGGTATTGGTCCACGCGATTGACCCGAGCCTCGTTGAAGCTGCGCGCGAAGACCCGCTTCGTGACGAGTCGGTTCTCGAGCACGTACGAGACGCCGGAGGGGGTGCGGAGGTTGTCCTCCAGCACACGGAAGGTGCCTCCTGCGTCGCGGATGAGGTCGATCCCGGCGATCTGGATCCGCACGCCGCCGGGCACGCGCACGCCGCGCAGGGCCGGGAGGTAGTGCTTGGCGCCAAGCACCAGCTCGCGAGGGACGATGCCGTCGGAGAGGACGCGCTGATCGCCGTACACGTCGCTGACGAAGTGCTCGAGCGCCACGATCCGCTGCTCGAGCCCCGCCTCGAGGCCCTCCCACTCGGCGGCGTCGAGCATCCGGGGCAGCAGGTCGAACGGGAAGATCTTCTCGGTGCCCTTGTCATCCGAGTAGACCGAGAACGTGACCCCCTGGTTCAGGAGGACGAGGTCGGCCAGCGACTGGCGGCGCTCGAAGTCGTCGGCGGACTCGGCGCTGAGCAGCTCGAAGACGCGCCGGAACGGGGCGCGGGGCTCGCCGGGTGCCGCGACCATCTCGTCGTACGCGGTCTCGAGCGGTGAGTACGGGGCCAAGAGGCTCGTCATGCAGAGCTCCGAGAGGGCGGTTGATGCGGCTCGAGTCAGGAGGCAAACCGGACGACCGACGCTAGCAGGCGCCCGCGTCGGCGTCACGGGAGCCAGCGCCGTTCAGCCGGGGCGCGGCATCGGGCGGTCGCCAGGCAAGCGCCGGAGGTCCAGCGTATGCGGCGTGTCCGGGTGTGGCTGAACACGCTGGGCGGCCACCGGCCACGGCGACGGACCGTCGAGCGTAAAGCGCTGCGCACGCCGCGCGCCGGCCTCGAAGCGAGTGAGCGGCGGCGAGGCGAACGCGCGGCCCTCGGGGTGCCAGACGTGGTAGGTGGCGGCGCCCAACGAGCGACTGGCCCAGGTGTCGAGCACCTCGAAGCGCAGCGGGTGGTGGATGCCGAGGTGCGGGTGAAGGGCGTGCGCCGGCGCCCACGCGCGAAAGCGTACGCCCAGCACACCCGCGTCGCGGGCCACCGCCTGCCGGTCATACGGACCCGACGAGACGAGGGGGCGCAGGGGCACCGCGAAGCCGTTGACCAGGAGCTCATGGCGCCCCGCGACGAGGCCGCGCGCCCGCACCTCCACGCGCTCGACCGAGGAATCAACGTAGCGCGCGGTGCCGCTGCCGGTGGCCTCCTCGCCGAGGACGTGCCAGGGCTCGAGCGCGCAGCGAAGCTCCAGCTCCACCTCGGCGCCCCCACCGTCGAGGACCGCGTGGCCGACCTTGGGGCAGCGGAGCTCGAGGAACGGGAGGTAGGCCTCCACGGGAAGCGCCACGCCCCGTCGGGCGAGCTCGTCGAGGGCATCCCGGAGATCGCGCTCGAGGTACCAGGGCAGGAGGAAGCGGTCGTGAAGGGCGGCTCCAAACCGTACGAGCTCGCCGCGGTACGGCACGTGCGCGAAGGCGGCCGCCAGGCCGCGGACGAGCGCCACCTGCGCCACCATGAGGCGGGGGTGGGGCGGCATCTCGAACGCGCGGAACTCGATGAGCCCCTGCCGGCCGTGCGGGCCAGCCCCCGGGTCGCAGAGCTTGTCGATGGACAGCTCAGTGCGGTGGGTGTTGCCCGTGAGGTCGGCGAGGAGGTGACGGAACAGCATGTCGGCGAGCCACGGAGCGCTCGTGTCGGGCGGCGCGTCGAAGGCTGCGGCGAGCGCGATCTCGAGCTCGTAGAGCGCCTCGTGCCGCGCCTCGTCCACGCGCGGCGCCTGCGAGGTGGGGCCGACGAACAGACCCGAGAAGAGGTACGAGAGCGATGGGTGGTGCTGCAGGAACGTGAGCACGCTGGCGAGCAGGTCGGGGCGACGAATGAACGGGCTCTCGAGCAGCGACGGGCCGCCCAGCGTCAGGTGGTTGCCCCCGCCCGAGCCCTGCTGCCGGCCGTCGAGCAGGTAGCGCTCGGCATGCAGCCCGGACGCCAGGGCGGCGTCGAATACCGTATGCGCCACGCGCGAGTACTCCGCCACCGACGCCACCGGGGGGATGTTGACCTCCAGCACGCCGGGGTCGGGCGTGACGGCGAAGCGGAAGACCTCCGGTCCGGACGGCACGTAGCCCTCGAGCTGCACGTCGAGCCCCGTCTCGAGCCGCGTGGCGTGCAGGGCGTCGAGGAGGGCGAAGAAGTCCGCCGCGGCGGGCAGCGGCGGGAGGAAGACGCGGAGCTGACCGTCGCGCGGTTCGACGCACAGAGCCGTGCGCACCGGGCCTCTCGGGGGCGGCGCGGGGCGTCGCGAGGCCGCGGCTTGCTTGGCTGTGCCCTGCGCTTGACCTGCTTCGCCGGGTGGCAGCGCGTCCTCGTTCTCGCTCTCGTCCAGGTCGAGCCCGCGGCGCGCGTCACCCCGGAGGACCGCAGGCTCCTCGGGCTGGGGGAGCGACCAACCGTGAGCCAGGCTGCCGAGCGGGAGCCTCAGCCCCATGGCGCTGTCGCCCGGCAGGAGGAAACACGCGCCACGGCGGAAGGTCCAGGGGGCGCTCACCCACCGACCCGCGTGGCGCGTGAGGGGCACCACGTAGCCCACCGGCGTGCCGAGGCCCGAGCCCAACGCACGAGCGAGGCGCAAGCGCTCGGCCGGGTCGCCGAGGCGAGCGTCGCGCGGGTCGAGATCGACCGGGAGGCTGGCCTCGTCCTGGAGCAGGCGCCAGGGGTCCTCGTACGCCGGGAGCGGCGGCTCGACCACGCCCAGGCGCGCCGCGAGCCGCTCGACGAACCGCACGGCGTCTGCCGGACCGGCGTCTTGCCGGAGGGGCGGACTCACGTCGGCCGGCCACGCGGGCCGACCGTCACGGCGGGCCACCAGCTCCAAGGCCCACCGAGGCAGCGGCTCGCCAGGGTAGTGCTTGCCCGAGCGGCACACGAGCGCGGCGCCAGGCGCCATCCGCGCGGCCAGGGCGCTGGCGAGCGCGACGCCGTGAGACCACTTCGACGGGCCGAGCGCCTCGCCGATCCACTCCGGCGACTCCAGATCGGAGCGCGAGTTGAAGGTGGGCTCGCCGCCGGTGGTGAGCGCGAGCCCGGCGTCGACCAGGCGCTGGTCGAGGGCCTCGCCGGCGCGAAGCAGCGCCTCCCACGTGGCGTCGGTGTAGGGCGCGGTGGGGCTGACTTCGTGCCCTAGCCGGCCGACGCGCGTCTCGAAGCTGACGTCGCTGGCGAGCGTGTCGCAGGTGCCCTCGATGGGGCTCGCCAGCGCCGGCGAAGGCGTGCACGCCAGCGGGAGGTGGCCCTCACCGCAGAAGAGGCCGCTGGTGCCGTCGATCCCCACCCAGCCGGCGCCCGGCAGGTACACCTCGGCCCTGGCATGCAGATCCACGACGTCGCGGTCCATGCCCCGGGGCTCGTCGGGGAGCATGCCCTCGTCCTTCACCTGCACGAGGTAGCCACTGACGAAGCGGGCGGCCAACCCCAACGTCCGGAGGAGCGCCACCAGGAGCACCGCGCTGTCGCGGCACGAGCCACGCCCCTCGGTGAGGCACTGCTCCGGCGTGTAGACGCCTGGCTCCTCGCGGATGACGTACCGCACCACCTGCGCCACGCGCTGCGCGAGGTCCACCAGGAACGCCACGGTAGGCTTGCCCGCGAGCTCGCCACCGGCCGCCTCGAGCACCGCGTCGCGGAGGGCGGTGAAGCGCGGCCCGAGCGCATCCGGAGACGCGCCGCGATAGGCCGGGTCGTCGAGATCCAGCCAGGGACGCAGCGCGCGGTGGAGGTCGGCCGGGTAATGCACCGGGAGCGTCTCGGCGCCGCCGTCGAGGCGAAAGTCGAACGGGTTGACCGGGTGAATGTGGACCGCGAGCTCGACCAGCACCTCGAAGCGCTCGACGCGCTGCTCGGGCCGGAAGCTCACACGGGCTACCCGGTTACCGTGCGGGTCCTCCTGCCACGCCACGATGGCGTCGCCCGGCGTGATCCGGAGTGCGTAGCTCTCGACGTGCGCCCGGGTGTGGTCCGCCGGGCGGAGCCGGATGAGCTGGGCTCCGAGGCTGGCGGGCTTCGGGTAGTGGTACACGCTGCGGTGCTGAAGGAAGAGGCGCATGGAGAGCGAGGCTGCACGGTCGCCCGAAGTGGCGCAAGTCGCGCAGCGAGGCACCAGCCCGGACCGCCGGGGGTCGCCGCCTTCCCGGCCCGAAGCCCAGCTCAGGCCGCGCCGTTCTCGATGGGGCTGCGACCTGCGCGCCGGCGCCGCGTTGCCAGCGCATACGAGAGGTCCATTGGCGCGCCTGCTCCGGCTACCTGCGCGCCCCCCGCTGCCTTCGCCAAGAGGCGGGGAATGACGCGCTCCGGGCGGGCGGTTGGTCCAGGAATGCGCGCCCTCATCGCTACCCTCTTCATTCCCTGCGTGGCCGCCGCCGCGTCGTTCCAGCAGCACAGCGGCACGGCGCTCGTGTTCGACGTCAACGGGCTCCCCGACGGCGAGTGGCACGAGATCGCCCCTCAGGTTGCCGCGAGCCGGCAGCCGACGCTCGAGGCTGTGCTGACGCGGGAGGCCAAGAAGTTCCCGGCCGGTGCCTTGCGACGAGCGGGGCTCCGCGCGGTGGGGGTCTTCGCCGGGCTGGCCTCGAGCCGCACCGACGGGCACCGCCCGTGGGACGATACGCTCGGCGGCTACAGGTACTTCGGGCTCTGGAACGGACGCGACGGAGTCATGGCGGCCGCGTACTCAGCGGAGCAGCTGGTCCTCACGTTCCACCACGAGCTCTTCCACCACCTCGACGGCGTGAGTGGGTTCGGCGAGGACGACGCGCGCTTCGCTGAGGCCGTGGCGGGGCGCCAGCCCTACCCTGCGCTCCGAATCGACAAGGCCACGTGCGACAGGCTGCGGGCGGCGAGCGACGGCGCGGAGCTGAAGCGAGCAGTGAGCAAGTACGCGTCGAAGAGCGCCGGGGAGGACCAGGCCGAGACGGCGCGGCACTTCATGACGCATATGGCCGCCAGCCTCCTTCAGGCCGCGGAACGCCCGGAGTGGCCGGGCTCACAACGTCTCCTCCACGTGCTGCGCGAGTACGAGGCCGCCGATGCTCGGCTGGACACCGTCTGGTGGACCCGCGTGGCCCTCGGCGGGAGCCTCCCCACCGACGCCACGGCCGCGCAACGCGCGGTGGACGCGATCCTGGGCGAAGGCGAGCGCTTCGTCGTGCGCGGAGGGGAAGGCCCCGACGGCGTGAACTACACGCTACAAGCCGACGTGCAGCGAGTGGCCGAGGTAGTGGCGCAAGTACCCACTACCGAGCGCCAACGGGCGGCCGCATACGCACTCGGGCGGCTCGACGCCTACGAGCGCTGGCTGCGCTCGCGGTGGACGGTCACGGGCTCCACGGCGCGGGTCTTCGCCACGGTCCGCGCGGCGCTCGGCGGGAGTGCGCCAACGCGCAACCGCTACTCCGACGGCGTAGACGAGGTGCTGCGCGACGCCCGCCTCGCCAAGGCCGGGCCCGACATCGCCATGTCGGCATGCTTGAGTAAGGTATCGGCATCGCGCCCCGCTTGCGGATAAATAGCAATGCCGATGCTGCAACCCACTACCACTTCATGGCCATTAATTTCAGCGGGCTGCTCAATTGCAGCAATGACTTTCTCAGCGATATGCGCCACATCGGTATTGATTGCGGTCATCTGCTGCTCAATCGGCTTGTACTTCTTCAACCTGTTCTCGACGTGGCCTTTCACATCCTCGCCGTACAGGTCTTTGTACTGCTCCTTGAATTTGGCATATTCCGCTTTTCTGGCTTCTGCATCTGCCGTCGGTGCCGGGTTGGGTGTTCCCGGTACTCCTGTTGCGGTGTCTCCTGCTACAGAACCTTCCGTTCCGCCTGCCGGAGCGCCTCC
>SXGT01912455.1_pt1 | contig 12009 bp, 12 predicted proteins | sample 3176221 | NCBI WGS metagenome assembly SXGT01 (sample SAMN11356862, study PRJNA531348) | freshwater metagenome | isolation source: freshwater sample F1-120 | place: China: Fuxian Lake, Yuxi | collected 2017-12-25
ACCTGCATCGCCACCCCGGCCCCGAGGTCTCCCACGGTGCAGGCGTGCGCCGCCGGGATGCCGCCGCACGCGGCCACGAGCGCGAGCGCGGCCCTCATCGCGTTGCCGCCGCGATCGCGCGCCGCGCGAGCGGCGCCATCACCGCATAGCCCGCGGCATTGGGATGGACGCCGTCCTCCGACAGCCCGGCGCGCATCGCCCCTGCGGGCGTGGTCATCGCGGCATAATAGTCGACGAAGGCGTAGCCGCGCTCGCGCGCGAACCCGCGCAGCCAGGCGTTGAGCGCGCGCAGCTGCCCCGCCGGGCGTAGCGCCGGCGCCCACCAGAAGCGGTCGGCGGGTAGCAACGAGCCCATCACGACGCGGATGCCGTTGGCGCGCGCGAGGTCGGCCATGGCGCGGATCGCGTTCTGGTAGCTCGCCATCGACGTCGGCCCGCCGTTGCCGGCGACGTCGTTCGATCCGGCGATGATGTGCACCGCGCGCGGGCGCAGCGCGACGACGTCCTGGGTGAAGCGCGCCAGGATCTGCTGCGAGGTCTGGCCGGAAATGCCGCGGTTGACCACCTCCGGCCCGAAGAAGCCGGGCGCCTCCTTGCCCCAGCCTTCGGTCAGCGAGTCGCCGATGAAGACGATCCGCGGACGCGTCGCGAGCGCGCGGTTCGCGGCGGCGTAGCGGCACAGCCCCGGCCAGTCCTGTTCCTTGCGCAGCGCCTCCGCCGCGGGCGCCGCCAGCCCCGCCGCGCGGCGGTCGAGTTCGGCGCACGGATCGGCCACCATCGCGGTCTGCGCGTCCGCGGCGCCGCAGGCCAGCATTCCCGCCAGGACCGCCATCACCGCTCGCCTCATCCCGCTCTCCCTCGCTGCGAAGAAGCGGGGATAACCCGCTGGCGTCGCTAGGGCGAGGGCTGGCGGTCGTGAAGGATGCGCGACCTCGACCCCGTCCCCTACCTCCGCACCACGGCGAGCACTGCCTGGCGATAGGTCGATCCCACCGGCACGCTCGCGCCGTCGTCGAGCAGCACCGTCATCGACTTGCCGTGCCGCTTCACTCCCGTGATCCGCTCGGGCCGGACGAACGAGGAGCGGTGGACGCGGAGCAGGCCCGATCCCTCCAGCCGCCGCTCCAGCTCGGCCATCGTGATGCGGAACAGGTAGGCGCGCTCGGCGGTGTGGAAATAGACGTGGTCGCGCGCCGCCTCGACGCGGAGGATGTCGGAAATCGCGACGCGGGCGAGGCCGCGCAGGACCGGCACCCAGAAGCCGTCTTCCGCCTCTCCCGCGGGCTCGGGCGCAGGCGCCGCCGGCGCCTCTCCGTGCGCCGCGTGCCGGCGTGCCGCGCGGTCGAGCGTGCGCCGGAGCCGCGCGCGCCGCACCGGCTTCAGCACATAGTCGATCGCGCCCAGTTCGAACGCGTCGACGGCATGTTCCTCGTGCGCGGTGACGAAGATCACCTGCGCCGCGCCGTCCGCGATCGCCTCCGCCGCGTGGAGGCCGTTGCGGTGCGGCATGTCGATGTCGAGGAAGACGAGGTCGGGCCCCGCCGCGCGCACCGCCGCGACCGCCGCCTCGCCGTCCGCCGCCTCGCCCACCACCTCGACGCCGTCCTGCTCCTCCAGCAACGTGCGCAGCAGCGCGCGCGCGAGCGGCTCGTCGTCGGCGATCACCACCCTCATGCCCAGGCCCCCGACGCGGCGGCCTCGGGCAGGCGGATGTCGACGCGATAGCCGTCGCACAGCGCGCGGCAGTCGAGCACGGCGGTCTCGCCGTACTGCGCCTGCAGCCTCGCGCGGGTGTTAGCGAGACCGATGCCGTGCCGCGGCGCACGCGCCGGATCGGGCGGCGGCGCCGCCTCACCCCCGGCGGCGCGGTTGACCACCGACAGCATCGTGCCCCCCGGCACCGCGCCCGCCAGGATCGCGACCGTCACTTTCTCGCGCCGCGGCGCGACGCCGTGCTGGATCGCATTTTCGATCAGTGGCTGGAGGATGAAATTGGGTACCTCGACGTCGCGCAGCCGCGGATCGACCTCGACCTCGACGCGCAGCCGCGGCCCGAAGCGCGCCTCCTCGATCGTCAGATAGGCGCGTGCGGTCTCGATCTCCTGCGCCAGCGGCACCTGCGCGGTCGGGTCGGAGGCCAGCGAGAAGCGAAGGAAGTCGGCGAGCCGTCCGATCATCTCCTCGGCCTGCTCGCCGCGGTGGCGCACCACCAGGCTGGCGATGCCGTTCAGCGTGTTGAACAGGAAATGTGGGTTGAGCTGCAACCGCAGCGCTGCCGCCTCGGCACGCGCGGCGGCGGCGGCGAAGGCGGCGGCGCGCGCCTCGTTCATCTTGGCCCGGTCCCCCGCGCGCGACGCCCACATCAACGCGACGGTCAGGTAGAGCGTCCATAGATAGAGGATCAGGATCGTGAACTTGCGCGACGGCTCCTCGCTGAGCGCCCATGCCTGCCAGTCGGGGAAGACGGTGACCGCGAGCAGCGCCAGCCAGTAGTGTTCGGCGATCGTCTGGATCAGCGCGGCGCCGAGCCCGGCGATCGCCACCACCGGCCAGCGCACCAGCGCCGCGCCGTCCGACATTCGGTCGAGCAGCCCGCCCAACGCCACCGACTGCGCCACGCCCACCACGAGCAGCGGCACGCTGGCGAGCAGCATCACGCCGGGCAGCGATCGCCCCTGCGCCGCCGCGATCAGGTCGACCAGGACGTAGCCGAACAGCCACACGACCAGGCACAGCCGCGTCGCGGTGCCCCGCATCATCTGCCGCAACAACGCTTCCATCGCGTTGACATTGGGGGAGGAACGCGGGGCAGCGCAATGGCGTGTTGGTCGTGCCCAGGGGCACGTTCGTCGTTCTTGAAAAGTCAATCTTTCCCGCGGAATGGAACGGGATGATGCCGCCGCATCCGCTCCGTCGCCAGCTCCCTGCCGACGCCCTCGTCTCGTCCTGGACCGCGCCCGACGGCTGGCCGATCCGCCGCTTCGACTGGCCGGTGGAGGATGCCGCGGGCGCGATCCTGTTCCTGGGCGGGCGCGGCGACGTGTTCGAGAAGTATCTCGACAGCTTCGCGCACTGGCACCGCGCCGGCTGGTCGGTCACCGCCTTCGACTGGCGCGGGCACGGCGGGTCGGGGCGGCTGACCGCGGATGCGGCGGTGGGGCACGTGCGCAGCTTCGACGCGCTGCTCGACGACCTCGCCGCCTTCTGGGCCGCCTGGGACTCGCCGGGGCCGCGCGTCGTGATGGGGCATTCGATGGGCGGCAACGTCGTGCTGCGCGCGATCGGCGAGGGCGCGATCGATCCCGCCGCCGCGGTGTTGCTCGCGCCCACGGTGCGCATCCGCAGCCCGCTCGGCGCGCGCCTCACCGAATGGCTGGTCGGCTGGCAATGCCGCCGCGGCGATCCGGGACGTGCCGCCTGGACCGCGAAGGACACGCCCGCCGCGCGGATGGACGCCGCGGCGATGCTGACCGGCGACTATACCCGCGTCCTCGACGAGGAATGGTGGCACGAGCGGATGCCCGGCACGCGCCTCGGCCCGCCGAGCTGGGGCTGGCTCGGCGCGGCGATCCGATCGGGCCGGTCGGTGGCGCGCCGCGACTGGCGCGCGGTCGCGATCCCGCTCCTCTTCATGGTCGCCGACGACGACCGGCTGGTGAACGCGCGCGCGGTGCGGCGGCTGGCGCGGCGCTGCCCCAGCGCGACCCTGAAGCGATTCGGCCGCGGCGTCGGCCACGAGCTGCTGCGCGAGCGCGACGCGGTGCGCGCCGCCGCGATGGCCGCGATCGACTCGCTGCTGGCGGACGCACGGGCGCGCCGATAGCCAGTTGGTCGCGCCAAACGGCACCTTCGCCGCGGCCCCCTTGCCGTTAACCCTTTGGAAACCTTCCCCTTGATCGCAAGGCGACCACGCATGGGGCGTTCGCCGGTTCGTCACGCGAAAGGGGTAATGTCATGAACGTCTTGAAATCCGTCGCCTTGGCCGTCGCCGCCGCGGCCGCGCTGCCCTCGGCCGCCGCGGCGCAGACGACCGCCGCCGGCTTCGACGGCACCAGCCTGCCGGCGTGCGACGATTGCTACAGCGGCGCGCAGTCGCTCGGCTTCTCGGCCAATTTCTTCGGCAACACCTACACCGACACCTATGTCAGCAATAACGGGTACGTCACCTTCAGCGCGGGCCAGGGCGCCTTCTCGCCGCAGGGCCTCGGCGCGGGCTATGTCGGGCTGCCGATCATCGCGGCGCTGTTCACCGACCTCGACACGCGCAACAGCCCGGTGGGCTCGCTGGTCAGCTTCGGCACCGGCGCGTTCCAGGGCCGCAGCGCCTTCGGCGTCAACTTCGACCAAGTCGGGCGGTATTCGACCAACTATTCCGCGCTGAGCACCTTCCAGATCCTGCTGGTCGACCGCAACGAGACCGGCGCGGGCAATTTCGACATCGTCTTCAACTACGATTCGCTCGGCTTCGGCGGCGGCGCCTCGGCAGGGTACAATGCGGGGCAGAACGGCGCCGACGGCACCTATTTCGAGCTGCCGGGCTCGCGCTCGGGCGAGGCCTTCGCCGACGGCGGCGCCTTCGCGCTGGCGAGCGGCAGCAACGTCGGCATCGACGGCCGTTACGTCTTCAACGTCCGCAACGGCGCGGTCACGCCGGGCAACTCGGGCGTGCCCGAGCCCGCCACCTGGGCGCTGATGAGCCTGGGCTTCGGCGCGGTCGGCGGGGCGATGCGCCGCCGGGCCGCGACCACCACGGTCCGCTTCGCCTGAACGACAAGCGCGAACGTCTTCTCCCGCGCACCGCCGACCTTCGGGTCGGCGGTGCGCTCCTTTTCAGGGGCTCCCCCGTCCCGCCGCGGGACTCCGACCCTCCCGGATCCGGGAGGTGCCCGCGCCCCTCCGAGGCGTCATGACGTCGTGACCGACACAGGGGAGACCGACCATGCGTACTATCCTTGCCGCCGCGCTGCTCGCCACCGCCGTGGTCGCTGCCGCGCCCGCCGCGGCGCAGCACCCGATCGCGACCAGCAACCCGGGCGCCGCGATCATCGTCACCTCGACCGACGACGTCATCGCGACGTACCTCGGCACCTCGGCGGCGTTCACCGACCTGCTCTACCTCGAGAACACGAACACCTTCCTGTTCAACAATCAGCAGACGCCGGTGGGGACGACGGTGAACCTGGGATCGTTCGCGATCGGCACCGAACTGGTCTTCCGCCTCCTCGTCACCAACACCGGCGACGAGTTCTTCAGCGGCTCGCCGTCGCGCAATTTCGACGGCCTCGGCCACGCCGCGGTGGAGAACGACTATCTCGTGCCCGGCACCACCCTCGTCAGCTTCGAGGATCTGCCGAACAGCCAGGAGTTCAACGACCTCAGCTTCTCCTTCACCGGCACGCTGGCCGGGGCGGTGCCGGAGCCGGCGACCTGGACGCTGATGATCCTGGGCTTCGGCGCGGTCGGCGGGGCGATGCGCCGCCGCATTGCGACCACCGCACGGGTCCGCTTCGCCTGAGCTTCGCCGGGGGGCGCGATCGGCCGCATTTGACGACGCGGCCGAAACGCGCGACCCTCGCGGCACCGGACTCGCGTGGGTCCGGGACGGCGGGACGCGACGAGGGGGTGGCGGTGCTGGGACAGGCGGCCGACTGGGTCGAGGAGGCGCTGGCGATGCGATCGCCCGAGGGCGCCGCGCGCGCCTTCCGCGACCGCGTCCGCCGCCAGGGGCTCAGCTACGTGCAGCTGCGCCGCTACCGCCGCCCGGGCGGGACGCTGACCAGCGAGCGGCACTGGCAGGCGGGCGGCGTGCTGGTGCGCGACGCGCGCGACGGCTGGGTCGGCAGCAGCGGGTTCCACTACATCTGCCTCGAGTGCAATCCGCTCCTCGCCGCGGTCACGGAGCATCGCACCCGCTACCGCTTCAGCGACTTCGCCCCGCGCGGCGACCGCCGCTACGCGACCTACTGGGACGCGTTCCAGGGCGCGGCGATCGCGGAGGGGTGGTGCGCCAACGCCTATGGCGCGGGCGGGGCGGTCGCCTCAATCCACCTCGCCGCCGACGTGCCCAACATCGATCCCGGCACCGCGCAGGCACTGCAGACCGCCGCCGGGATCGTCGCCGAACACCTCCTCGCGCTCGACGCTCCCCTGCCCGCGACCGCCGATCCGGTGCCGCTGACGGCGCGCGAGCGCGACGCGATGCGCTATGTGGCGGAGGGGAAGACCGACTGGGAGATCGGCGTGATCCTCGCGGTGTCGGAAAGCACCGCGCGCTTCCACGTCGACAATGCGCGGCGCAAGCTCGGCGCGGTCAACCGCGCGCACGCGGTCGCGCGCTTCATCGCGCTGGTCGGGCTCGACTAGGGTCTGTACTCAATCATCGCAGGGATCGTGATCGCCCGGAGAAGTCCGCCGGCAAGGAGCCGCAGCGCAGACGCGTAGCTGGAAGCTACGCGCAAGCAAGCGACGCGGCCGGCGGGCTTCCCCGGGCGACCGCTTTGCGGCGGGCCGATTTTGGCGCCGGGCGGCGTCGCGGCGTCGGTCACGATGCTCCGGCTTCGCTTCCTCCTTGCTCCTTGCCCGACACCAAAATCGGCTCCGTCACGACCCTGCGATGATTAAGTACGGACCCCAAGGCTCAGAACGTCAGCACCACCTTGCCGAAATGCTGCCCCTGGACGAGATCGTCGATCGCGCGCGCGGCCTCGGTCCAGTCGTAGGTGCGGCCGATGACGGGGCGCAGCCGCCACAGCTCGATCGCGCGGCACATCGCCTCGTACATCTCGCGCGAGCCGACCGACACGCCGACCAGCCGCGCCGAGGTGGCGATCATCAGCCCGGGGGACAGGGTCGCGCCCGGCGAGGCGACGTCGGACACGACGCCGATCACCGCGACGTGCCCGCCCATGCGCACCGACTTGAGGCTCTCGACCAGGGTCCCCGCGCCGCCGACCTCCATCACGAAGTCGGCCCCACGGCCCCCGGTCGCGGCACGCACCGCGCCGCTCCACTCGGACGTGGTGCGGTAGTTGACGAGGTGGTCGGCGCCGAGCTCCTTCGCGCGCGCCAGCTTCTCGTCCGACGACGAGGTGACGATCGTACGCAGCCCGGCGGCATGCGCGAACTGCAGCCCGAAGATCGAGACTCCGCCCGTCCCCTGCAACACCACGGTGTCGCCGGGCGCGAGGTCGGCATCCTCGAACAACGCGCGCCACGCGGTCAGCGCCGCGCACGGCAGGCAGGCGACTTCCTCGTCGCTGAGGAAGTCGGGCACCTTCGACACCGCGCGCTCGGGAAACAGCGCCAGCTCGCGCCCGCCTCCCGGCGCGCCGGGCGACCCGAGCGCGCCCGCGGCCTTCTCCGGGGTCGGCGGGCCGGCGATCCAATTGGGGAAGAACAGGGTCGAGACGCGGTCGCCGACCGCGACCCGCGTCACGCCCTCGCCAACCGCCGCGACCACGCCGCATCCGTCGGAGAAGGGCACGACCGGGGGCGCGTCGGCGCCGCCGCGGGCGTAGCCGCCCTGCGCGGCGATGATCGTGTCGCGGAAGTTGAGCGACACTGCACGCATCCGCACGACCACTTCGCCGGGTCCGGGAGTCGGATCGGGCCGCTCAACCACGCTTAGGTTGGCGGTGCCCCACGGGTGGTTCAGCTCGAGCTGGCGCATCGTCCTCTCCCGTCTTCTCGTCGCCGCTGGACCTAGGCGGCGGATCGGACTAAATCAACTGACTTAGTCGGTGGCAGGGGAGCTGGGAGGGGAGCCGGATGCGCGACCTGCAAGGCAAGGTGGCGGTCGTGACCGGGGGCGCGAGCGGGATCGGCCTCGCGCTCGCCGCGGGCGCGCAGGCGCGCGGCGCGAGGGTCGTCGTCGCCGACATCCGCCCCGATGCGCTCACCGAGGCGGAGCGGCGCCTGTCCGCCGGCGGCGAAGTCCTGGCGGTCCGCACCGACGTCGCCGACGCGCGCGACATGGCCGCGCTGGCCGAGGCGACGGTGGCGCGGTTCGGGGCCGCGCATCTCCTCGTCAACAACGCCGGGGTCTTCGCCAGCGGGCTGACGTGGGAGATGTCGGTCGAGCAATACGACTGGGTCATCGGCGTCAACCAGCGCTCGGTGATCCACGGCATCCGCGCCTTCGTCCCCGCGATGATCGCGCGCGACGAGGAGGCGCACGTCGTCACCATCGCCTCGGGCGCGGGGATCACGGTCAATCCCGGCTTCTGCTCCTATTCGATGACCAAGCACGCCGTCGTCGCTTTGACCGAGGCGCTCTACCTCGACCTTCGGACGCAGGGCATCGATCATGTCGGGGTGACGATCGTGATGCCCGGCGTCGTGCAATCCGCGATCATGGCGCCGGAGAAGACCGGCCCCGCCGCGCTGCAGGCCGAACTCGGCGCGCGACAGGAGAATGCCGTGCTCGCCGCGCTGGAGGCGACGATGCGCGCCGGGGTCGACGCGGGGCTGTCGCGCGAGGCGCTGGTGGCGGAGGTGTTCGACGCCGTGGCGCGGGGCGACCTCTACGTCCTTCCCAATTTCACCGATCCCGCCTCGCAGGCGCAGGCGCGCGCGATCGCGCTCGGCCGCGCGACCGCGACGAACCCCTATCCGCCGTACATCGAACCCTGGCTGGCGGCGACGCGAAAGGAACCGGCATGACCTACGACCTGATCGTCGTCGGCGGCGGCATCGGCGGATCGGCACTCGCCGCGACGATGGCGCGCGCGGGGCGGTCCGTGCTGCTGCTGGAGAAGTCCACCGCCTACGAGGACCGCGTGCGCGGCGAGTGGATCGCGCCCTGGGGCGTGGCGGAGACGCGGCGGCTCGGCCTCTACGACGCGCTGGTCGCCGCGGGCGGGCATCACCTGACCAGCCACGTCACCTACGACGAGACCCGCGATCCGGGCGCGGCGGAGGCGGGCGCGCTGTCGCTGGGGATGTTCGCGGACGGAGTCGCGGGGCCGCTGTGCCTGCGCCATCCGGTCCATTGCCAGGCGCTGTTCGACGCCGCCGTCGCCGCGGGCGCGACCGCGCTGCGCGGCGTGACCGTGGGGGAAATCACGCTCGGCGACGCGCCCTCGGTCGCCTACGTCCACGACAGGGTGGAACGAGTGGCGCACGCGCCGCTGGTGGTCGGGGCGGAGGGGCGCCAGTCGACGGTGCGGCGCCGCGCCGGGCTGACGCTGCACCAGGACGCGCCGCACCATTGGTTCGCCGGGCTGCTGGTCGACGACGTCGAAGGGGTCGATCCGCAGCGACAGACGATCGGCACCGAGGGCGACTTCGCCTTCCTCACCTTCCCGCAGGGGAACGGCCGGGTGCGCGTCTACGGCGGCTGGGGCCTCCGCGACAAGGCGCGCTTCGCCGGCGCGGAGGGGCCGCGCCGGTTTCTCGACGCCTTCCGCCTCCGCTCCGCGCCGTACAACGAGGCGATCGCCGCCGGCACCCCCGCGGGGCCGCTGTTCGCCTATCACAACAACAGCAGCGCGGCGGAGCGGCCCCATGCGCCCGGCGCGGTGCTGGTCGGCGACGCGGCGGGGTGGAACGACCCGATCCTTGGGCTCGGCCTGTCGATCACCTACCGCGACGTGCGCCTCGTGACCGACATCCTGAAGGCCACGCCCGAGGGCGCGACGCCCGACTTCCGCCCTTATGCCGAGGAGCGGCGCGAGCGGATGCGGCGGCTGCGCGTCGCGGCGGAATTGCAGGCGAGCCTCGACATGGAGTTCGGCGACGACGCGCGCGAGCGGCGGCGGCGCTTCCACGAGGGCAGCGCGGCCGACCCGAGCCTCGGGCTCCACGGCGTCGCCGTGCTGGCGGGGCCCGAGGCGGTGCCCGCCGACGTCTTCACCGCGGGCCACCGCGCCCGCGTGCTGGGAGCCTGACATGCCCGACGCGAACGACGTCGCGCGCTATAATGCGCAGTGGCTGGCGGCGTGGACGGCGAAGGACGTCGATGCGCTGCTGACCTTCTACGCCGAGGACTGCGTCTACCACGACCCGCAGACCGCCGCCGGGATCACCGGCCACGCCGCGCTGCGGGCGTATCTGGAGGGGCTGTTCGCCGCGACCCCGGCGATGACCTACACCCCCGACGAGGTCTGGCCGACGCACGACGGCTTCTGCGGCCGCTGGTATTGCGACGTCGCCGGCGGCGGGCGGCTGCGCGGGTTCGACCTCGTGGTCCTCGACGGCGACCGGATCGTGCTGAACGAGGTGTACGTCCACGACCTCGCGAACACTTAGAGCACCGCGAGCGAGTCCGCGTCGATCGCCTGGTCGATCCCGCGCCGCGCCATCGCCAGGAACATCTGGTCGCCGCGCTCGGTGCGCTTGGTACCGGCGGAGGCGAAGATCGCGGTCTGCACGCCCTGCAGCAGCGTCACGCGATAATCGGCGTAGAGCGCGTCCTCGTCGTAGTCGGTGACGCCGTAGCGCCGCAGCTCGTCGAGGTAGCGGCGCAAGAGGTCGCGCTCGTGCCGCCGCCGCAGCTCGGGCGCGAGGCACAGCCCGATGAAATAGGCGACGTCGAGCGACGGCGGCCCCGCCGTCACCGACTGCCAGTCGACCACCGCCAGCGGCACCCGCCCGCCCGCGGCGTCGAACAGCAGGTGGTCGAGCCGGAAGTCGAGGTGGATCAGCGACAGCCGGTCGTAGGCGCGGCCGAGGAAGCGGTCGCTCACCGCGGCGTAGCGGTCGCAGAACGCCATGTAGTGCGGCTCGAGCATGTCGTCGTAGCGGCGGTGGAATTCGGCCAGGCATCCCGGCATCGCCTCCACCACCGCGCCCGCGCCCTCCCCGCCGACCACCTGGAACGCCTCGCGCAGCGCGGGATCGTTCCAGCGCGGGCCATGTAGCGCCGCCGCCTGGACCATCGCCCGCTCCGCGTCGTCGATCGAACATCCCGCGAGCTGATTGCCGACCCGCGCCGGCGACAGATCCTCCAGCACCAGCGCGAAGGCGCCGGTGTCGAGGTCGATGTCGGCGAAGAAGCAATGCGGCGTGCGGATCGCGACGGTGTCCGCGATCTCGCGATAGAAGGCGATCTCGCGCTGGTAGAGGCCGTAGTCGAGCCCGGTGCGGCGGCTGACCGGGTCGGAGGAGGCGAACTTCCCCACCACCGACGCGGGCGCGCCCTCCTCGTCGCGGTCGTAGGCGAGCGCGAAGCGGATGCTCTCGCCCAGCATCCCGACCCCGACCGCCTCGGCCTCCGTCGCCACCACCCGCGCCGCGCGGATCGCGCCGGCCTCGCGCAGCACGTCCGTCAGCCACGCCGCGTCGACCGCCTCGCGCGTCAGCGTCCTGCCCATCTGCGCTCCTCCCCGTTCCGCCGCCGCCCGTCGAGGGCGAAAATCACGCGCGCGCAGTGTCCTACGCGCGCCCGACGCGGTCAACGCCGTTGCGGTCGGCGCGCCGGCACCATAGGCGCATCGCTCCCCGCGTAAGGACGAACCGATGCCGCGCCTGCTTCCCGTCCTGCCGTTCCTCCTCGTCGCCGCGCCGGCCGCGGCCCAGGACGCGCCGACCGACGCGCCGATCGTGGTGGTCGGCAGCGGGCTGGCGCAGCGGCCCGGCGACAAGGCGTTCGACGTCGTCACGATCGCGCCGGCGCGGATCGCGGAGAGCGCGAGCGACCGGCTGGAGAGCGTGCTCGGCGACGTCGCCGGGCTCCAGCAGTTCCGCCGCTCGGACTCGCGCTCGGCCAACCCGACCAGCCAGGGCATCTCGCTGCGCGGCATCGGCGGCAATGCGTCGAGCCGCGCGCTGCTGGTGCTCGACGGCGTGCCGCAGGCCGACCCCTTCGGCGGCTGGGTCGCCTTCCCCGCTTATGCCACCGACCGGCTGGGGCTGGTGCGCGTCACCCGCGGCGGGGGCAGCGGCTATTTCGGGCCCGGCGCGCTCGCCGGCACGGTCGAGCTGGAGAGCCTCGCCGCCGCCGAGCAGCCCGGCATCGCCGCGAGCGCGGCCTATGGCAGCCGCGATTCGATCGACGCGCAGGCGTCGGCC
>SXGT01183077.1_pt1 | contig 12008 bp, 11 predicted proteins | sample 3176221 | NCBI WGS metagenome assembly SXGT01 (sample SAMN11356862, study PRJNA531348) | freshwater metagenome | isolation source: freshwater sample F1-120 | place: China: Fuxian Lake, Yuxi | collected 2017-12-25
GGCCAGCGAGCCAAGCCCCACCGCGAGCACGGTGGCGAGGAAAGGACTGTCCTTCGCCAGGCCCGCATAGTGATCGAGTTCTTGATCGGAGTCGTCGGCGCCGGCCAGGAAGCGGATACCGGCGTTGACGAAGAAGGACAGCCGGCCGACGCAGCGGGCGACCGCGGCCCGGTCGATCTTGCCGCGCTGCTGGATGAGATCGAGGATGCCGATGGCATTGGCCAGCGCGAACGCGACCTCCTGCACCGGCTGGGCGCCGGCCTCCTGCAGGTGGTAGCTGCACACGTTGGACGGGTTCCACTCGGGGATGCGATCGACGCAGTACTCGTAGGTCTCGGCGACCAGGCGCAGCGAGTGTTCGGGCGGGAAGATGTACGTGCCGCGGGCCAGGTACTCCTTGACGATGTCGTTCTGGGTGGTGCCGCGGAGCTGGGCCTCGGGCACGCCGCGCTCCCGGGCCAGCGCCACGTAGAGGGCGAGCAGCCACATGGCGGTGCCGTTGATCGTCATCGACGTGTTCATGCGCTCGAGCGGGATGCCTTCGAACAGCACGTGGAAGTCGTCGAGCGAGTTGATCGGCACGCCGACCTTGCCGACCTCGGGGCGCGCGATGGCCGCATCGGACGAGTAGCCGCACTGGGTCGGCAGATCGAACGCGATCGACAGACCGGTCTGGCCGCGCTCGAGGTTGGAGCGGTAGAGCTGGTTCGACGCGCGCGGGCTCGAGTGGCCGGCGTAGGTGCGGAAGATCCACGGCGCGTCGCGCACCACGTTGCCCTTTGCGTCGGTGAGCTCGTGTGGGGGGAGCGTGGACATCGTCATCACTATAATGAGGTGACGCGTTGCGGCATAGATCAACCGGTTCCGTAGTCCATCGAACCGAGTTTACAGGGCCGGCTGTGCAGACTGGCGCGATGAGTAAAACGGGAATCACTCTTGTCGCCATCTGTCTGCTCGCCACCGCCGCAGGCACCGCCGTCGCCGGCGTCAACATCGACTACGTCGCCCGCGCCGGCGACGACTCGACGTCCGAGCACGTGACGGTCGTTCGTTCGAAGTACAGCGGCAGTCCGCTCACCACCTACGTTTCCTACGAGAAGGGCGCGATCCTGGACGAGCGCGAGGACGGCTACACCGTCGCGCTGACCACCGGCTCGGGCTACGTCCCCAACTGGACGTTCCTCGGGCTGCCGCGCCACGCGCTGCTCACCGTGGCCGCTTCACAGTTCGACGTGGTGGTCACGACACTCGACTGCGACCTCGAGGGCTTCTGCGACGTGATCTCGAGCGAGCCCGCCGAGGGCGTGCTCCAGGTGCTGTGGACGCCGACCGGCCCTACCACCTTCGGACCTCGCACCGAGTTCGCGACGCCGGCTCACGCCCGCGGCACCGCCTTCGACGGCGAGCTCGACCTCGTCGGCGATCTGTCGGCGTCGGCCTGGCGTCCCTGATCGCGCGACGCGGGCTCAGCCGAGCACGTCGAACGTCAGCTTCGCGACCAGCGCGAGGGCGACTGCGACGGCGGCGAAGCGCACGATGTTGCCGCCTCTGGTGAGCACGATGTGGGCGCCGATCCAGCCGCCGATGAACTGGCCGACCGCCATCGGCAGCGAGATCGACCACACCACGAAGCCACCCCAGCCGAACGCGATCACCGCGGCCAGGTTGGAGGCGAAGTTGACGACCTTGGCGTTGGCGCTGGCCGCGGCCGGCTGCTCGGCGAGCAGCCACATGAATCCGACGATGAGCAGCGTGCCGGTGCCGGGGCCGAAGAAGCCGTCGTAGACGCCGATGGCCAGCGCGATCGCCACGGCGATGGTGATCAGCCGACGCGGCGGCGCGGCGCCGGTCTTGCGCGGCAGGAGCACCAGCACCGCGGCGGCGATCAGCATCGCGATCACCAAGGGCTTGAGCGCGTCCTTGTCGACCTGGGTGACGACCGCCGCCCCCGCCGCCGAGCCTGCGAAGCCGGCGGCGAAGCTCACGAAGCTGCGCCTTGGCGCGAGCTGACCCGCCCGCGCGAACCTGAACATCGCCGCGCCCGAGCCGAACACCGACTGCCCCTTGTTCGTGCCCAGCGCGTCGTGCGGCAGCAACCCCGCGTGCAGCAGCGCCGGCAACGTCAGCAACCCGCCTCCGCCCGCGATCGCATCCACCAGCCCCGCGACGAGCGCGACCCCCGACAGGGCCAGCGTCGCGCCTACCGAAACATCCATCGCGCCATCTTACCCTTGCCCGTGCCCTTGCCCTTGCCCTTGCCCTTCTACGTGTCTGCTACGTTCGCCCGCGATGCCCTCCGCTGCCGATCTCGGCCCGGTCCCCGACCTCATCCGCCGCGCCTACGATCCCGAACGCTTCCGCGCCGACGGTCACCGCGTCGTCGACACCCTCGCCGATCACCTCGCCCGCTGCATCCCGCCCACCGACGACGACCTCCCCGTCATCCCGTACGTCGCGCCCGTCGACGCGCTCACCCGCTGGCCTGCCGAGTTCCCCGACGAGCCTGCCGTCGATTCCGACCTCGCCACCACGCTCGGCGCCACCGCGCGCGACTCGATCCGCCTGCACCATCCGCGCTACCTCGGTCACCAGGTCCCGCCGCCGGTGCCCGGCGCCGCGCTCGCCGACGCCGCCGCCGCGCTGCTGAACAACGGCATGGCGGTCTACGAGATGGGCGGCGCCTCGACGTCGCAGGAGTTCGCCGTCATCGCCTGGATGGTGCGAACCCTCGGCATGCCGTCGACCGCCGGCGGCCTGTTGACCTCGGGCGGCTCGGTCGGCAACCTCACCGCGCTTCTCGCCGCGCGCCAGGCTGCCGCCGGCTTCGACGCCTGGGCCGGCGGCGCCCACGCCGGGCCGCCGCTCGCCGTCCTGGTCGCGTCCACCGCGCACTACTCGATCGCCCGTGCGGTGCGGGCGCTGGGCTGGGGCGACGGCGGCGCGGTCGAGGTCGCCGTCGACGACGCCTATCGCATGCGCGCCGACGATCTGGCCCGCGCCCACGCCGCCGCGGTCGCCGCCGGCCGACGGCCCATCGCGGTCATCGCCTCGGCCGGTTCGACGGCGACCGGCGCGTACGATCCGCTACCGGCCATCGCCGACTTCTGCGAGTCCCACGCGCTCTGGCTCCACGTCGACGGCGCCCACGGCGCCAGCGCGGCCCTGGTGCCGCGCCTGCACCACCTGGTCGCCGGCATCGAGCGTGCCGATTCGGTGGTGTGGGACGCCCACAAGCTCCTGGCCATGCCGGCCCTGTGCACGGCGGTGCTCTACAAGGACGAGACTCGCAGCTATGCGGCCTTCGCGCAGGAGGCGTCGTACCTGTTCGCTCCCGAGCGCGAGTGGTGGAACACTGGTCTGCGCACCGTCGAGTGCACCAAGCGCATGATGAGCACGATCCTCTACGCCAGCCTGCGCGCCTACGGCGTGGACTTCTTCCGCGCCTACGTCGATCGCGTGTTCTCGCTGGGCCAGGCCTTCGGGGCGCGGGTCGGCGCCGCGTCCGACTTCGAGCTGGCCGTGCCACCCGACGCCAACATCGTGGTCTTCCGCTATCGCCCCGACCCGTCGATCACCGGCGCCGCGCTCGACGAGCTCCAGGCCACGCTGCGGCGGCGCTGCCTCGAGGCCGGCCGCTGGTACTTCCTCACCACCCGCCTCGGCGGCGCCCTGTGGCTTCGCACCGCGCTCATGAACCCGCTCGCCGGCGAGGATGAGCTCGATGGTGTTCTCGACGCCATCCGGGGCGCGGCGCGGGAGGTCGCGCGATGAGCTTCTCGTGGGCGCCGGCCGATCTTGCGGCCGACATCGCGCCGGTGCGAGCCGGTGGCGAGGATGGCGCCGCCACGCATCGCTACGCCCTGACCATCCCGCGCCACTGGGACTTCCTGTTCCCGTCGGGCGGCGTGGTCACCTCCGCCGCCCTGCGCGCCGCGGCGCTGACCATCGACGATCCCAGCTATCGCCTGGTCTCCGCGACGTCGATCTTCTGCGAACCGATCCACGCCGGCGACGTCGTCATCGACGTCGAGGTGCTGCGCGCCGGTGGTGCCGCGGTGCAGACCCGTATGCACCTACATCCCCCCGAGAGCGCGGGCGCGCAGGTGCTGGCCACCTTCGCCCGTGATCGCGCCGGTCCCGACATCACCGGCGCCCGCATGCCCAGCGTGCCGCCGCCCGACGCCTGCCTCGATCTGCTGGCCGACGACGGCAAGAACCCGCACCTCAAGGCGCCGTTCTTCGCCAACGTCGACGTGCGGCTGGCCCGCGGCACCCGCTTCTGGACGCCCGACTTCGTCGCCGGCCCGGCCCGCTACGCCCGCTGGTTCCGCTACCGCCGGCCCCAGCGCGACGCCGCTGGCCGCCTCGATCGCCTCGCGCTTCCGCCCATCGCCGATACCATGCCGGCGGCGCTGACCCACGCCATCGGCCCGGGCCCCTACCGTTTCCACGCACCCAGCCTCGACCTCACGGTCCACGTCGTCGACGACACCGATCGCGAGTGGGTGCTGGTCTCGGTCTACGCGCGCCGCGCCCGCGCCGGCTGGGCCATCGGAGAGGCCGAGCTGTGGGACGACACCGGACGCCTGCTCGCCTTCGCGTCCCAGGCCATGTTCATCCGCAACGTCACCGGGGACCCACCCGTACGTGACGCCTCCGAGTCGGGTTGATTGGGCTCCAAGCGCACCGGTTCGCCTGTTTGCCCACACGTGGGCACGACAGACGAGGACAGGGCCGCAAGACACCGATCCGACTTGCGCCCGCCACACAGGGTTGGGATTCTTTCGGACGTGAGCCCTTCGGGGGCAGCGAGCGCAGGCGCCGCGTCAAGTCAGTATCAGATCCTCGGTCATCTCGCGACCGGAGGCATGGCGGAGCTGTACCTGGCGCGCGCCGTCGGCGTCGCGGGCTTCGAGCGCTACGTGGTGCTCAAGCGCATCATGGCCGAGCACTCGCGTAACCACCGGTTCGTCACCATGTTCCTGGACGAGGCCCGGCTGGCGGCCCAGCTGCATCACCCCAACATTGCGCAGGTCTACGACATCGGGAGGGTCACCGATTCGTACTTCTTCACGCTCGAGTACGTACACGGAGAGAACTGTCGGGACTTGCTGCAGCGCGTGGCGGCGCTCAAGCGACAGATCCCGATCGAACAGACCCTGGGGGTGATCGCGGGCGCGGCCGCGGGCCTGCACTACGCCCACGAGAAGCGCGGTATCGATCGCCAGCCGCTGGGCATCGTCCATCGCGACGTCTCGCCGTCGAACCTGATGGTCTCGTACGAAGGCGCGGTCAAGCTCGTCGACTTCGGCATCGCCAAGGCGGCCCATCGCATGACCGAGACGCGGTCGGGGGCGGTCAAGGGCAAGGTCGCGTACATGTCGCCCGAGCAGTGCACGGGGGCGCCGCTGGATCGGCGCAGCGACATCTTCTCGCTCGGCATCGTCTTCTTCGAGATGGCGACGATGACCCGCCTCTTCAAGCACGCGACCGACTTCGAGACGATGACCAACATCGTCAACGGCGCGCAGCCGGCGCCGTCCAGCCGCCGTCCCGATCTGTCACGCGACCTCGAGGCGGTCATCCTCAAGTGTCTGGCCAAGAAGCCCGACGATCGCTACCAGACCGCCGCCGATCTGCTCGAGGCCATCGACGGCGTGGCGGCGCGCGAACGGCTGCCGATGTCGGCGGTGTCGCTCGGTCGCTACGTCCGCGAGCTCTTCGGCGAGCGGCCCGAGCCCTGGTACGAGCTCGAGGCCGCGGGCGAGCACACCGGGCTGGTGACGATCGAGACCACCAACGCGGGCGAGCTACCGGCCGATGCCTTCGGTGCCGCATCGACGCAGAAGGGCTGGAATCCGAACGGCCGCGAGTGGCTGCCCGGCGCGCAGGCCAGCGTGGTGTCGGCGGTGTCGGTGCTCGAAGCGTCGGGGCCGATGGCGGTCGCGCCGGCGAGCGAGCCACCGCCGACGGTGCCGTTGCAGCCGGTGCGATTGCCGCTGCCGCCGCCAGCGGCGGAGACGCCGGATCCCGAGCACGATCCGTCGATGACGCCGACCGTGGTCGGGCCGTCGACAAGCCCGCTGGTGATGCCGCAGATCCCGTCGCAGGTGCGACGCGATGCGCCGGATCGCGAGCCGTCGTGGGGCGGCGAGCGAGATCCGTCGTGGCGCGGCAGCGGCGTGGAGGTCGTGGAGCTGCGCGAGCGGCGCCCGTGGGTGCTGTGGAGCGCGATCGCGGCGGTGCTGGTCGGGTTGATCGTGATCGTCGTGGCGACCAGCGGGGGCGGCGGAGGTGAGGTGACGCCGGAGCCGGAGAGCGGATCGGCAACCGCAACGGGAGCCGCAGCCGGAACCGGATCCGCAGCCGGAACCGGATCCGCAGCCGCAGCCGGGTCCGCAGCCGCAGCCGGGTCCGCAGCCGCAGCCGGGTCCGCAGCCGCAGCCGGGTCCGCAGCCGCAACCGGAACCGGAGCCGCAGCCGCAACCGGCGCCCCAGCCGCGGTCGCAACCGATCCCGTGCCCGAAACCGATCCTGTGCCCGAGACCGATCCCGTACCCGAAACCGATCCCGGTCCCGTTCCGGTCGCCGGGACCGGATCCGGATCCGTGGTCGTGAGGCCGACGACGCCGACGCGGAGCACGGTGCCGAAGACGCGGGTGAAGCCGAGAGTCACTGCGGTGAAGCCAGACCGGACGGAGAAGCCCGACCCCAAGATCAAGAGACCGCCGGTGAAGTGCGGCGGCCTGTATCCTCCCTGTGACTAGAACCATGCACACACGCGCGATCTCGATGGTTGTTGCGCTCTCGCTGGTGGCCGGGCCGGTCGTGGCGCAACCGGTGTCGGCCCACGAGACCGCGGCGACGGCGGCGTACGAGGCCGGCGACCTGGCGACGGCGCAGAAGGAGTTCGAGGCCGCCTACGCGGAGACGCGCCGGCCCGAGTTGCTCTACGTCATCGGACGGGTGAATGCCGAGCGGGCGGACTGTGCCGGCGCGATCCAGTACTTCAACCGGTACCTCGCCACCGATCCCGGGCCGAAGGCGACCGAGGCGGCGCAAGCCGAGATCGTGAAGTGCAAGAAGACGACGGGGACGGGGACGGAACCGGGTTCGGGTTCGGGCACGGGTTCGGGTTCGGACACGGGTTCGGACACGGGTTCGGGTTCCGCAGGAACGACCGCCACGGGCATGGGCACCGGAACCGGCAAGGGCCGGTCGAAGCTCGGACTCGGGCTCCTCGCCGGGGGGGCCGTGGCCGAAGCCGGCGCGATCGTGTTCTACATGCGGGCCCGCGGCGCGCAGTGCGGCGAGCCGGTGTGCAGCAACATGACCTACGACGAGTACCTCGAGGCCGAGGACCAGGCGCGGTCGCTGCGACTCACGTCGATCATCCTCGCCGGCGCCGGCGGCGCGTTGCTCGCCGGCGGTTTGTACCTCTACCTGACGCGCGATCGGGGCCGCGAGCGCACCATCACGCTCGTGCCCACGTCCGGCGGTGCGGCCTTCGTCCTCGACGGCCAGTTCTAACGCGTCTGGCGGCGGGGACCGAGCACGGCCAGGAGGCGGCGATACGAGTTCTGCGTCGGCGCGCCGTCGTTGCAGGCGCGTCGGGTGCCCTCGCCGCAGGGCACGTCCTTGTCGACGAACGACTTGCGACCGCACGGCTTCAGGTAGGTCATCACGTCCTTGCACAGGTACGCGTGATCGAGCCCGTACGCGTGCGCGACCTCCATGCCGATGGTCTCGCACACCGGATGCACCTGGTGATCGAGCTGCTGGGCGAAGGCGAACACGACCGCGCGTGGGATGACCGCGCCGGAGAACGGCGCCAGTCCGCCGACCCGCTTGTTCTTCTCGCCGAGGTCGCCGGGACGGCCGCCGACCGCCACCACGATGAAGTCGTCGCCGGCCGGCCGGGTGTCGGTGACCTCCACGTCGAACGGCGCGAACAGATTCGACACGCAGGTCACCACCTGCTTCCAGGCCTTGTCCGAGCCCTTCCAGCCCGGCATCGCGACGTTGGTGTTGGCCTTGGCAGCAACTACGCTCGACCGCCCCGCCGCGGCGTCGTCGGTTCCGGGCGAGAACGTCATGGGGCCGCGGGCCAGGTAGATGACACGGCTCGGACCGCGATTGTCGCCGGTCAGGCGATCGCGCACCCGCACGAAGTCGCCGCGATCGAGCATCTGCCAGGTCCCACTCTCGAGCCGCTTCACGACCAGGAGCCCGGCGACGACGCCGCCGGCGATGGTCGCCGCCGCCACGGCGCCGATCATTGCCCAGCGGGCGCCGCTCACAGCCATTTCCACTTGCGGAACAGGTACAGCAACGCACCCGATCCGCCGAACAGGATCGCGCACAGCGCCCAGAACGCCCAGCTCACCTCGCGGGCCGGCACGCCGCCGACGTTCACGCCGAGCAGGCCGGTGACGAACGTCAGTGGCAGGAACACGGCGGTGACCAGGGACAGGATGTAGAGGCGGCGGTTGGCGTGCTCGTCGAGCCGGCTCTGCAGTTCCTCGTGGGTCACCGCCGCGCGCTCGCGCGCCGCGTCGAGCTCCTCGAGCGTGCGGGTCTGCCGGTCGGCGGCCTCGCGCAGGCGGGCCCGGGCGTTCTCGTCCAGCCACGACAGCGTGAGCGTGCCCAGGCGGGTGATCGCGTCGCGCTGGGGGCCGACGAAGCGGCGCACGCCGATGGCGCGCCGGCGCAGATCGGCGATGCGGGCCCGGTGCTCGGGCACCTGGCCGGCCAGGAGGTCGTCCTCGAGGGCGGCGACCTCGTCGTCGATGGCATCGACGAGCGTGACCACCGGCTCGAGCACGTGCCCGACCATGCGGGCCAGGAACTCGGCGGGATCCTCGGGGCCCTTGCCGCGCTGCACCTCGCCGGCGACGATCTTGACCGCGCGCACGGTGCGGTGGCGGATGGTCACGATGCGGCGGGCCTCCATCCAGCAGCGCAAGGACACCATGTCCTCGGGCTGCGCGCCCTCGTTGAGGTTGATGGCGCGGACCACTAGCAGGAGCGCGTCGCCCACCGGCAGCGCGCGCGGCCGCGGATCGCGCTCGAGCAGCGCGTCGCGCACCACCGGGTCGAGCCCCGAACGCATGCCCAGCCATTGCTGGGCGTCGGCGCCGCCGTAATCGAGGTTGATCCAGAGGACGCCGTCGTCGGGCCGCCAGCGCTCGATCCCGTCCCATCCGACGGCCTCGCCGCCACCCTTGCCGTCGAGAACGAAGGCGTGCACCAGCCCGGTGCTATCTTCGGCGGAGGTCATGGGGCTTTTATCGCACGGGCGGGCGGCAGCCGGCGCAGCGTGGCTGGTGGCTTGCAGCGGCGGCCGATCGTCCTCGCCGCCGGCTCCGGCCAGCGTCGCCGTCACCCGCATCGACGCCACGACCGCGCCGGCGGTCGACGCCTGGCCTGCCGTGCCGCCGGGATGGACCGACGTCGCTGCGCGGATCCCTGACGCCGTGCTCGATCTGCGCTACGCGACGACGCGGAACTTCACTCGCCGGCAGCTCTACCCGAGGGCCCGCTGCCTCCTGCGCGCGGCTGTCGCCGAGCGCCTGGCTGTCGCCGCCGACGCGCTGCGCCGCCAGGGCCATCGTGTCCTGCTCTGGGACTGTTACCGCCCGGCGTCGATCCAGGTCGAGTTGTGGCGACTGGTTCCCGATCCGAACTTCGTCGCCGAGCCGGTCTTCGACGACGCCGGCGCTCCGATCGGCGGTAGCAAGCACAGCCGCGGCGCCGCCGTCGACGTGAGCCTCGCCGATGCCGCCGGCGCGCCGCGCACCCTGCCCACCGATCACGACGCCTTCGGCCCCGAGGCCAGCGGTGGGCGTGCCACCGGCGACGCCGCCCGCAACCACACCACCCTGCGCGACGCGATGACCGCCGCGGGCTTCGAGCCGATGGCCACCGAGTGGTGGCACTACGACGCTGGCGACTGGACGTCGTACCCGCTCTCCGACGACCCGCTCTGAGCCTGGGCGCGGCCGAAAACGCAACGGGCGCCGTCGCCGGCGCCCGCGCGTCACGTCACGACGACCACATCACATGATGAGGAAGTCGTGCGCGCGAACGGTCTTGCGGCCGTTCTCCTTGGCGCGCTTGGTCGCCTGCTGGACGAGCCAGTAGACGTACGCGTTGAGTCCATCGAGGGCATCGCCCGCGAAGTTGCAGTCGGCATCCTTGACCGCACCGCGAACCTTGGACGCGATCAGCAGCATTTCCGTGGGACCGCTCTTGGCGGCCTTCGCCTTAGCCTTGGCCATCTTGATCTCTCCTCCGATTGTTCGGATGCGGATTCATGGCATCGACGGATCGGCGAGGAAAGGTCCCGGGGCGGGTTTTATCGGCGATCTGCCGTGAAGCCGGTCGTGAACTTGACGGTGGCGCCGAGCACCAGGGCCTCGAGGTCGCCGTCCATGTCCGGGTCGCCGGCCCACAGGCAGCCGCCCGAGTAGCCGACGGTGACGATGCCGGCGTTCATCTCGATCGCCTCCCAGTCGCCGCTCGAGGCAGCGCCCACGCTCTCGAGCTCGGCGTCGGCCACCGACCAGCCGATGAGGGCGCAGTTGATGCCGTTGGTGGCGATGCCGGCGCCGAGGTAGAGGCGAAAGGTCTGGCCGTTCTCGCCGATCACACCGAACCGCTCCTCGTTGCGGGTGACGATCTCGCCGTTGCACACGTCGTCGCAATCGGGGTTGTTGGTGCCTGCACCGCACGTGCCGGCGGCAGGCCGGGTCAACGTGCCGCTGCACGACTGCACCGGCAGCGTCACGATCATGCGGTGCTCGAAGCCGACGTCGCGCTGCTCGGCCAGCACCGAGCTCGGCCACGCTTCGCTCGGGCACAGGATCTCGGCGCGCGCGCAGTCGAGATCGAACGTGAGCGGGCGCCCCTGGTGGGTGATCGTCACGCTGCCGCCCTGGGCGCCGGTCTCGGCGGTGTACACCGAGCCGCCCACGGTGATCTCCACCTGCAGGCTGTCGTCGTAGGTCACGTCCCACCAGCCGGTGACGTCGGGAGCCGGGGAGCGCGAGTTGGCCGCGCAGCCGTCGCCCTTGGCACCGGCGAGGAGGGGGAGAGCACACAGGGTGAGAGAGGCAAGGGTCATCTTGGTCCGCATGTCACCCTGCCATCGCAAACCAGATGCCAGGCGAAGGTCGGGCCACCTGTGGACAAAAACCACGATGCAGAAGAGGCGCCGATGTCGGCTTGTCAACGGCTGTCGATGGCTGTGACCCGCCGTTTGCGCTTCGGCCTGGTTACACCCGCAGGAATTGCCTACACTTGTTCCCGTGGCGGACGGAAACGCGTGGCGCCTCGTCAGCCAGTGCGCGACGGTGGAAGACGTCGTACGTGTGTTCCGCACCCTGGCGACGGTGGATGGGCTGAGTGGAGTCCGGGTCACGGGGGATGCCCCCGCCGGCGGTGAACAGGTGCGCGTGGTGCTGGCCCTGTCGACCAAGCTGGCGGTGCTCGATGGCGACGCCGTGGTCACCACCGGGCCCGGCACCCTCAGCGTCCGATTCGTGAAGATCGACGCCCGGGGCAAGGGCCTGCTCGCGCACATGGTCGAGCACCGCGCCACCGAGACGTTGCCGCCCGTGCCGCGCCACCTGGTGCCGCTCGGCGCGCCGGCGGGCACGCCGGCGGCTGCGCGTGGCGATGCCTCCAGTGCGATGTGTGCGATCGAGGCCATGGTGACCATCGGCGTGCCGCGCCCGAGCGAGCCGGCCAGCACGGTGCGGATGCCCAGCGCGCGACGCGATCCGGCGCCGCCGACGATCCGCGACCCAGCGCCGCGCGGCGCGGCCGCCGGCGCCGAGCCGCAACGACCGAAGCGCGAGATGCAGAAGACGCTGATGGGCATGCCGGCGATCGCCGCGCCGCCGCGCACCCAGCCGGCGACCGCGCCGCCGCCGGTGCCGAGCGCGGCGGGCGTGGGCGCGGTCGGGACTCCGGCCGGCGTGCCGACCGAGAGCGTGCCGGTGCCC
>SXGT01370871.1_pt1 | contig 12006 bp, 9 predicted proteins | sample 3176221 | NCBI WGS metagenome assembly SXGT01 (sample SAMN11356862, study PRJNA531348) | freshwater metagenome | isolation source: freshwater sample F1-120 | place: China: Fuxian Lake, Yuxi | collected 2017-12-25
GCAGCGCGTGCGCGACCTCCTCGGCGCCGGCCGGGTCGGCGACGGCGACGGCTTCGGGTCGCAGCCGCTCGACCTGGGCGAGGAACGCCGGACCGCCGCGGCCGGACGCGAGCCCGGCGACGCGATGGGTGGCGGCGAGCTCGCCGAGCACGCGCTCCGCGGTGGTGCCGATGCTGCCGGTCGAGCCGAGGAGATGGACGCGCCTCATCGGGGCGGGATGATAGTCCCGCATGGCGAGCCCCGGACACGACCCGCTCGAACGATTCTGTGCGCGCTGCGGCGCGGCGCTGGTCGACCGGGTGATCGAGGGGCGTGCTCGCCGCGCCTGCTCGGCGTGCCCGCACGTGGTCTGGGTCCATCCGACGGTGGGGGCGGTGGCTGCCGTCGTCGCCGACCGGGAGCTGCTGCTGATCCGGCGCCGCATCGAGCCGTTCCGCGGCCACTGGACCATGCCCGCAGGCTATGTGGAGGTGGACGAGACGCCCGCGGCGGCGCTCGTCCGCGAGGTCCGCGAGGAGACCGGGTTGCGGGTCGAGGTCGAGGCGCTGCTCGACGTGGTGTGCAACGAGGACGATCCGCGCCGACGCGGCTTGGTGGTGGCGTACCTCGCGCGCCCGGCCGGCGGGAGGCTCGAGGCCGGCGACGACGCCGAGGAAGCGCGCTTTTTCCCCTTCACCGCGTTACCGGACGCCCTCGGCTTCGCCAACAATCGACGGCTGATCGAAGAACTCCGCCGGCGGGGGCTGGATCGGAGGGGGGCGTCGTGAACGTCCGCAAGTCGCTCCATCGCGTGGCATGGCGTCGGCTGCGCCGCGCGGCCTGGCTCGGCGTGATCGGGAGCGCCGCCGTTCTCGGCGGCGGGACGGCAGCGGCGACCGGACAGGAGCCGCCGCTCTCGGACGAGGTCGCCGCCGCGCTCGATGCGGGGCGGCGTGCCGATGCCGAGGACCTGGCGCGCGCACGCCTGGCGGAGGCGCCGTCGGCGGCCGCCGAGCTCGAGATCGCGCTGGTCCTCATGGAACGGGCCGCAGAGCTGGCGACGACGTCGGAACTGGGGCGCTCGCTGCGCCTCGCCGTGCTGGAGGAAGCCGCCCACTGGTTCCGGGCGGCGGGGCGCGAGCCATCGCTGCGGGCCGACGCCGTGATCGGCGTGGCGGCAAGCGAGATCGAGCTCGGGCTCGACGCCGAGGCGGAGGCGACGCTGAGGGCGGCGCTCGTCGCTCCGCTCGACCTGGCGCCACCGGTCCGGCGGCGACTGGTGGCGGAGCTGGTGCGCTACCTGACGCTGCGCGAGCGCGCCGGGGAGGCGGAGGCGCTCCTTGCCGGCGGTGCGGAAGCCGGCTGGATCAGCGCGCCGGAGGTTGCGTTGGAGCGGCTTCATTCGCTGGCGTTGCGGCGCGACGCGGCGGCGGCGCTGCCGGCCGCGCTGGACGCGGCGGCGGCCGGCGCCGATGGCTTCGACGTCGCCTTCCAGCTCTGGGAGGCGCAGGCCGACGGTTCATGGGAGCGACAGCTCGCGGCGTATTCGCAGCTGCTCGAGCGCTTCCCCGACGTGCTGGCGTTCCGCTACTACCGCGGCGCGACGCGGCTGCGGATGGGCGACGCCGACGGCGCGCTCAGTGACCTGCGACCGTGCGTCGACGCACCGCAGTTCGGCGAGCTCGCGCGCGGGTCGGTCGGGCGGGCCCTGCTGCGCAGCGGCGCAGCCGAGGCGTCGCTCGAATGGTTCGAGCCGCTGCTTGGCCGGCGCGGGCAGGCCGGTCGCGACGCGCTCGACGGCCTGATCGGGGTCGCGGTGGCGCGAGCGCAGTCGCGGCAGTTCGCCGCCGCGCTCGAGCTCTATCGGCGCGTGCTCGAGCGCGATCCGGCCAATCCGTGGGCGCACCTCGGCGTGCCGTTGTGCCACAAGTCGCTCGGCGATCTTGCGGCGGCGGCAGCGGCGTACGAGGCGGGGCTCGCGGCGCTGCCGGAGGAGCCGCAGCTGCTGAACGACTTCGGCCTGCTGGTGCGGGCGCGCGGCGACAAGGCGGCGGCGAGGCAGCTGTTCGAGCGCGCGCTGGCGGCCGGCTCGCCGGACGGCGGCGAGAACCTCGGCATCTTCGCCCTGCGCGACGACGGCGACGCGGTGGCGGCGGCCGCCTGGTTCGCGCGGACGCTCGAGCTCGACCCGGAACGACCGCGCGTGCGCTTCTATCGCGAGCTTTGCCTGACGCAGATCGACGGGGCACGGGAGCGATGACCCGGCCGATTGCCGCGCGGTTGCAACCCGCCGGGGCGACGCCGGCTCGCCTGCCCCGGGTGGCGGAGCGGCGCTCCCGCGTTGACTCGACCGGGCGCCCCGTTAGCCTCCGCAAACCCTTGCTGGAACGGACCTTGGCCATGGCGACGCGGAGGCTGCCGCGGCCCGACCAGCGTCCTTGGAGAACGCGATGATCCGCGCCTCGATCCTCGGCGTCGCCCTGCTCGGCGGCCTCGCCGCTGCCGCCATCCCGGCCGCGTCCTCCGCCGAAGATGTCAAGGCGGTCCAGTCGGTCTTCGGCACGAGCAACCTCGACAAGCTCGGAAAGATGGTGCGGACCTACTACGCCCACGTCGAGAAGGACGAGCTGCAGAAGGCGAACAAGGAGCTGCAGAAGCTGATCGAAGAGGCGGGCAAGGTCGCCAAGACGGCCAAGCTCGCCGATCCGCTGTTGGCGATCGAGGACTGGCGCGAGATCGTCCGGCGCGGACTGATGGTGGAGAAGCCGACGGCCGCGATCGTCGGCCGGGGCGACCTGAAGCTCGCCGAGATGGACAGCCCGATCGACACCAGCGCGGACGAGAAGGAACTGGCCGGGATCTTCAACAACAAGCTGAAGGCGTACATCTCGCTGCCGAACGACTTCGCCAAGGTCGCCTACCCGGTGATCCTCGCGCTGCACACGACGGTCGACGAGGTGAAGAGCGCGAAGGAGCTGACCAAGGCCAAGGCGATCGACACGGAAGTGAAGGCGTGGGCCAACGCGACCTTCTCGAAGGAGCTCCTCGGCAAGGCGATCGTGATCTGCCCGGTGATGGACGTCGCGCTGCGCGGAAGCGACAACGTCTCCTGGTCGCGACCACGCTGGGACAGCGACCACGGCGCGCTGTGGGCGTTCCGGGCGCTCTCCGAGTTCATCTTCAAGAACGTGAACCACGATCCGTCGCGCATCTACGTCGACGGCACCGGCGAGGCGGCCTCGGCGGCGCTGCTGTTCTGCTCGCGCTTCCCGGGTGTGCTGACCGGCGCCGTCGTGCGCGGCGCGCCGCCGCAGCGGATCGACTTCGAGAAGAACTGCCGCGGCACGCCGCTGCTGTTCGTCGGTGGGGCGGGCAAGGCGTTCCACGACGAGTGGGCGGGGAAGGAGGGGATGGTCCTCGCCCACCACGAGACGCTCGACGATGCGACGTTCGGCCAGTGGCTGGCCGATCACCCGAAGGAATACGCGCCGACCAAGATCGGCATCGAGACCAACGACTTCGTCTACGCGGCCGGCAGCTGGTTTCGGGTGACCGAGCAGGACGCGACCCGCGAGACGATGCGCTTCCTCGTCGACGCCGTGCTCGATCGCGAGAAGAACGAGGTGAAGGTCGTCACCAGCGAGAAGGTGCGCGGCTTCGAGATCTTCCTGAACGATCGCATGCTCGACCTGTCGAAGCCGGTGAAGGTCGTCCACCGCTACGTCGTCGAGATCGACGAGGCGAAGGCGGACGATGAAGCCAAGGCGGCGGCGAAAGAGAAGGCGGAGGACGTGGTGAGGTTCAACGGCCCGGTGAAGCGGATCCTCGAGGACACGCTGGAATGGGCGTTCCTGCGCCCGTACTCGAACACCGGCGAGGTCTACGTCGCAAGCGTCCGCGTCGACCTCGGCGGGTGATGGCGGCCGCCCCGGCGGCGGGGCGCGCGGGTCCGGGTTCGTTGCAGGGGGACGCGGCGTGCTCCTCGCCTACTGGCTGACCGCGTTCCTGAGCGGCGCGGGCGTCCTCGTCGTCGAGATGATGGCGCCGCGAGCGCTCGCGCCGTGGTTCGGCCAGGCGCAGTTCGTCTGGAGCAACGTCATCGGCCTGGTGCTGGCCGGTCTCGCGCTCGGAAACATGCTGGGCGGGCGGCTGGCCGACCGCCGCCGCGATCCGGCGCTCCTCGGGGCGCTGCTGTGCGCCGGCGCCGTGCTGGTCGCCGCCGCGGCGTTCCTCGCCGGCCCGGTGTCGCGCTGGCTGCTGCCGGACGCGCTGCCGCTCGAGGTGGCCTATCCCTTCCTGCGCCGCGGCTCCTTCGTCGCCACCGCCATCTGCTTCCTGCCGCCGGTGCTGCTGCTCGGCGCGGTGGCGCCGTTCCTCGTGCGCTGTGCGGCGACCCGGATCGAGGAACTCGGACGGACCAGCGGACTGCTTTACGGCGCGGCGACGCTCGGCTCGATCGCCGGGAGCTTCGCCACCGAGGACCTTCTGTACGAGGCGCTCGGCACCCGCGGGACGATGGTGGCGGCCGCCGGGCTGATCGCGCTGTCGTCGCTGCCGCTCTTCTGGTCGGCGCGGCGGCGCGGCGCGGCCGGTCTCGCCCTGCTGCTCGGCGCGACGGCAACGTTCGCGGCTCACGCGCAACCGGTGCGGGCGGCACCGTTCGGCGCCGCGGCCGGCGAGCCGGTGGTGGCGCTCGACAGCCGGTACCAGCATCTCGAGGTGAGGCGGCGCGACGACCTCGGCGAAGGCACGCGGGTCCTGGCGATCGACGAGGGGCACGATTCGTTCCAGTCGCTCACGCCCGCGGCGGGGGAGCTCACCGGCGGCCTCTACTACGACTACGTCAACCTGCTCGCGCTCGACTCGATCCGCGACGGACGGCTGCGCGTGGCGATCCTCGGCCTTGCCGCCGGGACGCACGCGCGACAGCTGCTCGCGCTGGCCGGACCGCGTTGCGACCTGTCGATCGATGGCGTCGAGATCGACCCAGGTGCCGTCGCGCTCGGTCGCAGCCACCTCGGCTTGCCGGAGGATCCGCGCCTCCGGGTCTTCACCGACCTCGATGCGCGCACGTTCGCCGACCATGCCCCGGGTGAGTACGAGCTCATCCTGGTCGACTGCTACGCGCGCCAGTCGTTCGTGCCGCCGCACGTGGCGTCGATCGAGTTCTTCACCGCGCTGAGACGGCGGCTCGGTCCGGGCGGAACCGTCGCGCTGAACGCCTTCGGCTACGGCGCGAACGACCCGGTCACCGAGGCGGTCGTCGCGACGCTCAGGGCGGTGTTCCCGGAGGGGGTCGTGGTCGCGTCGCTGCCGCGCACGGCCAACCAGATGGTCTGGGCGACGCGCGACGCGCGAGCGCGCGGTCCGGTCGACTTCGCGGGCGAGGATTGGCCCGACGATCTGCAGGGCCTCCTCGCGAATCTCCGCGCGCCCGGTCAGTGGTTTCGCGCCTCGCCTCGCGGCGACGCGCGTGCGCTGCGCGACGGCGATGGCTGGTTCGATGCGTTGCAGCAGCGGCGGCTGGCGGACCGAGCGACGGCCATGCTCGCGGGCGCGGTGCCGCCACCGTGATCCGCTGCACGACGTCGATGGCACCGCTGCCACAGGCGGCCGACGAGACCGGCGCGCTCGCCGCGGCGATCGACGCCGCGCTCGGCGCGGGGAAGCTCGACGCCGCCATCGCGCGCCTCGCCGACGTGCCGGCGACCGCGAGCGACTGGATGCTCTACCGCGCCGGGCTCGAGCGCCAGCGCGGGCTCTACGCGGCGAGCGTCGCCACGGGCGACGCTCACCTCGAGGCGGCGGGCGAGAGCGCTCCGGCGCTCCTGCAGCGCGGCTATTCGCATTGGCTTGCGGGCGATCTCGCCGCGGCAGCGGCCGACTTCGATCGGGCGGCGACGCAGGCGACCGATCCCGCGCTTCGGGAGCGGATCGACGGCGAGCGGAGCGCCCTCGCCGAGCACCGAAGCGAGCTTGCAGGCACCGCGGGCGATGCGCAGCGCGTCGCGGTGGCCGGCTGGATCGCGGTGGGGGCGGTCGCGCTCGCGCTCGGGTGGGCGCTGGCCACGACCCTGCGCTCGCGCTGACGCACTCCGGCGCCCTGCCTCGCCCTCGTTGCACCGTCGGCATCACAGGGCGACCAATACGCCGACGGGTCAGCAAGGCCTCGGCCCATCAACACGATGGCCCGCCCCGGACGAAGCCGGAGCGGGCCATCGATCACTTCAACGGATCCGGCGCTGCCGCCGGAGAACTCGATCTCGATCCGCGGCAGCGGATCAGAGGATGTCGAGGATCTCCGACAGGGCCGGCACCTTGGCGCGGTAGTTCGAGTTGACCGAGAACACCGCGTTCCACGGCAGCTGGGTCTTCTCCGCGATGATGCCGAGCGCGACCGCGGCGAAACCACGCGCCTGCGGCTGCTTCGACTGGTTGCGGAGGATGTCCAGCAGCGGACCGACCGCGCTGCGGTCGCCGATCAGGCCGAGTGCCTGCGCCGCGGAGGCCGATTCCGCCTGCGTCTCGGCCGCCTGCAGGTAGGTCACCAGCGTGTCGACCGCCTGGGTGTCTCCCATGAGGCCGAGCGCGCGGGCGAGCTGCAACCGGAACTTCGGCTCGAGGCCCTTCGTCGTGATCAGCTTGCGGAACGGTTCCGCCTTGCTGGTCGACCGCATCAGGCCGAGCGACACCGCGATGTAGCCCTTCAGCGACTGGTCGTTCGAGTTCTCGAACTCCTTCCACATCGACTCGGCGGCCAGCTTGTAGTCGAGGAGGCCGCAGCCGATCGCCATGGCGCCCTTGTACGACGGATTGCTGGTCTGCTCGAACGCCTCGAGCAGCTTCGCTTGCGCGTTCGTCTTCGACTGCGCGTCGAGCGCCGGGTTGCGGGAGTAGACCGCGAGACCGAGCGCCCCGTACGGCTGATGGGTGATGCGCTTGGGCTGGGTCAGCTCGCGCAGGAAGAAGTCGCGCAGCTTGGCGTGCACCGCCTCGTGCTTCGCCGGCTCGGTATCGCGCGCGCCGACCTCGGCGAGCGCCATGATCGAGAAGTGGCGGGTCTGGTCGTCGTTGCTCTTGGCGACGGCGTTCAGCAGCGCGTCGATCGCGTCGCCGGCCACGTCGTTGTCGAGCGAAGTCAGCATGCCGATCGCGATGGCGAGCGAGCGACGGAGGTCGTTGTCGGCCTTGTCGTCGTTGAAGATCGCCACCACCTTCGGCAGCACCGACTGGGCCGCCGGCGAACCTTCCTTCTTCTGCCGGTTGAGGCGGCCGAGAGCGACCGGCGCCTGCGCCCGCACGTACGTGTTCAGCGAACGATCGTCCATGCAGCCGAGCAGGAACGTCACGATCTCCTCGTGCTGCACGGGCATCATCCCGAGCGCGAGGATCGACATCGCCTTGACGTCGAGCTTCGACGAGAGCGTCTGGTCGGCGACGAGCTTGCGCAGATCGCCGATGGCGCGCGCGTCACCGATGAAGCCGAGGGAGGCGGCCGCGAAGCCGCGCACCATGTCTTCGACGCCTTCCGAACGACCGGTCAGCTGCTTGCCTTCCGAGGTGTCGTTCAGGAGGTGGAGCAGCGTCGGGACGGCATCGGCGGCGCCGAGAACGCCGAGCCCGAGGGTGGCCGCCTCGCGCGCGGTCTTCTCCTTGTGGTTCAGCGACTTGGTCAGGACCGCGATGGCATCGGCCGCGTCATCGCTGGAAAGCGTGCGTCCGATCGCCAGGCCGGCCGAGTCGACGATGTCCGGGTGCGTCTCCTTGAGCGCCTCGACGAACGCCGGAACCAGGTTGCTCTTGATCTCGCTCGGGCTCGGCCGGTTGACGTTGGTCGCCTCGACCGCCTTGGCCCGGCCGGTCAGGAAGCCACCACCGCCCGACGTCGGAGCCCCGGCCGCGAGGCGCGCCTTGAGGTCGAGGAACGGGTCCTTGTTGTGCTCCCACCAGAACTCCCAGCGCTCGAAGCCTTCGCCGCCAGCGCGGCGACCGCCGAGACCGCCGGTGGTGGGGCGCATGCCGCCGCTGCCGGTGCCGGTCGGCCCGGTCGGGGCGCCGCCCGTCGTGGGGCCCTTGGCGCCACCGGTCGTCGGCGCGCCCGGTCCTGGCGTGCCGGGGCCACCCGGGTTGCCAGGCGGAGTGGTGTCACCACCACCGCCGAGATTCGGCGGGACGGTGTCGGTCGGGCCCTTGTAGTTGCCGCCGTGCGCCCAAGCTGAGGCGCCGAACAGCATCACGAGGCCCGCCGCCAGGCCGGACTTGAGCCAAGCCTTCGACATGGGTCGCGCTCTCCCTTCGCTGAAAATGGGTGCGGAGGGGAAGCTGCCCGCTTCGCCGCCTTGCACCGAGATGGAGGAATCTAAGCAACGATCGGTCCGCGAACGCAAGCGGACGCCCCCCGAAAGACCCGGGGAGGCGCCCGCATTAATGCCCTGAACAGCGAATCGTTACCGTCGTGCAACGTTTGGCGTGGTGAGGTCGTGCTCCGGGGCAAGCCGCCGACGCTCTCGAATCAGTCGTCGTCGCCTTCCTCTTCGGCCTCGACGAACTTGGACTCTCGCTCCGGGCGCGGCTCGACACGTTCGACCGGCGCCGTCGGCAGCCGCGCGATCAAGACCTTGATCTCCTTGACCTCGATCGGGTCGAAGTCGAGCGAGAACTCCTGGTCCACGTTGATGAGCTTCCCGCAGCGCTTGATCGGATTGAAGAGCAGCGCGCCCTCCAACACGCGACCGTCGACGAACTGCACCGCGACGCGCTCCGCGTCGCACCCGGTGATCAACTGCTCAAGGATGTTCGGGGCGCGCTTCTTCCGGGTCGAACGCGGCTCTCGCTCCTTGGCGATGACGGCCAAAGCACTCTCCTTTTTGTGGTCGATCACTAGAGCTTGGGCTTCCAAAAACGTTACCCACAGCGGGTAGGGCGCACAAGCCCCCCGTGTTGAAAAACCCGCGGCCACTTGGACGCACAACCGATGCCGGCGACCTTGCGTTAGTCTCGTTGCCCCCTTACGAATTCCGCGACCCTCCCGAGTCGATGAACCGCATGGCGAACCAAAACGGCCCGATCGGGGTCTGGCTGATCGGAGCGGGAGGCGCACTCTCGACCACGGTCGCCGTCGGCACGCGCGCGGTCGTTCGCGGGCTCTCCGAACGGATCGCGCTGGTGAGTGACGATCCCGCATTCGCAACGTTGCGGTTGCCCGACCTCGCGGAGCTGCGATTTGGCGGTCATGAAATCCGCCCCGTCCGGTTGGCGACCGCGGCGCGCAGCATCGGCGCCGAGAACCACTCCTTGCGCAGCGAGTGGGTCGACGCCCTCGAAACCGACCTCGCGGCCATCGACGCAGATATCCGACCTGGCGCCGCGGCCGGCGGTGGGGGAGCGATCGAGCGGATCGCCTCCGCCGACCACGTCATCCAGGAACGGACCGCCCGCGAACTCGTCACGACGCTGACGCGAGACCGCCAGCAATTCCGGACGACGCACGGCGCGCGCGCCTTGGTCGTGGTGAATCTCGCCTCGACCGAGCCGCCACCGTCGTCGCTCCCGTCGCTCGATTCGGTCGTCGACATCGAGCGCGCGCTCGACGGCACTCCGGACGCGCTTCGCCCCGGCACGCTCTACGCCTTTGCGGCGTTGCAGGCGGGGGCCGCCTTCATCAACTTCACGCCATCCGCATCGAGCCTGTGCGGCGGCATCCGCGAGCTCGCGTTGCAGCGCCGACTGCCGTGGATGGGCAATGACGGCAAGACCGGCGAAACGCTGGTGAAGTCCGGGCTGGCGCCGATGTTCCGCGCCCGGCGCCTCGAGGTGATGTCATGGGTGGGCTACAACATCCTCGGCAACCGCGACGGCAGCGTCCTTGCCGACGACGCCAACAAGCAATCCAAGCTTGCCTCGAAGGACCGCGTCGTCGCCAGCATCCTCGGGCAGCCGGTGAAGACCCGGGTCGGCATCGACTACGTCGAGTCCCTCGGCGACAACAAGGTGGCTTGGGACTTCATCCACTTCCGCGGTTTTCTCGGCCACCCGATGGCCATGCAGTTCACCTGGCAGGGGTGCGACTCGATCCTGGCCGCGCCGCTCGTGCTCGACCTCGTCCGCTTCGCCGCCCTGGCGCTCGAACGAGGCGAGAGCGGCCCGATGACGCATCTCGCGGCGTTCTTCAAGAGCCCGGTCGGCGTCGAAGAACACGACCTGTACCGCCAGATGGCGGCGTTGTCGGCCTACGGCCGAACCTTCGCCAGCTGAGTTGCGGCTAAACCGCCGACGCTTGGAATCAACCACGCCACAGAGACGCTCCCCGGACAATGCGCAACAGAAGATTGATTATCAGACGTATGGACAGGCGCCAGAGACCGGCTTCCCGACCTTGAGGCCCGGCTCCTCACGCACCGCCGCCACTTCAAGTTTGGCTAGGTAGATTTTCCAAGTTGCACAGATTGACCAATTCCGGATGATCGGCGTCCGAAGGGACGGGAATCGAAGGCTGCGCGCCTGGCGGTCGCGCACGCGTGGATCGGCCCCATGGGCACACCTCGCGCCGACGACCGTTCCGTTCGCTTCGGCCAGCGCCGATTGCGGCCGGAAGAGGCGTCGTCCCTTCGCGCTCTCGGCATCGATCCGGATGGCTGTCCGCGCGTCGAGGATGCCGGCCTCGAGCTCACCCGGCTCGTGGTCACCGGTGATGGTGCCGAGCCGCTGCTCGCCTGGTGTCAGTTGCACCGTGATGACGTCGGCCGTGAGATTGACCTGTTGCGCGAGCTGTTCGCGCTGCCGATGCGAACCACGATCGCGACCGCCGAGGTGCTGGCGCAGGCGCTGACCGAGATGCGCGGCTGCGACGAATCGGGCCGGCGTGCAGCCTACGGCGTGATGGCACACCGCTGCCGCCGCGTCGTGCGCACGTTCGTCGACGAAGTGCTCGGCTTCGTTCCGTCGCCGCCGGGTGAGCAGTCGTGCGACCCGCTGGCCAACAGCATCGCCGAGTGGATCGATCTCCCCGAAGAGCTCGTCCGCATCGCGGCCCGCCTGTTCGCCGGGGCGACAGCGACCGTCGTTGCCGCGCAGACGCTGCTCGAGGATTCGCGTCACGATCGCCGCCGGCTCCTCTCACCGGCGGCCCTCGACTCCACCGCCCCCCATCGGTCGACGTCGATCGCCGAACTGCTCTCTCGGCAGGCGGCGATCGAGCGCTTCCGCTGCGCGCTCGAACACGCAGCGACGTGGGTCCGGGCCTGCGCCCGCCCATCCGTTGCTTCGTCCCCCCGGAGCGCACCATGATCGTGCTTCAGGAGTTCCGGATCCGCGTCGCCCGCCGATCGGCGCTGCAGTTGGTGGAGCTCGCGACCGCGTTGCTCGAGCTCGATCAGGAGTTCCGCGAGTCGTTCCCACGCGAGTCGATTCGCGAAGACGATGCGATGGATCGATCGATCACGGGAGTGCTCGCGGCGCTCGGGCCGGATCCGCGTGCACTCGGCGCCTTGCCGACCGCTGCGGCCACCTGCCTCGATCGCCTGATTGCCCCGGGTCCTCCAGCGCCGGTCGACGCGAGCCCGCGCATCCAGGCGCGCACCCTTCTTTCCGGCGCGCTGGCGCTCGACCCGGACTCCGTGCCGGCTCGACTCGTCGGCGCGCAACTCGACTGGCTCGATGGCGAGCTCGCCGCCGCCGCCGACGGCTTCGGCGAGGCCGCGCGACTGGCGAGCTCGCGCCGCGAGCGCTCGTCCGCGCTGCTGCATCGCGCACTGCTCGCGGGAGATCGCGGGGACCTGGGAATCGCCAACGAGCTGGCGCGGGATGCCGCGCGGCTGCGCCCGGATCATGTCGCCGCCCATTGGACGGCGGCGGTCTACACCGCCGTGACCGGCGCCGATGCAGCCTCGGATCGACACTTCGACTCGGCGCTCCGGACGGCAACCCGACGCGCCGTGCGCGCCCGGTCTGCAGCGCTCGAGCGCCATTGCCTCGCGATCGCCGAGCGGTGCGATCGATCGCCGCGCCACGCACGCGAGGTCGCGCGGC
>SXGT01323129.1_pt1 | contig 12005 bp, 5 predicted proteins | sample 3176221 | NCBI WGS metagenome assembly SXGT01 (sample SAMN11356862, study PRJNA531348) | freshwater metagenome | isolation source: freshwater sample F1-120 | place: China: Fuxian Lake, Yuxi | collected 2017-12-25
AGCGTCGAGATCGAACGCGAAGTCCGCGAGGGGGATCGCCATGCCCTGGCCGCGCGCCTTGATGTAGGCTTCCTTGAGGGTCCAGAGGCGAAAGAAGCGCTCGCGCTGCGCGGGCTCGGGCATGGCGACGAGGCCGGCGACTTCGGTCGGTGCGAAATAGCGGCGGGCGAGGGCGGCGATGCGTGCGTCGCGGGCGGCGGCCTCGACGTCGATGCCGACGGGGGTGCGCGCGAGGGTGACGGCGACGAGGGAGTGGGTGTGCGTGAGGTTGCAGTACCAGCCTGGATGCTCGGGGAGCTGGAGCGCGCCGCGTTCGGAGAGCGCGATTCGGAGGGTTGCGGGGTCCTGCCCGAGGTGGGTTGCGAGCGCGCCGCGGAGGAGCCAGCGGCCGGTCAGGAACTGGGCGAGCGCGCCTTCGTGGCGGAAGGCGTCACGGCGGGTGCGCTCGTCGGGGGAGAGCCAGGCTGCGACGGTCGCGGCGTGGGTGGGATCGGGAGCGGCGAACCAGACGCGGGCGACCGCTTCCGGAGCCGTGGACGAAAATGCGTCGATCTGGTCCGTCGCTGTGACCCAGCGTGCATCGAGCCACGCAGGTGTGCTCGAATCGTTGGTGTACAAAATATCCGACGCAAGCAACCGACTACGCCTTGGGCTTGGGTGCCGGCTTCTTCGGGTCCTCGGCGCGGATCTGCGCGAGCGTTTCGGCGATGCGATCGGCGGTGTAAACGAGCTGCGTTTCGGTGTGCAGGCTCGTCATGAAGAAGCGCAGCCGGGCCGCATCGTTGGCCACCGCGGGAAAGATGATCGGCTTGGCGTTGATGCCCTGGTCCAAGAGGCGCTCGGAGAGTTTCAGCGCCCACATCGAGTCGCTGGTGATGACGGGGATGACGGGCGAGTCGCCGGTGGCAGGTCCGGTGTCGAGGCCGCGCGCCGCGAGGAGCTCCCAGAAGCGCTTCGCGTTGCGCTGGAGATCGGCGACGCGCCACGGCTCGGCCAGCATGTAATTGAGCGACGAGAGCGCGGCTTGGCCGAGCGCGGGCGGGATGCCGGCGGCGAAGACGAAGCCCGGGGTCGTGTAGCGCAGATAGAGGATGAGCTCCTTGCGACCTGCGACCCAGCCGCCCATCGAGGCGAGCGACTTGGACATCGTGCCCATCCAGATGTCGACGTCTTGGCGTGTCAGTGGGCTTGCAGGCTCGTCGAGGCCCCAGAGCTCGCCGACGCCGCGGCCGGTCGTGCCGACGGTGCCGAAGCTGTGCGCCTCGTCGACCATGAGCATGCAGCCGTACTGCTTCTTGAGGCGGATGAGCGCCGGAAGATTCGTGACGTCGCCGTCCATCGAATAGACGCCTTCGACGAGCAGGAGGACTTTCTCGTAGTGGCGGCGGAGCTCCTTGAGCTGGGCTTCGAGGTGCGCCATGTCCTCGTGCTTGAAGCTGCGGCGGGCGGCGCCCGAGAGCTTGATGCCCTGCAGGCAGCTGTCGTGGATGAGCTCGTCGTGCAGGACCAGATCCTTCACGCCGAAGAGGTGGCCGATGGTGTTGACGTTCGTCGCGTGGCCGCCGGCCATGACGAGCGCGTCGTCGACCCCATGGGCCTTGGCGAGCGCGGCCTCGAGGGCGCGATGGAAGGGGCGCTCGCCCGAGGCGACGCGCGAGGCCGAGACGGACGTGCCGTACTTGCGGACGGCCACTTCGACCTCGTCGAGCACGCGCGGGTCGCCCGAGAGTCCGAGGTAATTGTACGAGCTGTAATTGATGATCTCGCGGCCCGCGATGTGCGTGACGTTCTTGGCGGTGCCGTCGTGGAGGTCGAAGAACGGGTTCTTGAGGCCCATCGCGTCGACGGCGTGTAGGCGCATCGCGAGGTCCTTGTAGCCGCGCCACTTGGACGGGTCGACCCACTCGGGCTTGACGACGAAGGCGGGCTCGTCTTGCGCGGGGGCCGGCGCGCCCGGTTGCGGGGCGGCCGCGGGGCTTGCCTCTGCCGCGGCAGGGGAGGGGGCGGACGCGCGCTCGACCTTCTTCATGTCGGCCGTGACGCCCCAGGCCGCCGCGATCGGCGTGCCGTCGAGCGTGCGGAAGACGAGGTCGGCCTCGAGCTTGTCGCTGTCGCCCGGCTTGAATGCCGCTTCGGCGAGGACCTCACCGGCCGGCCATGGGGCGAGCTGGACGAAGCGCGCGACGCCGACGGGCGTGCCCGCGCGGCCGTATCGAACATAGGCGACGTAGGCGGCGAGCTGCATCGCGGAGTCGAAGGCCAGGGGATCGATGGCCCACGCGGACTGTTCGGTGAGGCGCATCCAATCGCCGGGGCGCGAGGTCTTCACGTGGCCGACGACGAAGTCCTCGCCGATCCGATCGATGGACGTGATGCCCTGCAGCAGCGGTCCGTGGAACGTGATGCCACCATAGAACTGGGCGAGCGTGAGGGCCGTCGGAGGCGTGCCGCCGGCGCGTGCGGGGGCAATGGTTGGTGTACCAACGATTCCATCGAGCGTGGCGCCGAGCGGGGCAACGGTCGCGCGGTAGGAGAGCGTCCGCCTGTCGCCCTGGCGGAGCTCGGCCTTGTCGCCTTGGACCGAGGCCTCGAGCGCGACCGGCTCCGTGACCGCGACGCCCTGGAAGAGCGTGAGGTCGCGGAGCTCGAACGGTGCTGCGAGCGCGGCGATCTCGGCGAGCGTCGTGGCGGCGGCCGCCAGCGGGAAGACGGGCGTGCCCTGGACCGCGTGATCCTTGAGATAGGGGTGGCTCTCGGTCGCGAGCGTCGTCGTGCGCACGGCGCGGCGGGTCGTCTGCGGGACGCTCTGGCGACCGCGTACGATGACGCCGCGGGCAGAGAGGTCCTCGCGCAGTGCTCGGAGGCCGGCGACGTTCCCCACGAAGTCGACGCCCTCGGCGCGCATCGCCTGCTGCACGGCCGGCGGGATCGAGCGCACCATGTCCGACTCGGTCCAGGGGCCGAACTCGCTGGCGGCCGCATGGATCCGGGCCGGTAGGTGGTTCACCAGCTCGGCGGCCAGCGCGTTCGCCGCGGCGTAATACGCCTGGTGCCGGTTGCCGAAGCGCCCGGCCCACGAGCCGACGACGAGCACGCGCTCGAGGCCGCTGCCGAGTGCGTGAATGGCGTTCACAAATCCGTCGACCTTCACGGCGCGGGCGCGGGTGCCGACCGCGGGATCGACCTGCCCGAGTGGGCCGTCGGCGAGGACACCGGCGGCGTGAACGAGCGTCGTGACGCCACGTCCCTCGAGCGCGCGGCGCAGGGCGTCGCGATCGGTCACGTCGACGGCCACCGCCTCGACTCGCGCGGGCAGGGCGCCCGGCGCGTTGCGGCCGACGACGAGCACTTTGGCGCCTCGGGCCGCGAGCTCGGTCGCGAGTGCGAGCCCGATCCCGCGCGTGCCGCCCGTCACCGCCACCACGTCATTTGCACCGGACTGCCAGAGTTCGGCGTCGGCGATCGCCGGCAGTGCGGTGGTGCCGGCGACGCTGCGGACACCGTCCACCCAGCGGACGTCGGTCGTGCGATCGAAGGACCCGAGCTCGGCGAGGAGCTGTGCGCCCGTCAGCGTGTGCCCGCCGCGGATGGACTTCACGATCGGATCGGGCGCATTGGGGACGTGCGACCACTCGCGCGCGACCGCTCGCAGGAGGCCCGTCGCGGCCTCAGCCCAGGGGTCGTCGTCGCGCCGCAGGAGGACGACATGCGGTGTGGCGCCGGCCTTGGCGGCCGCATCGAGAAGGGCCATGAGCGGCACGGTGTGATCCGGTGCGGCCACCTCGCCCGCGAGTACCGCTGACACCGGCACCGGCGCGCCCGTCGGCGTCCCGAACGCCAAGAGCGTCGCACCCGCCCCGTCGGCGCCTGCCACGCGTGTCCAGCCCTTGCCGAGGAGCGCCTGGGCCAACGTCTCGACACCCTCGCCGATCGCCACGAACGTCCCCGCCGGCGGCAGCGACGCGCCCCAGGTCGGAAGCGGCGCCGGGATCCAGGTCGGCGCAAAGCGCCCGAGCGGGAGATCGTCCATCGACGCATCGGTGGCCGCGCTCCCGGCCGTCGCGGCGGGGCTGCGTGCGAACGCGAGGATGTCCGCGATGGTCGGACCCTGGATGAGCAGCTCCTGCGGGATCCCGACGAAGCCGGTGATGTTCTTCCGAAGCTCCTCGGCCAGATCGGCGACCATCATCGAATCGAAGCCGAGATCGTCGCCAAGCCGCATCGTCGGTTTGAGCGCCGCGCGCGGGTACGCCGAGGCCTTCGCGATCGCCGCGTACACCACGTCGTTGAGTGGGTCGCCCTCGGCGCGCGAACCGGCGTCGGCGCCGGGCGCAGACTTGGGTTGCTGCGCGGGCGTGACAGAGGCGGGAGCCGCCTTGGGAGCCATCCCCGGGCCACTCAGCGTCGCGAGCTGAATCGGCTCGGCTGGCTGGTCGCTGACGACCCAGTAGGTCTGTCGCTCATAGAGCGTCGGCGGCAGCGAGGCCTGCGCGCCGGGCGCGGTGACCGCCGAAGCATCGACCGGCACCCCGAGCGTCCACAGCGCTCCGAGCGCCTCGAGCAGCGACGCGCCCCCGTCGGCGTCTTCTTTGGACGCGAGCGACAGCGCCGACACCCCCGGCAAGGTCCCGCGCACGAACGAGAGCAGCGGCCCGCCGGCGGCGACCTGCAGGAATAGGGTGGCGCCCGCGGCCTGGCAGCGCTCGAGCGCGCCGGTCCACAGAACGGGCGAGCGCGCGTGGCGCTCGAAGACCTCGCGGGCGGTCGCGGCCTCGCGGTAGCTGCTCTCGGCGATGCACGAGGCGACCGGCACCGCGGCCTCCTGCATGGCGATCTGATCGACAGTCGCGCTGAGATCCAAACCCTCGAAGACGCCCGAATGGAAGCCGTGCGAGACGCGCAGCTCGGTGACCTCGATCCCCGCGGCCCGCGCGCGTTTCGCCACCGCGGCGACCACGTCGCGGAACCCGGAGACGACGACCTGGCGCGGGTGATTGACGTTCGCGATGTTTGCGCCCGGAAGCAAGTGTTGCTCGGCCGTCGCGCGGTCACAGACCAGCGCCGCCATCGCGCCCTTGTCGGGCGTGCCGTCGCTGCCTGCGCGGTACGTCAGCGACTGCATGCCCTGACCACGCTTTGCACACCAACGAATGCCCTCGGAGGCGCTCGTCAAGCCGGCGACCGCCGCGGCCGTGAACTCACCGACCGAGTGGCCCGCCGTCACGACCGGCGTGACGCCGACCTGCTTCAAGAGCTGCGCGAGGGCCCAGCCAACCGCAAAGAGTGCCGGCTGGCAGTTCTCGGTGTCGGTGAGTTCTGCGAGGGCCCGCTCGGCGTCGGCCATGCCGCGCCGCTCCGGATAAAGGTAGTCCGACACCGGGTGGCTCATCACGCCGCGCGTGGCCTCGTCCATGCTGAGAAGCGCGTCGCGCACGACCGGGAAGCGGTCGCGGATCCCCGCGAGCATGCCGACGCGCTGCGCGCCCTGCCCGGGGAAGAGGAACGCGACCTTGGGCGCCGTGTCGCCCGCCTTGCCCGTCACCACGCCCTTGGACAACTCGCCGCGCGCGAAGGCCTCCAGTTTCGTCGTCAGCTCCTCGCGGGTCGTCGCGACAAACGCCGCGCGCGTTGCTTCGTGCGGGCGCTTGCCGAGCGTCCGCGCGATGCCGCCGAGTGCCAACTGCGGATCGGCCTTGATCGCGTTCGCCAGGTCCGCGGCACTCGCGGCCAAGAGCGCCTCGTTCGAGGCGGATAGGCACACGAGCTCGGCCTGCGCCGCGGTCGCCACCGCCGCCGCCGCCGCGACGACCTTCGGGGCCGCGCCCACGATCACGTGCCCGTTCGTCCCGCCGAAGCCGAATGAGCTCACGCACGCGAGACTTGCATTTGGATGCCAGTCTTCCGCCGTCTTCGGGATGAAGAACGGCGATCCCGCCAGCGGCAGATCCGCTTTCGGCGACTCGAAGTTCGCCATCGGCGGCAGTTTCGCGTGGTAGATGGCCATCACCGCGCGCAGCAAACCCGCGATCCCGGCCGCCGACATCGTGTGCCCGAAGTTCGCCTTGCTCGACCCGAGCGCCGCGCGCCCGCCGGCCGCCGCGAGCTCCGCACCCAAGGCCGTGCTCAGCCCGTCGAACTCGATGTGGTCGCCGACCAGCGTGCCGGTGCCGTGGCATTCGACGTAGCCGAGGCCCGCCGGCGATAGCCCCGCGTCCGCCCAGGCCGCTTGGATGACCTCGACCTGGCCTTCCTTGACCGGCGCCATCGGCCCCGCGCCGCCGCCGTCGTTGTTCATCGCGATGCCGTGCAAAAGTGCGTAGATCCGGTCCCCGTCGCGCTCCGCGTCCGCGAGGCGCTTGAGCATCACGACGCCGCAGCCATCGCCCTGCACGAAGCCGTCGGCGCGCTTGTCGAACGGTAGGCACTTGCCGCCCTTGGAAATCGCGCCGATGCGCGAGAAGGCGATGTGGTGCTCGGGGGTCAGGCAGATGTACACGCCGCCCGCGAGGGCCGCGTCGATCTGATGGTTGCGAAGTGCCATCACCGCCGACGAGAGTGCCACCAGCGCGCTGGCACATGCCGCGTCCGTCGAGAACGCCGGCCCGTGCAGGCGCAGCTCCTGCGCGACGAATGCCGCGTTCATGTTCGAGAGCAGTCCGGGCGCCGTGTAGGGCCGCGTCGCGACGAGGCGCTCGACGGCGCCAGCCAGAATGGCCGCATCCGCCGGTGAGGCCGCGCGCCCGAGCGCCCCGGACGCCATCAGCTGCGCCATGACGCGTGCGCTCGACAGCGTGCGATATTCGACCGCCGTGACGCCCATGTAGACGCCCGTTCGGTAAGGCATCGCCTCCGCGGTCAGTCCGGCGTCCGTCACGGCCTGAATGGCACATTCGAGTGCTAAGCGCTGCTGCGGATCGGTCACATCCAGCCGGCGCGGTGGCACATTGAAGGCGGTCGGGAACGAGCGCACATCGTCGATCCAGGCACCCGTCGGGGCATAGGACTTGTCACGCGCCCGCGGATTCGCGTCGAAAAACGCCGCCGCGTCCCAGCGATCCGGCGGCACGGGCGCGAACTGATCCTGACCCTCCAACGTCACGCGCCAGAAGGCCTGCAGATTGTCCGCACCCGCGAAACGGCAGCCGATTCCGACGATGGCGATGGGCGAGCTGGCTTGGGACATGGTCGACTCTCGAGGCAACGGACAGGAAACAGTTCAAAACGCGACGAGGCGCGACCTGCGCCGCGCCTCATCAGGAGAGTGCACAGGCCATACGGCCGGGCCCGAAGATCAGGCCACGACCTTCTTGATCAGGTTCAACATGTCCCCGACCTTGTTGATCTGGGCGAGGTCTTCATCGGCGAATTGGCAGTGGCAGCGCTCCTCGATGATGCCGACCATTTCCATGATCTGCACCGAGTCGACCGCCATGTCGCGGAACTTCACGCCGGGTCCGAAGTCCTTGACTTCCTTGGACCATCCGGGGGCCACCTGGTCGAGGCTCGACTTCATCATGCTGAGGATATCGTTGTCGCTCATGACTTTCTCCAGAGGGGGGAACGCCGGCTCGGCGTCCGATACGAAAGTGACAAAATCGCGGGCGCGCAGAGTCGGCTCGCGGTGAATGTGACAGTTGGCGTCAGTCGATGCGGCGCAGCGCGTACTGCGCGAGCGACTGGTAGTGCATCTCGAAGCCACGCACGCACGTGCGCAGGTAACGATCATAGTCGTCGAAGACCTGGTCGCCCCACTGCGCGCGGATGAGCGTCTCGTGCCCACGCATACGGCGCAGCCACTCCGCGCACGTCTTGCCGTAGTGCTCGCGACGCGTCTGGACCTCCATGATCTCCCAGTAGGGATTGACGGCCTTGACGATGTCTTCGAGGCGCAGCGAGAGCCCGCCCGGGAAGATCGCGTAGGTCAGCCAATTGATGTCGACGAGGTCCTCTTTGATGCGCGGGACGCGATTGCGGAGGATCGTCTGCAGGCCGAACCAGGCACCCTTGTTCGTCCACTCGTGGGCGCGACGGAAGTAGTCGCGGTACATGTCGATGTGTTTGCCCTCGCGGACTTCCTCGGGGGTCGCGATGTGCTCCATCATGCAGAGCGAGATGACCGCATCGAACTTCTGCTTGGGCGCGAAGTCGCGGTAGTCGGTCAGGATGAACTCGGCATTCGGGAGATCGCGGCGCTTGCACTCTTCGATCTGTGCGGTCGAGAGCGAGATCCCGACACCTTCCTTCGCACCGGCGATCTTGAGCTGGTATTCGACGTTGGCGCCCCAGCCGCAGCCGATGTCGAGTACACGCGTCGTGGGCCCGATCTTGGCGGCCTTGGCGTGCCACGCGTGCTTCTTGAGCTGGGCCTCTTCGAGGCTCTCCGTGCCCTCATAGAGGCCGCACGTGTAGCTCATGCGCTCGTCGAGCCACAGGCGGAAAAAGTCGTTGGAGACGTCGTACGAGACTTGGACTTCGTTCTGATTGGACACAGGCGCTCCATCTAATGAATGTGCCGGCGGAGATGCGCGCGGCAATTACCGCAGAAACAGAAACCGAACAACGGCTAGTTGCGTGCGCGGTTGAAGAACGAGAACCGCTGGAAGAGCCCGGTCGCGCGCTTGACGACCGCATGGCGGACGCGCGAGACGGCCGAGCGCGCGACGTGCCGCGCGAGCGTCAGGGTCTGGCCGCGGTCACCCATCGTGCGCACGCCTTCGACGCCGAGCGTGCCTTCGAGGTACTGCGCGCGCGCCTTCTGCCGCTGCAATTTACCCGAGGTCGTCTTGGGCAGCGCGCCGGGTCCGAGCAGGACCACGTCTGCCACATTCATCTGAAAGTTCTCGCGGATGCGGGTGCGGACGTCCGTCGCGAGGGCCGCCAAATCGGTCTTGTCCTTGGTCTCGGCGACGACGACCAGCTCCTCGGTGTCATTGCCGGGCCGCGAGAAGGCGATGACATTGCCCATGCGAATGCCTGGCACATCGGCGACGACCCACTCGATCGACTGGGGATCGTAGTTGCGGCCGTTGAGGATGATGAGGTCCTTTTTGCGGCCGGTGACGAAGAGCTCGCCGTCGACGAGGTAGCCCAGATCGCCCGTGCGCAGGCCGTCCGGGCGGAAGGACTTGGCCGTCGCCTCGGGGTTTTCGTAGTAGCCGGCGGCGACCGACGGGCCGCTGAAGACGACCTCGCCGATCTTGCGCTCGGGAAGCAGGCGGCCGTCGTCGTCGAGGATCTTGATCTCGTGGTTGGGCCACACGAAGCCGCACGACACGAAGTCGAGGAGCGTGCGCCCCTCGCGCTGGTCGGCCGGAACCGGCACCGCGCGCCCCTCGGCGGCGTAGATATCGCCGTCGACCGTCTCGACGTGCATCGTGTCGTCGAGGTGCGCGAACGTCATGGCGAGGGTCGCCTCGGCCATGCCGTAGACCGGCAGCATCGCCTCGGGCTTGAGGCCGGCGGGCGCGAAGTGCTGCATGAAAGCCTCGAGCGTGCCGGGATGGTTCGGCTCGGCGCCCGCGCCCAAGACGCGCACCTGGCTGAGCTGGAGGCCCTTGACCTTCTCGGGCGGCGTGCGCTTGACGGCGAGACCGTATGCGAAGTTCGGCGCGAACGTCACGGTCGCCTTGTGCTCGGACATCTTCTCCATCCAGATCGACGGGCGCTTGATGAAGCTGAGCGTCGGGAGGAAGCAGGTCTCGAGGCCGGCCGTGAGCGGCGAGATGACGAAGCCGATGAGGCCCATATCATGGTAGAGCGGGAGCCACGCGAGCGCGCGGTCCGTCGCGATGTCGACCTCGAGGCCATGCTGCATGATGGCCCAGCCATTGGCGCCCAGGCTGCGGTGCGTGACGACGACGCCCTTGGGGGCGGCGGTCGAGCCCGACGTGAACTGCAGGAAGCAGATGTCGTCGGGATGGACCTCTTCGGGCTCGGGCGCGTTGGCCGGGAGCGCGCCGTGGAAGCGCTCGACCGACACGAGATCCTTCATGCCCGGGACCTTGCCCATGAGGGACCAGAGGACCGGCTCGACCTTCTTCTGCGTGATGAACATCTTCACTTTGGCAATTTCCAAAGTGCGCGCGGTGTCACGGATATAGGCGTCGAGTTTGCCAAATCCCATCGGCGGGTAGAGCGGCACCGGCACGATGCCGACCGCGGTCGCACCGAGGAACGTCAGGACGAAGTCGAGCGGGCTCGGCACGATGAAGGCCGCGCGGTCGCCTTTGGTGAGGCCCAGCGCGAGCAGCCAGCGGCCGCGGCGCATGACCTCGGCCTCGAGCTCGACGAACGTGAACATGGTCTCGGAGCCGTCCTCGTTCACGAAGCGCATGCCGGCGTCGGGACGCTTGTTCTTCTGGTACGCCATCGCGACGCCCTTACGCACGGTCCAGTTGGGGTCGTAGGCGTCGGGCTGGTGACCAGTAGGGACCTTGCGCATGGGGACTCCGTCGGTGGTCGAGTTGGTCGTCGTCGAGGTGCGAAGCGGGCGCGCCGGTAGTGTCGGCCCGAGGCGAGCGGGGGGTGTAAGGGTTTCGATCGGCAGCGTCAACTCGCGGACCTGTTCTGATCGCCGCTATTTTGCTGGCTGATCGGCGAGCGTTTGCTCGGTCGGTGGCGGAACGGCGATCGCGCTTTGGACCCATGCGGGCGAGGCGGAAGAGAGTGCCATTCGAACGGCGTGTCGTGCCGAGCGCCCGCTCGGGATGCGCAGCGGCGTTCGCACTCGCTGCGAATTGGATCGGCCGCGGGGCCGCCGCTGTCGCGCCTCGGCGGAGGTCGACCGAGGTGCATCGATATGCTACGGGACGGCCCCACGACCCCACGCCCCACGACACCACGACCCCACAGAGAGCGCGCACATGGATTTCTATCGCGGCAAATCGGTCTACATCACGGGTGGTTCGAGCGGCATCGGCTTGGCCGCCGCGAAGTATCTCGCCAGCTGGGGCGCGAATGTGGCCATCAGTGCGCGCGGTCAGGAGCGGCTCGAGGCGGCGCTGGTCGAGGTGAAGGCCAAGGCGACACGTCCCGACCAGAAGTGCATCGCGGTCGCATGTGATGTGTCCGACCCGGAGGCGTGCGCGCGTGCGACGGCCGAGATCCTCGCGGCGCTCGGGAGCGTCGATGTGGTCATCGCGAATGCGGGCGTCGCGCATCCGGCGCGCGTGCTCGAGACCGGCACCGACATCTACGAGCGCATGATGCGCATCAACTACTTCGGGACGGTGTACGCGGTGCGCGCGTTCCTGCCGCACTTCTTCGAACGGCGGAGCGGCCACATCGGCATCGTCAGCTCGATGCTCGGCTTCATGGGTATCTATGGATACACAGCCTACGCGGCGTCGAAGTTCGCGCAGGTCGGGTTCGCCGAGTGCCTGCGCCAGGAGTGCCTCGATTACGGCGTGAAGATTACCGTGCTCTATCCGCCCGATACGGACACGCCGCAGCTGGCCGAAGAGAACCGCATCAAGCCGCCCGAGACCAAGGCGATCTCGGGCGAGGTCAAGACGATGAGCGCCGAGGATGTGGCGCTGGCGCTGCTCGGAGCGATCGCCAAGGGCAAGCTCGGGGTCACGCCGGGCGGCATGGGAAAGTTCACGCACTTCATGAAGCGGCACGCGCCGTGGATGGTGCGCTGGGTCATCGACGGCGGGCTCAAGAAGTACCGGAAACAGCATCCGGCGCCGACGGGTCCGCACGCCTGAGGACGACGACGGCGCGCGCCGCGTGACGACGGGCGAGCTCGGGGAAGGTCGCGGGGTGTAGCGCGGCCGCGAGGAGTTCGATCGCGTCGATGAGGCGCGGGCCGGGGCGGGTGACCCATGCGATGGCCTCGGGGCCGAGCTGGAGTTCGACGTCGGCGCCCTCGGTGGGGGCGGCGTGCGCGGCGCCGGCGTGCGCGAGGAGCTCGCCGAGCCACGGGGTCGGTCCGGCGGGGTCCCCTCTAATAGGAGGGGCGTCGGGGACTGTGCGCAAGCGCACGCGGGGCCGGTTGGGCGGGG
>SXGT01709732.1_pt1 | contig 12005 bp, 9 predicted proteins | sample 3176221 | NCBI WGS metagenome assembly SXGT01 (sample SAMN11356862, study PRJNA531348) | freshwater metagenome | isolation source: freshwater sample F1-120 | place: China: Fuxian Lake, Yuxi | collected 2017-12-25
CCTGCTCGGTGACCTGCTCAAGCGCCTGGTCTACCTGTCCCAGGGCCTGTCCTTCATCCTCGGCTTCATCGGCGTCAAGCTGGTGCTGCACGCCCTGCACGAGAACGAACTGCCGTTCATCAACGGTGGCGAGCCGCTGCACGTACCGACGATCCCGACGCTGGCCAGCCTGGGCGTCATCATCGTCACGCTGGTGATCACCACCGTCGCCAGCCTGTACAAGACCCGGGTCGTCGACAAGAAGGCCGACGACGCCGCTGAAGATACGGCCGACGGGGAAGCGCCGGTCAAGCCGGCCGAGTAGTTGTCGGAGCGGGGCGCTGCTGTAAGCGCCCCGCTCAAACCCGTTATCCCGCCGGTCAATTCGTTAACGTAGGTCGGCATGCCGTCCGCCCGCGATCGCCCTGAGACTTTCCCCCGTCGCTTCGCTCGCCCCGAACCTGCAGCCGTCCGCAAAGCCGTCATCGGCGCGTCCATCGGCAATGCCGTGGAGTGGTTCGATTTCGCCATCTACGGGTTCCTGGCCACCTATATCGCCGCCAACTTCTTCCCGGCGGACGACGAGACGGCGGCGTTGCTGAACACCTTCGCGATCTTCGCGGCCGCGTTCTTCATGCGTCCACTCGGTGGGTTCGTCTTCGGGCCGCTCGGTGACCGCATCGGCCGGCAGAAGGTGCTGGCCCTGGTCATCCTGCTGATGTCGGCGGCCACCCTGCTGATCGGACTGCTGCCGACTTATTCGGCCATCGGAGTGGCCGCCCCGCTGCTGCTGTTGGTCCTGCGGTGTGTGCAGGGCTTCTCGGCGGGCGGTGAATACGGCGGCGGCGCGGTGTATCTGGCCGAATACGCCACCGACAGGCGGCGCGGATTCGTCGTCACCTTCATGGTGTGGTCGGGGGTGCTCGGCTTCCTGATCGGGTCGATCACCGTCACCCTGCTGCAGGCGGGGCTGTCCGCCGCCGCGATGGACAGTTATGGCTGGCGCATCCCGTTCCTGCTCGCCGCGCCGCTGGGGCTGGTCGGCCTGTACATCCGGCTGCGGCTGGACGACACCCCGGAGTTCACCGAGCTGAGCAGCCGCGACAAGGTCGCCGACCGCCCGCTACGGGAGGCCTTCAGCACTTCGTGGCGGCCGATCCTGCAAGTCATCGGGCTGTTCTTGATCTTCAACGTCGGCTACTACGTGGTGTTCACCTTCCTGCCGACCTACCTGATCAAGACCCTCGAGTTCTCCAAGACCGCATCGTTTCTCTCCATCACGCTGGCCAGCCTGGTGGCACTCGTGCTGACGCTGCCGTTCGCCGTGCTGTCGGACCGGATCGGGCGAAAGCCGATGCTGATCGCCGGCGCGCTCGCCTTCGTGGTCCTGAGCTATCCGCTCTTCCTGCTGCTGACGTCCGGATCGCTGGCGGCGGCCATCACCGCGCACTGCGTGCTCGCCGCGATCGAATCGATCTACATCTCCACCGCGGTCACCGCGGGCGTCGAGCTGTTCGCCACCCGGGTGCGCTACAGCGGCTTCGCCGTCGGCTACAACATCTGCGTCGCGGTGTTCGGTGGCACCACGCCGTACGCGGTGACCTGGCTGACGGCCGAGACCGGCAATCCGCGGGCGGCCGCGTTCTACCTGGTGACCGCCGCGGTGCTGTCGCTGGGCACGGTGCTGACCCTGCGGGAATCGGCGGGCAAACCGCTGGCTGCCACCTGAGGGTGGGTCAGCCTGCGATGATGTCGGACTGAGACCGGGGACCAGGCCGACCAAAGCGGACGTCGCGCGGCTGGCCAACGTCTCACCGGCGACCGTCAGCTATGTGCTCAACAACGTCAAGGGCCAGACCATCTCGGCGCAGACCCGTGCCGCCGTGCAGGACGCAGCCAAATCCCTCGGCTACCGGCCAAACCTGGCCGCCCGCAATCTCGCCCGCGGCGGCAGCGGCGTGGTGCTCTACATCGTCCCGCGAATTTCGTTGGGCGAGTTGCTCCTTGAGGTCGGCAGCCGGCTGACCACGGAGCTGGCCCGCCACGGCGTGGTGTTGTCATTGCAATTCGAGACCGATGACGGACGCAATGTCGTCGACGCCGTGGCCGATCTGAACCCGATCGCGGTGACCAGTGTGTTCCCGCTCGGCGGTGCCGCACTGGAGGCGGTGACGGCCGCGGGCATCCCGCAGATCTACCTCGGCAGCGCCCAACTGCACGCGATGGGCGAGCTACACCTGTCGATCGGCCGGATGCGCGTCGAGCACCTGGTGGCCCGGGGCCATCGCCGCCTGGCGTTCGCCTTCGCCGGGGACGAGACGCTGCGGCCACTCGGCGACTACTGGCTGAGCGGCCTGCAGGCGGCCGCCGCGGAACTCCCCGAGATCGCCACCGCGACCGTCTCCGCCGACGGCTCCGATGCCGCGGCGGTGGTGCGGAACTGGATGGCGGCCGGCGTGACGGCGGTGTGCGCGCAGAGTGACGAGACCGCCCTGGTGGTGCTGCACGGCATCAGGGAGGCCGGGCTGCGCTGCCCGCAGGATCTCGCGGTGATGGGTGTCGACGCGATTCCCCTGGGCGCGGTGAGCGGGCCGCCGCTGACCTCGGTGGGTCTGGACGCCAAGACGATCGTCGAGGTGTCGGTGGCGGCCATGATGACCGAGCTCGGATTTCCCAGCGTCCGGGAACCCAGTAGCGAGAACGTCGCGCACCTGATCCAGCGCGCCTCCACCTGACGCCGCATGTCCACGCTTGCCCTCGGGGGAGTGATCCGCGTAACTTACGCGAGTAAGTAGCAGCCCGGGAGAGGTGTGATCAGGTGACCGTCGACGCGAGCCCAGGACAGACTGACGGCACCGCCGTCGGTGACGTGTATTTCGACCCGTACAACGTCGAGATCAACGCCAACCCCTATCCGGCGTTCGCCCGGCTGCGGGAGGAGGCGCCGCTCTACTACAACGAAGAGTTCGACTTCTACGCGCTGAGCCGCTTCGCCGATGTGAACAAGGCGCTCATCGACCATGAGACGTTCAGCTCGGCCCGCGGCGCGATCATCGAACTGATCAAGGCCAATATCGAGATTCCCTCGGGCGCGCTGATCTTCGAGGATCCGCCGATCCACACCACCCACCGCAAGCTGCTCGCCCGGATGTTCACCCCGCGCAAGATCGCCGCGCTGGAACCCAAGATCCGCGAGTACTGCGCGGCGGCGCTCGACCCGCTGGTGGGCGCGGGGAGGCTCGACTTCATCACCGACTTCGGCGCGATCATGCCGATGCAGGTGATCAGCACCCTGCTCGGCATCCCCGAGGACGACCAGGAGATGATCCGCGACCACGGCAACGACCAGATGCGCACCGAGGCGGGCAAGCCGATGAAGGCCGCCTCGGAAGGGATGATCGACGGTTCGATCTTCGAGACCTATATCGATTGGCGCAAGGACAACCCGTCCGACGACATCATGACCGACCTGCTCAACGTCGAGTTCACCGACGAGCAGGGCGTGACCCGCAGACTCACCCGCGAAGAGTTGCTCATCTACATCAACGTGGTCGCCGGCGCCGGTAACGAGACGACGACCCGGCTGATCGGCTGGGCGGCCAAGGTGCTCGCCGAACATCCCGACCAGCGCCGCCAGCTCGTCGAGAACCCGGCGCTGATTCCCCAGGCGATCGAGGAACTGCTGCGCTTCGAACCGCCCGCCCCGCACGTGGCGCGCTACGTCACCCGCGATGTCGAGTACTACGGACAGACGGTGCCCGCGGGTGCGTCGATGATGATGCTGATCGGCTCGGCCGTGCGCGACAGCCGCCAGTTCCCGCCCGACGGTGAGGTGTTCGACATCCACCGCGAACAGCGCCAGCACCTGGCGTTCAGCGTCGGCACACACTTCTGCCTGGGCTCGGCACTGGCGCGCCTGGAAGGCCGGATCGCGCTGGAGGAGATGCTCAAGCGGTTCCCCGAGTGGGAGGTCGATCTGCCGAACGCCACGCTGTCGCCGACCTCGACGGTGCGCGGGTGGGACTCGATGCCGGTCTTCATTCCGTGAGCGCGACCCTGACGGTCCCCGCTTCGTGGGAGGACGTCACCCCCGCGTGGCTCACCGCGGCACTGGCCCGTGACTTCCCGGGTGCGGTGGTCGCCGACGTGACCGTGCAGATGCGCGATGACGGCACCAACCGGCGGGCCCGCCTCGGTGTCCGCTACGCCGAGGGGGCGGGGCCGGCCGCGGTGTTCGTCAAGGCCGTCGACCCGGGCCACAAGGAGATGATCAAGTACACCAGCGGGCTGCTGCACGAGCCCCGGCTCTTCACCTCCGGTGTCGGGTTACCGCTGGAACACCCGGCGGTGTACGCCGCGCCGATCGACGAGGCCGCCGAGGACTTCATGCTGGTCATGGAGGACCTGACCGCCCGCGGTGCCGATCCCCGCGATGCCACCCGGCCGCTCACTCCCGAGCAGGCGGCCAACGGGGTGCGCGGCCTGGCCCGCCTGCACGGCGCGTTCTGGGGTGAGCGGCTGGCGCGGCCCGGGCTGGAGTGGCTGGAACCGTTCGTGGCCTGGGACGGCATGCAGTACGCACCCCTGCCCGCGGCGCTGGAGCGACTCGGCGACGACGCGCCGGCCTCGGTACAGGCACTGACCATCGACCACCTGGTGGAAGGCATCTGGAAACCGTTCATCCGGACGCTGTCGGCGCCGGGTGTGCCCACCACCCTGCTGCACGGGGACCCGCACATCGGGAACACCTACCTGACCCCCGGCGGGGAGCTCGGATTCCTGGACTGGCAGGTGGCCCGGCGCGGGAACTTCTCCGTCGACCTGGGCTACTTCCTGCAGGGCGCGCTGATCACCGAGGACCGGCGCGTCCACGAGCGCGAACTGCTCGGTGTGTACCGGGACAGCCTGGGTCTGCCCGCCGGCGAACTGCCCTCGGCCGAGGAGATCTGGCTGCGCTACCGGGCGTCGGTCGCACACGGCCTGACCACCTGGCTGGCCACCGCCAGCGCGGGCGAGTTGTGGCAGCGCCCCGACATCGCGCTGGCATTGGCGCAGCGTTACAGCGCCGCCTACCAGGACCTGAACACCTCGGAGGCTCTGGCGGAATTGACCACCTAGTCTTGGTGGCGTGACGAGAGCGCTGCGACGGTGATCGATCAGCTGCTCGTCGTCGTCTTCGCCCTGTGCGCAGCCATTTTCGCGGCCGTCGGCATCGTGGTGCGCCAGCGCGCGACGATCGATGTGCCCGAGGAATACGGGGTCAGCACGGTCATGCTGGCCACCCTGCTGCGCCGTCCGCTGTGGTGGGCCGGTACCGCCGCGGCGGTGGCCGGCTTCGTGTTCCAGGCCCTGGCCCTGGACAACGGATCGCTGATCGTGGTGCAGCCACTGCTGGTGTCGGCGCTGTTGTTCGCGCTGCCGCTGAGCGCCCGGTTGGCGCACCGCCGGGTCAGCAGGGGCGCCTGGTTGTGGGCGCTGCTGCTGACGGTGTCGCTGGCGATCTTCATCCTGCTCGCCCATCCGCGGGTGAGCGATCAGGTGGCCCCGGTGACCACGATCGCGGTGGTGGCCGCGGTGTGCTCGGTGGTGGTCCTCGTCGCCGTGGTGATCGCGGTGCGCCGGACGTGCTGGCAGCGCGCGGTGCCACTGGCCGTCGCCGTCGGTGTGCTGTTCGGTCTGGTCGCGGTGCTCACCAAGATGCTCATGCACCAGCTGGACCGGAACTCGATCGCCGAGGTGCTGGCGACTCCGCTGCCGTACGCGCTGGTGCTGCTGGGCGTGCTCGCGACCCTGCTGCAGCAGTCGGCGTTCCACGCCGGATCGCTGCAGACCTCGGTGCCGACCATGCTGGTGATCGAACCCATGGCCGCCGTGCTGCTGGGGGTGTTCCTGCTCGGGGAGACGCTCACCGCGAACCGGTGGGAGGCGGTGGTGCTGACCGTCGCGGTGTTCGCCATGACCGCGGCCACCATCGCGCTCGGGCGTGACGAAGGCGCCTATGAGGCCGAGTTGGAAGCCACATCACGCACCGCCTGAGAGTTGTTTTCACAGGAAATCCGCAGGTCGCGGGCCCTCGGGCATATCTTTAGTTTTGCTAACGTTGTAGCGGACGGCCGGCGCGGACGACGAGGTCCCCGGCCACCACAATGTCGTCGCAGAACCGAGGTAATTTCATGTCCACCACCCACGAGTCCACTGAGACGTTTGAAGCCCGCCTGGAGCGGCTCTACGCCACCGACGCCGAGTTCGCCGCCGCCACGCCCAGCGCATCGGTCAACGCCGCAGTCAACGAGCCCGGCCTGACACTGCCCGAGATCGTGCGCACCGTCCTGACCGGCTACGCCGACCGGCCCGCGCTGGGCGCCCGCGCCGTCGAGTTCGTCACCGACGAAACCGGCCGCACCGTCGCCGAGCTACAGCCGCGGTTCGAGACCATCACCCATGGACAGCTGTGGGAGCGCGTGCGCGCGCTGGCCGACGCGTGGCGCGGTGACCCCGTGAACCCCGGGGACCGGGTCGCGCTGCTGGGCTTCACCAGCGTCGATTACACCGTCGCCGATATCGCGCTCACCCAGCTCGGCGCCGTCTCGGTGCCGCTGCAGACCAGCGCATCGGCGGCCGCCCTCGCCCCGATCATCGCCGAAACCGAACCGGTGCTCATCGCGTCGAGCATCGACTACCTCAATGACGCCGTGGAACTCGCGCTCGGATCCAGTGCTGGGCGGCTCGTGGTGTTCGACTACCGGCCCCCGGGCGACGACCAGCGCGACGCGCTGGTGGTGGCGACGGCCCGGCTCGGTGATCGGGTCACCCTCGAGACCCTCGACGATGTGCTGGCCCGACCGGCCTCCACCGTCGAACCGATTGCCGCGCAGGAGGAATCGGATCCGCTGTCGCTGCTGATCTACACCTCCGGCAGCACCGGAGCGCCCAAGGGTGCGATGTACCCGGCGAGCAAGGTCGCCGACATCTGGCGGCCCGCAGCCAACGCACACTGGGACGACAGCCAGGGCGTGGTGCCGTCGATCGTGCTGAGCTTCATGCCGATGAGCCACGTCATGGGGCGCGGCATCCTCTACAGCGCGCTGGCCAGCGGCGGCTCGGTGAACTTCGCCGCCCGCGCCGACCTGTCCACCTTCCTGGAAGACCTGGCCCTGACCCGGCCCACCCAGATGAACTTCGTGCCGCGCATCTGGGACATGCTGTTCGGCGAGTACCAGAGCCGGATCGCCCACGGCGCCGACGAGGCCACACTGCTGGCCGACATGCGGGAGAACCTGCTGGGCGGACGCTATGTCAGTGCGCTGACCGGTTCGGCGCCCATCTCACCCGAACTCAAGGCGTGGGTGGAGCGGCTGCTCGGCATGCACCTGCTGGAGGGTTACGGCTCCACCGAGGCGGGTGCGGTGTTCGTGGACGGCAAGATCACCCGGCCGCCGGTGCTGGAGTACAAGCTCGTCGACGTGCCGGAGCTCGGCTACCACCTGACCGACCGGCCGCACCCGCGTGGCGAGTTGCTGGTGCGCTCCGAGCAGCTGTTCCCCGGCTACTACAAGCGCCCCGAGATCACCGCGCAGGTGTTCGACGAGGACGGCTTCTACCGGACCGGCGATATCGTCGCCGAACTCGGACCCGATCAGGTCGCCTATGTCGACCGGCGCAACAATGTGCTCAAGCTGTCCCAGGGTGAGTTCGTCACGGTCTCCACACTGGAGGCCGCCTTCAACACCGCGCCGCTGGTGCGTCAGATCTACATCTACGGCAACAGCGCCCGGCCCTATCTGCTCGCGGTGGTGGTGCCCACCGACAGCGGCGCCACCAAGGCCGAGATCGCCGCCTCGCTGAAGGACGCCGCCCGGGCCGCGAATCTGCAATCTTACGAGCTGCCAAGGGATTTCCTGATCGAGACGACACCGTTCACGGTGGAGAACGGGCTGCTCACCGGCATCCGTAAGCTCGCCTGGCCCAAGCTCAAGGAGCGCTACGGCGCCGAACTGGAGCAGCTCTACGCCGACCTGGCCGACGGTCAGGCGCAGGAGTTGCAGGCGCTGCGCGCCGCGGGGGCCACCGGACCGGTGCTCGACACCGTCAGCCGGGCCGCGGTCGCGCTGCTGGGAGCGGCCAGCTCCGATATCGCACCCGATGTGCACTTCACCGATCTGGGCGGAGATTCGTTGTCGGCGTTGACCTTCGGCAACCTGCTGGCCGACATCTTCGACGTCGAGGTCCCGGTCTCGGTGATCGTGAGCCCGGCCTCGGATCTGCAGGCCATCGCCGATCACATCGAGACCCAGCGCGCCGGGGGCACCGGCCGCCCGACGTTCGCCTCCGTGCATGGCGCCGGCGCGACCGAGGTGCACGCCGCCGATCTCACCCTGGACAAGTTCATCGACGCCGCGACTCTGGCTGCCGCGCCGTCGCTTCCGGGTCCGGTGAGCGAGATCCGCACCGTGTTGCTGACCGGCGCCACCGGCTTCCTGGGCCGCTATCTGGCACTGGAGTGGCTGGAGCGGATGGACCTGGTGGACGGCAAGGTGATCTGCCTGGTCCGCGCCAAGTCCGACGAGGAGGCTCGGGCACGGCTGGACAAGACCTTCCAGACCGGTGACCCGAAGCTGGTCGCACACTACCGCGACCTTGCCGACCGCCATCTGGAGGTCATCGCGGGCGACAAGGGCGAGGCCGATCTCGGTCTGGCACCGGCGGTCTGGCAGCGACTGGCCGACAGCGTGGACCTCATCGTGGATCCAGCCGCACTGGTCAACCACGTGCTGCCCTACAGCGAGTTGTTCGGCCCCAACGCCCTCGGCACCGCCGAACTGATCCGTATTGCCTTGACCACCAGGATCAAGCCGTTCGCCTACGTGTCCACCATCGGGGTCGGCTGGGGTATCGAGCCCGGCAACTTCGTCGAGGACGCCGATATCCGGACCATCTCCGCCACCCGACGCGTCGATGACACCTACGCCAACGGGTACGGCACCAGTAAATGGGCCGGCGAGGTGCTGCTGCGCGAGGCGCACGACCTGACCGGTCTACCGGTGTCGGTGTTCCGGTGCGACATGATCCTGGCCGACACCACCTACGCCGGGCAGCTGAACCTGCCCGACATGTTCACCCGGATGATGCTCAGTCTGGTCGCCGCCGGTATCGCCCCCGGATCCTTCAACGAGCTTGACGCCGAGGGCAATCCACAGCGCAGCCACTACGACGGGCTGCCGGTGGAGTTCATCGCCGAGGCGATCTCGACGCTGGGCACCCAGGTGGCGCTGGAGCCCGGCGCGGCGTTCGAGACGTATCACGTGATGAACCCGTACGACGACGGCATCGGCATGGACACCTTCGTCGACTGGCTGGTCGAGGCCGGCTACCCGATCGAGCGGGTCGGTGACTACGCGCAGTGGCTGTCCCGGTTCGAGACCGCGCTGCGCGCCCTGCCGGACAGGCAGCGCCAGGCGTCACTGCTGCCGTTGCTGCACAACTACACCGCACCGGGTGTGCCGGTGAACGGGGCGATGGCACCGACCGAGGTGTTCCGCACCGCGGTGCAGGACGCAAAGATCGGTCCGGACAAGGACATTCCGCACGTGAGCCGGGAGGTCATCGTGAAGTACGCGACGGATCTGGAGCTGCTCGGCCTGCTCTGACCCACCGCGCGAGAATGGGGCATCCCGACCGGGGTGCCCCATTCTCGTTGTGCGGTATCAGTTCACGTCGACGTACACGGTCTGCCCGGCCAGCGCGTTGTACACGTAGTCGCGGTCCTCGTCGTCGACGATCCAGTTCTGGCGGAAGTTCTGGCCCTGCCGGATGCCGACCACGACCGCCTCGGACAGTGGCCGGCTGCTCAGCCGGCTGACGATCACGCGGTAACCCTGGGCCCGCAGTCCGTCGATCGTCTGCTGGGCTGTGCCCGATATGTCGTCGGGCGTCGCGGCTGCCGGCGCGGCGAATCCCACTATGGCCGCGGCCAGGCCGGCGGTGATCGATGCCAGTTGCTTCATGGTGGCGCCCCTTTTCTGACTTCCGATCCTATAGATCGGCGTCAGGCGTGCCAGGACGACCAGTTCGTGACGGCGATCGCCACCACCGGGCCGTCCAGGGCGGTGCGCGCGTACTGCACATACTTGGCGCGCAGCAGCCCGTAGCCGATGGCCATCTGCTCGCCGTCGTGATGCACGCTGGCCAGGCCGTCGGCCCGCACCCACCACAGTTGGTCCCAGTCCTCGGTGTAGTGGTCGACCAGCAGACTCACCCGCGGGTTGGCCTCGATATTGGCCAGCCGGCGCAGGCGTTGGGTGGACTTACGTTTCGCGTCGACGGCGGTGTAGACGGTGTCCCCCTCGACGGCGAAGACGACCGGGACCAGATGCGGTGCGGCATCGGTTCCCGCCGTGGCGAGCGCGGCGACGGTGCCGCCGGTGAACAGTTCGACGGCATCATGGTCGGGCACACACCCGATGTTAGGCCGCCCGGTCGACAGGATTGCCGGTAGCGTCGGATCCCGTTCACTGCGATGTCACCGACAGGTCACCAGCTGGCCGCCTGTCCATCGGAAGGTTCGGCAATGAAGAATTCGTTCCTGGGTCTGGCTGCCGCCGCACTGCTGACCGTCGGCCTTGTCGCCTGCGCCCCACCGGGGAAGGACGAGCAGCCCGCCGAGGGCGACGCACGCACCGCCACCTCGGCCGCCGACTTCGGCGGTATGGAGGGTCTGATCGAGGCCGCCAAGGCCGAGGGCGAACTCAACGTCATCGCGCTGCCGCCGGACTGGGCGAACTACGGCCGGATCATCGAGGCGTTCACCGAGAAGTACGGCATCACGGTGAACTCGGCGCAACCGGGCGCCAGCAGCCAGGAGGAGATCAACGCCGCGATCCAGCAGAAGGGCCGCAGCACCGCACCCGACGTCTTCGATCTGGGACAGTCCGTCGCGCTGGCCAACACCGAGATGTTCGCCCCGTACAAGGTGGAACACTTCGCCGAGATCTCGGACGCGTTCAAGGACCCGGACGGCACCTGGGTCAACGACTACGGCGGCTACATGTCCATCGGCTACGACTCGACCAAGGTGCCGACGGTCGCGGGCGTCGATGATCTGTTGAAACCCGAGTTCGCGGGCAGGGTCGCACTCAATGGCGATCCCACCCAGTCCGGGGCGGCGTTCTCCGGGGTGATGATGGCCTCGATCGCCCAGGGCGGCTCACCCGATGACATCGCGCCGGGCGTGGAATTCTTCGCCAAACTCAGCGAGGCGGGCAACTTCCTGCCGGTCGACCCGACACCGGCCACCATCGCCTCCGGCCAAACCCCGGTGGTCATCGACTGGGATTACCTGAATGTCGAACAGTCCAAGAAGGTTCCGGGCTGGAAGGTGGTCATCCCGCACAACGCCGCCGTCGCCGGTTACTACTTCCAGGCCATCAACGCCGATGCTCCGCACCCGGCTGCCGCCCGGCTGTGGCAGGAGTTCCTCTACAGCGATGAGGGGCAGAACCTGTACCTGGGCGGTGGCGCCCGGCCGGTGCGGGCCGATTCGATGGTGACCCGGGGCAGCATCGACCGGGTGGTCTACGGGGGGTTGCCGCCGGTGGACGGCGCGGCGACATTCGTGTCGGTGGAGCAGAACGAGGCGGCGACCGAGTATCTGGAAGCCAACTGGGCCAAGGCCATCGGCTGACCGTGCGGTACCTCCGGCAGGCCGTGGCGCTGCTGCCGTTCCTGGCGGTGGTGCTGGTCTTCCTCATCATCCCGACCGGCACCGTGATCGTGAACGCCTTCGTGGTGGACGGCCGGTTCTCGCGGGACCTGGTCGCGGCGCTGTTCACCGAGGCGCCGCTGGCCGCCCGGGTGCGCAGTGTGGCGCTCTCGGCGAGCAGCGCGGGGATCGGTGCGGTGCTCGGTGCCGTGTTGGCCTGGTTGATCCTGAGCAGCCCGCCGGACTCCCTGTTGCGCCGGGCGGTGCTGTCGCTGGCCAGCGTGCTGGCCCAGTTCGGTGGTGTGGCACTGGCGTTCGCCTTCCTGGC
>SXGT01053010.1_pt1 | contig 12004 bp, 8 predicted proteins | sample 3176221 | NCBI WGS metagenome assembly SXGT01 (sample SAMN11356862, study PRJNA531348) | freshwater metagenome | isolation source: freshwater sample F1-120 | place: China: Fuxian Lake, Yuxi | collected 2017-12-25
CTGGAACATTCAACTCTACCAGGGTCGCGCCTAGATGCTCCATAACCGCATCAAAATGCGAGTTATCTAAGCCCATTTTCACTAAACGTGCATGAGCATTACGCATATCGGGGCTGTGACCGTCACGCTTGAAGCGCCTGCACGATGCGATCCCACCTGCCCCGGTAGGGTTCCAGCGTCCAGCCGTTCGGCTCTGCGTGCAGTGGCAGCCTGATCGTGCGGATCTTCGTGGTCTCGTCGTGCTTCTGCCCCTTGATGTCGTGCGTCGAGGCCCACAGCTTGAATCTCTCCGACACGCCCTTGGCCATTTCCGCCGACGGCAGCACGTAGAATTCGAACGCCTTTCCCGAGTCTGGCACCGGGATGCCGGCCAGCACCCAGAAGAAGGACGGGCCGAAGTCGCGCTCGGACTTCATGCCGACGGAGACCGTCTTGTTCCCGGGCACAAACGTCTTGACCTGCACGTGGCAGAACCGCGTGCCGCCCGCGTTGCTCACGAGGATGTTCGTGTTCGGGCAGTTGCCCATCGTGAAAACGGCGACTAGTTGCCGGCGGTACAGTTCGCCGGCCACGAAGAACTGCGCGGAGTCTGCTCGGTAGCCCTTGTCCTTGCGCTCGGCCATTCGCAGCAACCAAGCCCGGCGTGCCTGCGTCGCAAGCGTTGGCGGGCCGAGCGCGACAACGACTACAGCAAGGACTCGCCAAGCTTGAGGCAGAGCGCGCTGGCCAGGATCGCCTGCTCGCAGGTGAGGTGCCCGGCGGAAGTGGGCAAGGGAGGGAGGCCGTTCCTGTGTCGCCTGCTGTAGGTGGCGGACGCAGTGGCAACCGCGGTGTCAGGAGTCACAGTCTTGTCGGCATGTGCGACTGCGTTGCGGATCCTGCCGAAGTAGTTCACCAGGACTGCCAGATCCTGGGAGGAAGGGTTCGATGCTGCGAGGATCGCGTTGGCGATCACTCCTGCCTTCGTTGTCCCCGGCGTCTGCTTTTCCCCGTTAGGCAGCGTGATGCTCCCTGCCTTCGCAAGCTGAACGCCAAGTTCCTCGAAGGCGGCCAGGACGGCAACGAGCGTTGCCGTGGCAGCGAACTCTACTGCCGGTATCAGCCCGTGCTTCGGGAGGCGAGCAGCAGACCATCGCGGAGAGACCTCCGCGACAAGCTGCGCGATCAGTGCCTTGCCGTCACCGCCGCACGCCTTCTCCAGGTGCCGCGCACTCTCCGCGACCAACTTCAGGCTGCGGTCCACCTTCTCGTGGTGCTTCCTGAACTCGTGCACGGCGTTCTTGACGGTCTGCGGTGCTTTGGATGTCGAACTCTTCCGCTGGCCCATTTGCATAACGGTAGCGACGCGCACCCCACCTTCGCAACGGTTCGACGGCGAGGGGGCTCCGTCATGGATGGCGCAGGTCGCGTAGACACCGGCCGGCCGCCGAAGCACAGCACAACTGGTCCACTCCCGCAGGTCAGCCCTCAGCCTGCAGAAGCACCGGTTCGCCGATGAACCGCACGAACTCGCAGCCGAGTGGAGAGGCGAGCGTCTTGCCGGCGATGCACAGCGTACCGAACTTCGTCTCGCGGTCCACCATGCCGCGCCGCACCAAGTCTTCGAATGCGATGTCGCGCAGTTCGTAGGGCAGCGCGTCGCCGAGCACGTTCTTCATGATCGAGAGCAGCGAGCGCGGAGACTGGTGCGTCGTCAACGCATCGCGCTCGGTGTAAGGATCGGGTGCTGGCCCAGGGAACGGCAAGTTGCGCACCTTCAAGAACGCGGCCGGATCGGCCAGCAGTTGCAGCAGGAGCAGGTGGTGCACGTCGAGTTCGTCGACCAGACGCAGGAACACGCGGGTCCTCGTGTCGCCCGACGTGCCCCGTAGCCCGGCGTTCGTGATTGCGTTCCTCAGTGCCTTCCGCTTCTCCTCGCGGTGCGTCCGCATCGCGGCGGCGGTAGTGTCCAGGACGAGGTTGCAGAAGTCGTCGTTGTCCCTCAACGCGGCTACGTCCACGCCGCGCGCGTGCAAGTCCGCGATCGCCGAGTGAACTCCTTCGAACCACAACTCCCGCCGCCGTTCGATGGGCGACGAGAACAGCCGCGCAAGCAGTTCGAGGGCAGGGCCACCGACCACGGGAACGGCACCGATGCCAGCGCGGGCAACGGCATGCAGTGTGTCGGCACCGGTCGCCTTCGGAGGGGGAGGGAAGTCCTTCGGGTCCGTCATGCCGCGATCGTAGACGGCAGCAGCGGGGTGCGCAGGTGCACAGCTCGTTCTCGCGCCTGTCGGAGTCGTGGCGCGCGCTTCCTGTGCCCGCCCGGTGCCTGGAGCGAAAGCGTTCGCGCGTCCAGCGGCTTCGAGACCCCGTTTGCCTGCGGCGAACGGTTCACCCGGGCCAGTCTCCTCCTGGTTGTTCAGCCGCGGGCTCATGGAGTGTCGAAGGAAGAGGTCGGGGGGTGATGGGACGCCGAGAGACTCATGCGTCCGGCCCCTGATCGTTGATGCAGTCTGCGCGGGAATGAGCGCGTGGTGCCCTCATCTCAGGTTCATCCTTAACGTGATGATCGTCTGCGAGGATGTCGGCGGCTGTTTCCGCGTCGTAGAGGGACGCCGTGCACGGCGAATGCGGGCGCATGGTGTTGCCTGTTTCGGCGATTCCCTCCGGCGATTGGATCCCGTGATCTGCGGGATCGAGGCTTCGGGAGAACGACGTCAAGATCTCGTCTACTTCCTGCTCGACAGCGTCCATCACTTGGTCGCCGAAGCGGCTGCCGAGCTTCTGCACCATCTGCTCCAGCCTTGTGCGGACGGTGTGGCAGGCCTTGCCGGCGAACTCGACAACTTCATCTCGGGAGACGAGCTGGCCGATCTCGCGCAGCGCTGCTGTGCGGTTCCTGACGGCCAGCCATCTCATGCGCTCCGTGCTCCAGTGTGAGAGCTTCGGGTTGCTCAGGTCGCTGCGTCTGTTCGCGGCCGGCCCGGGCCTACGGGCGCGCTCGGCACGCCATGCGGAGTATGCGTCGACCCAGCGAACCACATCTGCTCCGTTGCAAGGACGCGGCGCGCCCTGCTGCTTGTGCACGCGCCAAGTGCTCTCGGCGACTCCGGCGGCAGCCGCCAGGGCGTGGTCGGTTAGTTTCGACTTGGTGTCTTTTCGCTTGTTCATGGGTGGTCAGTCACTCCTTCAGGGCCGGGGCCGAACTGGCAAAAAAGGGTCCCCAGATCTCGGAGAGGTGTCGGCACACGCCCCTCGTTGGGGCACTGCCCCCCGAGTAGGGACCCGCGAAGGTGGGGGGCGGCCGGCGGTCCCACGGCGCCTCCGTGGAGTTCGTTCGATGCAACTCGTGGCCTCTCCTTCACCAGAGGTGCGGCTGCGCCGCATCTGTCTGGCCGCCTCGTGGGGCTGCCGCCCTTGGTGTGCAGGAGTGGCGCAGAGGCTTGCTGACGGTCGCAGCGGGCCCCGCGCGCGCAGTTTGCGCCAGGGACGGAACACCGTGCGACGCGTTGGGCGGGATTCATCCGAGCGCCCTCCGGTCAGCATCGAATCTCGCTGATGCAGTCTCGCGGGCAACCGTGAGCCCAACCAGGATGCTTCTCTCCGGGACGCCTGACCACTCGGAGACAGCGCGCGAGTCGAGACCGAGTTCGCGGGCGATCGGCTCGCCGAGAGCGCACCGTAGAGCACGCCAGTCACCGGCCTGCGCTGCACCGATGATCAGCGAGCGCAAGCGGCGGACGTGTGGGTGGCCCGCGTGGTCCTTCGCCATCGGTGGGGCGTCCCCCCGGCGTTCGCCACGGATGCGTGGAGCGGGTCGCTCACCTCGGAAGACTGCTGCGATGGCATTCGCGTCAAGCGTGGCCCAGTCACCTGCGACGTCGGCGAGGTTGGCGTCGGCGACGAACCTCACCAGGCGACTCGCGACGAGAGCGCCGAGTGAACGCAGCTTTCCCCAGCGAACCGCGGCAGCGCCGATCTGCGCGACGATCAGTGCTGCTTGCGAGGTGGACCCAGCGACCTTCGCCAGCCGCAGGGCGAGCCCTTGCCGGCGACGGTCGAGCAGCGACTCGGCCCTGTGCTTCGGCACCCGGTCGCAGTGGTCGAACACGCCGAACGCGGCGAGCAGGTCGGCGGTGCGGCCGTTGTCGGTGGCGCGTTTCAGGCGCGGCCCGTCGGCGAGCAGCCGTTCTGCCCGCTGCCGGGTCGATGCCTCGCGGTCCTGCGCGTGCTCGGCCTGCTGCTGCGGGTTCTGCTCGGCCCGCTGGCGCGCCAGTTCGGCGAGAACGTCGCCACCGCCCTGTGCGACCCGTGCCAGCCTAGCGACTGCGTTCGCCGCGTCGTGCGCGCTGCTGGTCTGTTCATCCCTCGCCCCAGGCGGAGCCGCGCCATCCTGCCGGTCCGGGCCGTTCTCGGCCCTGATGAGGAAGGGTTCCGAAGGAACCTGATGGGGGTGGCTCAGACGGTTGGCACCTTCACTGCTCGAACCGTTGGCACCGCTTCGGCCTCGTTCGGCGGCGATGGCGAGGCGCTGCCGGGCCAGTTCGCAGAGCGGCGAGCCGTGGGCACCGACCGGCTTGCCCTTGGCGTCGAGTTCGGCGCGCGGTCGGACGAGCCGGGCACGGCCACGCTGCACCTTTTCCAGCTTCACGAGCCCGCGAGCGACCAGCAGCCGGCGGGCCTCGGCAACCGTGGCGCGGCCAATGCACAGGGCGGCGGCACGGTCGGCGTCGGATCGAACTCCGCGACGATCCGCACGCCAGCCGATGCACTCGCCGTAGATCGCGGCGCAGGCGCGCAGCTCCTTCGGCGTCGGCCGTGCGCCGCGAAGCAGCGCGCGTGGCAGGGGGTCGCTGTGCGCCAGGCACTCCCGGCCTGCCTCGGTGGCGACCAGGAACGAGCCATCGACGAGCATCAGGCCGGCGGCGGAGAGCCATCCGCGCCACCGCCGGACGGCTTCGGGCGTCACGCCAAGCATGTTGGCGGTGCACGTCGCGTTGTTCGGCCAGCGATCGCCGTCGAGCACGAGGGCGAGCAGCAGCCCGGCGTTGCCCAGGTCGCGCGGCACCCACAGGTGGCGTTCGCTGCGAGCGGGTCGCGTCGTCGTCGATGCGCCGGCGCTTGCAGGGGCGGTGCAGGTCGCGCTACCGTGCATCTCGACCCCCGTGCCCACGCGGCGGGGTGTCCGACGGGGCACTCCCGGTGCGGAGCCCGTCCGACGTCGAGCACCCGAAAGCGACCCGGTTCCCCCTCAGCTTGCCGGCGAAGGTGGGGAAGCGGGTCGCGTCGTTCCAGGGCAGCCCCAGCGGCCAGCCCGCGCCTTCGAGGCAGCGTTCCGGTGGCCGACACACACGCGGACCCACACGGGAAGGGTTGGCAAAAAACGCCGGCAAGCTGGAACCCGCATGGTTCCTGGGCTTGCCGGCTGTCGAAGATGGTGGAGGCGGCGGGAATTGACCCCGCGTCCCGAGATACCCCGACCAACGCCTCTACGTGCGTAGGTTGCTGTTTGGTCTCGCTGCCTCAGCTCCAGCGACCAGAGATCTGCGGCAGCCAGCTCGACTGTGTCTCACCGCGCGCGGGCCGAGCAGCCGCGCGGGGCCAGCCTGCTGTGTGTCGACTCAGCCCCCCGCAGGCGAAGGGACCTCGTCGCTCGCTACACTAAATTAGGCAGCGAGGGAGTAGTGCGTGTTGGCACTTGGTTTTTCCGAAGGGATTTACGAGGGCCTCGGACCTCGGCACGCCACGCTGGCCGTGACAGCATCCGGTCGAAGCCGGTCGCCCCCACGAGTTGGCGCGCGCATCATGGGCCGCGCCGTGAAAAGCGCAAGGGCGTGGGCCATGGGCAGAGCGCAATCGCAGACCGAAGCCGCGTGCTGCTGAGTCGCAGGCTGCAGGACCACCGACTGCAGGCCCCATCGTCCTTGCGTCGCGCGCGTGCCTGACCGCAGCAATGCAGTCGCGATTGGGCGTCCACACGCCGGCGGGGCGCGGTTGGGACGCACTGACGTATGCTCTGCCATGCGCCACGGCCGCGGCGCGTCCCCACTGCATGCGCCTACTCGCCGCCATCGCCACCTTGTGCGTGCTCGCGTCGCCTGCTGCGGCGCAGCAGGACGCGGCAAAGGAACGGCGCGCGGCGATCGCTCGCTCGATCGTGCTCTGGGTCGAAGACTATGATCGCTCGGACTTGTTCCCACGCGGCACGCTGCAGGAGGACTCGAGCCTGCAGCCACGTTATGCGCGGGCGGCGCGCGCCGGCAAGTTGCTCAGTGCGCGCGATGGCGGGTCGCTGCTGCACCTCGATGCGCTGCAAAAGCTGACGTTCTACGCCGAGCTCGACGCCGATGAGGCAATCGGCGGGGCCTTGCTCGCGGTTGCTGCCGCTGGCTTCGACAAGGGCCTGGTCGACCGCGATGCTGCGGCGGTGCGCGAGATCGGCGCAACGGCGTTGCTGCGCGTCGAGAGCCCGTCGGTTTGGTATCTGGTGCTGCGCGCTGCGGCGGGGGATCGTGTGCCGTTGTTCGCGGACTTGCGTGAAGCGTCAGCAGACCAGCAAGAAGGCGATGTTGCGCGTCGCGTCGCGGCGCTGCGATTGCTCGGGCAACGCGGCGCTCCCGTGTTCCGCAGCACGATCGAGAGCGCGCTCGACGACGGCGACGCGCGCGTTCGGCTCGCCGGCGTCGAAGCGATCGACGCGCAACGACGCAACGAGTCCCTGTCGGTGTTGCTGCGCGCGCTCGGCACCGAGTCGCATCCGGTGGTTGCGCAGGCGGTCGTCCGCGCCGTTCGTCGCACCTTGCTCGCGCATGGCGACGCTCTCGAAGTTGAAGAACGAGAGCGCGTCGTCGCGGCCGCGATGCGACGCTTTGGCAAGGCAGGGTGGCGCACGGACATGGACTTGCTCGATTTCGTCGAGACCTTCCCCGATCGCGCTGCGGTGCAGCCGCTCATCGAGGCCCTCGGTCGGCGCACGCCGTCCGATGCGCTCGCCGACGCAGTCAACAAGAGCGCTTCGCCTCGGCTTGCTGCCCGCTGCTACGAATGCCTGCGCGGGCTGACCGGAGCCATCCTGCCGATCGATGACGTCGAAGGCTGGCGGGCGTTCTGGGCGAAGGAACAGGACAACGTGCGGATCCCCAAGACTCTGCCGCACACGCGCGGCGCGGTCAGCACCAGGAGTTCGTTCTTCGGCATTGCAGTCGAGGGGCAGAACGTCGTGTTCGTCGTCGACACCTCCGGCAGCATGGACGCGCAAGTGATGCCCGAGGATGACGGACGCACCACGACTCGGCGCGCGCGCGCAACCACTCGGCTCGCTGCCGCCAAGCAGCAACTCGTCCAGGCGGTGCAAGCAATGCCGGACGAGTCCCGCTTCCGGCTCGTCACCTTTGACGATCGTGTGAAGTCATGGAACGCCTCGATGCTGCAGCCATCGCGCAACTCGACGCGCGCGCTCATCGACCTGCTGTCGCGTTTGCAGCCTGGGGGTGGCACCAATGTTCATGCCGCGCTCGTCGCCGCGCTGGCGCTCGAAGGATTGCGCTTTGGTCAGGAACCGCAGTCAGAAGTCGATGAAGTGTTCTTCCTGTCGGACGGACTGCCTACCGCAGGCGCGGTGCGTGACCAGGACGAGATTCTCGAAGCCGTGCGCCAGGCCAATCGCTACCTGCACGTGCGCATCCATGCGGTCTACACCGGCGACGGCGTCGGCGCGGACTTCCTGAAGCAACTCGCAGAACAGAACGACGGTCGCTTCGTCCAACGCTGACCGCGTTCTTGTCAGCGCGGCGACGCTGCCAGTTCGCGCCACCGACTTTCGATCGCCTGGGGATAGGCCTCGCACTCGGCCGCGAAAACGCGCGCCGCAAGCGTGTCCGGAGTGTCGATCGGCAGCACTGGCACGCGCTGCTGCAAGACGATCGGCCCGCGATCGTATTCATCCGTGCACTGGTGCACCGTGCAGCCTGACTCTGACTCGCGCGCGGCGAGGACGGCCTCGTGAACGTGGTGGCCGTGCATGCCCTTGCCACCGTAGGCAGGCAACAACGACGGGTGGATGTTGAGCACGCGGCCCACGAACTGCGGGTCGATCGGCAGCAAGCGAAGGTAGCCGCAGAGCAGCACCATGTCGGCGCCCGCGCGACGGATGCGTTCCCAGATCGCCGCGTTGTCGCGCAGGCACTCGTGGTCGATGCCAGCCTCTTGCGCGCGAACGAGGCCGAGCGCCTGCGGTCGGTCCGCGATCACGCAGACGATTTCTGCTGCGAGCCGACCTTGCCGAATGCGCCCGACGAGGTTGACGAGAGTGCGGCCGCCGCCGCTCAGCAGCACGGCGAGGCGCGGACGAACTTCGTGGCGCGCGGCAGTCGCGCCCGGCACAGACGATGGCATGCAGGTGGTTTCCCACGTGCGCCGTCGCCGGGCAAGCACGAGGTCAGCGAGATGCGAGGCGGTCGGGCACGGTCGCGCCGTCCCCGCGCAACTCGAAGGGCTGCGGTTCCCCGATCTGCGACTTGCCGTCGTGCAGCACGAGCAGGTATGGGCCCGCAGGCACTCCTTCGATCCGCAGGCGCGATCCAGCAGCCTGGATGCGGCGCGCGAATGCGCCGCCCGGCACGTCGGGCAGGCGCGAGAGTAGCGTTGCCGTCGAGCCGACCGAGAGCGTCGTGCCGAGTTCGATCGTCGCTGGCTTGGCCACAGGCGCTTCCGGCACTTCGCCGACTTCGACTGGCTGTCCCTGCACGTGCACGAGCCGTTGCCGCACGATGCGGTCGCCGACGACGAAGCGCAGCACGTAGTCGCCCGGCGCGACGCACGGAAACTCGAACATGCCGTCATCGGCGATGCGTTGCGCGACGCGACACTGTGTCTCCGCCGGGCCTTCGTCGACGCGGAACGGGTCGCGCGACGCCTCATTGGTGCGCACCAGCATCGCGAGCGCGGACTTGGCTGCGGTGGCGAGACGACCGCGCACGACGGCGGTCGGCAAGTCGAGCCGCAGCGTCGCGATATCGCTGTAAGCGCGTAGATCGACTTGCGTGGGTCCGGTCGCGAACGGCTGCCCTTCGACGCGGACGCGGAGGTCAAAGCTGCCGGGCTTGGCCGCGAACGCGCGGAACTTGCCCTCGGCATCCGTTGTGGCGCGCGCGCAGTGACGCGCGGCGGCAATGTGATCGAAGCCCAGCGCGTGGCCCGCGAGTCCGCCAGGCAAACTCGCACCGTGCGCGACGAGGAAGACCGTGGCGCCGGCGACTGGCTTGCCCTTGCGCAGCACGACGCCATCGATGCTCGGAATCGGCAGCATTGGCACCAGGACGCGGGCACGCTCGCCGCCGCGCGCATCGACGACCATCGTCGTGCGTGTGTCGATGCCTTCGGCCAGCAAAGGCGCATCGAGCGGCTCGGCCCCTGCATTTGGACCCTTGTGCGTGCGGTCCTTGCGTCGCACCGCGACGTGCCACACGCCAGGCTTCACGTCGCCGCTTTGGAACGAGCCGTCGGCATCGAGCGACAATGGCTTGGCGTGCCGCGGGTCCTCGCCTTGGTTCCAGGCGACGACGTCGAACTGAAACGGCGGGCTCGGTGTGAAGTCTGCGACCCTGCCTTCGATCGAAGCTGCGCGCTCGAGCGTGATGAGTCGTTGCGCTTCGGTTTGGGTCGCGAGATCGATCTGCGCCGGCAGGTGGCCAGCGCAGGTCAACAGGAGCGAGCGGATGTCGTCGGTCGGCACGATGAGGCGGCCGTCGGCATCGGCACGGAAGGTGCGCGCCGCTGCGTCCGCGCGTTGTGCTTGTGCGCGCGCGAACGGCACCGGCTCCCCACGTTCGTCGCAGACCATGCTTTCCACGGTGCGCCCTTTGATCCAAGGCAGTTCGACGAACGATTCATCGGGCAGCGCGAACGTGCGCAACTCTGTGCACCCAGTCTTGCTCGCGACACGAACGGTGTAGCGGCCGGCGACCAGGCCAGTGACCATGAACGTGCCGTTGGCGGCGACTCTGGTTGCAGTCGCAGCAGCAGCGCGCGCGGCCTCTGGCATCGCATCATCGCCCTCGGCGCGGCCGATTCGGACCTCGGCGTCGGCCGCTGCCTCGTCGACCTTGCCACGGAACTCGCGCACGCGAGCGAGCACGATGCGGCGCTCACTCTGCGTCGTCTCGACCTCGACCTCGATCGGGGCACAGCCATCTGCCTCGATTCGGATGCGGCCGCCGACGAACCCTGTCATCGCGACCACACCGAGTTCATCGGCCTTGGCCTCGACCTCGAGGTCGTCGTCGCTCGCGCGCAACCGCGCCCCGCCAAGGGCGCGGCCGTCATCATCGCGCAGTGTCCACGCGATCGCGGCCTCCTGCCGCAGGCGCAACTCGACGGCGAACTCCGCAACCTTGTCCGCGACGGCAATGCGCGCGCGGCCTGACTTCCCGTCCCGTGTCGCCAACAGGCGCATGACGCCTTCGGGCACGTCGTAGAACACGAAGGATCCGTCGTCCGCGGCGTCGGCGACGCCGATCTGGTTGCCTTCCTGATCGCGCAACGTGACCACGGCGCCATTGGCGCAGGCGTCATCGTGCAGCATCGCCTTGCCGCGCACGGCGACTCGCGGCCGCAGTTCGAGGTCGCCGAGCTCGCACGGTGCGCCTTCTGTCAGGGTCACGTTCCAGGTGCGTTGGTGCGCGGAGAGGCCCGGTCCGACGGCCCGCAACTCGAAGTCACCGACGCCGGAAAGGCCGCGACGGAACCAGCCGTTCGCGTCGGTGCGCAGGTTCTGGCGACGGCCCTTGCCGCTCCTTGGCGCGAGCACGAAGTCCATGTCGACGATCGGTTGGCCATTGCGCACGCAGCGCCCGGAGACGACGCAGTGAGGCGGCGCGGGCTCTTCCGGCGTGTCTTGCTTGCTCTTGCCCCGCTTCTTGGCGGCGTCGTATGGCGTTTGGGCTGCGCGCGCGTCTGCGACCTTTGGTTCGGGCGCTTTGTGTTTGACGGGCTCAGCGGACCCGGTGGCAGGCGCAAGACCGCGCGGCGCTGCTTCAGCGCGTGGCGCTTCGGCGCGGCTGCGCGTGAGCGGTTGCGAAGCCTCTCCTTGGAACAGGCAAAGGGCCGCAACCGTCGCGCCGAGCGCGAGGCCAACCATGAGCAACGGGGATCGAAGCATCAGCAAGTCGTCCGTGATTCGTAAGTCTCTTGCCGCATATCGACGCGGTGAGGATCTCGGCGTGCGCGCACTCTTTCGTTGCGTCTCGAAACGAAACGACAACGCAGCGCATGCGGCGGCTCACGGCGATCTGTGCCGGATCAGCCGTCGCCACGGCGGGATGGCGACGGGCCATCTGTCCGCTGGCCGCGCTCGCGGCTCATTGCAGTCCTGGCTTCCGCGCGATCCGCGGGCGCGATCTTGCGCGGATGCGTTCCGCGCTGCTCCGCTCAGAACTCGATCTGTGCGTCGCCCGCGCTCTTCGCGAGCCGTCGCGACAGCCGCAAGCGGCCGCGGTCATCGGCGCCGAGCACGCAGACGATCATCTCCTCGCCTTCGCGCGCGATGTCGGACGCGTGGCGCACGGGCTTGTCGTCGAGTTCTTCGACGGGCACGAGCCCTTCGTTGACCGCGTTGACGCGGACAAAGGCGCCGAAGTCTTTCACGGTCGTCACGGTGCCTCGGTAGCAGCGGCCCTTCTTCAGCACGCCCGCTGCGCGGTTGACGAGCTGCATCGCCGTCTTGGCTGCGTGGCCATCGGTCGCGTAGACGAGCACCGCGCCGCTGTCGTCGACGGAGACCTTGGCGCCGGTCTGCTCGGTGATGCTCTTGATGTTGGCGCCGCGGGCTCCGATCAGCGCGCCGATCGAGTCCGGCAGGATCGACGTCCGCATTGCGCGCGGCACGAAGCGCGACGGCTCGGCTGCGGCGGTGATCGTCCTCTGCATCTCGCGCAGGATGTGGATGCGGCCGTGCTGGGCCTGTCCGAGCGCGCTCGCGAGCAATTCCACCGTGAGCCCGCCGAGCTTGTTGTCGAGCTGGATC
>SXGT01164505.1_pt1 | contig 12004 bp, 8 predicted proteins | sample 3176221 | NCBI WGS metagenome assembly SXGT01 (sample SAMN11356862, study PRJNA531348) | freshwater metagenome | isolation source: freshwater sample F1-120 | place: China: Fuxian Lake, Yuxi | collected 2017-12-25
ACTCCTGGAAGATCACGCCCCGCTCGGGGCCGGGCCCTCCCACCGGCTTGCCGTCCAGCAGCACGCTGCCGCTGGTGGGCGCAACAAAACCGGCGACGATGTTCATCATCGTGGTCTTGCCGCATCCCGAGGGACCGATGATCGAGACGAACTCGCGGTCAGCAATCGAGAACGAAACGTCTTCCACCACCTTGAGCGGGCCATGCGCAGTGTCGAACGTCACTGAAACATGGTCAAAGACGATGCGCGGTGTGCTGGCCATGCCTGGGTTGGATGCGGGTTCGCTCATGTGCCAATCCTATCCTGCCAGGCCACCAGGCGCCGGCTCAATGCGCGCAAGGCAAGGTCCATCGACAGGGCAATGAAGCCGATGCAGATGATGCCCACATAAATGATGTCCAGTTGAAAGAATGATCCGGCGTTCTGGATCAGTGCGCCCAATCCTTGCTGTGCGGCAACCAGTTCCGACGCCACGAGAGTCGCCCAGGCCACGCCGAGCGACACGCGCAGGGCGGTGAGAATGTGCGGCACCGCCAGCGGAATGATCACCTTGCGAAAGATCTCCATGTCGGTAGCACCCAGGGTGCGCGCCACGCGCACGAAGATCGGGCTGATCTGGGCGATGCCTTCGTACATCACGATCACGCCGGCGAAGAATGACGCGTAGAACAGGATGATCACTTTGGCCGGTTCACCGATGCCGAAGTACACCACCACCAGCGGAATCAGCGCGATTGGTGGCAAGGCACGAAAAAAATTGATCAGCGGGTCGATGAAGGTGCGCACGTCCCGATACCAGCCAAGCAGAAAGCCGACCGGCACGGCCAGCAGCGTGCCCAGGGCAACGCCGAGAAACACGCGTTGCGTCGACATCCAGATGTCCTTGGGCAGCCGCCCGTCGATCAGCAATTCCCAGAAACGGGCAGCGACCTGATGCGGTGTTGGCATCAACGAGGCATTGACCAGCCCGGAAAACGCGATCGCGTACCAGAACAGGACCAGCAACAGCCAGGGAGAAAGGATCAATGCTGCGCGGCGCAAGTGGCGGATTCTTCTTGGTAGATTGATTGAGTTGTTGGTGCTCAGGTGTTGGTGTGGCGGCTCAAATGGTACTATAGTTAGAACCTTTAGCACAAGCGACCCCAGCCGTACCCACTTCATCGCATGCACGCCCTGTTTCGAGACAGCCCCGTTCCCCGCTATGCGCAACTCGCCGACCTGCTGCGCCAGCGGGTTGCGCGTGGCGTGTGGCCATTGGGCCACAAGCTGCCCTCGCTTGACGAACTGGTCGCCGAATTCGGTGTGGCGCGCGTTACCGTGCGGCAGGCGGTCGATCTGTTGGCGCGCGAAGGGCTGCTCTCGCCCCAGCAAGGGCGCGGCACTTTCGTCACCGGGCAGCCGGCGCAAGACCGCTGGCTGCGGCTGGAAACGTCACTGCACGATCTGGCCGATGTCTATCGCGATGACAAACCGAAACTGACGCTGATTGAAGAAGCTTCGGCCATGCCGGTGCTGCAGCCGCAAGATGGCAAACCGGCCGCACGCTACCACTTCATGCGGCGCGTGCACTCGCGCAACGACGAAGCCTATTGCGTCATTTCCATCTACCTCGATGACCGCGTGTTCCGCATGGCACCGAAGCGCTTTCGCCGCGAAACGGTGGTGCCGGTGCTGCTCGAACTGCCCAAGGTCGAGATCGCCAAGGCGCGGCAGACGTTGGCGATCTCGACGGCAGATGTGGAGGTGGCAGCCCATTTGAATATTGCTGTCAGTGCGCCGGTTGCCGAGGTGCGACGCATCTTCACTGCACCTGACGGCACCGTGCTGTATCTGGGTGAAGTGACCTACCGGGGCGACTATATTCATTTCGAAATGGATCTGAAGCCATGAGCACCAAGCCCAATATCATCCTCATCATGACCGACCAGCAGCGTGCGGATACGATCGCCGCGCTGGGCGCGCCCTGGATGCAGACGCCGACGCTGGACCGGCTGGCGCGCGAAGGCGCCGCCTATACCAATTGTTTCGTGACTTCCCCGGTATGCGTGGGCGCCAGGGCGAGCCTGTTTACCGGCATGTATCCGCACGCCGGCGGTGTCTTCACCAATTTTCGTCCGTGGCAGCCCACCTGGATACGCTGGCTGGCCGACGCCGGCTATCACTGCGCTAGCATCGGCAAGATGCACATCAATCCCTATGATGCGCTCGGCGGGTTCCACCAGCGTTTCGTCGTCGAGAACAAGGATCGCCCGCTCTTTCTGGAGGAGCGTGAGCGTGCCTTCTACGACGAATGGGATAAGGCGCTGCATGCCAGAAAGCTGGTCAAACCCAGCCGCTACACCCGTGTCGCGGCTGATCCGCAGGGCTATCGCGAGGCGCTTGGCGCGTTCGCCTGGGAATTCGACGAAGACATGCATTCGGACATGTTCATTGGCGATCACGCCATGTGGTGGCTGGAGGAACGCAAGTCGCCTGATCCCCTGTTCCTGCAGATCGGGTTCCCGGGCCCGCACCCGCCTTATGACCCGGTGCCGCGCCACTTGGCCAAGTATGCAACAACCGGTATTCCGCTGCCGCACGTGACAGAAGCCGAAGTCGCTAGGCAGCCGCGCTCGCAGGCCGAGCTGCGCCAGAACATGATCCGCAACAACTACGACTCGGTGGCCTGGCAGGCCCAACCATCTGCCGAGGCGCTGTTGCGGATGCGCCGCCACTACGCTGCCAATGTCTCGATGATCGACGAGAAGGTCGGCCAGATCATTGATGTCCTGGGCCGACGTGGCTACCTGGACAATGCGCTGGTGATCTTCACTTCCGATCATGCGGATGCGCTGGGCGATCACGGCCATATTCAAAAGTGGACCATGTACGACACCGTGGTGCGCGTACCGCTGATCTTCTGGTCGCCGGGGCGGATCGCGCCGCGCGCACCCAGTGACGGCCTGGTGCAGATGATGGACGTCGCCCCGACGATTCTGGAAGCCGCAGGGGTTAGCATTCCTTCCAACTGGGAGGCACGCTCCCTTCTGCCCGGGCTGTCAGGGCCACCCGCCATGGGCCGCGATGCCGTCTATGCCGAGCTTGCGCGCGATCACATCCAGACCGGAGCGGAGTTCATCGTCATGCGGCGTGACCGCGATTGGAAACTGGTCTACTACATGGGCGAGCCGGATGGGGAGCTGTACGACCTGCGCGCCGATCCTGACGAAACGCAAAATCTGTGGGAGGACGCGGGGCAGCGTTCGCGCAGGGATGCGCTCATCAAGGACGTTCTCGAATGGTCGATGCGCGAGAGCCTGCGTTCGCGCATGCTGCCGACGGTCAAACCGCAACAACCCATGCTGATCGATACCGGCACCACCACAAGCAAACCCGGGCAAGCCAAATGACCAACTTGTATCAGCCTGCGTCCCAGCAAGTGCCCTGCGCCTTTGATTAAATCGCATGACCATTACTGTCGCCAGGGTTGAATCTTTCGTTTTCCGTGCGCCGATTGCCACGCCGGTGCAGACCTCGTTCGGCATCATGCGCGACCGCCCTGCCGTGTTCGTGCGGGTCACCGACGCCGACGGTGTCGAAGGATGGGGAGAAATCTGGTGCAACTTCCCGGCGGTCGGTGCGGAGCATCGCGCGCGTCTGGTCACCTCGGTATTTGTGCCGATGTTGGAGGGCAAGCGCTTCGACTCTCCGGAAGCCGCCTTCAAGGCCATCACGGAGCAAACCGAAGTGCTTGCCCTGCAGGCTGCCGAACCGGGGCCGATCGCACAGTGCATCGCCGGCATCGACATGGCCCTGTGGGATCTATCAGCCAGGCGTGCAAACCTGCCGTTGTGGAAGCTCTTGGGCGGCACCGACCCCACGGTACGCGTCTACGCCAGCGGCCTGAACCCGACTGCACCGGAAAAGCTGGCCGCGGCACGGCACGCCGAAGGGTATCGCGTGTTCAAGCTCAAGGTGGGCTTCGGGCTTGAACGGGATGTCGCCAACCTTGCGGCGTTGCGCGAGGTTGTCGGGACGGGTGATCTCATGGTGGATGCGAACCAGGGGTGGGATCTGGACACAGCGCGCAACATGGCTACAGCGATGGCGCCATACAAGCTTTCCTGGCTGGAAGAGCCGTTGCGCGCGGACCGGCCATGGAACGAGTGGCAGGCGCTGGCGCGCACTTGCGAGATTCCCCTGGCCGCAGGCGAGAACCTTGCCGGCTTCGCCGCTTTTGATGCGGCTCTTGAAGCGAAGGTGTTGGGCGTGGTTCAGCCTGACATTGCCAAGTGGGGCGGCTTTAGCGCGGGGCTGCGAGTTGCCAAACAGATTCTGGCGTCCGGCACCCGCTATTGCCCCCACTACTTGGGTGCAGGGGTCGGCTTGCTCGCATCCGCCCATCTGCTGGCGGCCGTCGGGGGCGGCGGCATGCTGGAGGTCGATGCCAACCCAAATCCCTTGCGCACCCTGACCTGCGGGCCGCTGGCGCATGTAGTCGACGGGACGGCAATGCTCACCGATGCGCCCGGTCTGGGTGTGGTGCCGGATCTGCATGCCCTGCGCGAATTTGCCGTTTCCTAGTTTCGACAGAGACCTGCCATGAATGCATCCGCACCGGGGAAAGCTCCCAACATCCTGTTCCTGATGGCGGACCAACTCGCCGCCGCCGCGTTGCCGGTGTATGGACATAAGGTCGTCAAGGCTCCCCACATTGCAAGACTCGCGGAGCGGGGTGTTGTGTTTGACAGCGCGTATTGCAACTTTCCGATTTGCGCACCTTCGCGCGCCTCGATGCTGTCTGGTCGGTTTCCGCACGCGATTGATGCATTTGACAACGCTGCCGAGTTTCCGGCGTCGATCCCGACGATGGCGCACTACCTGCGTCGCGCCGGCTATCGCACCATCTTGTGCGGCAAGATGCACTTCATCGGGCCGGACCAGCTGCACGGTTTCCAGGAGCGGCTGACTACCGACATCTACCCGTCGGACTTTGGCTGGACGCCTGATTGGCAGAAGGGACCGGCGTATCGGCCCACTGGCGTCAGTATGCGTGGTGTCGTCGAAGCAGGGCCCTGCGTGCGCAGCCTGCAAATCGACTATGACGACGAGGTGGAGTACCACGGCATCCAGCGCCTGCATGACTTGGCGCGCGCACCGGAGGAACAGCCGTTTTTTCTCACGGTGTCGTTTACCCATCCCCATCCGCCGTTCGTTGCCCCACAGGAGCACTGGGACAGATACCACCCGGAGGAGATTGACCTGCCGCGTGTGGCGCCGATTCCCTATGAAGCGCTGGATGAACACAGCCAGTGGCTTTACGTGGCCCACGCCCAGGATCAACATCGTCTTACCGAGGAACGGGTGCGCAATGCACGCCATGCCTACTACGGCATGGTCAGCTACATCGACGACAAGGTCGGCCGCATCCTGCGTACGCTCGATGAAACCGGGTTGACCGACAACACCCTGGTCGTGTTCGCTGTCGACCACGGTGAAATGCTGGGTGAAAGAGGCATGTGGTACAAACAAACGTTCTACGAATGGTCCGCGCGGGTGCCGCTGATCGTGTCGATGCCGCAGCGTTTTGCGCCACGGCGCGTCAAAGCGCACGTATCGCTGGTTGATCTGCTGCCGACCTTCATGGATGTCGCCACCGGTGGCCAGGCGTTTGAGCCGGTTGATCCCATCGATGGGCTAAGCCTGGTACCGTTGATGGACGGCAGGGACGATGGCGCTGCACGCAGCGTGATTTCGGAATACAGCTCCGAAGGTGTATGCGCCGCTTCTCGCATGGTGCGTCAGGGCCGCTACAAGTATGTTTTTACCCGCGGCGTGGCGCCGATGCTGTTTGACCTGGAATCTGATCCGGATGAATTGACCAACCTCGCCGGAGATCCTGCCTGTGCGCAGACGCAGCGGGAGCTGCACCAGCGGCTCATCCGGGATTGGGATCCTGATGAAGTGCATGCCCGCATACTGGCCAGCCAGAAGCGCCGCTTGTTCCTCGCCGATGTAGCCGGCAGCTCGGACCTGTATGGCAACTGGGCCTACCAGCCCTATGTGGACCAGTCCAGACGATACATTCGCGGTTCCGGCAATGCCGGGCCAACCGGCGTGAAGTCACGCGCACGCTTTCCCTTCGTCAAGCCGGTGGAGCCGGACGCGCCGGCCTAGTTTTGGCCTGGGGTTGGACTGAGGTGGGCCCCGTGTGGGCCTACCTCAGGTCGGGAATCTTCGCCGCAGGCAGGATCAGGCCTGCATCAGCTCCCACATCCGCGCTGGCGTGAGCGGCATCTGCAGTTTCGGCGCGAGTTCTTTCCGCCCTGCGCGCGCCAGTGCATCGGCCACCGCATTGACGACGGACGGCGTGGCGCCGATGGTGCCCAGTTCGCCCACACCCTTGACACCCAACACGTTGGTGAGGCAAGGCGCCGATTGATCCATCTCGGTCTTGAAATCCGGCACGACGCCGGCGCGCGGCAGGGTGTAATCCATGAAGCTGCCGGAGAGCATCTGCCCGGAGTCGGCGTCATAGACGATCTTCTCGGCCAGCGCCTGGCCGATACCCTGTACGGCGCCACCTTCGACCTGGCCGCGCACGATGGTCGGATTGACCACACGGCCCACGTCGTTGACTGACGCATAGGCGACGACCTGAATCGCGCCGGTCGCCGGATCAACTTCCACCTCGCTCACATGGCAGCCGTTGGGCCAGCTCGGCGCGCCAGCGGTGGTGGTTGAATCGATGTAAATGCGCTGGTCAGCCTGCTTGCCGGCCAGTTCAAACAAACCGATCTTGCGATCCGTGCCGACAATCGAAAATTCGCCGCCGGCGTATTCGATGTCACCTGCTGCTGCTTCCAGTTCTTCGGCTGCCAGTTCACGCGCGCGGTCGATGGTTTTCTCGCTTGCCACTTTTACGGCGCCACCGCCGGTGAACAGCGAGCGCGAGCCGGCGCTGCCGAAGCCGACACCGCGGTCGGTATCGCCCAGCACGATGCGGATCTTCTCTGGCGGCAGCTTGAACACGTCGACAGCCAGCTGCCGGAGCGACGTGGCAATCCCCTGGCCCATCTGCTGCACGGCGGAGAAAATCTCCACCATGCCGTCGCCGGCTACCGACACGGTCACGCGCTCGTCGAACGCATTGCCGCTGGTCCATTCAAGAAAGGTCGAGATGCCTTGTCCGCGCCACTTGCCGCGCTTGGCCGATTCGGCCGCGCGCGCGGCGAAGCCCTGGTAGTCCGACAACGCCAGAGCCTGATCCATCACCGATTCAAACTTGCCGGTGTCGTAGGTCTGCCCCATCGGGCTCTTGTAGGGCATCTGGTCAGGGCGCACCATGTTGCGCCGACGCAGTTCAATGCGGTCGATGCCGGTGACGCGCGCGGCTTCATCCATCAGGCGTTCGATGTTGTAAATCGCCTCGGGCCGGCCAGCGCCGCGATACGGTCCGGTCGGCGCCTGGTTGGTCAGCACTGCCGTCATGTGGAAATCGATGGTCTGGATGTCGTAGATCGAGGTCTGCACCCACGGCCCGATCATCACCTGGATCATGGTGCCGGCCGGCGTGGCGTAGGCGCCCAGATTGGCGAAGGTGCGCACACGCAGGCCCAGCACCTTGCCGGCCGCATCGAGCGCCATCTCGACCTTGGTTTCGATGTCGCGGCCGTGTACCGTGGACAAGAACTCCTCGGCACGTTCGGCAACCCATTTGACATCGCGCTTCAGTTGCAGCGTAGCCCAGGCCACCACGCAATCTTCCGGGTAGATGCCGGTCTTCATGCCAAAGCCGCCACCCACATCACCCACCAGAACGCGCACCTTGTCTTTCGGAATGCCGATCGAATCGCACAGCGTATCGCGCATCGAAGAGGGCATCTGCGTGCTCATGCGGATGGTCAGGCGCTCACTGCTGGCGTCATAACCTGCGAGCACGCTGCGCGGTTCCATGGTTACCGCAGCAACGCGCTGGTTGATGATGTCCAGCGCCACCACATGCTTGGCGGCGGCGAATGCAGCCGCTGTCTTGGCCACATCACCGTGCTTCATCTCGGCCGCAATATTGGACGGTATCCCGTCAGCCAGCGAAGGTGCGCCGTCGGCCAGGGCGGCGGCTAGCGTCGTCACTGGCGTCAGCTCTTCCCACTCCACTTGAATTGCCTCCACCGCAGCACGCGCGGCCGCAATCGAGGTTGCCGCAACGGCAGCCACGGTCTCGCCGACAAAGCGCGCTATCGGATGCGCCAGCGGGCGGCGGCCCGGATTGGCGCCGGCCTCGCCATTCGGCCGCTTCGGTAGCGGGCAGCCCGGCAAGGGTTTGACGCCGGCGGCAAACATTTCTGCACCGTTCACGACCAGCAAGACGCCGGGCATCGCTTTTGCCGCAGAGGCATCAATCGACACTATCCTGGCATGCGGGTAGGGCGAGCGCAAAAAGGCCAGATGCGCCGCGTTGTTTCCCGCTGCGTCGTCGGTGAACAGGCCCGTGCCCGCGACCAGCGCCGCATCCTCCATCCGGTTGACGGCCTGGCCGCTGCCGAAACGGGTGAAACCGCGTGCAAAAGTGGTGTCGTTGCTCATGATTGAAATCAGTGTCAGTAAGGCTGAGAATGGCTCTGGGAGCGCTTCTTGGGTTGGTGTTGGCTGAGTGTTGGCGGATCAGGGGGGCGCACCGCGAACGCCGTGCGCAAAGCGAAGAGTGATATTACGCCATCACTGCAGGTTCAGTATTTCACCGTGCAGCCGTAAGGCGTGGTGCTCGCCGTGGAGACCGGCTTGCCGGCCAGCGCTTCGTTAAGGGCCACGCGGACGAAGTTTTTGGCGGTTTTCACGTCTTCCGGATTGGCCGAACGCTTGTCGTCGATCGCGCCGACATAGACAAACTTGCCTTCCGGGTTGACGATGTACATGTGCGGTGTGGTGCGGGCATCATAGGCGCGGCCGACCTTGCCGTCCTCATCCATCAGGGTGGCGCGTGGCGAGGCAGCTTTCTCCTTCATCCAGCCCTGCAACGCAGCGGGCTTCATGTAGTCGTGGTGCGAAGGCTTGGTCGAATTGACCGCCAGCCACACGACTTCCTTGCCGCCGTATTCCTTCTGCAATGCCTGCATGTTCTTGCTGTCATAGTGCTTCTGCACGTAGGGGCAGCCAGGGTTCACCCATTCGAGCACCACCCATTTGCCCTTGTGCTCGGAAAGCTTGACCGGCTTGCCGTCGGTGCCGGTAAGCGTGAAGTCGGGTGCGGCCTGGCCGGGGGTGGCGGCGTGGGCTGCCGTGGTGGCCAGCGCGGCACCCAGCGTCACACAGGCGGCGAGCGCCAAGGGGAGGAAACGAGGGGTTAGTTTCTGCAGCATGGGAGCCTCCTTTCGTGGGAAAAGAGTGCGAGGCGCGTGGGAAGAAAAAGGAAAAAAGCAGTGAAGCTTCGGATCAGGTTCAGAAGGACTCAGAAAGATTGCAGGGCATCGAGCACGATGCGTTCTGTCAGCAATTCGGGCAGCAGCACTGGTGCCTTGCCGGGTGCGTAGAGGGCATACACCGGCACCCCATTGCGGCCGAAGGCGGCCAGCGCGGCGGTGATTTCGGGGTCGCGCCGGGTCCAGTCGGCGCGCATCAAAGCGACCTTCTTGCCGGCAAATGCTTCCTGCACCGCGCGGGTTTCGAGCACCACCTTCTTGTTGACCTGGCAGGTCACGCACCATGCCGCGGTGAAATCGACAAACACCGGCGTGCCTTTGGCGCCCAGCTCCGCCAAGGCGGTGCGCGAATAGGGCTGCCACCCTGACGCGGCTTGGCCGGGCGCCTGGGCCATCGGGGATGCTGACGAGGTTGTGCCCGAAACCGTTGGTGGGAGCAGGTTTGCGGCAAACACACCAGCAAGAATGGCTACCAGGGCGGTCAAGCGGCCGGTGGCACCGGACGATCTGCCCAGCAGCCAGGCGCCGAAACCGATCACCACCAGGCCGGTGCCAAACCACACCATGCCGTCAGCCCCCACCTGCACCAGCAGCACCCAGGCAAGCCAGACCACGGTGGCGTACATCGGGAATGCCATCGCCTGCTTGAAGGTATCCAGCCACGGCCCCGGGCGCGGCAGACGTTTAAGCCACGCCGGAAAGAACGAGAGCAACACGTAAGGCAAGGCCATGCCCACACCCATGGCGGCGAATACCGTCAGGGCTGCCACGGTGCTTTGCGTCATCGCGAAGCCCAGCGCGGCCCCCATGAACGGCGCCGTGCAGGGCGACGCTACCAGTGCGGCCAGCACGCCCGAGAGGAGCGCGTCAGCAGTCGGGTGCTTCAGGGTGGCGGCTGCGAGGTTACCGGGCAGCAGGTTGCCGAACGCAAACACACCGGAAAGGTTCAGCCCGATCAGGAAGAACAGCAGCGCCAGCAGCGTCACCACCAGCGGGGACTGCAGCTGGAACCCCCAGCCGACTGCCTCACCCGCCGCACGCAGGCCGAGCAGGATTGCCGCCAGCACCACGAAACTCGCAATCACCCCAACCGCAAAGGCGACGCCCTGCACCCGCATGGCGGCACGGGACTGCGCCGCTTGTGTGGTGCTGGTGCCGTTGCTGCTGTTGTTGCTGACGCTGTTGCCAGCGCCGTTTTCGAGACTGGCAGCAGGCCCGCCGCGCGCAAAGCTCAGAATCTTGAGGGAGAGCACCGGAAACACGCACGGCATCAGGTTGAGGATCATCCCGCCCAACAGCGCAAACAGGATGGCGAGGCCGAGCGAGAGTTGGTCGGCCGCGGGTGCCACGGCCGGTACCGTCATGCCGGGCGCATCGGGAATACCCTTGCCGGCTATCAGCTTGCCCGACATCGGGGCTTCGAAGGCAAGTGGTGCGGCTAGTGCGGCGGTACCGGCGCCCACCACCACGCCGCTGATGCGCGGCTCGCTCGCGGCCAACTGCTTGCTCACCATCAGCGTGAACTTGATGCCATCGCCCACCACTTCCACGGTTTGGGCGGCCGCGGGTTCGACCAGGCTCTCGATGATGGGAAACACATACAACCCGCCCAGGTTGGCGGCCTTGATGCCGGGCAGCGTGAGCTCGATCAGGCCATCGGCCGTCGTCGCTGTGGCGCCGGCAATTTTCTGTGTCGGCAACTTAGCCAGCGCGGCGTCAAACAGGGCGGCCCACTTGCGTTCGGGCGCGGCGTTGCCCGTGACCACCGGCAACGAGACCTCGAGGTCAGCGCCGCCGGGCAGGCACACGTCCTTGCACACCAGCCAATCGGCGCGTGCAGCGATGCGGGCGACTTGCCCCGCCGGCCAATCCTTCGGCACCGAAAGCTCGACGGGGAGGACGATTTCGCCCTCGTAGCCGTAGTTCATCAGCGGCGGGATCGGCAGCTTTTGCGGAGCCGGCCACTGGATCTGGCCAGCCTTGAATCCAGGGGGCAATTTCCACTGGATCGTTGTCGGCATGCCCGAATCGCCCGGGTTCTGCCAGTAGGTGTGCCAGTGCGCATCCATCTTGAGCCGCAAGCCGGCCAGCACCTTGCCGCCCGGTTCGGCGGCGCCGTGGCGCAGCACCAGTTCGGATTCGACATAGTCAGTACGAACCGGCTTGGCCATACCGGAAAGCGGCGCTACCAGGAGGAGCGCCAGAGGCAAAAGCAGCAGGCGGGACAGGAGGTGTCGCATGGGAACGCAATTATGAACCTTGCAGGTTGGAGGCCAGATGACAGATTCGGTTCCCCGCTGCGGGAAGGATGCCTGCCCGAAGTGGCGAGCGAAATGGTGATAATGGCAAGGCGTGTGCCGCCTGGCACGACCGTTTGCGCACGACAACCCACGCAAGGGGGACCTTTCAGCCATGACGCAGGGCGCAGCCCAGGCGGCGCAGCACCCACCCTTTGACCTCATCGTTATCGGTGGCGGCAGCAATGGCTGCGGCATTGCGCGCGATGCGGCCGGGCGCGGCCTGTCCGTCATGCTCGTCGAGCAGGGCGACCTGGCCTCGGCCACCAGCCAGTGGAGCAGCAAGCTGATCCATGGCGGCCTGCGTTA
>SXGT01521243.1_pt1 | contig 12004 bp, 11 predicted proteins | sample 3176221 | NCBI WGS metagenome assembly SXGT01 (sample SAMN11356862, study PRJNA531348) | freshwater metagenome | isolation source: freshwater sample F1-120 | place: China: Fuxian Lake, Yuxi | collected 2017-12-25
CGTTGACGCCGTCGCCGACCATGGCGACCTTCTTGCCTTCACGTTGTAGTGCAGACACTTTGGAGGCTTTGTCTTCCGGCCGGACGCCGGCAAAGACGCGGTCGATGCCGAGTTCGTGACCGACAGCGTCGGCAACGGCCTGCGCATCACCGGTGATCATGACGACTTCCACCCCGAGCTTGTGCAGGGCGTCGACGGCCTCGCGGGATTCGTGACGGATCTCGTCGGCCAGGCTCACACCACCGATGACGGCGCCGTCTCGCACCACGTGCAGGATGATGGCACCGTTCTCCCGCCATTGTGCGGCGGCCCGGACTTCGCGTTCGCCGACTTCTTCGAGCAGGCGCGGGCCGCCCACCCGCACTTGGCGGCCGTCGATGGTGGCGGTGACCCCCACGGCCGGAGACGAGGAGAAGCCGGTGGCGCGGGGGACGTCGAGCCCGCGGTCATCCGCCGCCCTGACGATCGCCTTGGCCAGCGGGTGTTCACTATCGGCCTCAGCCGCGGCGGCCAGCGCGAGCATGGTTGCCGCGTCGAGGTCGCCGACGGTCTCGATGGCGGTGACGGTGGGTTCGCCTTTGGTGAGGGTGCCGGTCTTGTCGAAGAGCACCGCATCCACGGTGCGCATTCCCTCCAGCGCGAGCCGATCCTTGATCAGAACGCCGCCACGCGCGGCGCGCTCGGTGGCGATGGAGACGACCAGCGGAATGGCCAGGCCCAGAGCGTGGGGGCACGCGATGACCAGAACGGTGATCGCGCGTACGACGGAGGAATCCGGATCCCCTGCGATGGCCCAGACCAGCGCGGTGGTGGCAGCCGCGGCGAGCGCGAACCAGAACAGCCATCCGGCGGCGCGGTCGGCCAGACGCTGAGCTCGTGATGTGGAGTTCTGCGCCTCGGTGACCAGGCGCTGGATACCAGCCAGCGCGGTGTCATCCCCGGTCGCGGTGATCTCCACGCGCAGACCGGAATCGGTGGCGACGGTGCCGGCGGTCACCGATTCTCCGACCGCCCTGGCCACGGGTCGGGATTCACCGGTGACCATCGACTCGTCCATGTCGGCGCGTCCGTCGACGATCACGCCGTCGGCGGGAACACTTCCGCCGGGGCGGATCACCACCAGATCACCGACGCGCAGATCCGCCGGGGACACCGTCACGGTGCGGTCGCCATCGACTTTTTCCGCTTCGTCGGGCAGGAGAGCGGCCAACGAGTCCAGTGCCGATGTCGTCTGGGCCAGCGAGCGCATCTCCACCCAGTGGCCCAGCAGCATGATGACGATCAGGAGCGCCAGTTCCCACCAGAATTCGAGCTCATGGTGCAGCAGACCCAGGCTTGCTCCCCAGGACGCGAGGAACGCGACAGTGATGGCCAGTCCGATCAGCAACATCATTCCCGGTTTGCGGGAACGGATCTCGCTGACGGCACCGGTGAGGAAGGGACGTCCACCAACGGCGTACATCACCGTCCCCAGTAGGGGCGCAATCCACTGTGCGAGAGGAAAGTCCGGTATGTCGTAGCCGACGAGCATGGCGAACATGGCCGAGAACAGCACGACCGGAATGGCGATGATCAGGTTGATCCAGAACAGCTTCCGAAATTGGGCGACGTGATCGCCGTGGTCGCCGTGGCCTTGGTGTTGGTGTTGGTGTGTCATATCCGTCCCGCTTTTCGTCGACCAGCGGTGCGATGATGCCCCGCCGAAGATCCGCATGTCCGCAGTTCCAGTTATACCCCTACCGGGTATATCACCCACCATGCACCCCACACCCGGGCAGTCGTCAGCTTTACGGAATCTTCATCGAAGGAATAGCGGAAGCACAGGGTCCCCGCCGACCAGCCCGACTCCGTGCCTGCTCACATCAGTTCTGGTGCAATGAATTTCATCGTGGGAATTCAGAACACCTGTTTCCAATGTGACCAATGTGAACTAGTGTTATCTACGTACTCAGTACGTACTTTGTTGTCACACCATTGAATCCGCGAGAGCCGCAGTGGCACGACGACACATCACCGGTGAGGCACGAGGGAGAACGAAGTGAGATTCGATATTCGACGTGCACGCCCGGAGCCGTCAAATGCCCGCAGCCACCGACGACGTCTCGTGGCAATCTGTGTGGCCGCTACGCTGGGGTTCGCCCTGTGCGCACCGTCGGCAACAGCCGAACACACCGGTGGACACTGGGATCCGCTGCTACCCAAGGTGGTCAGCGCCGGCGCTCCAGGTGACCCCATTGCCATTGCCAATGCGTCGTTACAGGCGAGCGCCGCGGCAACGCAGACCGCTGTCAACATGGGGCGCCGCTTTCTGAGTGGCCTCGGGATCGTCGGTTCCTCGCCCAGCCCGGCGACGAGCATCCGCAGCAACCGACTGTATGGCGCACAGGCCATAGAGCACGTGATCCGCCGAGCGGGCACTCAGCTCGGCGTGCCCTACTCCTGGGGTGGAGGCACTCTCGATGGCCCCAGCCGTGGAGTCAATCAGGGCGCCGGAACTGTCGGATTCGACTGCTCCGGGCTCACCCGATTCGCTTTCGCCGGCGTGGGGGTGCTGCTGCCGCGCTACTCCGGCGACCAATACGGGGCCGGCCGCAAAGTTCCGCTGTCCGAAGCCAAACGCGGCGATTTATTGTTCTGGGGACCCGGCGGCGGACAACACGAAGCCATCTACCTCGGCGGGGGCCGGATGATCGAGGCACAGCAGACGGGCGTGCCCATCAAGGTGTCACCGGTGCGCATGGCGGGCATGACCCCGCACGCCGTACGCATCATCGAAAGTTGAGCCTGCATGACGATCCGCCCACGATCACGCCACCGGCAGGCACCATGAACACCATGGAGCACGCGAAGGGGTATCGGGCCCTCGTCGTCGACGATGAGGTGCCGCTGGCCGAGGTGGTGGCCAGCTATCTGCGACGCGAGCAGTTCGAGGCCATCGTCGCCGACAACGGCATCGATGCCATCGCCGTGGCGCGCGAATTCGATCCCGACGTGGTCATCCTCGACCTCGGCCTGCCCGGCATCGACGGCCTGGAAGTGTGCCGCCAGCTGCGCACCTTCTCCGACGCCTACGTCGTGATGCTCACCGCCCGCGACGCCGAGATCGACACCGTCCTCGGCCTCACCGTCGGCGCCGACGACTACATCACCAAACCCTTCAGCCCACGCGAGCTCGTCGCGCGCATCCGGGCCATGCTGCGTCGCCCACGCCTGCTGCACGCCACGACTGCCACCCCCGAATCCCCGCAGGCGCCACCTCGGCAGTTCGGGCCGCTGAACATCGATGTGGCGGCCCGCGAGGTGCGCGTCGATGGCGAGCCGATCCTGTTGACCCGCACGGAGTTCGACATCCTCGAAGTCTTGTCGGGCCGCCCGGGCGTGGTCCTCAGTCGCCGTCAACTGCTCGAGATCGTGCGGGACGGCCCGTGGGTGGGCAACGAGCACCTCGTCGACGTCCACATCGGACATCTTCGACGCAAGCTCGGCGACGATGCCGCCCAACCGCGATACATCACCACGGTGCGCGGGGTCGGATACCGCATGGGCTCCGGACAATGACCGCAGACCCGCAGCTCAGATCGCCCGAACTAATCCGGTCCCGCCGTCCCGGCATCGGCCTGCGACTGCTTGCCGCTCAAGCCATCGTGGTGATCACCGGCGCTCTGACAACCACCGCCGTGGCGGCCATCGTCGGCCCGCCACTGTTCCGCGAGCACCTGCACCGGGCCGGGGTGCCGGCAGATTCCGCCGAGGAAGTCCACGCCGAAGAGGCCTATGGCTACGCCACAGTCATCTCGATCGGGGTCGCAGTAGCGGTGTCGGCGCTGGTGGCGTTGGCCGTCAGCCTCTACGTCAGCCGGCGCCTACAGCGCTCCGTCACCGAGGTCGCATCGGCAGCCAGGGCGGTGACCAAGGGCAGGTATGACACCCGGGTCGCGCCACCGGGCCTCGGCGACGACTTCGACGCACTCGCCATCGCGTTCAACCAGATGGCGTCCCGCCTACAGACCGTCGATTCGACGCGCCAACGATTGTTCGGCGACCTCGCACACGAAATCCGAACCCCCGTGGCCGTACTGGAGGCCTACATGGAGGCACTCGAAGACGGCGTCCGCACCCTGACACCCGAGACCGCGACCATGCTGCGCGACCAAACCAGGAGGCTGGTGCGCTTCTCCGACGATGTGGCCGCACTCGCCAGAGCCGAGGAGAGCTCATTTTCTCTGACGCACAGCATGATCGACGCCGGCGCTGTCGCCCGTCGCTGCATCGCCGCCGCCCAGGCGCGCTACGACAGCAAGGGGGTGGGTGTCGGCCTGAGCCGGCACCCCGCGCTTCCGGCCCTCTGGGCGGACGAACAACGGCTGGCGCAGGTGCTCGCCAACCTCCTCGACAACGCCCTGCTCCACACACCACCCGGAGGCTCGGTTCAACTGAGTTGCACCCGCGTCGGCGACAGCGTGTCGATCGCCGTCGCCGACAACGGCGAAGGCATCGCCGCCGAACACCAGCCCAAGATCTTCGAACGGTTCTACCGCGCGGATGCCGCCCGCGACCGTGAGCACGGAGGAGCCGGCCTCGGCCTCGCGATCGCGAAAGCCCTCGTCGAAGCACACGGCGGAACCATCTCGGTGTACAGCGCGGGACCCGGGACCGGCGCGACCTTCACGGTCGACCTGCCCATATCCGCCGCCGCCCGTTGAGCCGCCGGGCGTCCTACTCGGCGAGCAGGGTCTGCATCTCGTCGATCTCCGCTTGTTGCGACGACACGATGCTGCGCGCCATGTCGAGCGCCGCCGGGAACTGCCCGTTGTCGATCTCCTGCTGGGCCATCACGATCGCGCCCTCGTGGTGCGCGATCATCTGCTCCAGGAACAACCGCCCGGCGTCGGCGCCCTGCGCATTCTGCAGCGCCGCCATGTCGGCCTCGGACATCATGCCGTGGCCGCCGCCACCCATACCCGGCATATCGCCCATCCCGCCCCCGCCCGACATGTCGTGGCCGGGCATGTTGTGGCCGGGCATGCCGGGGCCGCTCGTCGCCGGTGCAGCCGGGACGCCCCACTGCTGCAACCAACCCTGCATCGTCTCGATCTCGGGCGCCTGAGCGCCCTTGATCGTGTCGGCCAACGAGACCACCGCAGGATCCACACCCTGCTTCCCGAGGAGCATGTCGCTCATCTCGATCGCCTGCTCGTGATGCGGGATCATGCCCTGCGCAAATGCCACGTCGGCATCGTTGTGCGTGCCGGCCTCGGCCGAAGCACTGGCCGATGTCGACACCGACGTGGTGACAGACGATGCCTCGCCGGTGCTCGCCGACCCCGAACAGGCACTGACGAACAGAGCCGACGCAGCCAGCGCCGCAACCCCATATCCATACCGATGACGCTGCATCGCACATCCCTCCTGGGTACACACTGTGACCTCTTCAGCGTCAGACATCCGGGTATGGGTCGGCTCGACGTCCGATAAAGATCTGATGAAGATGCGCTGGGTTACCCGGTAGCCCACCCCCGCCGGGGCCCAACCAAGCGGTTGATACGGTCCGGGTATGACCACCGCGAGCTGGATCGCCGGCCTGCTCGACTTCGACCGCGACGGCGATGTGTTCATCGCCCCGCAGTGGAGCGGGCCGGGGGCGCGGCTGTTCGGCGGACTCATCGCCGCCCAGTCGCTGGGCGCCGCGGGCGCGACCGTCGATCCCGGCAAGCGACCGCAATCCCTGCACGCCTACTTCGTCCGCGGTGGACAGCACGGGGTCGATGTCGAACTGCAGGTCGAGCGCACCCGCGATGGCCGGTCCTTCGACACCCGACGGGTCACCGCCCGCCAGCAGGGCAAGGTCATCCTGGAGATGATCGCGTCCTTCCACGTCGACGAACCGGGCGCGGACTGGTTCCCGCCGCGGGCGCCCGGCGTCGAGTTCGACGACGCCATCGCGAAGAACCCGGACCTGGACGTGGTCGACCGGTTCGAACTGCGGTGCAATCCCGACGACGATTCGCCGTTCGCGGTCCCGCCGTTCTGGATCCGCACCCGCGACCGGATCGAGGACGATCCGCTGATCCGGGCCTGCACCCTGACCTACATGTCGGACCTGGGCCCGGTGCCCGCCGCACGCCCGCCCGGCACCCCGGTCGGTGAGGACGTGGGCTATGCCGCCAGCCTGGACCATTCGGTGTGGTTTCACCGGCCGTTCCGCCCGGATGCCTGGCACCGCTATGAGGTCGACTCGCTGGGCAACAGCCACTCCCGCGGACTGGTCGTCGGCGGGTTGTACGACGAGAACGGCTCGCTGATCGCCAACACCAGCCAGCAGGCCCTGTGGCGGCTCTAGACCGCGTGTGAGCAAGGACGCGCCGCACCGATTTGACCGGCCAGTCGACGGCGAACAAAGATCGTGACGTGCTCAAGATCGATGAAGGTGAACAGATCGCGAATGTCGAAGACCGACTCATGAAACGTTTCACCGACGTGCCCGCGGATCAGGTCAGCGCCACCGTCGCGCAGGCCCACAAACACTTCATCACCAGCACGGTCCGCGACTATGTCGCGCTGCTCGTGGAGCGCCGTGCCCACGCCGAGCTACAGGCGAGCCTTCACCGCCGCGGATAACCGGGCCCCGTCGGCCTTGCCTGCGGCGATGACGTTGGCCGCCTTCATCACCTGGCCCATCTGCCGGACCCCGGGCCGCTCACCGAGTTCCTCGGCGATCTGGGCCAGCGCGGTGTCCACCACATCGGCCAACTCGGCATCGGTCAACGGTGTGGGCAGGTACTCGTCGATGACCCGGGCCTCGGCGTGCTCATTGGCCGCCAGCTCGCCGCGCCCGTTCTGGGTGTAGATCTCGGCGGCCTCACCGCGTTTCTTCGCCTCCCGCGCCAGCACCTTCAGCACATCCTCGTCGGAGAGCTCGCGGGCCTGCTTGCCCGAAACCTCTTCGGACTGGATCGATGCCAGCAACATGCGCAACGTCGCGGTGCGCAGCTTGTCCTGGGCCTTCATCGCCGCGGTCAGATCCGTCCGCAGCCTGGCCTTCAATTCCGACATGGCTGCGACGCTACGCCAATGACAGGATGGAACCATGAGTAGCGACGCAGGCGGGTACCACCCGTACTACCCGCCACCGCCTCCCTACCCCACCTACCACCAACCGCCGCCGTACAACCAGCCGCCGCCCTACTACCAGCCGCCGATCAAGCCCGGCATCATCGCGCTGCGCCCGCTGAACCTGTCCGACATCTTCAACGGCGCGTTCAGCTATATCCGGGCCAACCCGAAGACCACCCTGGGCGTCACCGCCATCGTTGTCGTCATCGCCCAACTGCTGGCCCTGCTGCTGCAGTTCGGGCCGCTGGCCACCAGCGGGATCCTGGAGCCGCCGAATCTGACCGGCCCGGATCCCGACGTCTCCGTCCTGGTCGGGTCCGTCCTGGGCGCTCTGGCCGGTGGTCTGGCCACCTGGATCTCGATGATTCTGCTCAGCGGACTGCTCACCGTGATCGTCGGCCGGGCGGTGTTCGGCTCGCCCATCACCATCGCCGAGGCATGGCAGCGGGTGAAGGGCAGACTGCTCGCGCTCCTGGTCTACACCGCGCTGGAATCGCTGGGCGCCGTCCTGCTGGTGGCGGCGGTCGCCGGGGTCATCACCGCGGTCGCGTTCGCCCTCAACGGCTGGTTCGCATTCGCGGTGGGTGTGCCGCTGGTGCTCGGTTCGATTGTGGCGCTGGCGTTCCTGTTCACCAAGCTCAGCTTCGCGCCCACGCTGATCGTGCTGGAGCGACTCCCCGTCATCGCCGCGATCGAACGGTCCTTTGCCCTGGTGCGCCACGATTTCTGGCGGGTTCTGGGCATCCGGTTGCTGGCCGTGCTGGTGGCCGGGCTCATCTCCGGGGCGGTCGCCATGCCGTTCAGCCTCGGATCGCAGGCGCTGATCATCATGGGCGGTTCGGCCGGCACCGCACTGGCCGGGCTGGCGCTCGCCTCCATCGGCGGCGCGATCGGGCAGATCCTCACCGCCCCGTTCACCGCCGGGGTGGTGGTACTGCAGTACACCGACCGCCGCATCCGCGCCGAGGCCTTCGACCTCGTCCTGCAGACCGGCGCCGGTATCGGTCCTGCCTCCCCCGCCGATTCCACCGACTACCTGTGGCTGACCCACCGGCCCTGACGTGACCGGTATCAACATCGACGGCGACGCCGCGCACGATGCTGCCCAGCGCGAACTCGGCAAGCCGATCTATCCCCGACCGACGCTGACCGAACAACTGATGGCCTGGCTCGACGAGATCCTCTACAAGGTCTTCACGAACGGATCGTGGTTACCCGGCGGTTGGATCACCCTGGCGCTGCTGCTGACCGTCCTGGCCGTGGCGGTCTTCGTAGCGATTCGGATCGCCCGGCGCACCATGCGCACGGATCGCGGATCGGCACGCCCGCTGTTCGCCGGTCATGACCTCACCGCCGCGCAACACCGCGCCGAAGCCGAAGATGCTGCCGCACAGGGCGATTGGGCGCCGGCCATCCGGCACGGGTTACGCGCGGTGGCGCGCGGGCTCGAGGAGACCGGCTTCCTGGACCCCATACCCGGTCGCACGGCGACCGAGCTGGCCCGCGACGGCGCAGCGGCGCGGCCCGACCTGGAAGCCGAGTTCAGTGACGCGGCAGACACCTTCAACGGCGTCAGCTACGGCGCACAGCAGGGCACCGAAACCGGCTACCGGCAGATCGCCGCGCTGGATCGCAACCTGCTGCGGGCGGGCACACCGTGACGAAGCAACGTTGGCGGACAGCACGCTGGGTTCTCCTCGCGCTGTTGGTGATTGCGCTGGTGTCCACGCTCAGCACCTATCTCACCGCGCCGCGTCCGGGTGGCCTGATGGAGGCCGACTCGACCTCCCCCGACGGCGCGCACGCTCTGGTCGCGCTTCTGGCGGACCAGGGGGTCGACGTGGTGGTCGCCGAGGGCGTCGATGATGTCGCCGCGGCGGCGCGTCCGGACACGCTGGTCGTCATCGCGCAGACCTTTTTCCTGCTCGACGACGCCGGTCTGGCCACACTGGCCGGCCTTCCCGGCGACCGGTTGTTGGTCGCCCCCGCCGCACGCACCCGGGAACGACTGGCACCGTCGATCCGGCTGGACGGTTCGGTGCAGTTCGGCGGCCAACCCGGTTGCGATCTGCGGGAAGCCGTGACATCGGGTGACGTGCAGTTCGGCATCAGCGACAGCTACCGCAGCGACGGCGACCTGCCGGTCACACGCTGCTATGACGGTGCGCTGGTGCGCTTCACCGAATCCGGGCGCACCACCACCGTGGTCGGCAGCGCGGATTTCATGACCAACGCCGGCCTGTTGGGTCAGGGCAGCGCGGCGCTGGCGATGAATCTGGCGGGCACCCGCGACCGGGTGATCTGGTATGCGCCGCAGCGCCTTCAGGGCGAATCCTCCGGTGAGGCATCGTTGTTGGACCTGGCGCCCAGCCAGGTCGGCTGGGCGGTCCTGCAGTTGTGCCTCGCGGTGGTGCTGGTCGCCTGGTGGCGCGCGCGCCGCCTGGGCCCGCTGGTCGCCGAGCAACTGCCCGTCGTGGTGCGGGCATCGGAGACGGTGGAGGGCCGGGCCCGGCTGTACCGCTCACACCGCGCACGTGACCGCGCGGCCGAAGCACTGCGCACCGCGGCGCTCGACCGGCTGCTTCCCCGCCTCGGTCTCGGACGCACCGCGTCGCCACCGGCGGTGACCGCGGCGCTCACCCAACGTGTCGGCCGGGACTGCGGCTCCGTGCTGTTCGGTCCGGCCCCCGAGACCGACGCCGAACTTCTCGAACTCGCCCACCAACTCGATGATCTCGAAAGGCAGGTCGCACAGTCGTGACGTCACCTTCGCACCCGGATGCCGCCAGGGAGGCGCTGCTCGCGCTGCGCACCGAAATCTCCAAGGCCGTGGTCGGTCAGGACGCCGTGGTCAGCGGACTCGTCATCGCGCTGCTCTGCCGCGGCCACGTGCTGCTCGAAGGCGTACCGGGTGTGGCGAAGACGCTGCTGGTGCGCAGCCTGGCCGCCACGCTTCAGCTCGATTTCAAACGGGTCCAGTTCACCCCGGACCTGATGCCCGGCGATGTCACCGGATCCCTGGTGTACGACGCCCGCACCGCAGAGTTCGAGTTTCGGGCCGGCCCGGTGTTCGCCAACCTGCTGCTGGCCGATGAGATCAACCGCACCCCGCCGAAACCCCAGGCGGCGCTGCGGGAGGCGATGGAGGAACGGCAGGTCACCGTCGACGGGCAGGCCCGTCCGCTGCCGGACCCGTTCATTGTGGCCGCCACCCAGAACCCCATCGAGTACGAGGGCACCTACCAACTTCCCGAGGCCCAACTGGACCGTTTCCTGCTGAAACTGAATGTGCCGCTGCCGCCGCGCGACCAGGAGATCGCCATCCTGGGCCGACATGCCGCCGGATTCGACCCCCGCGATCTGTCCGCGCTCACCGCGGTCGCCGGGCCCGCCGAACTGGCCGCCGGCCGCGCGGCGGTGCGCAAGGTCCTGGTGGCCCAGGAGATCCTCGGCTACCTCGTCGACATCGCCGGTGCCACCAGGCATTCCCCGGCCCTGCAACTCGGGGTCTCCCCGCGCGGCACGACCGCCCTGCTGGCCACGGCACGATCCTGGGCCTGGCTGTCCGGACGCGACTACGTGACCCCCGACGATGTCAAGGCGATGGCCAGGCCCACTCTGCGCCACCGGATCGCACTACGACCGGAGGCCGAGCTCGAAGGCGCCAGCCCCGACGGCGTGCTCGACGGCATCCTGGCCTCGGTCCCGGTGCCACGCTGGTGATCCTGACCGGCCGGGCCGGCCTGCTGGCGCTGATCGGCATCCTGCCGATCGTGGTGACGCCCTGGCCCGCTACGACTTTCGCCGTCGCGCTGGTGGTGATCGCCGTGACGCTGATCGCCGACACCGCGTTGGCAGCGAGCCCGGGAAAGCTGGTGCTGTCCCGCTCGGGTGACACCTCGGCCCGGCTGGGGCAGCCGGTGGACATCACCGTGGAGGTGCACAATCCGGGGGCGCGGCGGGTGCGCGGTGAAATCCGCGATGCGTGGGCGCCCAGCGCCCGCGCACATCCGCGGACCCGGCCGGTCGTCATCCCGGCCGGTGGGCGGGCGCGTCTGGCCACCACCTTGACACCCGCGCGACGCGGAGACCAGGACGGTGCACAGGTCACCGTGCGCACCGTCGGCCCGCTCGGGCTGGCCGGGCGGCAACGCTCTCACGTCGTGCCCTGGCGGGTGCACATCCTGCCGCCATTTCTGTCCCGCAAGCACCTGCCCTCGCGCCTGGCCAAACTGCGCGAACTCGACGGCATGGTGCCGATCCTGATCCGCGGCCAGGGCACCGAATTCGATTCGCTGCGTGAATACGTCGTCGGAGACGATGTGCGGTCCATCGACTGGCGCGCGACTGCCCGCCGAGCCGACGTGGTGGTGCGCACCTGGCGTCCCGAACGTGACCGGCGGGTGGTCATCGTGCTGGACACCGGCCGGACATCGGCGGGGCGGATCGGGGTGGACCCGCTGTCGTCGGATCCCGCGGGCTGGCCGCGGCTGGACTGGTCGATGGATGCGGCACTGCTGCTGGCGGCGCTGGCGGCCCGGGCCGGTGACCACGTGGATTTTCTTGCCCACGACCGGATCTCCCGGGCCGGCCTGTTCAACGCGTCCCGCCGCGAACTGCTCGCCCAGCTGGTGACGGTGATGGCGCCCCTGCAGCCGGCACTGGTGGAATCCGATGCCGCGGCGATGGTCGCCGCGGTCCACCGACGGGTACGCCGCCGGGCCCTGGTCGTCCTGCTCACCGATCTGAACGCCTCGGCCCTCGACGAGGGCCTGATGAGTGTGCTGCCCCAGCTGTGCGCGAAGCACCAGGTGATGCTGGCGGCCGTCTCCGACCCGCGGGTGGATGCGCTGGCGGCCGGCCGCGCCGATGCCGCGCAGGCGTACGACGC
>SXGT01770150.1_pt1 | contig 12004 bp, 10 predicted proteins | sample 3176221 | NCBI WGS metagenome assembly SXGT01 (sample SAMN11356862, study PRJNA531348) | freshwater metagenome | isolation source: freshwater sample F1-120 | place: China: Fuxian Lake, Yuxi | collected 2017-12-25
CCCGCCCCGTTCATGACGACCAGGGCGAAGAGGAGCGAGAGGGGGATCGTCGTGGCGACGACCAGCCCCGCCCGGAGATCCCCGAGGAGGAAGAAGAGGACGACGATGACCAGGAGCGCCCCCTCGAGGAGGTTCTTGCCGATGGTCTTGGTGGTCCGGTTCACCAGCGAGGAGCGGTCGTAGAAGGGCTCGATCCTCGTGTCCTCCGGCAGACTCGGCTGGAGGGCGGCCAGCTTCTTCTTCACGGCCTCGGTCACGGTCCGGGAGTTCTCGCCCATCAGCATGAGGGTGACCCCGAGGGCCACCTCGCCCTTGCCGTCCTTGGTCGCCGCCCCTCGCCTTAGCCGGGGGCCGAACTGCACGTCTCCCACAGTGGCGACCGTGATGGGGACCCCCTGGGGCGTCGCCCCGAGGACGACCCTCTTCAGGTCGTCCAGGTCCTTCACGAGGCCGTCCGTCCCGATGACGAAGTGCTCCCGGTCATGCTCGATGTACCCCCCTCCGGCGTTGGCGTTGGACTTCTCCAGGGCCTCAGCCACCTGGGCGACCGAGATCCCGGAGGCCTGGAGTCGCTTGGGATCCAGGATGACCTGGTACTGCCTGTCCTCCCCTCCGAAGCTGTTGACCTCGACGACACCAGGCACGGTCCTGAGCTGGGGCGCTATCTGCCAGTCGAGCACCTCCTCGATCTGCATCAGGGTCATCCGGTCGTTCTTGACGACGAACTGGAAGATCTCGCCGAGGCCCGAGGTGATCGGCCCCATCTCGGGCTTGCCGTACTGCGAGGGCACGGCCTCCTGGGCCTCGCGCATCCGCTCGTTGACGAGCTGCCTGGCAAAGTAGATGTCCGTGTCGTCCCGGAAGACCACCGTGACGACCGAGAGCCCATACTTGGAGATCGAGCGCACCTCGGTGGAGCGGGGCAGGCCGGCCATGGCCCTCTCCACAGGTACGCTGACGTACTGCTCGACCTCCACGGGAGAGAGCGCCGGGGCCGCGGTGATGACCTGGACCTGGACGGTGGTTATGTCCGGCACCGCGTCGATGGGCAGGGTGAGGGCCGACCTCACCCCGACGAGCGTGAAGAGAAGGACGGCGACGAGGACGACGGGCCGGTTGCGAAGGGACCACCGGACGATCCAGCCGAGGAGAGCCATCGCTCACTCCTCCTCGCCGAAGGTGCTCTTCAGCACGGCGCTCTTCAGGGTGAAGACCCCATCGACGACGGCCTGCTCCCCCTCCCGGAGGCCGTTGACGATCTCGACCTTGCCCAGAGCGCCCTCGCCCAGGACGACCTCGTGAAGGTCGTAGTCGCCGTCCGGCTGCTTCACGAAGACCACGGGCTTGTGGCCGATCTCGGTGACCGCGCTTCGAGGCACCACCAGCACCGGCGCCTTCTTGAGCTCCTCCTGGATCCCCACGCGTGCCACGCCGAAGAGGCCGAGCCTGAGGAGATCGCCCCGGTTGGTCAGCCTTATCCTGGCGACCACCGTGCGGGCCGTGAGATCGATCTGCTTGCCAAGGTACTCGACCGACCCGCTGAACCTCTCCTTCGGGTAGGCGTTCAGCTGGATCTCGGCGGGAGCTCCGACGCGCACCTGCCCGAGGTTCTTCTCGAAGACGCGCCCCAGGAACCAGACCTCGCCGAGATCGGCGATCGTGGCCAGGGTCTGCTCGGCGGTGACCGGTTGGCCGACGATGGCGTCGCGGGAGACGACCACGCCGCCCCTGGGGGCGAGGAGGGCGAGCTGCGAGCCCATGCCTCCGGCGGTCCCGGCGCCCAGGGCCCGGAGCTGCTCCTCGGCGGCCCTGGCCTCGGCCTCCAGCGCCTCGGCCTCCGCCCTGGCGGCCAGCACCTCCTGGCTGGCGGCCAGCCTCTTCTCGGCCAGAGCTTGCAGTCGGCCCGCGTTGGTTCGAGCCGCCGAGGCCCTGGCGGCAGTGGCCGCAAAAGCGGCCTTGGCCTTGCCCAGCTCGGGGACCTTGAGGACGAGCAGCAGGTCCCCCTTCCTGACGGCCTGCCCCTCCTTGAAGGATACAGACTCGATGCGGCCTGGCAGGAGCGCCGAGACCCTGGCCGTCTTGTCGGGGTCGGAGGAGAGCTCGCCAGGGAGGTCGAGGGTCGCGGCGAGGACCTCTCGTACGACCGGGGCCGTCCTGATCTTGGCGTCCGCGACGACCGCGGGGTCGAGACGCACCCGCGTCGGGAGGCCCTTGTGCTCCTCTTCGTCGGCGTGGGCCGAGGACGATGCGGCGGGGGTCTCGTGCTTGTCCTTGGCCTCGTGCTCCTTGTTTCGAGAGCACCCCACCGCGAGGGCGACGAGGAGAGCGGAGACCGGGAGGGCCGACTTCATGGGGACCTCCCTTCGAGGGGTATGCCGAGGGCGCGCGCCAGGTCCACGGACGCCAGGCACCAGGCCCTTCGAGCTTCCACGCTGCCCCGGAGGAGCTCGATGAGAGCCTGCTGGGCCACCACGGCGTCACGGACCGCCAGGCGCCCGGACTCGACCTCCTGCCCAAGAGCGAAGAGGCTGGTCTCGGCGCGGGTCACCCGCTCCTGCGAGAAGGCCTGGACCTCCCTGGCTCGCGACTGGAACGCCTGGGCGGCCGTCATGACCTCCAGGCGGATCGCGCGTCGAACCCTCTCCTGGTCCGTCAGGGCACGCCGGGCCTGAGCCTCGGCTTCGGCGATCTCCCCGAGCTGAGTCTTGCCCACGTTCCCGGGCAGCGGGATGGGGAAGGCGATCCCGGCGCCCAGCACGCGCTCGTTGAAGCCGTCGTTCTGGATGAAGACAGAGAGGGTGGGGTTGGGGATGCGGGTCCGCCGGAAGGCGTCCGCACGGAGCTCCATGCCCCGGCGTTCGGCCTCGAGGACGAGGAGCTCCGGCCGCTCCCCCAGGGAGCGCTCCTCGTGATGGCCGAGGGCCTCCTCGACCCCCGCGACAGGGCGTAGCTCGCCTTCGACGGCCAGGGGTCCCCTGGCTGAGCCAAGGCCGAGCATCGAGGAGATCACCGCCTGGCTCTGGGCCACCCGACGATCTGCGGCGAGCTTCCCCTGGAGCACCCGGAGGGCCGTGGCCTCCGCGACGTCCGCGTCCACGGGCGCGATCAGGCCCTTCTCGGCTCTCGCGCGGGCCACGGCGGAGACGGCGTCGGTCGCCTTGATGAGCCGCTCGGCCAGCCGTTGCTCTTCACGCGCGGCGACGGCATCGAAGAAGGCTGCCCAGGCGAAGACGGCGGTCTCTCGACGGGACAGGAGGACCCTCCTCGACTGGGCCAGGACCGCAGCCCGGGCTCCCTCTCGACGGACCCCTCGCTGACCTGCGATCTCTATTTCCTGCCCCAGGGCGGCATACCAGTTGGTGGCCTCCGCCGAGGGGATGGTCCTCCTCCCGGCCGAGAAGGAGAGGACCGGATTCGAGGGCAACAGCGGGCTCACGGCCACCTCGCGGGCCTGGGAGACCTCCAGCTCCTGCCTCTCGGCCCTGACGAGCAGGCTGGCCGACAGGGCGCACTGGACGACGTTGTCGCGCGTCACTCGTGACACGCACGGGGGCGCCTCCTGACCCGAGGCCGGCGAGGCGGTGGCACACAAGACCGCTGCCCAGAAGGCAGCAACCCTCATCGAGATATTCACGCTAGAGCTCCTCGTCGGGATCCGAGGTCCTGAGGACTCCCGGACGCATCAGGCCAGGGGCGAGCGGACGGAGAGGCTCGGGGCGACCGAGGTCCCCGAAACCACACCCATGCCGCTGCCCGATTTAGACGGACGAGGAGATCCGGCGGGGCGGACGGTAGAGGCCTGGCAAGGGCGGAGCGAGGGGCACCGAGGCTTCGCGAGGAGCGGGGCGAGCGTCCTCCACGGCCTTTGCGGTTCGGGTCGGGGGCTCCTCGAAGGTGGGTGGGAGGGCGACACCGCCATGGCCGCAGTGACAGTTGGGGCAGCCTGGAGGGCAATCCTTGCCGTCCTGCTCGAGGGGGCAGTCCGTGCAGCAGTCCGAGGACTCCTCCAAACAGAAGGAGGCTTCCAGCGCCAGGGGCAGGCCCGAGAGCTGGATCGACACCAGGAGCACGAGCCCCCGGAGAGCGAGCAAGACGCACCGCATGAGCCGGGTCGTCGGCCGGGGGGTGCAGGGCACACGCACACACGGAGCATGAACCGCTCCGAGACCGGCCGTCAAGCCTCGACCCACCCCGAAGGGTCCTCGCGGCGGCGGCTGGATTTCACGGGTACAGGTTAAGAAAGGCCAGCAGCGAGGCCAGGTCCGCGTCGGACAAGACCTCCATGGAGTAGGGCGGCATGTTCCCATAAAGCCCGAGGAAGCCGCCGTGGCGAACCTTCTCGATAAAGCTCAGACGGACCTGAGTGGCATCGAAGCCATAGGCCTTGAACGAGGCCACGGACTGATCGGGAAGGACAGGGATGGTGGTGCCCAGCCGACCCGCTCCGGTGAGCGCGGCGCCATGGCACGAGCGGCAGGCCCTTTCGTAGATGCCTTGGCCCGCGGAGGAGCTCCCCCTCGGCAGATCCGTCGCGGTCGCGGGGACGGTGAAGGGCACCGGCCCTGTCGACCCCGGAGGCAGGCTCGAGAGGAACGCATACATCCCCTTGGCGTCCTCGTCCTCGCGGGTCCACGGTCGCTGCGCGCTCATGAAGAAGTACCGGCAATCGTTGATGGCCGTCAGGAGATCCACGGTCTTTCCGCCCCAGAACGTCGGTCGTGAGGTCGCGCCGCCCAGCTTCGCCCCGGGGAAGATGTGGTCGCTCTGCCCCTCGGGCGAGGGGTGACACGTGGAGCAGGCGAACTTGTTCGCAGACGAGTCCGAGGCGCCCGTCCCCGAGAACAGGTCCCTCCCACGCTCGACGGCCGTCCTGCGCTCGACCACGGGGGCGGTCGAGCAGGCACCCACCGAGAGAGCGAAGCACGCGCTCGCCCGGATCCACCTCCTCACGGGGCTCTCCGGATCACCAGCCGGTCCGGGTAGACGCCGACGGGCATCGTGGCGCGCGTCTCCAGGGTCGTCGCGTCGAGCGCGAGGACGACGCTGGGCGCCAGGTGATCGCCCTCGCAGACCAGGTAAACTCGCCGAGGATCTGCTCCGAAGGCCGCCTCGTGCGGGCGCTCGCACTCGGCCCTGGTGAACACCCGCTGGTTGCGGACAGCTCCGGTGGCCGCGTCCGCGACCACGAGCGCGTCCGGCCCCTGGGTCGGAATGTAGAGGGCCGCGTCGTCGGCGGTCCAGGCGGCGAAGTAAGGAGCGCCGCGGTTCGAGATGCGTAACGGGAGGATCGTCCGGGTGGCCGTGTCCAGCAGCCTCGTGTCCTTGGACTCGGTGTTGCCCACGGCGACCCGCTTGCCCGAGGGGGAGAGCACAGCGGAGTAGGGGCCGATGGTCGGAGCTCCGGGGGTGGGGGCGGCGCCGAGGGGCACGTAGGTGATGGGCGCGGCGCGGTTGGCGAGATCCACGATGGCCACGCTGTCCTCGCCGTAACACGCCACGTAGGCGAGCGCGCCGTCGGGCCTCGAGAGGGAGGCTCCGTGAGGGGCGGCGCACACGGACACGAGCTCGGGCTCCGCGACGCTGCCCGCCTTGAACATCGAGGGGGAGAGGATCGCCAGGGTCGCGCGTCGCGCCTTCTCGTCGAGCTTGACGTCGATCGCGCGCTGGAGATCGAAATGCGAGGCGACGAGCCGCCGCCCGTCCTCGCTCAGGACGATCTCGCCGGGGTTGGGATCGAGCCGAGCTTCTCCCAGGGGCTCGAAGTCCCTGGCGGCGAGCTTCTGCACATAGCCGTTGCGCCGGCTGGAGGAGTGCGCCGAGTGCGGGCCTGGCGAGACAGGAGGCGCCGGGTACGAGAGCGCGACGAAGACGGTCCCGTCGGGGCCGACGGCCAGGTGGTGCGGGCCGTCGATGGTCAGCGGATCTCGGCCCACATGGATGCGGGCGGCGGTCTTGCCCTGCGTCAGATCGAGGATCGATATCGTGTCGGACCCGTTGTCCGAGACATACCCCACCTCCCCGGTCACCGTGGGGAGCGGGGGGCGCCGGCTCGGGTAGACGGGCCCTCCCTGATACGGCTCGTACTCGACGATCACTCTTCCATCCTCGCATCCGCTGCCCCCCGCGACGCACGCGAGAGCGCCTAGGCACGCGAGGGTGAGGCGTGCCCCGCGCATCGAGTCAAGGCTCCACGGTGAACGTGATGCCAGGGCCGACCACGGGGGTCTGGCCCTGGACCAGGCGATTGTTCTCGAACACCGCCGTCGTGAGCGTGGCCGTGACGGGGGCGCCCGCGGCCTTGAGCTTGCCCCACGCCGTCGCGTCGGGCTGGTACTCGCTGCGGGTCGTGAAGACGCGGAGGAGCTTGTCGTTGCCAGGCTTGGAGAATGTGACCAGGAACGTTCGACCGTTGACGGGGTCCCCGTGCGCGTGGGCGGCGCGCTCCGGCCCCCACGGCGCCCGGGTGAGCGCATGGGCGGGGGCTGGGCGGAGGGCCGGCGACCGGAGGAGGGCTGTCCCCGATGCCTTCCAGGTGAACTTCGCGGGCGCCGCCCCGGGGAGTTTGTCCCCACCCTTGGGCGTCAAGAAGGCAGGTCCTCCCGAGGGATCGCTCCGGGTCTGGGCGGCGAGCAGCGCGTTGAGGGCCTCGTCGGTGGCCCCGCCCTCGTAAATGGCGTCGGAGCTGGCCGCGTCGCTGCTGCAGCTCGGCGTTCCGTAGAGGGTCAGGGATGCGATTAGTGAAAGGAAGGCGGAGTGGGGCCAGGAAAATCGAGGCATTTGATAAAGGTCTCACCAACGAGCAATGGATTCAAAAACCATTGCAGGATCAGTCACAACGACCTGGACCCAGGATAGCAGCCTGCTGGCTCGGCGTGCAACGAGGCCGGCATCACAAAGAGGAGCCGAGCGCGAGGCGTGTTGTGTTTTCTCGCATCGTGGGAGTAGCGTCGGCATCATGCAGCTCGGCGTGGCCACTCTTGCTTCGTTGCTCGCGCTGGCCGGGGCGCTCGCCCTGCCGCGGACCGCGCGGGCGAACGGCCGCTTCCCGGCGACGAGCCAGCTCGTCGCCGCGCCGACCAAGCCCGACGTGCTCGTCCTCCGCGCGACCTTCGGGATCTTGCTTTCGAGGGATGGTGGGGGGCGCTGGGACTGGGTCTGCGAGAAGGCTATTGGGTATTCGGGCCAGGAGGATCCTGCCATCGGGGTCACCTCGGCGCCAGTCCTCTTCGCGGGCCTCTTCAGCGGGCTTCGCTTGTCGCGCGACACGGGCTGCACCTGGGAGCCCGTGAGCCTCGTGGGCGACAAACTCACCATCGACGTCACGGTGCGCCCCGACGACGCGAGGGTTGTCTATGCGCTCCTGTCCCCTTTCAACGGGCAGACCGACGCGGGGGACTCGCTGTTCGAGAACATCGTCATTCGCTCGCGCGACGAGGGCGCGAGCTGGTCCGCGCTGGGGAGCCCGCTGGACCCGAGCGTCCTCGCCCAGACCCTCGAGGTCGCGGCGAGCGATCCGCGCAGGATCTACGTGTCGGGGGTGCGTATCCGGGGCAAGCAGACCACGGGAGTCCTCCTGGTGTCGTCGGACGAGGGGGCCACCTGGGTCGAACGGAACGTTCCCCTGGACCCCATCACCGAGGGCGCTCCGTACGTCGCCGCGGTGGATCCGGCCAGGGCGGATCGCCTCTATATTCGCAACAGCGGTCCGGGGGCAAACCGTCTTTTTTACTCGGATGACGCGGGGCAGAGCTTCAAGGTGGCCTTTACCTCGCAGGCGCCGCTCGCGGGGTTCGCCCTGTCTGCCGACGGCTCGAAGGTCTGGATAGGGAGCGTGAGGGACGGTCTGCACATGGCCTCCACGGCGGACATGATATTTGCGAAGAAGTCCGACGTTGAAATCCAGTGTCTGGCGAGCGTCGGGGCCTCGCTCTGGGCGTGCTCGAACAGGAACTCGGGGTTCGCGGTCGGCGTCTCCGACGATCAGGGGGCGACCTTCGCTCCAAGGTTGAAGCTCGAGGGGATAAGGGGGCCGCTCGAGTGCGCTTCCACGTCGGGGATCTCGCAGTGCAATTTCAAGGAGCTCCAGGACACGTTGGTCGGGAGACCGCCGGCCACGGATGCCGGCGCCAGCGCCGACGCCGGCAGTCCAGGGGTCGGCCCCACGGACACGGGCGGCTGCACCTGCTCCTCGGGCCGAGGGGGGCCGTGGCTCGGCGGGCTGCTCTGCGCTCTCGGGGCCGCCGCGCTGCGGGTGCGGAGGCGCGCCCGAAGCCGATGAAGAGCGCCCCGCTCGATGCCCGGGACCGCTCCGAAGCCGGGCCTTCTCGATTTGCGCGTGGCTTGCCTCTGGGCTAGAGCCACCATGTCGCGCATCGGAAGACCCAGGCGTCGTATCGAAAGTGTGGATAACTCTGCCATGAGGGCGACGCTCAAAGATCCTATTTGTTCGAGGTTTTTATTATGCGCAGTGTTCTCCTTCTCCTCCTGAGCGCCGCCATGCTGGCCTGTGGTAGCGCGAGCTCTTCCACGGAGGCGCCGGTAGGGGAGGCTTCCAGACCGCCCAGGCCCGCCCCCGAGCTGGGCAACGGCGATCACACGGCAAGATCGGTGACCTTCACCGAGATCGCCAGCGCGGACTCGGGGCTCAAGACCCCGCGCGACCTGGCCTTCAACCCGCTCCGGCCCGACGAGCTCTGGATCGTGAACAACGGGGACGACAGCACCGTCACCGTGCGCGACGCGAGCACCGACGGCCGGACGGCCGAGAGGCGCAGGGACGCCGCCTCCGAGCACTTCATGCCGAACCCTTCGTCGATCGCCTTCGGCGCCGATCCGACCACCTTCGGCAAGCCGGGGACGTTCGCGACCTGTCAGGAGTCACGCAACACCTACAGAGGCAAGGAGCCCGCCAACGACTTCATGGGGCCGGCGCTCTGGTCGAGCGATCCGACGATCTTTGCGAAGATGAACCCGAACGGTCTGGGCTCGCACCTCGACATGCTGCACGAGGCCCCGAACTGCATGGGGATCGCCCACGCCGCGGACAATATCTACTGGACCTTCGGGGGCCTGAACAACGATATCGTCATGCACGACTTCCAGAAGGACGACGGCATAGGCAACGACGACCACAGCGACGGCAAGGCGATCCACTATACCGTCGACGTGAAGGCCGTCCCCGGTGTGCCCAGCCATCTCTTCTTCCACGCGTCGGATTCGGCGCTCTACATCGCCGACACGGGCCATGGGCGCGTCGCGAAGCTGGACACGAGGACCGGCGCCTTCACCCGGAACGTCAGGGCAAAGGAGCCGATGCGCATCTGCGCGCAGTACGACGGCGCGTCGCTCCAGGACGTCGTCCCTGCCGCGAGCAACCAGCTCACGCTCCCTTCGGGGCTGGAGATCCGGGGTGAGCTCGTCTACGTCTCGGACAACGAGAACGGCAGGATCTCGGCGTTCACGCTGGCCGGAGAGCGAGTGAACTACCTGGACACCGGGCTGCCCAAGGGGGCGCTGTCCGGGATGGCCTTCGGACCCGACAAGAAGCTCTACCTCGTCGACATGGTCGGCGACCGGGTCCTTCGCGTGGACGTGAAGCCCTGAGTCTTCATCTCACCAGGCTTGCCGGAACGTCCCCGAGGATCTTCCGTCCCGATCGCCGTAATGCCTTGGGGTGCCCTGCGTCTGCACCCGCGGGGTCTTGGTCGCTCGGAGGTCATCATGCTCTCGTTCACGGTCATCCGCACTGCGCAGGTCATCCCGACGGCTCGTCCTCTCCTGCTTGGCGTCCTGGCCACGCTGGCGCTGATGGCCTGCTCTCCTGGTCCTGCTCCCATCTCACATTCCCCACGTGACCCCTCCAACCCGGCGGCGCCCGAAGGCGTCCCTCCGCCCGTGGCCCCCAGCCTGTCCGGGGAAGGAGCCCCGACGGCAGACTCCGGAGCCGCCGAACTTGTCTATGCTTGCCCCATGCACCCCGAGGTGACCTCGTCGTCCCCGGGGAGCTGCCCCAAGTGTGCTATGAAGCTCGCACCCCGGAAGTGAGGATTCAGACGATGCTCGCTCGTCGAACGGCCCTCACCCTGGCGCTCTCTCTGCTCGCCGGAGGCTGCGCGTCGACCTCGCCCTCGCCGGCCTTCAAGGACGTGGCCCACGGGGTGGAGCAGAGGAGCGGCCACCGCGTCCGCTGGGACCAGAACACCGCCGAGGATGGGCAGGCCAGCCGGGCCATCGACGCCCTCCTGGCCAGGGATCTGACGGTCGACTCGGCCGTCCAGGTCGCCCTCCTTGGCAATCCGCGCTTGCACTCCGGCTTCGAGGAGCTCTCGATCGCCCAGGCCGATCTGGTCCAGGCAGGGCTCCTCAAGAACCCTGTCTTCACGCTCGGCCGTACGGCGTGGGAGGAGGAGCACATCGATCCCAATCTCTTTCTCGCCGTGGAGCAGGATTTCTTGGACATCGTGACGATGCCCATGCGAAAGCGCGTGGCGGCCAGCCAGCTGGAGGCGGCCAAGCTGGAGGTGGCCGACCAGGTGCTGAAGCTGGCCTCGGAGGTCCGCTCCGCCTTCTTCACGGCCCAGGCCGCCGAGCAGGTGCTGGCCATGCGCAGGCTGGTGAACGAGACGGCCCAGGCCGCCGGCGAGCTGGCCCGGAAGCAACACGAGGCGGGCAACATCAACGATCTGGATCTGAGCAGCGAGCTGGGCCTGGCCTCCCAGACCCGGCTGGATCTCAAGCGAAGCGAGGGAGAGGCGGCCGTGGCCAGGGAGCACCTCAACAAGGTGATGGGGGTCTGGGGGGCTCGAACGGCCTGGAGGATGGAGCCTCGCCTCCCCGAGCTCCCACAAGAGGAGGTGGCGCTGGAGCGGCTGGAGTCACAGGCGATCGAGAAGCGGTTCGACGTGGGCGCGGCGCGCCGGCAGGTCCAGGCCCTGGGCTACGTCCTCTCCCTGGCCAGGACGACGCGCTGGACAGGGATCGTGAACGTCAACGTCGAGGTGGGGCGCTTGCGTGATAGCAAGCGCTTCTCCTTCGGCCCCAGCGTGGCCCTCGAGATCCCTCTGTTCGATCAGCGCCAGGCGTCGATAGCCAGGCTGGAGGCCTTCCATCGCAGGGCCGACAATGACCTTCGGGCCCTGGCCATCGACGTGAGATCCGATGTTCGTGCCTCGCGCGTCCGGGTCGTCACGGCGAGGAGCGTCGTGGAGGAGTATGCCAGCGTCCTTGTGCCTCTCCGGGAGGCGATCGTCAAGTATTCCCAGGAGCAGTACGACGCGATGCTGCTCGGTGTCTACCCGCTCCTCCAGGCCAAGCAGAACGAGTTTGCCACGTACCGCGAGTACATCGAGGCGCTGCGAGACTACTGGATGGCAAGGTCCGATCTGGAGCGCGCCGTGGGAGTGCGCCTCCCCGTGGCCGCGCCCTCGAAGCCGAAGGCCGTGGCGCCCGTCGTGACCCCCCACCCCCATCCCTGAGAGCCCATCATGTTCGGTCGTCGGAAGCTCCTGTCCTCCACCGCGCTCGCCACGGGCGCTACGCTCCTCCAGATCCCTCGCGCACTCGCCCAGGCGCCCATTCCAAAGGCGCCGTCGAATCCTCACTTCGACCTTCCTCCCAACAAGGGCCCCTTTCCGTACGTGCCCGTCGAGACGCCGAACGGGGTGACGATGCCATGGAAGATGGACAGCGGGGTGAAGGTCTTCCACCTGGTGGCCGAGCCCGTGCAGCGCGAGTTCGCGCCAGGCATGATCGTGAACTGCTGGGGCTACAACGGGATCGCGCCCGGCCCGACGATCGAGGCCGTGCAGGGGGACAGGGTCCGGCTCCTCGTGACCAACAAGCTCCCCGAGCGGACGAGCGTGCACTGGCACGGCATGCGTATCCCCAACGGGATGGACGGCGTCGCGGGCCTGGTGCAGCCCCACATCGAGCCAGGGGAGACCTATGTCTACGAGTTCACGCTCAGGGAGGCGGGCACCTTCATGTACCACCCTCACTCGGACGA
>SXGT01112075.1_pt1 | contig 12003 bp, 13 predicted proteins | sample 3176221 | NCBI WGS metagenome assembly SXGT01 (sample SAMN11356862, study PRJNA531348) | freshwater metagenome | isolation source: freshwater sample F1-120 | place: China: Fuxian Lake, Yuxi | collected 2017-12-25
GTCGGCGTGCAGCGTGACCTGAATCGTCTTGCAGTAACCCGCGAGCGACTCGTCGACCGAGTTGTCGACGACCTCGAAGACCAGGTGATGGAGGCCCGAGCCGTCGGCGGTGTCGCCGCTGTACATGCCAGGGCGCTTCCGCACGCCCTCGAGCCCCTTGAGGAACTTGATGCTCTGCTCGTTGTACTCGGCAGGCTTGTCGGCCTCGTCACTCACGCTGGGTTCTCCACGCTAGGGAGCGCGGACTCTACCAGCCGGCCCGGGCTAAGTAAAGGTGCGTTTTTGCAGTAAAATCAAGGCATTAGGAAGTCTAGCGCGCCCGCTTCACGGGCACCTGAACATCGCCCCCGGGACGGAGCCGCTTGAGCCCCGGGTTTACCGCCCGCAGGGCCTTCACCGTCACGCCGTGCTTCTTGGCGATGCGATCCAAGGTGTCGCCCTTCACGACCTTCACGGTCTTGAGCTTCACGTTGGCACCCAGGATCGGACGGCGATCCGAGCCGCCCCCGATCTCGCGCTCGGCCGTGCCGCCGCCCACCGCGGGCTGGGGCTCCAGATCGAAGAGGCGGCGAGCCTCTTCACGGCGCGTGTGGTGGGCCGTGCGCTGCCTCAGGAAGTCGGCGGTGTGTCCCTCGGGGATGTTGAGGACGATCGACTGACCCACGCTCGGCGCGCGGTCCCCGGGGAGAGTGGGGTTGTCGCGGAGGATCTGCTCGGCCGGGAGACCGGCCCAGCTCGCCAGCATACGCAGCGTCTCGCCCTCCTTGACCCGGATGGTTGTGGGCGAGAGCGCCGGCTTCTTGGGTCCCGCCGCGTCGGGGCGGGGCCCGGGCGCGGCGCCGGTGTGGGTGAGGCGCTCAACGTTGAGCTTCTCCGCCTTCTCCCAGAGGTTCTCGCCGACGCGTTCACCACGCTCGGCGACCTCCCGGAGCTTCGGCACCAGCACCGTCTCGCCAATCCGGAGGTGCTCGAGATCGAGGTTGCGGTTGAGCCGCTTCAGGAGCCAGACGGGCACGTTGTCACCGCCGAGCTTGGCGATGCTCGAGAGGCTGTCGCCCTTAGCGACCTTGTGCTCGAGGAGCTTCTCCAGCTCGTAGCGCTCCAGGAACTCCCGCTCCCGCGCCAGACGGTACTTCTCACGGCTGTCGGTGAACCGCTGGAACTGGTCCGGCGTCATCGCGAAGCCGAGCGTCTTGCCGGCCCGCAGGGGCTTGCCCTCGAGCGCGGGCACCAGCTCGGACTCGGGGATCCCCGACCAGTCGCTATAGAGCTTGAGGCTCTCGCCCCGCTCGACCTTGACGTCGACCGTGCGCGACGCGACCACCGGCCCCTCTCCGGGTGCAGTGGACGGCGCGCCGGGACCGTCGGCGAGGTCTATGGCAGCGCCCCCCGCGGCCGTGAGCTCGAGCGACTCCGCAACGATCGGATCCTCCGGCGGCGGGATCATCCCTGGCGGGAGGCGCGGCTGATCCTCGGCCCCGAGCCCCAGCGGGTCGTCCTCGTCGTAGGACTCATCGAGTGGTCCCGAACCTTGGTCGTCGCGGCAGCCGCCGAGCATCACGGCAGCGGCCGCGGCGAGCGCTAACCGAACAAGTCTAAGATGTGAGGGCGCCATGTTCGATCTCCCCGGATAGTCGAACCGTCGCCACGAGGGATTCCCCGCGAGCTGGCAGTTCGTGAGCGGTTAGCATGGGGTCTGGGCGCTCGCCAGTTTTCGACTGTGCGTTTCGAGCCGCTCGCGGCACATCGGCAGCGCCCGCCGTAACCACCCTGCCCGCCCTCCGAGGGGGCGGCTCGCCGTGGTGGGGCTCGCTGTGTTATTCGACGCACGGATGACCGACGCTGGCCGCTTCACTTTGCTGTCGACCGTATTCTACGCCGCTGTGTTGGCCGTGGCGGGGGGCGTGGCGTGGTCGTTCGATCTACGGGTCGGCCCCGACCAGGCACACCTCGGCACGGGAGCTGCCCTGGCGGTCGGTGTGGCCGCCGGTGGGGGGCTCATCGTGGCCTCTGAGGTGCTCGAGCGGCGGTCGGAGTCCGTGCGCCGTCTCTCCCGCACGCTCGCTGACAGCGTGCCGCGGCTCAGCTGGCCTCAGGCGGCGGTGTGCGCCATGTCCTCGTCCGCCGCCGAGGAGGTGGTCTTCCGCGGGCTCATGCAGCCCCACTGGGGACTCCTGGCCAGCTCCGCGATCTTCGGCCTCTGCCACGGGAGCACGCGCAGGGAGCTGAGAATGTGGGCTGTGCTCGCGGGAGGGGCCGGGTTGCTCCTCGGCGGATTGTCCGAGCTGACCGGTGAGCTCGCGGCGCCGATTGCAGCGCACGCCACGCTCAACACGGTCAACCTCATGCGCCTCCAGGAGAAAGCGGGCCAGGCGGATCTGGCCACGCCCGACGGCGGATGTGCGCCGGTCGAGCCCCGGAGTGTGGCGACGGAAGTGCGTGAGCCGACGGCTGGGGAGAACGCGTGAGCGAGTACCACTACGCCGCTTGGGTGGTCTTCGACCTTCGCCTCTTCCTGTTCGTGGTGGCGATCAGCGCGCTGCTCTCGGTGGGGCTCGTAGCCCTGTTCTTCCGCGGCAACCGCTGGCACGAGTATGTGACCGGCTTCATCGCCGTCTTCGCCCTCGTTCTCTTGGTGACGCTCTTGGTCTTCAACTCGATCGCCGCCTATCCCGTGTTCATGGTCGAGGACGTCTTCCCCTTCCCCTGAGAACGGCCGGCGTCAGTGGGGTTCGGCGAGGTAGAGCTCGGGGCCGCGGCGGTCGGCGCGGTCCGCGTCGTCGGAGGCCCTGAGGTCCGGCACGGGGCGGAGGTCTGCCTCGAGCGGCGTCGCGGCGGGCCGCACGTCCGGCGCGGTCAGCCCGAGATCGCGCAGAACACCCGGCGCAAACGCAACGAGGATGACGATGGCGATCACCGCGCCGAGCACCAACCCGCGGCGGGTGGCCGAGGCGGTCCCGTCGCGCCGGTCCGTGGCTCCCGCGAACCAGATCCGCCGCTGATCCGGCGACATCCGCGCCAGCAGCTCACCCTCGCTCAGCGGCTCGCCGCTGCCCTGGAACAGCGGAACCACCACCTCCGACTCGGTCTCGAGCTCGACGGGGGCGCTGGGCCCGGTGCCTCCCACGAGACGAAGCAGCGGCTTGAAGCGGTCGAGATAAGGCCTGCTCCGCAGCACGGGGCCGTAAGCTGCGAGCAGCTCGCTCGTGGTCCCGGCGCGTGGGGCCAGGGCCGCGCGAACGGCCTCCAGATCGGGGGGGCGTTGGGCGGGGTCTCGAGAGAGGCACGCCTGGACCAGCTCGGCGAGACCGGGCTCGATCGTGTCCAGGTGGTGTCGCGGGTCGAGGTTGCCGCGCCCCGATAGCACCGCGTTGTAGACCACCACGGACGACCCAGCGTAGGGGTGGGTGGCGGTGAGCAGGTAATAAAGGAGCGCGCCGAGCCCGTAGACGTCGGTGGCCGCTCCGAGCGGCTCGCCCGCGATGAGCTCGGGTGCCACCGCGGCGGGGTCGGGGAACAGGGAGTCCCAGGCGGCCACGACCCACTGGGGGCGCGGGCCACCGGTGGACGACGGCCCGACGCCGAGCACGCCGTCGAGGCGCTCGAAGAGGAAGGGCACCACGCCTAGATCGACCACGGTGATCCGACCGTCGCCATCTACGAGCACGTTGCCCCGGTGGAGCCCAAAGTGCAGCACACCGGCGGCGCGCGCGTGGATGAGTCGGTCGATCACGTCGGTGGCGACGCGGGCCGCGAGCGAAGCCGGGAGCGAGCCCGCCGCGCGGACGAGCTCGCCGAGGGTCACGCCCGAAGGCGCCTCAGTGACGAGGTAGAGCGGGCTCGCGGCGTCGGCGGGGCTGGAGCGCTCGCGCAGCGGGAGACATCCGGGGTCGGTGAGCGTGGCGAGGCGCGCGAAGTGAACCTCGAAGAGCGCGCGCGTCGCGTCCCGCTCTGCATCGTCGAGGCCGGGCAGCAGCTGCCGCACCATGACCTCGGGCCCGTCTTCGCGCCGTGTGCGACCGGCGTAGAGCCGCTCGAGCGGACGCACCGCCAGGAGCGACGACAGCGCGTGTTCGGCCAACCTCGGAGCGCTTCGCCTCACGTCACTCCTTCCTGGAGAAGGCGTTCTTGTCTTCCCAGAGCGCCTGCAACGCCAGCGCGTCGATCTTCCATCCGTCGTCGAGCTGCACGAGGCTCAGCGTCCGTTGGATCTTGCCGTCCGTGACGACGAGCGTGGCGACCTTGCGCTTCTCGCTGGCGATCCCGCCCTCCACCTGGACGTCCTTCTCCTCCACTTCCACGCTGACGACGCGTTCTAGGACGATCGACAAGTACGGGTCAGCTCGGGCATCCACCTCGTCGCCGTTGACCCTGCGAAGCGCGAGCAGGGCGCGGATGAGCTTCTGGCTGTCGGTGGTGAAGCCGTCGAGGAAGGCGGCTTCGTTGCCGGCCCGGGCGAAGAACACGAGGCGCTCGTAGGCGGCCTCTGGCTTCTCACCGCAACCCGCGACGAAAAGCAGCACCAGGATCAGAGCGCGAACCGGCACCACGCTCACCCCTTCCCGAGCTCTTCGAGCGGGTCCCAGAAGCGTGGGAGCTCGAGGAGGTCGAAGCGCCACTGGCTGTCTTCCGGCTCGAACACCATCAACAGGCGATGGACGGTCCGCCCCTTCTTTACCGGGAGCAAGGCGACCTTGTGCTCGATCTCCGGCGGGCCGGTGACCGTGTCGTAATCAAGCAGCCGGTCGAGGCGCGCGCCATATTCGAAGTCGCCCGCCTGCGCCCAAAGGCGCTCCAGCACCACTCGGCTCCCAGGCGTAAAGCAGTCGGCCGCCTGATGCTTCACCGCGGCCTCCTTGAGCGCGGCCTTGTCCTTCATGAGGTCGCGACACCAGAGGAACCGGTCCTCGAACGAGGTGTCTGGCCCACAGGCCGCGAACGTGACCACGATGGTGCAGAGGCGAAGCACGCCGAAGAGCCTACTCGACGACCGACAAGTCGTCGATCCAGCTGGGGGGCGCACGCTCCACGGAGCCCGAGCGGCTCCAGTCCGAGCGCCATATGAGGGCCTCGGTCTCGATGAGGTCGAGGCGCCAGGCGCCGTCCTCGTAACGCATGCGAACCTCGGCTCGTTCGCTGGTGCCGGCAGGTCCCGCGGCCTCGACGGCGACGTGGACCACCAGCGGCTCCGGTGTGGCAGTGACTGCGCGAGCGCGTGTGGGGCGGAGCCCGCCCTTCCCTCCCGCGGTCAGCGCCTGCGTGCCGGCGCGGGCCTCGGCAACGGATAGCGCCTCGAGGATCGCCCGCGACGCGCGGGTGGTGTGCGCGTAGGCGGCCGCTCGGTCGCCCTGCTCCAGCGCCAGAGCGAACGCGTCGAACGCCGCCAGCGGATCGCCGGACGGCCCGCACCCTGCGAGGAGCACAAGGACCGCGACCACCGGAACCCTGATTTTGATGGGAAAAACCTCGGAGCGCCCGAAGGCGCATCGAAACGAGGGGTGCTGGTGCGGAAGGGGGGACTCGAACCCCCACGGCCCTCAACAGGCCACTAGCACCTCAAACTAGCGCGTCTACCATTCCGCCACTTCCGCGTACTGCGCCGCTACCGGCCGCAATCCCTGCCTAAGCAGAGGTCGCGTCTTGTACCGAGCGACCAGGGGCCTGTCAATGCTTTTCGCGGCAGGTCCCTGGCCCTTGATCGTTCACTGGCCGGGCTTGGCCTCGGGGGCCGGAGCTTCAGCCGGCTTGGCCTCCGGAGCAGGCGCCTCCGCAGGCTTCACCTCGGCGGCCGGGGCCTCCGCGGGCTTCACCTCGGCGGCCGGGGCCTCCGCGGGCTTCACCTCGGCGGCAGGAGCCTCCGCGGGCTTCACCTCGGCGGCGGGGGCCTCCGCGGGCTTCACCTCGGCGGCGGGGGCCTCCGCGGGCTTCACCTCGGCGGCGGGGGCCTCCGCGGGCTTCACCTCGGCGGCAGGAGCCTCCGCGGGCTTCACCTCGGCGGCAGGAGCCTCGGCGGGCTTCACCTCGGCGGCAGGAGCCTCGGCGGGCTTCACCTCGACCGCAGGGGCCTCGGCGGGCTTCACCTCGACCGCGGGGGCCTCGGCGGGCTTCACCTCGACCGCCGGGGCAGCCGCCGTCCCGTCGGTGGCGTCCGTGGCGTCCGTGGCGTCGGTGCCATCGGTTCCGGGCGTGCTGACGGCCTTCTCTTTCGCCTTGGCGGCCGCGGAGAAGTCGCTACCCGACGAGGTCACCGTGATGAGCACGGCCAGCAGCATGAACAGGCCTGCCGCGATGGAGGTGGCGCGTGTGAGGAGCGTACTGGCGCCCCGACCGCCGAACGTCGAGCCGGTGGAAGAGCCACCGAAGACAACGCCGCCACCCTTCCCCGACTGGAGAAGGATCACGAGGATCAAGAAGAGACAGACGATGACGTAGATGATCGTGAGAGCCGTACTCATTGTTCCTTCGCACCCGTTCGCGCCTCGAGGCGCCCGTACACAACCAGCCCGCTCACGCCCGCCCCTTGGGGCCGGGCAGACACGCCTGGAGAATACCCGTGAAATCATCAACTAAGAGGCTGGCCCCGCCGACGAGCAAGCCGTCGACGTCAGCGCCCGCCATCAACTCGGCCGCGTTTGCGGCCTTGACGCTACCGCCGTACTGAATGGTGGTGGTGTCCGCAGCAGCTTGCCCGAAACGCTTGGCGAGCCACTCTCGAATGAAGCCGTGAACATCCTGGGCCTGGCCGGGCGTGGCCGTCAGGCCGGTGCCGATGGCCCACACGGGCTCATAGGCAAGGGTGATGCGTTGCAGAGCCGCCAGGTCCAGCCCACGGAGGCCGGACTCGAGCTGGCGCTCGCAGACCGCCTGGGTCCGTTCTGCCTTGCGCTCGTCGAGCGTCTCGCCCACGCACAGGACCACGTCCAGAGAAGACGCTAGCGCTGCAGCCAGCTTCTGCGCGACGACCTCGTCGGACTCGCCGAAGACGTGCCTGCGCTCAGAGTGCCCCACGAGCACCGTGGTAGCGCCTACGGACCGGAGCATTGCACCCGATACGGCGCCCGTGAACGCACCCGAGGGCTTGTGGTGCAGGTCTTGCGCCCCCACCCCGAGTCGCTCGCCATCGAGCCGACGCGCCACCGCTTCGATGAAGGGGAAAGGCGGGAACAGCACCACACGCACGCCGCGCAGACGACCCGCGCGCCGCTTGAGGTCGTCGGCGAGCCGAAGCGCCTCTGGCAACGTGGTGTTCATCTTCCAGTTGCCACCAACGTAGGGTGTGCGCTCAGGGGCCATCCGAGCCTCTCCTGTTCTGTCGCAAGGCCTCTAGCCCAGGCAGCTCCTTGCCCTCGAGGAGCTCGAGCGCTGCGCCTCCACCGGACGAGACGTGCCGCACGAACGGGACGAGCCCGGCGCGCCGGAGCGCGACCGCCGTCTCGCCACCCACGACCACGCTCTCGGTGACCTGAGCGACCGCAGCGGCGACCTGCTCCGTGCCGTTCGCCCCGAGAGGTTGCTCGTACACCCCCATTGGCCCCGTCCACAAGACGCTCCGGGCGCCGCGGATGAGGGTGGTGAACTCGGCCGTGGACTCGGGGCCGAGATCGATCGCCGTGTCCGAAGGCTGGAGTCTGCCGTTCTGGACCACGCGGCCCTCGGCGGTCATGTGGTCGCTCGGGAGAACCAGGCGCACGCCCTTGGCTTCGGCCTTGAGCAAGACGCGCTTCACGTGAGCGATCTTGTCGTGCTCGACGGGGCTGCTGCCCACGTCGACGCCGAGCGCGGAGAGGAACGTGTAGGCCATGGCCCCCCCGATGAGGACCGACTCACAGGCGCCGAGGAGGTTCTCGATCACGCCGATCCGCGACGCGATCTTCGCGCCACCGACCACGAGGACGAACGGGCGATCGGGCGTGAAGACCCGCTGTAGCGCGCGAACCTCTTTCAGGAACTGCAGCCCGGCGGCGCGGTCGTTGAGCACCTTAGGGACACCCACCACCGAGGCATGGGGCCGGTGCGTGCAGCCGAACGCGTCGCTGACGTAGCTCTGGCCGAGGGCGGCGAGCGCCCGCGCGAAGGTGTCGTCGTTCTTGGCTTCGCCCTTATGGAACCGCACGTTCTCGAGGAGCACCACCTGGCCCTCGCGGAGGTTCTGGATGAGCTTCTTCGGGCCGTCACCGATGCAGTCGTCCGGGAGCAGAACCTCGGAGCGCAGCAGCTCCGCCAGCCGCTCACCCACCGCGAGCAGCGAGAGCTCCTTGCGAGGCCGGCCCTTCGGGCGACCGAGGTGCGAACACAGCACGAGGCGGGCGCCCCGCTGCCGGGCGAACTGAATCGTGGGCAACGCCGCGGTGATGCGCGCGTCATCCGTGATGAGCCCGTCGTCGTCGACTGGGCAGTTGAGGTCCACGCGCATGAACACACGCCGGCCCTCGAGCTCCAGCTCCTCGACGGACTTGATCCGGCTCAGCACGTCCACGTAGCGCTCCAGGTCTCCTCAGGACGAGACCGAGTGACTTCTAGCACGTTGCCCGGGAGACCTGTGCGCATCGGCTTGGCCGTGCGTCGGGAGCCCCGGGGCCCCGGACCGTGGCCCGGAGCGATTCCGTGGTGACGGGACGCCCCGAATACCCCGGGCGCCCGGCTCTGACACCGGGCGCAAATCCCTTTGCAAACTTCACGGGTTACGAAAGAAAACCCGCAAAAAGCAACGCGCGACGATAGGGGAGCGGGTCTACGAAGTCAACGCCGACGGTGTGGCGAGGACGCTGACGCTGTGGGCACGTGACTCGGAGGCGCAGCGAAGTTAGCCTCGCGCGGCATGGCCCTCGCCGCCGCAGCGCTATCCGGCATCCTCGCCGTGTTGGCCTACCCGTTCTCCGTGATCGACGGCCCTGCCACGTCCCCGGCCGACTGGTGGTCGTTCCCACCGCTGATCCTCGTCGCGTATGTGCCCCTGTTCGTCGTCGCTAGCCGCGAGCTGCGAGGACGACGACGGTTCCTCCTCGGCTGGATCACCGGCGCCGTGCACATCGCCTGCATGCAGCGGTGGATCGGCGGCACCCTGGTGGCGATGAGCCACTTCCCCGAGTGGGCCGGAGCGCTCTCCGTGGTCGTATACGGCGCCTGGGCCGGGCTCGGCTGGGGCCTCATGACCTGGTGCATCGTGCCGGCTCGCGAACGGCTCGGGCCCCTCGCGCCGTGGCTGCTTGCGGTCGCCTTCGCGTTCATCGAGCGGTACACGCCCGTCCTCTTCCCGTTTCACCTCGCGGGGGCGTTCTTCGAGACCCCTGCCCTGCTCCAAGCCGCCGAGCTGGTCGGCGTGCTGGGCCTAAGTGTCCCGATCTGGGCGCTGAACCTCACGCTCGCGGAGCTGCGCCGGGGTGAGCCGCGCAGTCTCCTCGCGGCGGCCGCGCCCACAGCGGTCTGCCTCGCGTTGGGCCTCGCGTACTCCCCGGAGACGCCCGCCCCCGAGCGTCACCTCGACGTGCTGATGGTGCAGCCCAACGTGACGACGGCGCAGAAGAACGCCAAGGGCCCGCAGGTCCGCATGAACGTCTACCGCGACACCGTGGCGATGACGCGGGCAGCGATCGGCGGCGCGCCCCCCGATGTGATCGTCTGGCCGGAGGGTGGCTTCCCGTTCACCTACACGCCCACCGACCCGCCCGCGGCGAGCAACGGCAAGCCAGTCAAGACCGACGTGCGCACACGCTACTCCGCTGCCCTCCGGGGCTTCGCGAAGGAGATCGGCCGGCCGCTCATCACGGGGAGCATCGCGTCGACCCACGACGGGGTGGAGGAGCGGGACTCGAACAGCGCGCTGTTCTTCGCCGGCGCGGGCGCCCCGGCGCATCGCTACGACAAGCGAATGCTCCTGCTCTTCGGGGAGCGGGTCCCGTTCGCCGACACCTTCCCGGCCTTGCGAGACTCGGTCCCTGGAATGAGCCACCACCTCGGCGGGCAGACGCCCTCGACGTGGGAGGTGGCGGGCGTGCGGCTCGCGCTCACGATCTGCTACGAAGCGATCTTCGCCGACTTCGCCCGGGACGCCTTGGCGGCCCAGGACGCCCACGTCCTGTTGAACCTCACGAACGACGTGTGGTTCGGTCACACCGTCGCTGCCGCCCATCACCTCATGGTCCAGGTCCCGAGGGCGCTCGAGAACCGCCGTTGGCTCGTGCGCTCGACGAACTCCGGGATCAGCGCGTTCGTGTCTCCGTCGGGAGAGCTGCTCGGCGCAACGGCGCTCAGCGCCCCGGCCACCACGCGCCTCCGCTTGCCGATCACAGCCCCTGTCGTCACGTTCTACGCGCGCTTCGGCGACTGGCCGCTCGCCGGGCTCGCCGCGGTGCTCGGTCTGGTCGCCGCGTGGCGACGCCGCCGCGCGCCGTGAGCGCACCGCTCCTACCGGAAGACGAGCGCCGCCTGGTCGCTGGGCTGATCCGACGGGACGAGCGCACGTTCAGCGAGCTGGTGAGGCGCTTCGAGGGGCCGGTCTACGCGGTGGCGCTGCGTATGCTGAACCGTCGCGACGAGGCCCTGGACATCAGCCAGGAGGTCTTCGTGGCGATCTGGCGCGCCGGCGCGTCGTTTCGTGCGGAGGCGCGCCTCTCCACCTGGATCCATCGGATCGTGATCAACCAGTGCCGCAACCGGCTGAAGCACTTGTCGCGGCGGCGCGATGGGAGCCACGACCCCCTCGATGAGGAGCTCAGCGGCGGGCTGGGGGTGCCGCTGTCGGGCGAGGTCCCGGGCCCAGAAGCAAACGCCCAGGGCAACGAGGCCGAGCGCTTCCTACGCATGGCCCTCGCGTCGTTGGATCCCGACCACCGGGAGGTCGTCATCCTGAGGGAGCTGGAGGGCCTTGAATACGACGAGATCGCAGCGATCACCGGCGCGAAGCTGGGCACGGTGAAGTCGCGCCTGTCGAGAGCCCGGGAGGCGCTCGAGAGCGCCTACCGCGCCTTCGTCGAGGGAAAGCGGAACTCCCGGTGAGCGCTGTTGTCTCATGTGGCGGCGCCGGCCGGACGGCGACGCTCGCAGCGGCAAGGGTCCAGGCGTTGCGGCCCTACTGGAGGCGGAGTAAGACCGTGTCGAGGCGCGGATCATGAGCTTGCAGCGACTGGACGACTACCTGGACGACGCGCTGGACCCGGCGGCAAGGCAAGAGGTCGAGGCCGAGCTGGCGCGGGATCCCGGCCTCCGGGGTCGTGTCGAGACGCGCCGGGCCGCGATCGCGTTGGTGCGAGAGGCGCCGCGCCCCCAGACGCCGAAGCACCTCGCCTGGCTGGTGATGCGCCGCATCAAGCGCGGGGTGGGACGCGATCAGGCGGGCTTCTCGACGGGGATTGGGCTCGAGGCCACGGCCGGCGCGTTGTTGGTCATCGCCGCGGCGGCGTGGATCGCGTTGACGCCGGAGTTCCTCGATCCGGCACCGGCGGCGCCGGCGCGCGCCCGCCTCGATGGCGCCGACAGGGCCCTCATCGAGCGCCACGCCACCGTGGAGTCCGTGGGGATCGGGCCAAACGGCGGCGGGCTCCTGGTCGAGGTGACCTTGCGGGACCCGGGCGCAGGGCCCGCCCTGGAGGACGCCCTGAGGGCGCGCGGGGGCGCCGAGATCGTCCCAGGCGCCGGCGGGGGGCGCGCGCTCTTGCGCGTGAGCGCCCGCCCGGCGCCTGCGCCGCGCTGACGCTGCCGGCCACGAGTTCCCGTCGCAGTTGCGACGGCACCGGACGGGCCTTATCCTGCCGCCCCGCGTCTCGACCTCGCGTCGGATGCGTCCCTCAGAGAGCCCCCCTGATTCAATCCGCCCGGCTGCTGCTGCGGCGTGTGGAGAGCGACGACCCATGAGCGGCATCTTCGAGCGTGCTTCCAACTGGACCATCGGACTCATCGCGTTGTTCTTCGCGCTGGGTTATGCGGTCGCGAAGGTCGAAGCCCGACGCGACCCGCGTCAGGGACCTGCTACGGCCGCGGCTCCCACGCCGGCGCCCGCGGCCGCAC
>SXGT01134597.1_pt1 | contig 12002 bp, 12 predicted proteins | sample 3176221 | NCBI WGS metagenome assembly SXGT01 (sample SAMN11356862, study PRJNA531348) | freshwater metagenome | isolation source: freshwater sample F1-120 | place: China: Fuxian Lake, Yuxi | collected 2017-12-25
CAAGACGGCGCTGCACCTCATCCCCAGCGGCATCATGCGCGCGGGCGTCAAGTGCTACATCGGCAACGGTGTGGTTCTTTCGGTCGGCAAACTGTTCGAGGAAATCGTCGGCCTGGAGAAGGCCGGCGTGGAAGTTCGTTCGCGCCTGCGCGTGAGCGAAGGCTGCCCGCTCATCCTGCCGTTCCACGCTGCCATCGACATTGCGCGCGAAGCGGCCAAGGTCAAGGCCGGCACGGACAAGATCGCCAGCCGTGCGCTGCGTGTGCAGGACCTGAAGTACCCCGACCGATTTGCCGCCAAGCTCCGCGAGTTGCTCGCGCTGCACAACCACCTGCTCACCACCTGGCTGCACTCGGCCGATCTGGCCTGGGATGAAAAGCTGGCCGCCTACATGAAGGACGGTGCGATCCAGTTCGAGCCGGTGTATGCCGAAGCCATGCAGCAGGCCGAGCTCCTGAAGCCCATGATCGCCGACGTCTCGCGCGAGCTCAACGAGGCGCACCGCGCGGGTGCCAACCTGTTGTTCGAAGGGGCGCAAGGCACGCTGCTCGACATCGATCACGGCACCTACCCATTCGTCACGTCCAGCAACTGCGTGGCCGGCAATGCCGCGGCCGGATCGGGCGTTGGTCCGGGTCTGCTGCACTACGTGCTGGGCATCACCAAGGCCTATTGCACGCGTGTGGGCGGTGGCCCGTTTCCCACCGAACTCGACTGGGAGAACGAAGGCACGCCCGGCTGGCACATGGCCACGGTGGGTGCCGAGAAGGGCGTGACCACCGGTCGCAGCCGCCGTTGCGGCTGGTTCGACGCGGCGCTGCTCAAGCGCTCCGCCCAGGTCAACGGGCTTACGGGCCTGTGCATCACCAAGCTCGACGTGCTCGATGGCCTGGAGGAGCTCAAGCTCTGCACCGGGTACCGGCTCGACGGGCAGGAGATCGACATCCTGCCCATGGGCGCCGAAGACATTGCGCGCTGCGAACCCATCTATGAAACCCTTCCGGGTTGGAGCGAGACTTCCGTGGGCGTGACCCGCCACGAAGACCTGCCGGTGAACGCGCAGCGCTACCTCCAGCGCATCGAGGAAACCACCGGTGTGCCGATCCACGTGGTCTCCACCAGCCCCGATCGCGACCACACCATCCTGCTCGTCAACCCCTACCATGGCTGATCGCTTTTCCGGCCACCTCGTGGCCATGGTGTTCGTGCAGAATCCCCCTCAAGCCCCCCACCCGGAGTCCGCATGCTGACCGAAGACGGCAAACACCTGTACGTGTCCTACGACGAGTACCACAACCTGATCGAGAAGCTCGCGCTCAAGGTGTACCAGTCTGGCTGGGAGTTCGACACCATCCTGTGTCTTGCGCGTGGCGGCATGCGGCCCGGCGACATCCTTTCCCGCATCTTCGACAAGCCGCTGGCGATCATGTCGACCAGCTCGTACCGCGCTGCGGCCGGTACGCAGCAGGGCAATCTCGACATCGCGCGTTACATCACCACGCCCAAGGGTGAAATCGCCGGGCGTGTGCTGCTGGTGGACGATCTCGCCGACTCGGGGCACACGCTCAAGGCCGTGATCGACCTGCTCAGGAACAACTACCAGCCCATCACCGAGATGCGCAGCGCGGTGATCTGGACCAAGCAGCTCTCCGCGTTCACGCCCGACTACTCGGTGGAATTTCTGCCCACCAATCCCTGGATTCACCAGCCTTTCGAGGGCTACGACAGCATGCGACCCGCCCAATTGCTGGAAAAGTGGAAACTTTGAACTGAATGAGTGACGACCTCTCCACCCGCCTGATCCACCATCCCTACAAGCCCCCTGAGGGCTTCGAGGCCGTGGCGCCGGGAGTGCACAAGGCGTCCACTGTCATTTTTCCCAACGTCCAGGCGCTTCGCAGCTACGACTGGAAAGACAAGAGCGGCTACACCTACGGGCTGCACGGCACACCCACCACAGTCACCCTCGAAGAGCGCCTGGCGACCATCGAAGGTGGCAGCCATTGCATGCTCGCGCCGAGCGGCCTGGCGGCCATGACGCTGGTCGACATGGCCTTGCTGCGCACCGGTGATGAGGTGCTGATCCCGGACAACGCTTACGGTCCCGGCAAGGTTTTTGCAGGCGTGGAACTGGCGGCCTGGGGCATCACCCACCGCTACTACGACGCCATGGACCCCGATGATCTGTCGCGGCAGATCGGGCCCGCCACCCGGCTGGTGTGGCTGGAGGCGCCGGGTTCCATCACGCTGGAGTTCCCGGATCTCCCGGCACTGGTCAAGCGCGTGCAGGACGCGAATGCGTCTCGCGAGCCAGGCCAGGCCATCGTGACCGCGATCGACAACACCTGGGGCGCGGGCATTGCCTTCAATGCCTTCGAGATGGGCATCGACGTCTCGGTGCAGGCCCTCACCAAGTACCCGAGCGGCGGCGCTGATGTGTTGATGGGGTCGGTGATCTCGCGCGATCTCGCACTGCACCGCAAGATGCTCCTGACCCGCATGCGCCTGGGCCTGGGCGTGGGCGCCAACGACGCCGAACTGGTGTTGCGCGGGCTGCCGAGCATGGCGCTGCGGTACCACGCCCAGGACGCCAGCACGCGGGAACTCGCCAGCTGGATGCAGGAGCAGGCCGGCGTGGCGAAGGTGTTGCATCCGGCGCTGGAGGGCTCGCCCGGCCATGCTGCCTGGAAGCGCGATGCATCCGCTGCCGCCTGCCTTTTCAGCGCCGTGTTCGACGCCGCCATCCCGCAGCCGCGCATCGATGCCTTCTGCGATCGGCTTCGACTGTTCCGGCTGGGCTGGAGCTGGGCGGGCCCGATCAGCCTGTGCGCTCCCTACGACATGGCCGCTTCGCGCACCCGACCCTGGCCCCACGCGGGCGGTCTGGTACGCTTTGCCGTGGGTCTGGAGTCCGTGCAAGATCTGCGAGCCGACCTGACGCAGGCGCTTGCGGCCTTGCGCGCCTGACCCGTTTCCTCACCACCGACCCGAAAGATCGATTTGGCTACTCCCAACTACGGATACGAAAAACGCCAGCGCGAGCTTGCCAAGAAGAAGAAGAAAGAGGAGAAGCTCAAGGCCAAGGCGGCCGGACGTCGGCCCGACGAAGGCGATGAGCCGCAGGGCGGCGAGACCGGCGGCTCGCCCGATGCGCCAGGTGACGCGCCTGCCGCTGGCGAGGGCACTGGCAGCACCAGCTGAGTCACCGGTTCAGCCGTGCACAGCGGCCTGCGTCTCGCTGGCGATGATGTTGCGTGCCGCTTCGCTCAGGGCAGACAGAGACCGGTCGGCGAGTTCGCAGGGCAGGGCACGCGGAAATTCACTGAAGTTGCGCGCCATCGACTGGCTGTAGGTGGGGTCGTAGTGCAGCTTGAGGAGCTCGAGCACCACGTCGGCGGTCTGCCCCCCCTGCACCTTGTCCACCCAGCCCGACACCGTCTCCTTGCCGCGCAGCTCGGTCAGGGCCTTCAGACGTTCGCAAAAGGCGGCCGGGTCGGACACATAGTACGCGTAGTCTTCCAGCAGCAGCGCCACGCGCTCTTCGTCGCGCAGCCTGAGGTCGATGCAGGGGCTGGCCCGCATCTGCTCCATCAACGCATCCGGCACGCGCACGTTGCCCACCTTCTTGCTCTCGCTCTCCACATACACCACGCGCGACGGATCAAAGCCCCGCAGCGCGTCCCACACGAGCGAATCGAAGCGCTTCTGGCTGGGTTGTGGCTGGCCTGGAATCTGGCCCAGCACCGAACTGCGGTGGCACGCCAGCGCCTCGAGATCGAGGATCTGCGCGCCCCGGGCGCTCAGGGCATGGAGCAGGCGGGTCTTGCCACTGCCCGTGGGGCCGCAGACCACGCGGTAGTCGAGGCGTCGTGCCAGGGTCGGCAATGAATCCACCAGCGCAGCGCGCCACGCCTTGTAGCCGCCCTCGATCAGCGTGACCTGGAAACCGATCGCACTCAGGATGGTGGCCAGTGCGCCGCTGCGGTTGCCGCCGCGCCAGCAGTACAGCAGCGGTTTCCAGTCGCGCGGCTTGTCGGTCACTTCGCGTTCGATGTGCGCGGCGATGTTGCGCGCTGAAAGGGCGGCGCCACGCTTTCGCGCTTCGAACGGGCTCACCTGCTTGTACATCGTGCCGATCGTGATGCGCTCGGCGTTGTTCAGCGTCGGCCAGTTGAGCGCGCCAGGCACGTGGTCGAGCGCGTATTCGTCTTCGGTGCGGGCGTCGATGACCGAGTGGAACTCGGCCAGGCGGCCAACCGCCAGATCGGCGCTCAGGGTGTGGACGGGCATGGTGCCGCGATTATCCGCGCGGCAACAGCTTGCGAAGCTCGGGCCAGACGTTGTCGAGCATGAGCGCCTGGGCGCTTTCGTTGGGGTGGATGCGGTCGGACTGGAACAAGGCCGTGGGGTCCTTGATGTCGGCCACGTTCCGCAGGAAGAACGGCACCAGGGCGGTCTTTTCCGTCCTGGCCACGCTGATGTAGGCCTCGCGGAATTCCTGCGCATATTTCGCGCCGTAGTTGGGTGGCATCTCCATGCCCAGCAGCAACACCTTCGCCCCGGCCTCGCTGGAGAGGCGTGCCATGGTCGCCAGGTTCTCGCGCGTCATGTTGTTCGGCAGGCCGCGCAACGCGTCGTTGCCGCCCAGCTCGATCACCACCACCGCCGGCTGATGCTGTTTCAGCAAGGCCCCGATGCGCGAGCGTCCCCCCGAGGTGGTGTCGCCGCTGATGCTCGCGTTCACGATGCGGGCCTGAACTTTTTCCTTTTTCAGGCGCTCATCCAGCAGCGCCACCCAGCCCGTGCCCCGCTTGAGCCCGTACTCAGCGCTCAGGGAGTCGCCCACCACCAGGATCACCGCGGGCCGAGCCTGTGCAAGGGCCGGAGCCACCAGCCCGGTCAGGGCCAGCACGTTAAAGTGACGACGTTTCAACTTGAGAATTCCTTCCATGTCCGATTCGATGATTGCGGTGCAGCACGTGTTCAAGACGGTGACCGATTCCACCGGTTCCCTGACCATTCTGCGTGATATCGATTTCACCCTGAACAAAGGGGAAACCGCGGCCATCGTCGGGGCATCCGGTTCGGGCAAGAGCACCCTGCTGTCGATCATTGCGGGGTTGGATACGCCGACGCAGGGGACGGTTCACATCGATGGTGTCGATTTGTTTGCCATGGACGAAGACCAGCGCGCGGCGTTGCGTTCGCAAAAGGTCGGTTTCGTGTTTCAGAGCTTTCAGTTGCTGGGCAACCTCACGGCGCTGGAAAACGTGATGCTGCCGCTCGAGCTGGCCGGGCGACGTGATGCGCGCGCCACGGCCACCCAGATGCTGCAGCGCGTGGGCCTGGGCGAGCGGCTGTCCAGTTATCCGAAGGTGCTCTCGGGGGGCGAACAGCAGCGCGGGGCGCTGGCGCGGGCCTTCGTGGTGCAGCCGGCGGTGCTGCTGGCCGACGAGCCCACCGGCAGCCTCGACTTTGCGACCGGCAGCAAGATCATGGAACTCATGTTCGACCTGAACCGGGAGCAGGGCACCACGCTGGTGCTCGTCACGCACGACCGCGCCATTGCGAAGCGATGCGAGCGGCGTATCACCATCGAAGCCGGACAGGTGGTCGCCGAAGCGCTGGTCTGAGTCTTTCAGCGGGAGCCGCGCAGCTGCCGCACGTCCAGCGCGCTCACAGGCGCCGCCTGATTGCCCCACTGTGTGCGCACATAGGTCAGCACGTCGGCGATCTCCTGTTCGCTGAGTTCCAGCACGAAGGGGGGCATGCCGAAGGGGCGCGGATGCCCCGCCGTGGAAGGACCGAAGCCACCGTTGAGCACGGTCTGCAGCGCATTGGCGGGCGAGGCCATGAGCACCGCCCGGTTGCCCGCCAGCGCTGGATAGACCGCCACGCCTTCTCCCTGCTTGCCGTGGCACTGCGCGCAGTGCTGCTCGTAGCGCTCACCGCCCACTCGAAGCGTCCTGTCGTCAGGCGCGGCCACCGAGGCCGGGCGCTCGACCCCGGCACGCGGCAATTGGCGCAGGTAGGTGGCCATGGCGCGCAGGTCCTGGGGTGTCCAGTGTTGCGTGCTGTGCTGCACCACCTCGGCCATCGGCCCGCTCACGGTGGCCTTGCCGGTCCGGCCGTCGCGGAACAGCGCCACGATGTCCTCGATGCGCCAGTCCTGCACGCCCGCCTCGCCTGGGTCGAGCAGCGAGGGCGCGTACCAGTTCTGCAGCGGGATCAGGCCGCCCGCCAGATCGAGCATGTCGGCGTTGCCGCTGAGCGCGTTGCGGGTGACATGGCAGGCGCTGCAGTGGCCCAGGCCATTGACCAGGTAGGCACCACGCCGTACTTCGTCCACAGCGCCCGCATCCTGAGCAGCCACCGTCGCGTCGCCCTCGACGAAATAGAGCGCGCGCCACACCTTCAGCGCGCCTTGAGTGCTGTACGGCCAGCGCAAATCGTCCGGCGGTACCGGTGCGTCCGAGGGTGGCAGGCTTCGCAGGTAAGCGAACATGGCATCGCTGTCGGCGCGGGCGATGCGGGTGGTGTTGTTGAATGGGAAGACCGGGTTGAGCCAGCGCCCGTCGCGCGACTGGCCGTGGTGCAAGGCGCGCCAGAAGTCGTCGACGCTCCAGGCGCCGAGCCCTGTGGCGCTCGGCGTGAGGTTGCTGCCGTACACCGTGCCGAAGGGCGTGCCGATGGCGCGCCCGCCTGAGAACGGTGCACCCCCTCGCGCCGTGTGGCATTCCATGCAGTTGCCCTGCACGGTCAGGTAGCGACCCCGCTCGATGGTGCCGGTATCGGTCTGCACAGGCGCCGAAGGCGCCACCGCGATGGGAGCGGCAGGCCAGAACATCCAGCCCAGAAGCACAGCCAGGGCCAGCGTGATCGACGCGGCCAGCGTTCGCCCGGGCGCGATCATGGTGTTGCTCCGGGTGGCGCGGCACTGCCGCAACGCATGGGCGGGGCGATGGTGCTCGCCTTCACCGCATGCGCCGGGGCAGGAGCCGGTTGCGAAGCCAGCCAGGCGCTCACCGCGGCAATGTCCTCCGGCGCCAGGCGGCGGGCGACTTCGGCCATGCAGTCGGGCGCGGGGGCCCGGCGGAGTCCCGTGCGCCAGGCGCCGAGTTGCGCGTTGAGATAGTCACGCGGCAGACCGAGAAGGCCGGGCGTGGCGGGCAGCACGCCGGTGAGCGCCGCACCATGGCAACTGGCGCATGCCGGCAACTGGCGCGACGCATCGCCCCGCAAGGCGAGCTGTTCGCCGCGCTGACGCTGATCTGCCGTCGCCTGCAGCGGCGCGGGCGCGGGGTAGGGTACGTCCATCGCCGCGAAGTGTTCGGCCATCTCGAGCAGATAGGCCTCGCTCAGCGGGTCCACCATCTGCGACATCAGTCGGTACTGGCGCTGTCCATCGCGAAAATTCAGCAGCTGGTTGTAGAGGTAACCGGCCGGTTTGCCCGCAAGCCGCGGGTAGTAGCCATCGGGGGCGGCTCGCCCCTGCGGGCCATGACAGGCGGTGCACGCCATCAGGCGTTGGGCCAGGGTGTCTTCGAAAGGGGCTGGTGTCGCAAGCGAACTCCAGCACCAGGCCAGGGAAAACACGACGGTGCGCCATGGAACGGGGAAAAAGCGGGCATTCATGGTGGTTCGATCATGGCGAAGGGACATCTGATGCGCAATGTCCAGATATATTGAAAAATGACCGGATCAGATGGTTATGAGAACGAGCCACATCCCGCGCTACCAGCACCTCGCCGAAGAACTGGCGGAAGGGATCCGCTCGGGCGTTCTGCGGCCTGGCGAGCGCCTGCCATCGGTGCGGCAGACCTGCCTTCAGCGCGGCATGAGCCCGTCCACAGTGTTTCAGGCCTATGGCCAGCTGGAGAGTCAGGGTCTGGTCGAGGCCCGGGCGCGTTCGGGGTTTTTTGTGCGCGCGGGCCGTCGCGCGCCCCGCGCGGTGCCAAAGGCAGCAGAGCCCCGCACCGACGCCACGCCCGTGGCCGTCAGCGAGCTGGTCTACGCGCTGCTGGAATCCACACGCGACGCGGATGTGGTTCCGCTCGGTTCCGCGTTCCCGGCGTCGCACCTGTTCCCGTTCGATGCCCTCGCTCGCAGCGGCGCGAGGGCCATGCGGCGCTTGCCTTCCGCGCGCATCACGGGCGCGCTCACGGCGGGCGACGAGGGCCTGCGCCAGGCGCTGCGAAGGCGCTACGCGCTGCACGGCGTGCCGCTGGCCGACGATGAACCGATCATCACCAACGGCGCCATGGAGGCGCTCAACCTGGGCCTGCAGGCGGTGACGAAGCCGGGCGATCTCGTGGTGGTCGAATCGCCCACGTTTTACGCGGCGCTGCATGCGCTGGAGCGGCTGCACCTGCAGGCGGTGGAAGTGGCGACCGACCCGCGCGATGGTGTCGACCTGGACGCGCTGGCCGCGCTGCTGGCGCGCCAGCCGGTGGCTGCCTGCTGGTTCATGCCCAGCTTCCAGAATCCGCTCGGCGCACTCATGCCACCCGCGCGCAAGCAGGCACTCGTGGAACTGCTCACGCAGCACCGCGTGCCCCTGATCGAAGACGACGTGTACGCCGAGCTGCACGCCGGTGCCCGCCGGCCGCCACCGGCCAAAGCCTTTGATCGCGAGGGCTGGGTGCTGCATTGCTCGTCGTTCTCCCAGTGCCTGGCCCCGGGCTACCGCGTGGGGTGGGCGGCTGCCGGCCGGTTTGCACCGGCGGTGGAACGTCTGAAGATGATGAGTTCACTGGCCACCGCCCTGCCACCCCAGCTCGCGCTGGCGGCATATCTGGCGCAGGGCGGATACGACCGCCACCTGCGTGGCCTTCGCGAGGCGCTCGCGGCACAGCAGCAGCGTGCGCTTCGGCTGGTGGAGCGGCACTTTCCCACAGGCACGCGGGTCACGCGGCCGCTCGGTGGCTACTTCCTGTGGCTCGAGTTGCCGCCCTCGGTGGACGCGCTGGCCTTGCACCATCGCGCAAGGGAAAGCGGCATCAGCACCGCGCCGGGCGTGCTGTTTTCTGCCGATCGCCGCTTCACGCACCATTTGCGACTGAACGTCGGGCACCCGGGCGATGCACGTTTCGACGGGGCCTTGCGCCGTCTGGGTGAACTCGCCCAGGGCGTCTGAGCATCGATAATCCCGGGATGTCATCCCCCAAAGTGCTGTTCGGCTTTCACGCCGTGGGCGTGCGCCTGAAGACGTCGCCGCAATCCATCATCGAGATCTATTTCGAACCCACGCGGCGCGACGCGCGCATGCGCCAGTTTCTGGACAAGGTGCGCGAGGCCAATGTTCGCCTGATCGAGGCCGACGGCCTGCGCATCGCCAAGCTTGCCGGCAGCCACGGCCACCAGGGCGTGGCTGCCCGCGTGGAACCCGTGGCGCAGGCGCGCTCGCTCGACGACCTGCTGGAGCAGCTCGAACCCACCGGCGTGCCCCCGCTGTTGCTGGTGCTCGATGGCATCACCGACCCGCACAACCTGGGCGCCTGCCTGCGCGTGGCCGATGGTGCAGGCGCGCATGCCGTGATCGCGCCCAAGGACCACGCCGCAGGGATCAACGCCACGGTGGCCAAAGTGGCCAGCGGCGCGGCCGAGACCATGCCGTACTTCATGGTCACCAACCTGGCGCGCACACTCGGTGAACTCAAGGAACGCAACATCTGGATCATCGGCACCAGCGACGACGCGCCGAAGACGCTGTATCAGGTCGACCTGAAAGGCCCGGTGGCGCTGGTGCTGGGCGCCGAAGGCGCGGGCATGCGCCAGCTCACGCGCAAGACCTGCGACGAACTGGTGAGCATTCCCATGGCCGGCGCGGTGGAGAGCCTGAACGTGTCGGTGGCCAGTGGCGTGTGCCTCTATGAAGCGCTGCGGCAGCGAAGCTGAAAACCCTGCGGGAAACCACCTGACCCTCGACACCCTGGCCGTCTGGCACGAACTGGTCAAGACCCGCGACGCGCGCGGCCTGCGCGATCTGCTGGCCGAGGACGTGGTCTTTCACTCGCCGGTGGTGCACACGCCCCAGACCGGCCGCGCGGTGACCTCGCAGTATCTTGCCGCGGCGTTCCAGGTGTTCTTCAACGAATCCTTCCGGTATGTGCGTGAAGTGGTGGGCCCGTGCGACGCAGTGCTGGAGTTTCAGGTGGTGATCGACGGCATCACCGTGAACGGCGTCGACATGATCCGCTGGAACGACGAGGGCCGTGTCGTCGAATTCAAGGTGATGATCCGCCCGCTCAAGGCGATCAACCTGATCCATCAGAAGATGGCGGCCATGTTGCAGGCCAGCCAGTAACGTCAGACCAGCCCCAGCGCGCCCAGCACCGCCCCGGCACCGATCATCCACAGCAGGTGCAGCCTGGTGCGCCACACCAGCACCGTGGCCACTGCTGTGAGCAGCCACAGTGGCCAGTCGCGCGCCGGGTGCTCGTGTGAACCGGTGAGCAGCCAGCCGGTGGCGATCAGGAGGGCGATCACGATGGGTGCCATGCCGGTCTTGAAGGCCCGCACCGCGCGCAGTTCGCGGTTGCGGTGCGCCCAGCGCGTGGCGCTGTAGGTCAGCACCGAGGACGGCAGCAGGATGGCCACCATGGTGACGAGCACACCCAGGAAGGCCAGCGCCCAGGCGATCGCGCCGGCCGCGGGCCCACCGCCTGCGTTGAGCCCCACGTTCCATCCGAGCAGGGCCACGAAGAGCACATTGGGCCCCGGCGCGGCCTGGGACAGCGCGATGGACGAGGTGAACTGCGATTCGCTGAGCCACCCGTTCTGGTAGACGAGGTAGCGGTGCATGTCGGGCGCGGTGGTGATGGCGCCGCCCACGCCCAGCAGCGACAGCGAAGCAAAGTGGGTGAACAGGTCGAGCCAGTTCGCCGGCGTGGGCTCCATCATGACCGGGCGCCTTTCTCGCGGTCGGCGTCCACATCGGACAGTACCCGATACGCCCAAAGGCAGGCAGCGCCGCCGATGCCCAGCAACACCCACAGCAAGGGCCATCGCAACAGCGCGATGGCCACGAAGGTGAGGGCAGCGAATGCGATGCACACACCGAGGCCCATGGCGTTCTTGTCGAGTGCGCCGATGAGCTTGATGCCGGTGGCGGTGATGAGGCCGGCGGCCACGGCGCCCATGCCGCGCAACGCGTTCTGGGCCATGGGGTTGTCAGCCACATGGCCATAGAGAATCGCCAGCAGCAGCACCACGACCATGGGTGCGCACAGCATGCCGGCGAGGGCAGCCAGTGCGCCCGGCAGGCCGAAGTAACGTCCGCCGATCATCATGGAGAGGTTGACGACGTTCGGCCCCGGCATGATCTGCGCCACCGCCCAGTCCTCCACGAACTGTTCACGCGTCATCCAGCGTTTTTTCTCCACCAGCTCGCGTTGCACCACGGCCAGCACACCGCCAAACCCCTGCAGCGCCAGCCACGTGAAGGAGACGAACAGGTCGGTTTTAGAGGTCGGGTGGTTGTGGTCGGTGGGGGTAGGCAGGGGCTGGGACATGGTGGCGACGATTATCGGTTCGACGCGAGCGCCGCGGCGGTTCAGAGGTCCAGGGCCCAATGCTCTCCCACCAGCTCCTGACCATAGCCCCGGTAGGGCTCGCTGCGCTCCATCACGAAACCACGCTGCGCGTAGATCGCGCGCGCCGCCGCCAGGTTGCTGTTGGTCCAGAGCACCATGCGCCGGTAGCCCTTGGCGCGTGCGAAGGCCAGGCATTCGTCGGTCAGGCGTGCGCCCAGACCCAGCCCTCGGGCGGCGGGCGTGAGGATCAGCAGGCGCAGTTGCGCCTCGACCTCGCTCTTGCGCACCACGAAGACCGAGCCGACGCGCTCGCCGTCGAGTTCGGCGATCCAGCCTCGTTCGCGCGCCGGGTCGTGCGCACGGATCATGCCGGCGACGATTTCGGCCACCAGCGCCTCGAACTCGCTGTTCCAGCCGTATTCGCGTGCGTAGATTTCGCCGTGCTGCTGCACCACCCAGCCCATGTCG
>SXGT01195655.1_pt1 | contig 12002 bp, 9 predicted proteins | sample 3176221 | NCBI WGS metagenome assembly SXGT01 (sample SAMN11356862, study PRJNA531348) | freshwater metagenome | isolation source: freshwater sample F1-120 | place: China: Fuxian Lake, Yuxi | collected 2017-12-25
GATATGAGTGCGCCGGTAAGCGTAACAAGGCCAGAGCCAACGTCAAAAACGAATATCACCAAGAAAAGAATATTTGTGAAAAAAATTACCAAACCCTTGGCTGCGCCGCTCACTAGCATTCATGACTTTGGGCGCTCGCACTACAACAAAACCTAGCGGCAAAAACGAGTTGCTAGGTTTTGTTGCACGATTTTTTTTAACGCTTTCTTCCATGGACGGATTTTTTATTTTCATAAATTGTCATTCGGCAATTTTTCATTATTGAGATTATTATTATGTTTAATCTATCAAAAAAAATACTTATCACCCTAGCAGTGGCTTTTGCGCTACTTTCGCTAAGCAGCTTTAGCTATGCAGATGCCAAACAAGATCTCGTTGAAGCTCGCCAAGAAACCCAAATCTGGACAACCTACGCACTCAGCCCTTATTTGCGTGCCCATGAAATTACAGTAGACGTTGATAATGGCAAGGCGACCTTGAGCGGTAAAGTGGATGAAGATGTCAATAAAGAATTAGCTAAACAAATTGCACTTGGCGTAAGTGGTATTAAAGACGTTGATAACAAAATAGTGGTTCAGGCTGACTATGTGCCTAAGGCGCTAAATCAAACTTACGGTCAAGTTATAGACGATGCAACGGTTACTGCCGCCGTGAAATCGCGTTTGGCATGGAGTAAATATGTTGACGGCGGTGCAGTGCATGTTGAAACAAAAGCGGGCCGTGTAACCCTAACCGGTGAAGTCGCCAATACCGAAACTAAAGAATCGGTGAAACATTTAGCCATAGGTACGCGTGGTGTTGTCTCTGTTACCAATCAATTAACCGTGAATAATAAAAGTACCAGCCCACAATCTACGCAAGTGTTCACCGATGGTTGGATTACTACCAAGGCGAAATCTAGCTTTTTCTACTCTAGCAATGTATCTGGGTCTGATATTGATGTTGATACGGTGAATGGCGTGGTAACGCTAAAAGGAAAGGTCGCGAGTGGTGCTGAACGTGCACTTGCGGTTGAACTCGTGCAGAACTTGCGCGGCGTTAAAAGTGTGAATGCAAAAGACCTATCATTTTAATTTTGCAATGATTCCCTAGTGATAAAACTATCTCGCGCCGCGAAAGCGGCCGGGCTATCTGTATAAAGAGGATTTCTTCATGGAAACAATTTCAAGCCTAAGTGATATAACCACATTGCGCAGCCACGCGCGCCACAACATAGAGCAAGGTGCAATTACGGCAAGTTACAGTGCAGATCGCAAAACAGTCATTGATTTACTGAATCAAGCCTTGGCTACTGAATTGGTGTGTGTATTGCGCTATCGCTGTCGTCATTTTATGGCGCGCGGTATTCACGCTAAAAGTATTGCTGCAGAATTTTTAATTCACTCCAATGAAGAACAGGGTCATGCAGATCAATTGGCTGGGCGCATAGTGCAGTTAGGTGGCGAACCCAATTTTTCACCCGACAGTTTAACCAGCCGCAGCCACGCTGAATATCACGTGGGCGATTCGCTGTTGGAAATGATAAAAGAAAATTTAATTGCAGAGCGCATTGCAATTGATAGTTACCGCGAATTAATTCAATACCTTGGCGATCAAGATTCTACGACGAGTCTTTTATTGAAAACCATTCTTGCGGTTGAAGAAGAGCATGCCGATGATCTTGCGGATTTATTGCAGGGTTTGCCTACAAAAATGTAATTCTGGCATAAAGTGCTGGGAGGCTTAATGACATATCGAATTCTTATTGTAACTAATGATGCTAAAGATGCTGCAACATTGAAAAATGTATTTGCCAATGCGCTCAACGACTCCTTCACGTTAATTTGGGTGAAAAAACTCGCTACCGCTATAGCGCGACTTCATAGAGCGAAAATAGATGCCGTTATTGTTGATTTAACCCTGCCCGATAGTGAGGGCATAGAAACCTATGATCAATTATTAGCGGTAGCGCCACATACACCCATTATGACGCTCATTGCTAGCCATGACGATTTGCTCATTAGCAAAGCCTTAGCGCGCGGTGCGCAAGGTTATTTAACCAAAAATACATTTGACAGCAATTTAGTGCCGCAGGCCTTGCGAAATTTAATTCGCCATAAGGCAGTAGATCAAGAATATTTTAATGAGAAAGCCCGCGCTGAAATTGCACTAAATTCCATTGGCGATGCAGTCTTGTGCACTAACTTACAAGGCAAGGTTGAATATTTAAATATTGCCGCCGAAACCCTAACGGGTTGGTCCCGTGAAGAAGCGCGCGGGAAACCTATCGCAGAAGTCTTTAAACTTATTAATGGTATTACCCGTCAAGTGGCACCAAACCCCGTTGCTGAAGTTATCGAAAAAGATGAGCCCATGGGGTTGAATGCAGACACCGTATTAATCCGCCGCGATAAAAGTGAAGTGGCGATAGAAGATTCGGTTTCACCCATTCACGATTGGGATGGAAAACTGACCGGTGTGGTCATTGTGTTTCACGATGTCACTGAAACCAAATCCATGACCAAAAAAATGGCGCACTCTGCGCAGCATGATTTTTTAACTAACTTGCCTAATCGCATGTTATTGAGCGACCGTATCGCACAGGCTATTTCCTTAGCTAAACGGCGCGGCACTCAGCTTGCGGTCTTGTTTTTGGATTTAGATAAATTCAAACATATTAATGATTCGCTGGGCCACGAAACGGGCGATAAACTCTTGCAGTCTGTTGCCTTGCGCTTAAGCAGTTCAGTGCGCAGTTCAGATGCCGTAAGCCGTCAGGGTGGCGATGAGTTTGTGATTGTGCTCGCGGGTAAGCACGGCGAAGATGCGGCCTTGAGTGCAGAAAAGATTAATAATTTACTAGCGGTGCCGCATAAAATTGGCGCACTTGAATTGCATGTTACAACCAGTATTGGCATTAGCGTTTACCCCGAAGATGGTACAGACACTGAAACCCTGATAAAACATGCCGATACCGCTATGTATTGCGCCAAAGAGAAAGGCCGCAATACCTATCAGTTTTTTAATAGCAGTATGAATGTGCGTGCTCTAGAACGGCAGTTTATTGATGCTAGCCTACGCAAGGCTTTAGGGAAAAAAGAATTTGTCATGCATTACCAACCAAAAATAAATTTAAATACGGGTGTTATCACCGGTGCTGAGGCTTTGTTGCGCTGGGTTCATTCGAGTGGTGAGGTTATTTTGCCGGGGCGTTTTGTGCCTATTGCAGAGGAGAGTGGCTTAATCGTACCTATAGGCCGCTGGGTATTACGCGAAGCTTGCGCGCAAGCTAGGCGCTGGATTGATGAAGGTTTTTCGTCACATTCTATTTCGGTTAATATCTCTGCACTGGAGTTTGGTCAACACGGTTTTTTTGAAGGTGTACGCAATATATTAAAAGAAACCTGCCTTTCCCCAAGTTGCTTAGAATTAGAAATTACCGAAAGTGTATTAATGCGCGATGTAAAAACCAGTGCTGAAATTCTCAAGAAACTCAAAAAAATGGGTGTGCAAATAGCGGTGGATGATTTTGGTACCGGCTATTCCAGCTTGAGTTATCTTAATCAGTTCCCTATTGATGTACTCAAAATTGATCAGTCTTTTGTGAGCGACATTATCAACCCCATGGATGATGGCATTATTGTGAGTGCTGTTATTGGTATGGGGAACAGCCTAAATTTGCGCGTGATTGCTGAAGGCATCGAAAGTCAAGTTCAGTTAGATTTTCTGAAGGAGCGTGAGTGTGAAGAGGGGCAGGGTTTCTATTTTAGCAAGCCGCTTGCCGCGCAAGATTTTACCGCGTTATTAACCAGTGGTATTCCCACTGCAATGTTCAATTAATTTTTTAATATAAAGTAAAATTATTGTACGCCATCGTACAGATGGTTATTTATTTTAGGTTCAGTCTTAGCATTAACCGCGCTCATGTTGTAAATGGGCGTATTTAATGTCCAGTAAGGAGCTAAGACTATGTTGCAAAAACTCAATGATCTCAATGGTTTTTCGATTCATGCTACCGATGGCAATATCGGTACTGTAAAAGATTTTTATTTCGACGATAAGCAGTGGGTGATTCGCTACTTTATTGTTGAAACGGGTTCATGGTTGGAAAGCCGTAAGGTGCTCTTATCACCCATTTCAATTAAACACATGAATCTTGATAAAAAGACACTGACACTTTCCGTTACCATGGATCAAGTTAAACACAGCCCGCCTATAGACACCGAACAACCTATTTCGCAAGAGTACGAAATTGATTACCTCAGTTATTACGGTTATCCCTTTTATTGGGGCAATGCTGGGCTTTGGGGTGCCTACGCAAGCCCGACCATGATTGCTGCGGGAAACGCTAACCCATTGCATAAATGTAACGATGATCCAAAAATTGCTGAAACCTTTGCCGCAATCGACGCCGTGCGGCGCACCCATGGTGATCGCCATTTACGCAGTGCGAATGAAATTGTTAATTACCATATTCAAGCGCGTGATGGCGAAATTGGTCACTTACAAGACATGCTGGTGGATGAGGATACGCGGGCTGTGCGTTATGTTATTGCCAATACCAGCAATTGGTGGCTTGGTCATGAAATATTGATTTCACCTTCATGGATTAAGGATATTAGTTGGGGCGATTCAAAAATTATGGTGGATATGACTCAGCAACAAGTAAAAGATGCTCCACTATTTGATCCTAAGGTTCCTTTTAGCCGCCAAAAAGAATTGGGTATCCATATTCATTATGGCCGCAAGGGTTATTGGGAAGATCATGCAAAGGCGAAAAGTGCTTAAGTCCAACATTTATGGCACCAGCAAGAATAGTAAAAATTAATTTCATAAATACGTGTACCGAAAAGAAGTTTTAAATTTTATTCATTCGTGGGCTGACGTACAGACCATTGTTAGCACCACTCCTAAACTCTCACTAAGGTTTGAGATTTCACTCAAACCTATGGTTACACTTACTGTCTTGGAGAAAATTATGAATTACGAAACTCGCGATACTTATGGTATGTATAAACACAATACCCATATGGGCCCTGGCCCTAAACTTATGGGTGCTGATACCTTGGTGGGGAATGATGTTTATAATCTGGAAAGTGATGATATAGGCACCATCAAAGAAATTATGTTGGATATGTCGGGCGGTAAAATTTGTTATGCGGTTTTATCGTTTGGTTCCATTCTGGGTATGGGCGAAAAATTATTTGCAGTACCTTGGGATGCGCTCACTTTAGATACGGAAAATAAGCGTTTTGTATTGAATGTTGAAAAATATCGCTTAAAAGATGCGCCAGGGTTTGATAAGGATCAGTGGCCAAACATGGCCGATCAAACTTGGTCGAATGACGTGCATAAGTATTACGGTGTTCAACCCTATGCTAGCCGTATGCATGTTTAGTGTTTGTTAAGGCATAAAAAAATCCTTCGTTGCTGAAGGATTTTTTTTGGTAAAGTAACTTGGTAAAGCCGCATCCACATCTTTGTAATCGCCTATAGAGCCTTTAATAATTTCCTGCGCAATAGTAGTTTCTTCTTCCGTAAGTGTTTTTTGCGACAATCACAATTTGCCCTATGGCAATTGCATCCTCAATAAGTGCAGATAAAGGCTTGGCATTTTCGGCTGCGCCGATACTTGCGCCCACGATTACCCCAAGACTGGCGCCCCAGCCGAGCAATAACAACGGGGCAATTAAGGGGCTGGCTACAAATAAGGTCACGTTAGTGGCAATAAGTGCAACTTCAATAAGCGCACCTACACCTGTGCCTACTACTGTGCCAATAGCACCATCCACTAAAACGTCTTTTAAAACTTGATTGCTGCTTTCAGCGGGTTCATGCACGGGTGCGGTTGTGGTGTCGGTGTAGGTTTGTACGCGTTCGCGCGGTATGCCTTGAGCAATTAATTTTTCAAACACATCGTAGGCTTCTTCGCGGTGCGCAAAAAAGCCAGTTACATAATGTACGTAATCACTCATGTGATCTCTCCATTGGTTGATCCGTTTTGAAATGTCTAAACGGTTGGAGAGTCAGTCTAGTGCGTCTATACATTTGTATCTGTGCGCAAGCGTACTCAGCTATTTACTAATGAGTGTGCAGTAAAGAATACTGTTCAATTCAAAACCCGCCGTAAATACGTCCGTGTAGGCTCGGACGCGGCATCCCTTCGCGATCCAGTCGCTTCGGGAAACTTCCTACATCCATGTAGGTCGTCCTTGCCGCATACGGTTTTGAATCAAACAGTATTCTTTATTTGTGCCCTGTTACTATGAGCTTCTTAGTTGTTTGCTGGGTGTTCCAGTGCGATATCCAGCGTCGTCATAAATTCATTAATTTTAATGGGCTTGGTGAGGTAGCGAAAAAAGCCGGCTTGTAAACCTTTTTCAATATCGGTTTGCATGGCGTTAGCGCTGAGCGCAATCACAGGGATGTGTGCGGTGCTTGGGTCTGCGGCAAGAATTTTTAACGCTTGAATACCGCTAATGCCGGGCAAATTTATATCCATTAAAATAACGTCTGGCTGGGTTGCGCGCGCAAGTGCTATACCGCTAACACCATCGAGCGCGGTGAGTAAGCGAGTATTGGGGCGGCGCGCAATAATATCTTCTATTAACATTAAATTCGCGGGGTTGTCTTCAACATACAATAAGGTTTGTATGGCGGCATGCGATTTTTCTTGTTTGCTGCTGAGCGTTTTAGTGTCGGCACGCTCTGTTGGCGATTGTGCGGTTAAATGCATCTCCACCCAAAAGGTACTGCCTTCACCTAGTGTACTTTCCAGCCCAATTTCTCCGCCCATTAATTCAATAAGGCGTTTGGTCATTACCAGGCCAATACCAGTGCCTTCTACCACATTATTTTCTTGCCCTAGGCGATTGAAGGGTTGAAATAGTTGCGCAATTTTTTCGGCCGCTAAGCCTGCCCCGGTATCTGTTACACAAATGCGAATACGTTCTAAGGGTTGCACAATACAGTGCACGGTCACACTGCCTGCGTATTTGTTATATTTAATGGCGTTGGATAATAGATTGATTAGTATTTGTTTTAGGCGCGTGCGATCTGCATGGACTACATGCGGTGTATCAATTTCAATAAAATTTATGTTAATCGATTGTTTTTCTGCTTGGGGTTCAATCAGGGTTTGGCAATCACGCAGTACCTCTGTGAGCGCGACAGGCTCCAGCGACAGCGATAATTTACCCGATTCAATTAAGGCTAAATCGAGAATTTCGTTGATAAGATCGAGCAAGTACCAACCCGCGCGCAGAATTTGGTCGAGATTTCGTTTTTGCTTTTCAGTGGGTGGCGGCGTTCCCGTTTCAATCAATTGTGCAAAACCTAAAATGGCACTCAGCGGTGTGCGCAATTCATGGCTCATGCTAGAGAGAAATTCTGATTTTGCGAGATTGGCTTTTTCGGCAATACCAGTGGCTTTTTCTGCCGCAATGGTTGCGGTTTCGGCAATTGCGGTAGCGCGTTCCAAATCGAGCGTGTAGTCGTGAAGTATGTGGTCAACACGTTTTCGTTCGGCATCAATGAGTTTGCTTGCACTAATATCTATGATCACTACACGCAATAGCCCTACACCATCAGTATCTTTTTCAATGGTTGCTGTCAGGTTAACCCAGCTGGGTGTATTGGTGTTGTTCAGTATGCGTAATTCAAAAGACTGCGGTGTGCCAGTTTCTAACAGTTGCTTGCGGTGCAGGTAATAAATATCTTGATCAGCATTGAAAATAAAATTTGAAATTCGCTGCTTAACCAGTGCGCCACGGCTGCAATTAAATAAGGTGGCGGCCATAAGATTGGCCTCCACAATAAAACCTTCTTCGCTTAGCGTACAGTAGCCCACGGGCGCAAGATCATAGAGATCAAAGTAGCGCAAACGTGCAGTTTCCAGTTCCCATTGGGTGCGGCGTAACTCTTCGTTTTGCATTTCTAATTCAATTTGGTGTACTTGTAATTGGTGCACCAATGTTTGCATAGCTTGAGGTGATTTAAGATCTATGTTGCTGGTAATTGCTGCGATTTTTTCACAGCAACGCGCTCGCGCTCTGTCATCTACGCGGCGGCGCGGTATGTCGTTAGTAAGACAAGGCTTGGTGTGCGTCATTTTTGTAACCCATGCTGTGATCGGTTTAATTTACTGTACTGTAATGACCTTACTGCTTATTTGTGACCAATTCATTTGCGCAACGCAAGGCTTCGCGGATGCGCACCATCTCAGTAATATCCACAAAGGTAATGACTGCACCTTCAATCACGTTATCGAGCGTGCGATAGGGCAAAATGCGCATGGTGTACCATTTGTGTTCAAGGGTTTGCACATCTATTTCTTTTGGCGCCAATGTTTTTAATACGGCTTGCACATCGGCAATAAAATTATCGTAACCCATTAAGTTGGAGGCAATGTGGCCTACGGGTCGCCCAACATCGCTCAAAATTAAATTAATCATTAAGGTGGCGGCAGGCGTGAAGCGCAAAATGCGCAGGCCGTGGTCTACAAAAATAGTGCCAATGCCTGTGCCTGCTAAAAGGTTATTCATGTCGTTATTGGCGCGCGATAAATCGCTCACTTTGGTTTGAAGCTCAGTATTGATCGTGGCCAATTCTTCATTGATGGATTGCAATTCTTCTTTTGAGGTTTCTAATTCCTCGTTAGTGGATTGCAACTCTTCGTTGATGGATTGCATTTCTTCGTTAGACGATTTTAATTCTTCGTTGGAGGTTTCCAACTCTTCATTAGTTGCATGAAGATATTCATCTTTGGCCTGCAACTCTTCGTTTAACTCAGCAATTTGGGCGATAGCGTCTTTGTTGCTGCCATCGGCACTGAGCATAAGCGGTGCGGTGGCTAAAAGCTCTTGATGTATATCAAGAGTTCCCGCATCAGCAAGAATGATTAGAAATAAGGGGGACTCTACTACTGCGGCAGAACGCACGAGCACTGGGCAAATCGTTATGTTCACTCGTGTGAAATGGCTATTCGTTTTTACCCTAATATTGTGAATGTGTAGTGGGTCTTTACTGGTTGTCGCCTTGTGCAAGCTGGTAGTGAGTATGCGCTTGAGTCCTTCGCGCGCCATTTTCAAAATATTGTTGATTCCGGCTTCACCGGGCGCAGGTTCCAAGTACATGCCGGTGCGGCCATGTAAATACAAAATATCGCCTTGGCTGTTCACCAATGCGCAGGCTGGGTCGAGGCAGTGCAACAAGGTCTTTTCGGTTAATTCGCGTAAGGATAACTTGGCAAGGTTGGGCAATTTACTGTCCATTGTGTTGGCTGTGCTCGGCAAGCGTGCAGAATAATGCGTTGTTGTTGGCGGTAAAAAACGATTTAACGCTGCGCGTTTTGCACCTTGAAAATCTTCTTTGCGTTGATACATTTTGGCTTTGCGATCTAGCGGTACAAATAAGCTGGCAAGTTCGCCCACGGTTTCCGATGTGCCTAAAAACATAATGCCGCTAGGGTTTAATGCGTAGTGAAATAAAGTGATGATGCGCTTTTGCAATTCTGCGCTCATATAAATTAATAAATTTCGGCAGCTGATTAAATCGAGTTTAGAAAAGGGCGGGTCTTTAATAAGATTGTGTTCAGAGAACACCAGCATATCGCGAATATTTTTGTGAATGCGGTATGCACTGCCATCCGCTTCGGCGGTAAAAAATCGGGCAAGGCGTTCGGGCGTAATATCGTCGGCAATACTGGCGGGGTAAACACCGGCGCGGGCGGTGGCAATGGCGCGGCTATCGATATCGGTTGCGAATACCTGAACTTTAAAATGCTGTTTAAGTGCTTCTAAACGCTCTTGCAGCAAAATCGCAATGGAATAAGCCTCTTCGCCCGTGGAGCAACCGGTAGACCACACGCGAATCACTGCACCTGCTTGTTTTCCCTTAAACAATGTTGGAATGGTTTGCTGCTCAAGCACATCAAATGCGTCTGAGTCGCGAAAGAAATTGGTCACGCCAATTAATAAATCGCGGAACAAGGCTTCTATTTCAACAGGTGTTTGTTGTAAATATTTTACGTAACTTTCAATGCTATCAATTTGATGCACCGCCATGCGCCGTTCTATTCGACGGCAAATAGTGCTGGGTTTGTACTGTGAAAAATCGTGGCCCGTTTGCGTGCGCAATAATACAAAGATTTTTTTCAGTGAGTTTTCGTTGAGTGTAACCGCTAGGGTGTTTGGCCTAGGCGGGTGACGAAAGGCGTGTTCTACATAAGCGATAAGTTGTGCGGGCATATCGGCGGGGTGAAGTTCGTAATCCACTAAGCCCGTATCGAGCGCGCTGCGCGGCATACCATCAAATTCGCAGGTTTCAATGGTTTCCACCATCACCATTCCGCCTTCCGCTTTAATGGCGCGCACACCCAAGGTACCATCGCTGCCTGTGCCAGAAAGCACAATGCCAATTGCGCGTTCATGCTGATCGTGCGCTAGCGATTGAAACAGAAAATCAATCGGTAAGCGGTGGCCGCGCGGCTCAGCAGGCTCCATCAATTGCAGGGTGCCGTTCAAAAAGGCCATATCGCGATTGGGTGGAATAATGTAGACGCAGTTGATTTGCACCTTCACGCCATCTTCAACTTCATACACCTTAAGATGAGTGCCGCGTTGCACCAGTTCGGTGAGAATGCTGTGATGGTCTGGCGCTAAGTGTTGGACTAAAACAAACGCCATATTGGGTTCAATATTGGCAGGCATCCCTGAAAAAAAGGCTTCAAAGGCGGCTAAGCCGCCGGCGGATGCTCCTATACCCACAATGGGGAAGTCTTTCGATGTGACTATTTCTGGCGCATCCGCCGTATTCGTGTGGGGTTCCGCTGTATTCGTTTTGGGTGTAGTTGATTCATTTTCCTTGTTCTTGGTTGTCATAAGAATTCCATCTTCAGTATTTGGATGTGAGGCCTGAAAGCCTAGAAGGCTCAAAGGGTTAAAACCTCAGGGGGAAAGAAGGCACTGAGATGAATCGGGTGGGGGGGAATGCTTGCCCTAGGCAACGTACACTGCAAATGACCAAAAGATTAAAAAATAATGAGTAAGCTTTAATGACAGATAGAAGCAGCCTACTCCTTTATCTCAGCTGGCGTTGGTTTATTCCTCAGTATGAGCGCCGCCAAATGTAAAGTAGGATAAATTACCCTTGGTTGCGTGCACCCAAATCAGGCATTGGCATAAATACTGCTGAGAGTTCTTGTGGCAGCACTAGTCCGTTCAGTGTGGCGGGCTAAGTCAGTTATGATTCATGCTGATTTTTGTTACTTTTACGATAAGCACAGGGGTAATTTCTACCCAAGCTGGGGGCGATGTCGTAGAATGCCGCCCTATTTTGATGCTTCATTTCATTCCCTCGATCTGTTGGGCCCTGTTTTTTTGGCCCTGTTTTGGCCCTGTTTTTTTGGAGAGATGCCCGATGTTAAAGCTGCCTGAAACCCTACGCGAGAATGTGCGCCTATTGGGGGAGCTCCTAGGTGAGACGATTCACGCCCACGAAGGCGAAGATCTGTTTACGAAAGTCGAGGGAATTCGCAAGTTAGGTAAGTCTATTAACCGCATGGAAGATGCCGACTCTGCACCGCTGGTAACGCTGTTAGGCGAGCTAGACGATGCCGATATTCTGCCGATTGTGCGCGCCTTTAACCAATTTCTGAACTTGGCCAATATTGCCGACCAAGAGTATTTCTCCAGTGCCGAATCTGAGCGCGACGATGGCTTGCAAGCCATGTTGCAAGACTTTGCGGGTAAATACGGGAAAGAAGAATTAGCCAAAAAAATCAGCGAATTAAGCATCGAACTCGTGTTGACTGCTCACCCCACCGAAGTTACCCGCCGTACCCTGATTCGCAAATACGATCAAATCGTAGATACCTTGGCCGACAAACAAAACGGCAGCCTTCTCACCTTCGAACAAGATAAGTTACGTGGCCGCTTGCACCGTTTGGTGGAAGAAATTTGGGCTACCGATGAAATTCGTACCACTCGCCCAACCGCTATCGACGAAGCTAAATGGGGCTTTGC
>SXGT01378986.1_pt1 | contig 12002 bp, 9 predicted proteins | sample 3176221 | NCBI WGS metagenome assembly SXGT01 (sample SAMN11356862, study PRJNA531348) | freshwater metagenome | isolation source: freshwater sample F1-120 | place: China: Fuxian Lake, Yuxi | collected 2017-12-25
ATCATGAGTCATCCATTCCTGGTAGGTAAAGCGATGACCAATGGCATCGACCATGCGGGCGATGCGGCCAAAGCCGTGCAACCGTCCACCGGGCAGATAGGCCACATGCGCCACGCCGCGAAACGGCACCAGATGGTGCGGACATACCCCATGCACGGCAATGCCACGCACGATGACCAAGTCAGATCGCGTATCGGGAAAACCCTCGCCCAGCGCCTCGGCGGGGTCGATAGCGTAACCGCCCAAAAGGCGTTTCTGCCACAGTTCACGCACCCGCTCGGGCGTACGGCAGGTATGAAAATTGTCCGGCGCAATACCGCTCGCTTTCAGGAGGTCGCGGATCGCCTGCTCAAAAGCTGGCGCATCAAATTCACCGGTGCGGGTAATGCCCAATTCAGAGAGGCATCCCGATCCGTGATCGTCACAACAATGGCTCATTTGGTGTCGTTCTCAATTAGGGAGAAACAAGGTTAACAGATCGTTCAAAAAACGCTGCCCCAGCAGTGTGGGCTGCAGTCGCTGCAGGTCGTTCATCAGCAAACCGCGCGATCGTGCCTGCGCCAGTTGCGGCGCACACATCAGGAACGGCAACCCGGTGCGCTCGGTGAACAGCCCGGCATCGACCCCGTCGATCAGTCGCAGTGCGTTCATCATGAATTCAAACGGTAAATCGTGCGGTACGACAGGCGTTTCGGACAGCGCCAGCGGCGTACCGGCGTGTTGCATATAGGCGTCTGGATGTTTCACCCGCGCCTGCCGCACGATGCCATTTGGCAGTGTTAACTTGGAATGCGCCCCAGCACCCAGGCCAAGGTAATCGCCAAACTGCCAGTAATTGAGGTTGTGCCGCGCCTGCCGGTGCGGCCGAGCATAGGCCGAGGTCTCGTAATGCGTGTAACCGGCAGCCGCCAGCGTGGCTTCGACCGCCTCCTGCATGGCCGCCGCTGCATCGTCATCCGGCAAGTTGAGCGGCGGCGTGTGACCAAAGGCCGTATTCGGCTCCAGCGTCAGGTGATAGGCCGACAGATGATCGGGGCCAATGGCGATCGCGACCTCCAGATCACGCTGCAATTCATCCGCGCCCTGCCCCGGCAGCGCGTAGATCAGGTCCAGGTTGAGGTTATCGAAGATCCCCCGGGCCACCTCGGCCGCCGTCCGAGCCTCAAAGCCATCGTGAATGCGGCCAATACGCCGCAAGGCCGCATCGTCAAAGCTCTGGATGCCTAACGACAACCGGTTCACCCCGGCAGCGCGGAAATCGCGAAACTTGTCTGCCTCAAAAGTACCCGGATTCGCCTCCAGCGTGATCTCGGCGAAGGGGTTCACCCGTAACAGCGTGCGCACCAACATCAATAGCCGGTCAATGCCCGCTGCGGAGAACACGCTGGGTGTGCCTCCGCCCACGAAGATACTGACCACCTCGCGCCCCCACACCTGCGGCAAGGCCGCAATGAGATCACGCTCCAGCGCATCAAGGTAGGCCGTCTCCGGCAACCCCCCTCGCCCTTCTGGAGCCGGTTTGAGAGAAAGGGCAATCGCATGCGAATTGAAGTCACAATAGGGACATTTTTGTACGCACCACGGCAAATGGATGTAGAGCGCCAACGGCGGCGGCACCAACCTCATCACACCGGCCACCCACACACCCAGCGCAACGCTCCCCTTGCACGCGGTTGGTACAGGTTATAAAAAAGGGGGACGAGTCGTTTTTGAATTTTCATCAGTGGATGCCCTAGCCACGCACCTTGCGGTACGCCTCGAGCAAACGCTGATGGACCGCACTGCCTTCGAAATTGTTACCCAGCGTGCTCAGCCCGAAAAAGCGCACCTCCTGATTGAACAACGCAAACGCCTGCTCCAGCGTCTCGCGGCCATACATCAGCGCCAGCGTGGATTCGAACAAGCCGGGATCATCGAGCTGGGCGAGGTCAGCGATACAACGGTAGACCTTGAGGCGCGCTTCGCTGCGTTGACCATACTGGGCGATCCAGGTGCAGCCTTCAAGGATGGCGTCGTCATCACCAATAGCAAGCGCAAGCAGCAGCTTGATCTCACCAACGCGGACATCAGTCCACGGTGAATCGGCATCGGGAGCAAGGCCAATCAGCACCGTGGCCAGGCGATCATCGGCAAGGCCCAATTCGACCATCAGATCCAGCAGATCGGCGCATTCCTCATCGGAAAGTTCAGGCAGGCGCGCAAGCGCCGGGCGAATCAGGTTGCCAACACTGTTATTTTCAAATTCAAGATCGTTCACCGGGTAAATCTCGGAGACGCCCGGTACCAGAATGCGGCAGGCGTAAACGCCGAGGTGGGTGAAATCTGCGATGTAGATCTGGTGCCCTTCGGCGTGCAGCGCGTTGACCAACCAGGCGTAGTCTTCTTCGGTACGGGTGCCAAAATTCCAATCGACAAAGTTAAAGTCAGGGGTTTTGCGTAGGAACTGCCAGGAAATCACACCGCTAGAATCAACGAAGTGTATTTCCAAATTCTGCGAATCAGCGATCTCGGCCGGGTCGAAGCCTGGAGCGGGGAAACCCGCCAGTGCGTCGAGCACACGACCCTGTAATAACTCGGTCAGCGCGCGTTCCAGGGCAATCTCAAAGCGCGGATGCGCGCCAAAACTGGCAAAGCAACCCTGGTCACCGGGGTGTAATAGCGTGACACTCATCACCGGATAGCGACCGCCAAGCGAAGCGTCCTTCACCAGAATGCCAAAGCCGGCTTCTCGCAGGGCACGAATGCCGGCGGCGATGCGCGGATAGCGTTCGATCACCGTTTCGGGCACATCGGGCAAGCACAGACCTTCCTCGATGATGCGGAACTTGATGTAGCGCTCAAAGATTTCGGCCAGTGCCTGGGTGCGGGCCTCTTTCAGCGTGTTGCCGGCCGACATGCCGTTGCTGACATAGAGGTTACCAATCAGGTTGACCGGGAAATACACCGTCTTGCCGTCGGAGAGTCGCTGGTAGGGAATGGCACAGATACCGCGTTCGGCGTTGCCAGAGTTAAGGTCAACCAGCTGGTCGGCACGCACGCTAGCATCCGGGTTGTAAAAGGCGTGTAACTCGGGCGTACACAGCCCTTCCGGCCAGGCCGCGCTTTCCGGTTCAAACCAGCGTTCATCGGGGTGATGAACATAGTTCCGGTTAGCGATCGCCTCTCCCAGATAGAAGTGCGTCCAGAAATAATTGGTCGACAGCCGCTCGAAATACTCGCCCAGCGCACTCGCCCGAGCGGCCAGCTCCGTCGCACCCTTGCCGTTGGTAAACAAGAGTGGGCAATCGCGATCGCGGATATGTACCGACCAGACGCCCTCCACCGGGTTAAGCCAGGAGCGTTCCTCAATATGGAAGTCGATCGCTTCGAGCTTGGATTGCAGGGTCGCAATCGACACTTCGAGCGAGGCATCCTTTCCGGGGATAAAGTGTTCGTTGGCGTGCATAGGTAAAACCTTAACTACGGATTGGATAGCATACGCCATGCGTCAAGACGCTCTGCAGATCAACTCGCACAGGGCCACTCTACCCGCCCTCTGAACATCGGCGCTTTGCAGGTGGATGAGCGGTGGATTTTAGCAACGGCTCTATCATCCACAACACATCACATAGCGCCAAAAAAGACCCACCATAGCGGAACAAGAATGGCAAAATCCAAACCGTTTGACCCTCTTTGAACTCTCACGGCACATGCAAAGAATTTTCCTCTTGAGCCATATGCGCGCCTTCACCAGCCTGGCAGGGCATATTCTCGGCTCGCACCCGCAGATCAATGGCTATTACGAGATGCACATCAGCTACGAGGATGCCTCTGCACTGGACCGACAGAGCGCCATCTTTCAGGAACACGATGCACTCAAGCCCGGTAGCCGTTATCTGTTCGACAAACTGCTTCACAATGACTACGCACTCAAACCGGAGCGACTCGGTTTGACGGGCACAAAGATCTTGGTTTCACTGCTTGAACCTGAACAAACGATCAAGAGCATCGTTGACCTATTCGGGCAAAAGGCGGACAAGGATCTCTACGCATCGCCCATTGGAGCTGCGGACTACTACATCCAACGGATCCAGGCGCTCGCCGACTTCTGCCGCACGGCCAGCCAGCCCTATAACTACTTCGATGCCGAGATCTTTCAGCGCGCGCCGGAAGCGCTACTACCAAAATTAGCGGAATGGTTGGAACTGGACTCGCCCCTGAGCGAACACTATCAACGCTTCAGCCAAACCGGAAAGCCGCGCAAAGGCGACTCCTCCATGCACATTCACAGCGGCAGGATCGACCGGACACCGATCACCTATCCGCATATCGTGCTGCCAGAAACCGTGCTGCGTACAGCACAAGAAGCGTATCAGGTCTGCCGGCACACAATCATCAAGTCTGCGGCAGATTCGCTAATCCTCGAATAGGCTATCCCAAGCATCCCGTTCCGCCCGGTAATTCTGCAGGGCCGCGACAATCTGCTGCTTGCGTCGGGCGCGATGCTCCGCGGACTGAATTTGGCACCAGGCCGGCGCAGACACCCCAAAATTGCGGTCGATGTTATGGATGAACGCCTGAATCTGCCGCAAGGCGTCCGCCAGTTCTGGAACGCGCAGCCACCAATGCCCTGCACTAAACACAAGCGCGTTTAACTGTCGGTTCGCGCTGACGATGGCGTCATGCTTTTGCCGGTACAGCGCCAACAGTTCAGTCTCTTTCCTAGCGAGAACGGTCTCAATGCGCTCGGCAGCAAAGGGTTTCCTCACATCAGCCTGCTTGACCAACGCTTCCGTCGAAAACAGCATCAGATCACCGAAGAACTGACGCTCAAACTCATCGGCCAGATCAACACCTTGCTGATCCCTGTCAACTTCTACACCGGGACGGAACGCGCGCCCCGACCCTGCCTTCGTCGTGCGCCGGTGCAGATTAGGCAGGTTGCAGGTCGCGAACTGCGGCCCGATCTCGGCGGCAATCAGGCGCCCCGCCGTGGGGCCGGACATGCGTAAACGCAAATGCCCGAAAGGAATGATGTATTTAAGCCCTGCATAATTAACCATGTAATTGCCGGGATACACCGTTCGTGCCGGGGAAAGTTTGGCAAAGCCCTCGCCGTACGCAAACCAAGTCTTGCGCGTGAGGTGTTCGCCGAAGAAAAAGGCGTTGAGGCGAGCCGCAAAACCCTGCAAACAGGCGACATGATCATGCGTGTCCGTTAACGGACAGGGATAAGGAAAACTAACCGTCTTTTGCACAAAGCCAAACAGCCCGGCAAGGTCGTGGTACGCAGCCTCCCCGGCCGGCGGTTCCTGCCAACCGTGAAACCGGCACGGCTGGTCACCGGATAATCCAGCAAGGCTGTTAAAAAAGGCCGTGACATCGGCCAGGAAATTGACCGCCATCACCGAAGGTGAAACGGGCGGGTCTCCCACCAGCTTTCCGGTGAGCATGAGGGTGTCGCTGTGGCGGAAGATCCGGTCTATGGCGTGAAAATAATTAAGCGCATACACCGCTTCTTCGCCAGATTCAATGCGCCGGTTAACGCAAAAATGCTGGTCACTGTCCACCAGGTAATACAGCGTCCGAGCTTTATCCTCGGTCAACTGCAAGAATTTCAGGTAGCAGAGGTTACGGTTAGCGGCCTGGCCCTTGTGGTGAAAATTCTCCAGGGATTGCGTGGTAAGTAGGTGCCCCAAACGCACCCGCTTTTCAGCCGGGAGCGACTGAAGCAAGGCGTACTGCTCGACCAAACTGCAATAAATGACCGACAGGCCACGGCAACGGTATTCCTCCACCAGAGCCTGGTGGCGACGGATGTTGTCCGCGTCTCGACTATCCTCGGCAACCACAATCTGGATCCGGGTCCAGACCCCGTCCGTTCGAGCGCCATAGTCAAACGCTACACAGACCTGATAAATGCTTTCCAGACAGGCTTGCAGATGCGCCGGGCTATCCGCGACAGGAATACCCAAGATGAAGTGGTAACGGTCATCCTCGCCCCACTGCTGGATAAGTGCCTCTTGCTCTCGAAACAGGGCCTGATACATGGCCAACAAGGGGTGAAAATCCACCCCGGACGACCACATAGCCTGTTCCAGCAAAGGATAACAGCGCTCATACAAGTCCATGCGCGCCGTGTACGACTCCGGATCGTCTTCCAACGCCGGCAACGCTGCCTCAAGATCGGCCAAGCCGGGAATATCAAACCGGTATCGCGCAAGGCATTGCGCCAAATGCGGGGTCGTATTCACGAGGATCCCACGGAGGTCAGGACAGCGGCCATGCGTACCTACCGTCTTGCGGAATAGTTCGGGTAGGCGTCCTGATCCAGCATGATCTCGATGAGGTTGACGCCGTGGTGGAAATCGACTGTCTCCAGCTGCGCCAAATCCGCCTCACTTTCCAGGCGACGATGCACGATACCAAAGGATTGCGCCAGCAACGCATAGTCAGGATTGATGAAATCGCAGTCAATGAAACGGCTGTTGTAAAGGTAGTGCTGATTCTTGCGGATGAGGCCCATGGTGCTGTTGTTGAACAGGACGATAGTCAGCGCAATACCATAGTTCACCGCCGTCATAACCTCCATGGCGCACATCTGGAAACCCCCGTCGCCAAGGATGGCGAACAGCGGTTTTCTAAGCGTACAGCCAGCGCCGATAGCCGCAGGAACGGCGTGACCCAGCGAAGAAATGCCAGTATTCGGGTAAAAACGGTCCTGGGCGGAGACCCGGTAGAAGTTCTGTGCAAACACAATGTTGTCATCAAACATCGCCAAACCATCAGGAAAACGCTGTTCCAACCATCCATAGAAGGCGCGGACATGGTCAAACTGGTGATTAAAGATCGTCGTGCCAGCAGCATTGGCCTCAGCCTGAAAGTTAGCGATGAAGGCCGCAATATCCACCGATGCCTTGGCCGGCAGTTTCTCTTTCACCAGCACCGCATCCAGCGCCACCAGATAGACACCCAGGTCTGCCTGCACCGCCAGATCGGCACAGAAGACTTTTTCTAGTTGCTGGCCGCTGTTGTCTACTTGAATGAGGCGTTTTCCCGCCAACAGATTGCCGTCCCACGCATAGCTGGTGCGCTCGTTGAACCCCGCCCCGAACACCAACACCAAATCGGATTTCTGCTCTAGATAGCGCATGGCATAGCCACTGGAGGTAACACCCAGACTACCCAGCGCCAGCGGGGAACGCTCATCAAACACCCCCTTGGCCTTGAGGCTACTGGCGACCGGGATATTAAGCCGCTGGCTGATGTGGGCCAGCGATTCCTGGGCACCGGCCCGCAGGCAACCATGGCCAGCCACGATGAGCGGACGCTCCGCAGCGCGAATCAGGGCTACGCTCTTTTCGATGGCTTGCGTGCTGACCCCGTATTCGCAGCAGCCAGAACCCAAGGCGATCTGCTCCAGGATGGCGTCATCCACCACTTCCTTCTGGATATTGAAAGGGAGGCTCAAGACAACCGGACCGGGCGTTCCAGAACGCAGATGCTTGGCCGCTTGTTGCAGCACCGTCAGCAGGTAATCCGTGCGTTCGATCAGTTTATGATAGCGCGTGATCCCGGCAAACAAGGCCACCTGATCAATGCTGCCCCCCTCGCCGGAGCTCTCCTGCAATCCCCCTTTACCAAAAAAACGGGTGGCGGTCTCACCTGTAATGACCAGAACCGGCAGGCTGTCCGCGTAGGCATTGGCGATTCCGGTCACCAGATTCGTTGCGCCCGGCCCAGCGGTCGTGATACAGGCCCCGATACGCCCCGATGCGCGTGCGTAACCGCCCGCCATAAAGGCCGCACCTTGCTCGTGTTTGACCAGCACGGTACGAATCTTCGAGGCATAAAGGTGGTCATACACCGGCAGGATATGTGCGCCAGGGATCCCAAATACCGTATCAATCCCCAACCGCTCCATGTAGCGGACAAGCAGTTCTGCAACCGTGATGTTCATTGCCTGGCGATGAATTCTTGTTCAATTGGACACATTGTAAAGGAAGCCTCCGGTCTTTGATGTGGGCCATTGACCCTGCTCAATGACAACCTCACATGCAGAGCCGACACTGTGCACTCACAATTCACAATCACGCCATGACAAACCCACCCGCTCAACCCGCCTTCTTTGCCACTGTCCCGCCCATCATACTTCACGATGCCCTGGCCGAACTGCTCGGTGCATCCACTGACGGACGCATCGAATATCTATATGCGGGTGCAGTCGCTCTCGCCGGCCACTCCTGCCCCACGGTAGCGGGTGCCTGGCTGATGACAACACGGGCCTTGGCACATCTCTACCCGGACCAACTGCCAGAACGCGGCCAACTGGCGGTCGATTTTCGGGATGCGCAGAACACCGGCACCACCGGCGTCGTCGCAGCAGTTGTCGGCTGGATCACCGGAGCCGCTGGCGATGGTGGATTCAAAGGTCTAGCTGGCGCACATGCCCGTTGCGGACTGATGCGTTTCGGTGTGCCCATGCAAGGGCAGTTCCGCATAACCCGTCGCGACACCCGCACTGAAGTCGAATTGGATTATCACCCTGAGCGTGTTCCTCCGCTGCCAGAGATGGCCGAACTAATGGGTGCCATCAAATCCGGGACAGCCCGCGCTGAACAGCAGCGTGCGTTCGGAAATGCTTGGCAGGATCGCGTGCGCCGTATTCTCATAGAACACGGCAACGACCCCGAACTGGTCACGCTCAGGCCTTGCGGCTGATTTCCGCCCGAATCGTATTGAGCAGGCCGCGGCTAGCGTCCTCGACCATATCCAGCACCTGATCGAAGCCCTCCGCCCCACCATAATACGGATCGGGGACCGCCTGCCCGGTCCATTGCTCTGAAAAACTCAGAAACAAACGCACCTTGTGACGATGCTCGGATGGGCAGATAGCCAACAGATTTGCCTGATTATCCTCATCCATCGCCAGCACAAAATCGAAGCGAGAGAAATCAACCACCGCCACCTGCCGCCCACGCAAGGACGACAAATCGTAGCCGCGCGCCGCCGCCGCCGCCTGCGCCCGTGTATCGGGCGACTTACCGATATGCCAGGACGCCGTCCCAGCCGAATCGATCTCAATCTGGCCACTCAACCCAGCCCGCTCCACCTGAGCGCGAAACACCCCTTCGGCCGTCGGCGAACGACAAATGTTGCCTAAACAAACAAAAATAACCTTGTACATGCGTTATGAAGCCCTCAAAAGAAACACAATTTTACAAGGATGCGTCACCCGCGCCGCGCTCATCGTTTGCCTCCACCTGAGGCCTTCAACAGAAGGGCATCCATCCGCCGCGATGACAAGATCCGCCGCAACCACCAAAACACATGCGAAGGTACGGTAACGGGATAACGCGCCCGAGGACGGCGACTTTCCAGCGCGTGGACCACCTTGGCCAACACTGCCTCAGGCGGCTGGGTAAAGGGTGCCGCCGGGCCCGGTTTTTGAAGGCGTGCCATCTGCCCCTCATACTCACGCTGATGTACGCTGTGTTGCCAATCAATATGCCGCAAAAAGTGCGGCAGACAATTATCGCGAAAACGCGAAATGATCGGCCCCGGCTCTATCAGGCTGACCTGAATCCCCGTACCGTGCAATTCCTGACGCAAGACATCCGCCATCCCCTCCAACGCAAACTTGACACCCACATACGCACCACGATAGGCAAACGCCGCATAACCCAGCACTGAGCTGTTGAACACGATACGCCCTGCGCCCTGCCGCCGCATCACCGGTAGCACGCGATTGGTCAGCTCGATCCAGCCAAACAGATTGGTTTCAAATTGCGCCCGCAGCGCGGGGCGAGTCAGATCCTCCACCGCGCCCACCTGCCCATAACCCCCGTTATTAAACAGCGCATCCAACCGCCCATCGGTCGCCACCAGTACTGCATCCACCGCCGACAAAATTGACGCCGAATCCTCCAAATCAAGCTGAATCGCCTCGAACCCCTCCTCCGCCAACCGTGCCACATCCACTCCCTTGCGCGCCGTCGCAAACACCCGCCAGCCCCGCGCCCGCAAGCCATGCGCAACGGTGTAGCCGATGCCAGTGGAACAGCCAGTGATCAGGATGGAACGAGAAGTCACGCTATTTTTTCACGCAAACTGTCCAAGGTGCCTTGGTCGGCGCGGACGCGAAAAAAGGCACCGGCCGCATCGGCATGTTCCGAGAGCACTTCACAACGCGCAAAAATATCGCCGCGCAGTTGCTGTGCGGTCCAGGGCAGAAAAAGCTCCATCTCGATCAGGTCTCGCTGAAAATACGCCATGATTGCCTGATGCAGATGCGTGATGTCCTCCGGGCGCCGCGCGCTCATCACGATGCAACCCGGATAGCGGACATACAGTTCAGCGGCGTATTGGCTTTCGCTTTCCGCTTGGAAAGCAACGGATGTGGCCGGCGTAACCAAGTCACCAGGAAGACCGGCCGGCCGGTAAGCCACGCGATCGATCTTGTTGAAGATCCGAATCCGGGGTACATCCTGCGCACCGATCTCAGCCAGCACCTCGTGGGTCGTTTCCAGTTGCCGTTCAAACCCGGGATCACTCGCGTCGATCACATGCAGCAGCAGCGAAGCATCCAGAGCTTCCTCCAGCGTCGATTTGAACGAAGCGACCAATCCATGCGGCAGATTTTTGATAAATCCCACGGTGTCGCTCACCAGCACGCGTGGAATGCCTTCGGGATACAAGCTGCGCACGGTGGTATCGAGCGTGGCAAAGAGTTTGTCAGCAACCAGCACCTCACTGCCAGTGAGTGCGCGCATCAAGGTGGACTTTCCCGCATTGGTATAGCCGACCAGTGCCACGCTGGCAAGTCCTTGGTTGGTTTGTCGACGCACCCGCTGCGTTTTGCGATCCGCTTCCATCGCAATAATTTCTTTCTGCAATTCAGCAATACGGTCGCGCAATTTGCGCTTATCCAGTTCGGTGTGGGATTCGCCCGCACCGCGTCCACCCACACCACTGCGCTGGCGCCCTTGCGGCCCAGCCAACTTCGCCGCCTCACGCAGGCGGGGCGCCATGTAGCCGATGCGAGCGATTTCCACTTGCGCACGCGCAGCGGGTGAACGCGCATTGCGATGGAAAATCTCCAGAATCACCATCGTGCGATCCATAACCTGGCAGCCCACCTCTTTTTCAAGATTGCGCGCCTGCGACGGTGAAATCTCGTGATCCACAAAAAGGACCTCAATCGGCACGGTCGAAACGCTGTCACCATGGGTGTCGCGGCCAATCTCCCCGTCGATCGACGCATCAAAAGGCATGAAGTCAGACAGTTCATCGGGGTTATTTCCGACGAAATGGCGCATTTCCTCCCGTTTTCCGATCCCCAGATACGCCGTCCGATCAAAGCTAGAGCGCTTTTGCACAAAACTGTGGACCACCTTAAAACCTAACGTCTTGGCCAGTTCGCGCAATTCGGCCAGCGATGCTTCAAATTCAATGTCGCTCACGCCGGGGCGTTGCACCGAGGCAGCGATGGCGTACTGAGGCTTATCTATGTTTTGCATGCAACGATCAATTCTGTTGTAAGTTTCGCTGACAGTGTACTCAATCCAAATCCGGCACTTCCACCCCGAACAACTGTTTCTTGAGTCCTAACAAACGGTCGCGCAATTCGGCCGCGCGTTCAAATTGCAGGTCGCGGGCGGCGATATGCATGTCCTTTTCTAGGTGTTTTATTTCTTTAGCCAAAGTCTTTTCATCCATAGCGGCGTAGATGGCGATAATCTGAGCGGCTTTCAGTTCCTTTTGTGCAGCGTCGGCATCGTACACCCCATCGATAATGTCCTTGATACGCTTGACCACACCGCGCGGCGTGATGCCATGCGCCGCATTAAAGGCAATCTGCTTGGCACGACGGCGTTCGGTTTCGTCGATAGCCCGGCGCATGGAATTGGTGATCTTGTCAGCATACAGAATGGCCGTGCCGTTGAGGTGCCGTGCCGCGCGACCGATGGTCTGGATCAGGCTACGCTCACTACGCAAGAACCCTTCCTTGTCTGCGTCCAGAA
>SXGT01687293.1_pt1 | contig 12002 bp, 8 predicted proteins | sample 3176221 | NCBI WGS metagenome assembly SXGT01 (sample SAMN11356862, study PRJNA531348) | freshwater metagenome | isolation source: freshwater sample F1-120 | place: China: Fuxian Lake, Yuxi | collected 2017-12-25
AAAATTGATCCATATAACAGGGAATAAATAATCCTACATTCAAAGTTTAAAATTTTAGGGTGTTTGTTTAAAAGTAGTTAATTATTTTGATTTCATGACGTAAATCCATATTATTTTCTTGTTAATTTGGATTAAACTTTATTTAAATGCCCATTACCTGCATGGCCGCACCTAAGGAGGCTCCTGAAGAATAGGTAGAAATAATGATTTCAATGTTGGGCAATTGTTTTTTTAAACACGCTAAGAATAATTGGTTTTTTGAAAACCCACCTTCTAAAAAAATCCTTTTAAATTTCTTTCCTTCTGAAGCGAGGTTGATTTTTATAATTTGATAACCACTTAATTCCCAAACCATTCGATAATAGGCCTCTTCAAATGATTTAAAGACGCCTAAGTTTGTATCTGCCTTTGCTGTTGGAGATATTTGTAAAGAAGGAAATGAGAAAAAGTTGGGATCGCTCGCTGAAAATTTATTTAAAATTTTATCATTTACGGAATCTTCATCTAAATGATTTAAATCATATTGGAAATATTTCATTATTTCTTCCAATTGTTTTTGATAAGCATTTCCTAAAAATAATCGTGCTGCTTTTACAGGTTTTCCATCGGGTTGAAGAAATAGTAAACCATCTTTTTCTAATTCTTCTTTTGTTAAATGCAGGGTTGAAAAGGGATTGAAAACAATGCTCCAGGTTCCGGTTGATAATAGAAGATACGGTTCATCGGACGAAAGAGTATAGGGATATAAAGCGGCTGAACTATCATGAATGCCTATTCCAGTTTGAATAACACAGCCAAATATATTCATTTCGAAGGTGGTATTGGACGCTTTAATCGGTGGAAATTTAGCTACTATTTTTTCCTCAAACCCCCATTTATGATAATTGTTTTCCTTAAAATTCCAAAGGGAGGTGTGACATCCAATGCTGGTATATTCTGAAAAGGGACGTTTAGTAAAATAATAACTGAGGTACTGGGGCAGATGAAGACTCCAGGTAATTTGATTAAATATGCCTGGATATCTCTCTTTGATAAAATATAATTGTAATCCAGAATTCAAAAAATCGAGCGTGGGGGATGCCGTTTCTAAGGCAATCTGGTTCTCATCTCCATGTTTTTGGTAAAAGGAATATCTAATTTCCTGTGGAATTGGTTTAGTATAGTTTAAAAGGGGTATTAAAATTTTCCCATCTTGATCGATATGTACAAAACTGGCTCCATAGGTGGAGAAATTCATGTGTGTAATCTCATATTTATTCTCCTGAATTAACTGAAATAATGTCTCCTTCATCCATTTTAATATGGCATGTATATCATCGCAGGGATAGTTATCGTCATCTAATAATTCAGGAAAAACAAGAGATGATTGCCATAATACATGGAAGGAATAGTCGTATAAAATGACTTTTTTATTTGTTTTTCCAATATCGAAAATGATAATGGATTTCATATTATAAACCTTTAGCTCTATTCGAAAATCCTCTTTCCTGAATCAATTTTTCTCTTAGCCTGTTGTCTCTATAAAAGCCAATAGGAGAATAAGCTGCATGACTGCGCATTCTGGCTTCTCTCAAAAGGGGACGGCAATCTGTTCTATAGGCGTCTTGAAGTAATTCCTGTGCTAAAGTGACATCGTTTTGTTCCCTTAACTCGTTCAATTTTACAAAATCTAGGGTTAAAGCCTGCGCATAACTTAGCTGTATGGCCTCAAGGCTCTGAATTAAATCTTCCAAAGGATCTTTTACATTATGACTGGCATCGATCATATAAGAAATAGGTGGGTTTGTTACCGAAGGGTCTGAGGTTCCACTAACTAATTCTAAAAAGATCAAAAATAACTGGTATGGTTTAATACTGCCAACGGTGAGGTCGTCATCACCATATTTGCTGTCATTAAAATGAAAACCACCTAACTTACCCAAAGACAATAAGGTAGCAACAATTTGTTCAATATTGGTATTTGGTAAATGATGTCCTAAATCGACCAGACTAAAGGCTTTATCGCCACATGAAGCCGCCAGCAAATGGGAAGTTCCCCAATCTTGTATAACGGTACTATAAAATTGAGGTTCATAGGGCTTATATTCAATAAACATCTTCCAGTCAGTTGGTAAATGTTTATATATTTCCTGTAAAGATTCTTTTGTTCTTTCAAGGGCTTGTCGAAAATTTAATTGCCCTGGAAAGGTAGAACCATCAGATAACCAAATAGTTATACTTTTAGAGCCTAATGATTTACCATAATTTATTACTTCAATATTATGTTTTATTGCTTGTTCTCTGACAGCAGATGAGGAGTGACATAAGGAACCATATTTATAACTTAAAGATTGCTCGGTCTGATCCTGAAAGGTATTGGAATTAACGGCATCAAAGGTAATGCCGCATTCATTGGCCCATCGGGATAGTTTCGACACATTGTCAGGAATATCCCAGGGAATATGTAGTGAAACAGCACCAGCTGCAGCTGTCAAATCATTTATAAGGCTAATATCTTCTATTTTTTGATATAAATCGCCCGGTTCACCCCCTATGGAAAACCGACCAAAGCGGGTTCCACCTGCTCCCAGTGCCCAACTCGGTATGGCTACTTGAAACTGTTGTATTTGAGCGATAAGGGTTTCTACATCAACACCTTTATCGGTTAATTCTCTTTTAAGAAACTGAAAGGATTCACGATGTTTCGCTGAAAATGAGTCATTATGACTTAATATTTGGTTTGAATCAAGTCGCATAGGAAGGAAATTTTGATTGGAAGACCCTAAACGAGAGTTTAACGAACAAATGCCTCTGGGATACCACCATCAACATTGAGGGTTATACCAGTCGATTTGTTTAGTATAGCAAGCAAAGCGTAAACACCATTAGCAATATCTTCAGGTAAAATAATCTGACCCAATAAATTTCTTTTTGCATAATGAGCAGGTAATTCTGAAACAGGAATGCCATAAGCTTTGGCTCTTCCCTCTGCCCATTCACCTTCCCATATTTTACTTCCAACAATTACCCCATCTGGATTTACCGTATTTACCCTGATATTTTCTTTGGCCAATTCTGCAGCTAAAAGTCTGGTCATGTGTTGTTGTGCCGCTTTCGCAGTGCCATAAGCTACATTGTTAGGCCCTGCAACCAATCCATTTTTACTGGCAATAGCAATTAGATTGCCACCTAATTGTTGCTTCTTGAGGATATTTACCCCTAGCTTGAACAATTGAAATTGTGCTTTTACAAGCACATTTTGTAAGATATCCCAATCTGATTCCAGAGTTTCTGATAGTGATTTTGAGATGGCAAGACCTGCACTGTGTACAATAATATCAAGACCACCAAATTCCCGACATGTGAAATTTAATAAGTCTGATAGTGATTCTTCTTTGGTGATATCGGTAGCAAAATAGCGAGCTGAATCTTTATTGTAAGTAGAAATAGCCTCTGTTAATCTTTCTTCTGAAAGGTCAGTGATTACAACATGAGCACCTTCGGTAGCCAATTTTTTTGCAATGGCACCTCCTATACCTCCGCCGCCCCCTGTAATGAGGGCAATACGACGAGAAAGGGGTTTTTCAGGAGGCATTCGTTGAAGTTTTGCCTCTTCCAGTAACCAATATTCTATGTTAAAAGCTTCTTGTCTGGTAAGTGCCGTATATCTTGAAACAGCTTCAGCGCCGCGCATAACCTGAATGGCATTCTGATAAAATTCTGCCGCTACTCTGGCAGTCTGTTTGTCCTTAGCAAAGGTAAATAATCCAATTCCAGGGAAAATAATAACTACGGGATTTGGATCTCTCATTGCAGGGCTGTCCACATGTTTACATTCCTGATAATAAGAGCCGTATTCTGCCCTGTATTTTTCAAAAGCAGGAGATAAAACCTGTTTAATCTTTGAACTATCTGATAAATCGTCGTTAACACCCAGGGATAAAACCAGGGGTTTTATTTTTGTTCGCAAAAAATGATCCGGGCAAGAAGTCCCTAGAGGAGCAAGCCGTTCCAGATCATAACTGTTTATAAAGGACAAAACAACAGGATTATCTGAAAAATGGCCAATCATTTGGTTTTTTTCGGAGCAAAGTCCTCTTAATATAGGCATTAGCAGAGAAGCCTGCAGATGTCTGTGTGAAGCATCTGGACTTTCTATCTTCAGACCTCCGAAAACAGGACCTTTTTTCTCTTGCGCTTTTTCAAGAAAAATAGAAGCTTCCTCAATAACTCTTAAACTATTAAAATAACATTCTTTGGAAGTATTTCCCCAAGTAAAAAGACCGTGACTACCCAGTATGATTCCCTTAATATGAGGATTTTCCTTATAGCACATTTCTAATTGGAGACCGAGATCAAATCCAGGTCGCTGCCAAGGAATCCAGGCTATTTTATCTCCCCAGATTTCCTTCATAATGGCTTCTCCATTTTCGGCTGCAGCAATTGCAATAACCATATCTGGATGAAGATGATCAATATGAGCAAAAGGAAGCAGACCATGAAGCGGCGTGTCAATAGAAGGCGATGCACTATTTAAATCATAGAGACAATGTAAAAGAAGTGGCACGATTTCGTCTTCAAAGTCAAGGCCTTTATATTTTTTTTTAAGATCGTGTATTTTAGAGGTATATAAACCAGCAATTCCCTTTCGGGTAAGGGTTCCGATATCACCACCGGAACCCTTTATCCACATTACTTCAACGGATTTACCCGTTAAAGGGTCAGCTTGCATTATTTTACATGAGGTGTTACCTCCACCATAATTGGTTATTCGTAAATCAGACCCCAGCAAATTAGATCGGTATAGAAATAAAGCAAGTTGGTCTTCATTTAGAGATGCCTCTTTCTGATCATCCCAAAGATTCGAAACATAACGAAAAGAAAGCATCTCTATATAAAATTAAAGGGCTCTTAAAAATTAAATTTCTTAAGCACTTCTGCTGGTGGACCTTCCCAGTTATTGGGTCTGTTACCAACGTATCCTAAATCTTCAAAACCTGCCTCGGTGGTATAAAAACCAGTCAAAGTTAAATCTCTCATTAGGTTGAAAAAAGAAACCCCGGCAGAAACTGCTGGGCTCGCTAATTCTGGATAGGCAATAGCGTCAACAATTGTAATTTGATTGGCAGGTGTTATAGCTACAAATGATTTCCCAAACAATTTACGGGAATAGTTTTCCAGCCACATTATTCCGCCTCTAAGCGGAACTTGTTGATAAGGCATATCTTTGGCTATGAATTCAATAAAAGCTGGAACGCCTACTTGTACGGCGGAAGGAGATGACCCCTTGGCTGGTAAAATGATATCACATAAGCGGGTTATCACAGCCATTTCACCCGGAGTAAAAAAGGTATCCGATGCTAATTTTTCGTCTCTTTTTACTTCATCAGGGGTTCTGCCGTAGTTAGACTTTTGCTTTTTGGGTTTTCCTGCATGTACAACTTCTGTTTGAGCTGGTAAAACCTGTGCCGTAGCAATCCCTACAGAAGTAAGGGTAATATTTTTTATAAGATCTCTGCGTTTCATGGCAATTAGATTTTATTTGCTTTAACTTGATCAATGATGTATTCTGAAGTGCGCATAGCGGAAGCCAGGATAGTCCAGGTTACGTTTTTGTCTCCTTGGGAAACAAAAGGAGCAGCATCCACTACAAAAAGGTTTTTAACATCATGTGCTTGCTGGTATTTATTTAAGGCTGAACGATTTGGATTATCACCCATACGAACGGTACCAACCTCGTGGATAATTTTTCCTGGCGCTTCAAGTCCATAGTTTGTTTCTGGTCCAGGTTTATTTCCTAATGGAATACCACCCATTTCAATAATCAATTCCTCAAAGGTATCTTGCATGTGTTTAGCTTGCTTAATCTCCTGATCTGACCATTTGTAGTGAAAGCGTAAAGTTGGAATACCATATTTATCGACTTTACCCGGATCAATTTCACAGTAATTTGTCTCTAACGGAATAGGTTCTCCTCTGCCGGCCATACCAATATAAGCTCCATAAAAACGATTTACATCCTCTCTTAATCTAGAGCCATACCCCCCTGCAGGAAGTGTTTCACCGTTAGGATAAGGATATTTTCCGTTATTATTATGCATTCCCATGCCAAAACCATATCCAGGCATACCCATACCTCCACCGTATTCAATATGATATCCGCGTGCAAAATCAAGTTTATTATTGTCCAGCCACCAAGGAGAATAGATATGACTTCCGCCAACGCCGTCTTCATTGTAACGATCTCTGTTCATCAATGAAGGAACAAATCCACTTCTGCTTGCACCTGTCGAGTCATTTAAATATTTACCTATAACGCCACTTGTATTGGCTAATCCTTGTGGGAAACGTGCCGATTTGGAGTTTAACAATAGTCTGGCCGATTCACATGCAGAGGCTCCCAACACAACCCTTTTAGCACGGACCGATACTTCAGCCATTGTTTTAGTATCTACGTAAGAAACGCCTGTAGCTAACCCTGTTGCCTGATCTGTTAGTACTTCCCGAACCATTGCGTGATTAATGAGGGTAAGATTACCTGTTTTCATTGCAGGAATGACTAATACAGAAGAGGAGGAGAAATCGGCATATTTATTACAACCTCTGCTACATTGGCTGCAGTAAAAACAAGATCCTCTTTCGTTATTTATTGGCTTTGTTAAAATAGATAATCTAGACGGAATGACTGGTATTTTAAGATTAGTACCTGCTTTTTTGATGAAATGTTCATGCAAACGCATTGGTGGAGGCAGAAGAAAAATTCCATCTGGTTCGTTATACATGTTTTCCACAGAACCAAAAATTCCAATTAATTTATCCGTTTTATCATAAAATGGTTTAAGATCGTCATATCCAATAGGCCAGTCATCTCCGATTCCTGTTAAAGAGCCTCTTTTAAAGTCATTTGGACCAAATCGAAGAGATATTCTACCCCAATGGTTGGTTCTACCACCCAACATTCTGGATCTGAACCAATGAAATTCTGTACCTTTTACGGCAGAATATGGTTCTCCTTCAATTTGCCAGCCTCCATAAGCTGCATCAAAATCTCCAAAAGGTCTGGTACTTGAGGCTCCGCGGCGAGGGGACTCCCACGGATTCTTCATTTGTGTAATATACTGAGGATCAGCAGGGTCATAATAACTTCCAGCTTCCAAAAGGCAAACTTTTGCGCCTGCTTTGGTTAAGGTATAAGCAGCCATTCCACCGCCTGCGCCTGAACCAACAATAACTACATCAAAAATCTCTGGCGTTTCTTTAACTTGAAATGTCATATCGGTTTTTAGGTTTAAGATATCAAATAGAAAATTTGGAATTATTTCTTTTTGTAAATATAATTAAATTTGAATGAGTTTATTCAAGTAATTTAATTAAAGTACTCTCAATTTCTTGAGATCCCCGGACACTTGTAGAAACTATTACTCCATTTTTGTCAAGCATAAATGCTCTGGGAATAGAATTTACGCCATACAATGCTGCTGCTGCGGAAGACCATTTTTTCAAGTCACTGACATGGTGTGGCCACGTAAGATTATCCATGGCGATGGCTTCAATCCATGCTTGTTTACCTTGTGCAATGTATGTACTTGCCATAGAAGGGTCTTCCAGTCGCGCCATAGTCCGGTCATCCAGTCCGTCTAAACTTACGCTAAATATGGTAAATCCTTTATTTTTATATTTCTCATAAACAGCAACAACATTTGGATTTTCTCTACGACAAGGACCACACCAGCTTGCCCAAAAATCTAATAAGACGACTTTTCCTTTAAGATCTGATAGCTTTCTTACTTTACCAGTTGGATCAGGCAGGGCAATTTCAGGTGCAGGTTGACCTATCTGTATTCTTTCCTGGGACATTGCCGCGGCGTATTCCTGTTCCTTTAATGAAATGTATTCCCCGAAAGCAGTAGTTAATTCATTATTTGGGTACTTCGCCTGTAATTTAGTGAGCGCCTTCTTTTGTAACGGAATGTAATCAGGACTTTGACCAAAAACCATATTGGCTACTAACGCACCTAATATTGGATTTTCGGCTTGCTCTATGAAAGTAACCACCTGATCAGCCGTTTTTTGCTGATTTTGAAGACCTTGTATAAGGTCCTTTAACTGAGTGGTTTCTTCTGATCCACTTATATTGAAGCTATATTGATCTAAAGTTTCCAGATTTCCTTCGATTTCAATTTGCTTTTCAGACCCATTTAGCACCATTAACATTCTTTTAGCTCCAATTCGAAGATTATAAATACCAGCTTCAAGACCTTTTGGAAAATTAATTTTGAAAGATCCTGTGCCGTCAATTTCCGTTTTATCAATCACTAAATTGACTTTTCCAATAATTGTTTTATCGATGAATGCCTGCAGATTTTCTGCACCACTGATTTTACCTTTAATGGTGACACCGCCTTTTAAAGCATCACAACTCAGAGAAAAGAATAAAATACCTGCAAAACCGACTAATAATGATATTGTTCTCATGAAATATTAATTTTGTTCACCAGCCATTTTCTGACCTAGTGTTTGATTATAAATATGAATATATTCCTCAATTTTACCAAATGATTCAGAATCAATTTTAATATCTTGTCTGGTTACCTCACCAATACGTGAAAAAGGTACATTATGGGTGTTCAAGAAATTTACTAATGAATCTTCTTTTTGCGGATTTATGGTAATGACACAACGAGACTGACTTTCACCAAATAAATAAGCGTCTTTTCTGAAATTAGTATCAGTCTCAATATCGAATCCTAGATTTCCAGTGATGGCTGACTCAAGTAAACACTGAAACAGTCCACCTTCACTTATATCATGAGCAGATTCAATAAACCGCTTTCTAATCAATTGTGTCATATTCTGCTGTAAATGCAATTCTTCATCCATATCAAAAGAAGGAGGTGCAGAAAGAGGTATACCTAAGACAGTTCTGCAGTATTCTGAACTTCCCAAATCATTTACAGGTGTTCCGAGCATATAAATAATGTGACCCTCTTTTTTAAAATTTAATGTGGTATGCCAGGAAATATCATCCATAATTCCTAACATACCAATTGTTGGTGTTGGAAAAACGGGTTCCGTTCCATCTTTAAAAACAGATTGATTATAAAAGCTAACATTACCTCCAGTCACCGGTGTATTAAACTTTCTGCAGGCATCTCCCATACCTTTTATTGCCTGAACAAATTGCCAGTAAACCCCTTGATTGTAAGGATTTCCAAAATTCAGACAGTTAGTAATCGCCACAGGTACTCCTCCAGAACATACTATATTTCTTGCTGCTTCTGCAACAGCAATCATGGCACCTTGATAAGGATCTGCATGGACGTAAGAACTATTACAATCGGTGGTCAGAACCAATGCTTTTTTTGTGTCTTTAACCCATACGACAGCGGCATCAGAATGTTTGTTGGTCGTCATGGTTCCAGTCCTTACCATAGAATCATATTGTTCGTAAATCCAGCGTTTGGAAACCAGATTAGAGCTTGCAGCTAATTTTTTAGCTGAGGCTACATAATTCGTATTTTGAGGAATTGATTTGGTATTTATTTTTCGAATTTCTTCAACGTAGGCGGGTCTTTTGTATTCACGTTGATAAACTGGTGCCCCGCCGCCGAGGACTAAAGAATGGGCATTTACTTCAGCCACTTTGGTTCCAGAAGTATGAAAAACAAGGGTTCCTGTATCCGTTACTTCTCCAATTTCCTCACATTCTAAATCCCATTTATTAAATACCTCCAGTAATAACTGCTCCTGACCTTTGTGACAAACAATCAACATACGTTCCTGACTTTCGGACAGCAGAATTTCAAATGGTTTCATGTTTTTTTGTCTGGTAGGCACTTTATCCAGGTCGATAATCATACCGACACCTCCTTTTGCACTCATCTCTGAGGTAGAACAAGTGATTCCAGCTGCACCCATGTCTTGCATTCCAACAATGGCACCCGTTTTAATGGCTTCAAGAGTAGCTTCCAATAATAATTTTTCCTGAAAAGGATCTCCAACCTGAACAGCTGGTAAATCTTCAGCAGAGTCTTCGGTCAAATCGGCTGATGCAAAGGTAGCTCCATGAATACCGTCTTTTCCAGTGGCTGAACCCACTATAAAAACGGGATTTCCAATACCTTCGGCAATAGCTGAAACGGTTTTTCCTACTTCAACAATCCCTACGGACATTGCATTTACCAATATATTCTGATTGTAACAGTCATTAAAATATGCTTCTCCACCCACCGTAGGAACCCCGAAACAGTTACCATAATGACTTATTCCTGCAACGACCCCTTCTACAAGTCGTCTCGTTTGAGGTAAATCGATGTTTCCAAAGCGAAGGGAGTTTAAAGAAGCAATGGGTCTGGCTCCCATGGTAAAAATATCTCTGTGTATACCACCAACCCCTGTTGCCGCACCTTGAAAAGGCTCAATAGCAGATGGATGGTTATGAGATTCAATTTTGAAAGCACAGGCTAATCCATCTCCAATGTCAACTAATCCTGCATTTTCTTCACCAGCTCCAACCAAAAGACGTTGGCCTTCGCGAGGTAATGTTTTTAGCCAATGAATGGAGTTTTTGTAACTGCAATGTTCAGACCACATGACAGCATAAATACTTAGTTCAGTGAAATTAGGCATTCTGCCCATTATGCTAACAATATGTTCAAATTCCGCTTCCGTTAATCCTAATTTCTTTGCCGTTTCGGCCGTTACCAATGATTCGCTTTGTTGTTGCATAAGCTCCCCCTAATCTTTTAGTTTTGGCAAATATAATACGATTTGCAAAAAAATCAGGTTTTTAAAATTACTTTGGCTTAGGCAATCATTTTATTGATAAAGAAAAATATCATCAGGTAAATCCATAAGATATCAAGGAAGTGCCAGTATATGCTAATTAGTCTTAAATTCAATCGTTTATGCGGATCTGAAAAATAAACCAATACACTGACAGGCTCTATCATATATTTCCTTGCTTGAATGATAAAATAAAAAAGGAAGGGGAGTCCAGCTACAACGTGAAAAAAATGAAGGCCCGAGATGACATACAAATAACCTGCTGAATTATCAGTCTGAATCATAATGTTTTTACTAAAAAGACTATACCAGGCTATGACCTGCAAAACAAGAAAAATAAGCGAGAGTAAAATAGTAATATATAAATTCACCTGATATTTATCTGTTCTGTCTTCCAGATAAGCCTTTTTACTTTGCCATAAACTATAACTTGATCCTAAAAGAACCAAGGTATTTACATAACATAGCCAAGGTAATTGTAATGGGGGCAATTTCGAAAGTGATCTTGTATAAACATAGGCAAAAGATAGGGACAAAAATAGCATACTCAGTCCGGCCAAGGTTAAAAATAAAAGGATGTTTTTAGGATGAAATACAAAAGACTCAGTTTGATTGTTTTCTCCCATATCTCTGTTTATCGACATTTGATGTGGTTTTACGACTAACAATAGGTTTAATTATTAGTTCAATAAATATATAAATTGCTTTTTAATCTAATTTTTGCGACCTTTCAATTTATTTTAATGGTAAGAAATTTCAATGATAAAAAGATGTAGTTATTGCCGGAAGGAAATTCCTGAAGATTCACTTTTTTGCCATCATTGTGGTGAAAGGCAACCTTTTAAGTCCCATATCCCTGAGTTGAATACTTATGTTGACTTGTCTTTACCCCTTTTACCTCAAATTCGGGAGCAATTTTTTTTGAGTCTGAAAGTTCGAATGGAACGAGAACATCCTTTGATTCCTTACAATACCGTAGCAGAACGTATTTATACTTCTGGATTTAGAGATGAGCTATCCGTTAAATTTGAAAAATTAGCTCATATTATCGACGAGGAATTAAAAATGGATATCCTCTCTATTCCTTACTTAAATCTTAAAATAGAGGATCTTTTTGAAAACTTAATAGACCTTTTTTTAATTCGTTTTTGCCAAGATATGATAAAAGATTCTTTTTCTTCGTCGATTATTGGTTTTCAGGATTTACTGCCAAGTGAAATTGACTGGAGTCAGTTAAT
>SXGT01776407.1_pt1 | contig 12002 bp, 8 predicted proteins | sample 3176221 | NCBI WGS metagenome assembly SXGT01 (sample SAMN11356862, study PRJNA531348) | freshwater metagenome | isolation source: freshwater sample F1-120 | place: China: Fuxian Lake, Yuxi | collected 2017-12-25
ACCCGCAACATGGCGACCGGCGCCAGCACAGCCGATCTCGCCATCATCCTCATCGATGCTCGTCACGGTGCACTGGTGCAGTCGCGCCGTCACACCTTCATCGCCGCGCTGCTCGGCATTCGCCATCTGGTGGTTGCCGTCAACAAGATGGACCTCGTGGGCTTCAGCCACGCCCGCTTCGACGAGATCCGCAGCGAGTTTGAAGGGTTTGTGTCGCGGCTTGGTCGTCCAGCGCCGACGTTCATCCCGCTGTCGGCGCTGCTGGGCGACAACGTTGTCGAGACCTCGGCGAACATGCCTTGGTACCAGGGCCCGACGCTGCTCGATCACCTCGAGTCGGTTGATGTCCAGGGCGGCGCCAACCTGTCAGCGCTGCGGTTTTCGGTGCAGTACGTCATTCGACCCAACCTCGACTTTCGCGGTTTTGCCGGTCAGGTCGCTGCGGGTGGCTTGCAGGTCGGCGACCGCGTCAAGTGCCTGCCCGCCGGCACGGAATCGACTGTCAAACGCATCCATACGTTGCATGGCGACCTGGACGCGGCTTTTGCGCCGCAGTCGGTGACCGTGTTGTTGGCGGACGAGATCGACGTCTCCCGCGGCGACATGCTGGTGCATCCGGGCCACGAACCGTGGTCGCGCAAGGTCTTTGACGCCGACCTGGTGTGGATGGATACGGCGCCGCTCGACCCGGGTCGGCCGTACCTCATCAAGCACACCACGCGGACTGTCCGCGCCAAGATCCAGCAGATCCACGCGCGCGTCGACGTCAACTCGTTGGAGCACAAGCCGGCCGCGGCGCTGCAGCTCAACGAAATTGGCAAGGTGCGCATCGCGGCCGCGCAGGCGCTCTACCTCGACGCCTACGCCGAGTTCCGCAACACCGGCTGTTTTGTCCTTATCGACCCGCTGAGCAACGCCACAGTCGCCGCGGGCATGGTCGGCCGCGAGCAACCCGCCGATCTGGAGGCCGGAGAAGAGCTGCCGCGCATCGACCGCGCCGCGCGAGCAACGCAGCTGGGGCACCGCGCCGCGGTGTTGGCCGTCCATGCGCCAGACCCCCAACTGCAGACTGCGGTAGCGCGTACGCTGGAGGCGCGATTGTTCCAGCGCGGCGTCTCGGCGGTGCTGGTCGACGGTGAAGCGCTCGGCCAGGTGCCCGGGGAGGCAGCCCAGGCGCTGCCCTGGTTGTTTGAGCGCCTAGTGGCTTTCGGTCTGGTCGCGGTAGTCGACTTGCCGGCAGATGCGGTCCACGCTTTTGGACCGGACTGGGTCGAAGTCGCCGTGGGTCAGGCGGCGAGCGATGGCGGCATTCAGGTTTCGCTGGACGATACCGGCGTCGATAGCGCGGTGCGCCGCATCGTGTTGGCCTTGGCCGATCGCGGGCTTTTTGGGGCGCCGAGTGTGGTGTCGCCGGGTGCGGGGATCTAGAACCGAAACCCGACCTCAGCGCCGCCACCAAAGCCGTGCTCCGCTCCGCGCAGAGCCTGGTAGCTCATGACAGCGCTGACCGTCGCGCCCGGCGTCAACTCGTAGCCAATCTTGAAGCGCCCGCGCTCGGCCGTCTCGCGGGTCTCGTTCGGTTCGGTGGTCAGGATGACCTCCAGCGCCATGGGCACCTTGGGAATCGTCATCACGTGAAAGCCGGTGACGACCCGGAAGCCGACACCGGTAATCGCACCGGCTTCCAGCTGCAGCCGCGACCGCTGCGCCATGCCCAGCCGCAGCAGCCCGGCGAGTCCGATGCGGAACGTCTCCTCGTCGCCACCCAGCGTGAGCCGGGCCCCGACGCCTAGGTACTGCGATGGCGCGATGCCGATTTCGGCCCAGCCACGGTCAAAGCCCGTGCCCACGCCGGTCTCGATACCTGGCTGAAAGGTCGAGGCTTGGCCGCGCAGCGTGCCGATGCCGGCCTCGATGTACTCGACGTTGCGCAGCACCTAATAGCGATACGCGAGCTGAAAATCGCGGTAGCGTGGACCAAAGTCTGGGGATCCCGCCTCAACGCCTACCACACGGTAGTCCACGTACTCGCCGCTGACCCGAAAGTCGCTGCGCTTGCCACCGCGTTCGCGGAGCGCGACGGCTTCGTTGGTGCGCATGGCGGTCCCGCGAACGTACACCGGATGTGGGTCGGTCGCGTTGGCAAACTGGGCCAGTTCTCCGCCATCGCGGCCGTGTGCGACAACGTAGTAGGCCACGCCGGGGTCATCCATGGCGTCGCCGGGAATGCTCGCGCGCCAGACGCCAGTGCTGCTGAGCTCGATGGGCACCTTTCGCCAGTTGCCGACCTCGAGCGGCTTCCAGAACAGCGTAGCTCCGCTGATATCCGCGGTCTCGGTGACCGCGAAGTCCAGCTCCAGCGGCTTGTCTGCTGGCGCGTCCGCGGGCGCCTCGTGCAGCAAGCGCGGAGCGGCGTAGGCCGGGGCAGCTACAGCGGAAATCAGGCCAAGGACGACCACAAAGAGGTGCTGAGGGCGCGCTACCATGACACCACCATCCCTGCGCCACCGCTGGCGCCCGCGTGGTTGATGGTGCGCAGGTTGTAGCCCAGCCGCCCCGTCAACCCAAAGTGTTTGTTGAGCTTGTAGTCGGCCTGCGCGATTAGGCGCACGCCGATGTCCTCGCCGACCGGCCGGTTGGTCACCTCAAAGATGCCTTGGATGGGCAGGTTCTCGACGACATTGGTCGTCAGCGCCACCGAGCCGGCGCGACCGGTGTCTGCCAGGGTCGCGAAGCCGAGCCGCAGGTTGGTTCCGCGCTCCGGGCCGATGCGCCCCATCAACTCCAGGCCGGAGTCGATGCCGTCCTTGCCCAGGCCGACAACCAGGCGCGTAATGCCGTGAAACGAAGCATGGAAAGCCCACTCGGTCTGCAGATACCCATACTTGAAGGCCGAGCGCCGGGGGTCCACCGTGTCATCTTTGGCAATCGGCTGGCCGGCCTTGGGTCCGTTGGCATGGTTGACGGGCTTGTTGGTCCCGAACTCAAACACCGGACCCGCTGCCACCGCGCCACCTTCGCCCGTCAGCAACCCGTAGCCCATTTCGAACGCGTACAGGAGCTTGGGGTCTTGCAGCCGGTATCCGACCGAAACCTCGGCATACAAGAACTGGTCGTCGCCGCGGCCGCGATTGAAGTCGACCAGCTCGCCCACCATTCGAAACGTCGACGCGTCTACTGGACGACGTCCGACCTCGGCGAACGGGTCGGCGACCAGCACCGGGGCCGGAGCGCGCGGCGTCGCGAACAGCGCCTTGGTCTCACCGGACTCGGTCAGCGTCATTTCGACGAAGTATTCGAAGCCCGGTTCGGCAACCAGCGCCTGCGGCACCCGTAGTCGCCGGTGCAGTGGCCCGGACAGTTCAGGGCGCGCCAGCTGGTAGGTCTGCTTGCCCTTGGCGCGCAAGTGCACCCGAATGTCGGCGATGTGATCCCAATCCGCGGCACTGAATACCAGCCAGGCCGCCTCGTGCACGCGCAGGTTATCCGGCTTGTCGTGAAAGATCCTGCGCCCGCCGACGTCAGTTGCGTCAGGCGCTCTGCGTCGGCCCGCGCGGCCCGCATGTTGGCCGACTGCTCGTGCATGGCTGCGACTTCACGCACCACCGCGTCGGCGTGGGAGCTGGAAGGAAAGCGCCGCAGCCAGTCTCGCCATAGCGCGATCCGCTCGGCCGGCGTGCGGCCCAAGCTGTTTTGAAACGCCTCATCCAGGGCAACCTCATCCGGCGTGGCGCCCGCCCGGGCATTGGACACCGCCGAAGGGCAGGGTGGGCACGGGGTCGCTGGCGGGCATGTTCCGGCCGCCGCGCCTTCAGTTGACTCGTCTTTGGCACCACTACCGGCCATTGCGGCTTTGGACGGCTTGGCTGGCTGCTTGCCGGCCGCTGTCACAGGCATGGCCGCCGCGGCTGGCGAAGGTGCCGGCACCTGGCATTCAACAAGGTCGCCCTCCGCCAGCTGCGCCAACAACTCCTTGTCTGGCTTGAGCAGCGACAGGTGCGTGGCCACGTCGAGCACCGGACACAGCCCGGCGACGAAGCGGTCGACCAGTTCCTTTCCTGTGCGGGGATGGCGAGCCTTGACGGTCCGGTACAGCGCCAGCTCTTGCCCGCGCCGCAAGCCGTCGGCCGTGCCGAGGTCGATCACCACTTCAGAGCCGTTGACGCGCACGATCCAGCCGCGCGCCCAGCGGTAGCCGGCGGCCGGCTCACCCGGATGTGGGGTCTCCTCCGCGACTCTGGGTGTGACAGCCGGTGGCGCGGCGCTGGAGGTCGCTGGGTAGACCACCGCCCAGAGCGCGAACAACGTCGCAAAAGATGTTTGGTTTCCCGGTGGGGCTGTCGTCCGCCGTCGAAATAGTCGAGCGTGATTCGCCGCTGTTCGGTGCATGGCTCCTCCGACCTAGTTGTTGTGTCCGCCGATGACGCAAACGGTCAGCTGCGCCCCGCGATTCATCGCTGCGCATAGAATCATCTGGTTCACTGGTTTTGCCAAGCGCGCACCGCCATAGCGTGCGGTTTCATGACAGAGCGCTGTGGGAGCGTCGGCGTGTGAACTTTGCGACGATTGCAGACAGTTGGGCGCAAAATCAGCGTCGTGGCGCGGGGCCAGACTCAAGTCCCCGCAGCATCAAGGCTAGCCAGCGCGTGCGCCAACTCCGCGTCACTCAAGCGCGCTTGCAAGGCCATGAACAGCGTGCTTTCTTCCCAGCGAGCGTGGTCGTGCAAGGCCTCGGCGCACGCGAGCGCAAGCAGCGGATCCGGCTCAGCCACCTCAGCCACTTGTGCGAAAGCGGCGCGCAGTGCGGCGTGCTGGCGGTCGAGTTCTTGGCATTCCGCTGCGGTCAGCACGGGGCGCAAGCAGCGATCTTCACGGTCGAAGTGCCCGGACAGGTCCTGGCGCCACGCGCGCACCAGCTCGCGGTTGGCGCGGGCGATGAGGGCCAGGTCGCCGCTGTGGGCCGCCCAGCGCACGTCGCGCACGACCAGCAAAGCCGCAAAGTGCTCGCGCGACAGCGGGCGCAGCGCAGGGTGGCGCCACATCGGCGCTCAGGCGGCTGTGCGCAGCCGCGCAAACCGCACGTTGTTTTCCAGGTGGATGTGCTGGCGCAGGTCGGCGTCCAGCTCTTGCAGGCCGTGCCACAGCGCCCGCCAGGTCGCGCAGGCGCCTTCAGGCAGCGTGTAGTGGTTGGTCAGCTCGCTCGCGCGGGCCAGCAGCGCGCCGACCGCCTCGTGTTCCGCGACCATGCCGGCAATCGCCTGCTCGGCCTTGGTCAGACTGCCCGCCCGCACCGCCGGAAACAGGTTCTCCTCTTCCGCGGCCAGGTGCGGCAGCAGGTCAGCGCGCAGCTGCAGCGTCACCTCATACAGCCCGGACAGGCGATCGAAGTCCTTGTGTCCATGTACGGTCAGCACCCGCTCGGCCATCGCCACGATGCGGTCCAGCTCTTGGGCGAGGCCGTCGTGGTGGGTGGCTTGGATGTGGTCGATGAGGGACGCCAGTGGCGCCGTGTCCCAGCGCTGACCGCCCTGGCCGCGGTTCTCGACGGCGGTCACTTCGTTGAGCAGAACCTCGACTAAGACACCGGCAGCTGCACAGGCGTCGTCGAGCGGCTTGCCACCGCCGCAGCAGAAGTCGATGCCGTGCCGTTGCAGCACCTTGACGGCGTGTGGCCGCCGCATCGCCAGGTCGCCGACCGTGCCGGCCGCAGGGTGAATGTGCAGGTTGAGGTGTCCGTGATTCGCCATCGCATGCTCCGCGAGCCGCGTCCGGGCGACTCTCAACAGATAAACTAGTCCATTGATCGGCGGATGCAAGTCAAGATTGTCGTGACTTTGTCACGGCGACGCCGCGCCACGCCGTGCGCCGGCGTGGACTCCGGCTGCCAGCTGCTGGGCAAAAACCGCAGGATCGGTCGTCGGCAGCTCGCATACGCCTTGCCGGCAGACGTAAGCGGTCACTTTGCCTTCGCGCGCGGTCTTGCCTGCGACCAGCGGGGCGAGCTTTGCAAGGTCGTCTTGTGCCGCGCCCATCTCCACCTGCAGCAGAACCCGGTGCGGCATGTAGTGCTTGCGCAATTCGGCCAGCATGGGTTCGGTTGCGCCCGGCGCAGTGCCCGCGGGGCGCACCAATACGACCTCGCGCATCGGCCACGCCGTCGACTCGACGCCCAGCAGCATCTCCGTCAGCAGAAACGGGTATTGGGCCAGGCGATCCGCCACCGAACGCCAGGTCGCCACCGCCTTGCGTCGCCAGCTGTCGGCACCGGTCAGGGCAGCCAATCGCACGAGATTATTGGCTGCGACGGAGTTTGCCGCCGGCTCCGCGCCGTCGCGATCCGGTTTTGCGCGCGCCAGCAGCAGCTCGCCGTCACTAGGTGTGGCGAAGTAGCCACCGGCCGCTGCGTCCCAGAAATGCGCATCCTGCGCCGCTTGCAGCTGCATCGCCCGCGCCAGTGCCGCGCGATCGCCGCTGGCCTCAAACAGATCCAGGTAGCCTTGCACCATGTTGGCGTAGTCGTCCAGATAACCAGTGCCGCGGGCGACGCCTTCGACCCACGACCGGCGCAGACGGCCATTCTGCTGCATCTGGGCCCAAACGAAGTCGCCGGCCCGCCGCGCCGCGTCCAGCCACCGCGGTTCGCCCAGGGCCAGCGCAGCGCGGCAGAAGGCGGAGATCGCCAGCCCGTTCCACGACGGCAGCACCTTGTGATCCAGCAGCGGCGGTTTGCGCCTGGCGCGCGCAGTGCGCAGCTTCTCCAATGCCGCGTCGAGTTCAGCCGTCAGCGCCGCTTCTGCCACGCCTTCCGCGGTTGCGGCTTGGGCCAGACTGTGCGGCAGGTGGAGGATGTTGGAGCCTTCAAAGTTGCCGCGCGCACTGGCAGCATAGACTCGCGCGACCCGGTCGCCGGCCGCCGGGCCCAGTACGTCCCGCAGCTGTTGCACCGTCCACAAAAAGAACAGTCCCTCGCGACCTTCGCTGTCGGCGTCGGTGGCAGAGTACAGGCCCCCTTGCGGGTGCTGCATCTCGCGAACGAGGTAGTCCAGCGTTTGTGCCACCGCGCGCCGCACGAACGGATCGCCAGTTGCCTGCCACACTTCGACGGCCCCTTGGACGATCAGCGCCTGGTCGTACAGCATCTTTTCAAAATGTGGCGCGAACCAGCGGGCGTCGGTGCTGTAGCGGTGAAAGCCGCCGCCCACGTGGTCGTACAAGCCACCGCGCGCCATTTGCACGAGCGTGTGGTGGGCCATACGCAGGGATTGGTCGTCACCGGTGCGGAGATGGTGCCGGCACAGCAGCGCCAGCGGGACCTGCGACGGGAATTTCGGCGCCCCGCGCCGGCCGCCAAAGGCCTCGTCATAGGTCTGTGCGGCGGCCTGTATCGCGTGGTCGACGTCGGCAAGGCTCGGCTCGCGGTCGCCGGCACCAGTTTGCGTCAGCTCGCTAGCAATATGGGCCGCGACGTTGCGCCCCTCTGCTAGGACCTGGGTAGGGCTGCGCTGCCACGCCTGAGCAAAGTGCCGCAGTAGCGTCGCAAAGCCCGTGCGCGAGCCGCGGTCGCCGTCGCGCGGTGGAAAATACGTCCCAGCGAAGAACGGCAGGCCTTGGACGCCGCCGGTCGCCGACGGGTCGACGGCCAGCCACACGCTCATCGGCCAGCCACCGTGGCCGGTCATGGCCTGCACCGCCGCCATGTAGATCGCGTCGACATCGGGCCGCTCTTCGCGGTCGACCTTGATGGGCACGTAGAGGCTGTTCATCGCGGCGGCGATCTCCAAGTCCTCGAAACTCTCGTGCTCCATGACGTGGCACCAGTGGCACGTGGCGTAACCGATCGACAAGAAAATTGGCCGGTTGAGCGCCCGCGCCTCTGCGAAAGCCGCTTCGCCCCAGGGCCGCCAGTCCACGGGATTAAAGGCGTGCTGGCGCAAGTACGGGCTGTTCTCTGTCAGCAAGCGGTTGACGTAGTTGGGCTTGCTGCCCGCAGGTGCCACCGGATCGGGATGTTCGCCTGCAGACTTGTTCTCTGCGCCGCCGTGATGGCGGGTGCGTGGCGCAAGATCGGCGGGCAGGGCAGCCAGAGCGGCGCGCAGGATCGCCATGGTCTGGGCCGGCATCGGCACCGAACCGGGGTGTGGCTGCCATAGGGCGGTTGCGGTGGACATGGAGACCTCGGGCGTTGACGGCGGGGCAGGGCGCGCAGGCTGTCGTCGGCAACCGACTGCGACTGTGAAGGCTACGCATAGCGCGGCGGTGGCGGCGGCGCTTGGCACGACACCGCGCCTGGCAGCCCACACCTGGGCCTGCGTGCACCGATTGGGCGGTGCCAAGCGTGCTTCAACAAGCGACATCAGGCAAAGTCGCCGCGTTTCCGATGGTTGTCTAGGCAGTGGCTAGCGCAGAAAGTCGCGAATGGCGGTGACTGCGGCGTCCGGGGCTTCGACCAACGGCATCGCGCCGCAGCCCTCCAGGCGCACGAGCTTCAATTGCTTGCGTGTCGCAGCTGGCAGCTTGTCGATGGCCTCTAGCGACGACTTTGTCCACGGCGCCTTGGTGCCCTGCAGCACCAGCATGGGCACCGTGGCTTTGGCCGGGTCGAAAGTGACTGCATCAGCCAGCGCCCGATCGCGGGCCTGCAGGCTGAAGCCGTCGTCAAACAGCAGTGTCGGTCGCACCGCGCGCGCGTGCTCCGGGTCGCCCAGGATGGCGGCCAGATGCGCCCGTGCCAGCACTTTCTGGCGCAGCGCGGGCACCAGTAGCCCGGCCTGCTGCTGCGCCCACAGTGCGTCCTCTTTCCACGGTTGCGGCGTCGCGGAGTCGATCTCGCCGGCCAGATTGCGCGCCGCGGCCAGCGTGGGCCACGGACCGCCGTGCAGCAGCACCGCGGCAACCTGGTTAGGGTGTTCATTGGCATAGCGCAGCACGAAATGCGCGGTCGTATGGTCGCCGAGCAGCGCTACCTGCTTTTTCTTCAGGGCCTGCAGCATTTTGCCGAGTTCCTGGCCTAGCACCGCCTCAGACAGCGTTGCGGCCGAGTACGGACTGATGCCGCGCTGCAGGACCGCCACGTGGTAGTTGCCAGCGAGGCGCCATACGTGGGGCATCAAGTGACCGGCATCGCGGTACGGCGCACCAGCCACGACGACGATGGTCTTGTCGTCGGCAGATCCAGCTTCCAGCCAGCCCATCTCGCGGCCGTCGACGTCAAAGCGGTGCAGCACGGCTTCAGTCTCTTCAAAGCTCTCCGGCTTGCGCAGCTTCTCAGCCTCAATCCACGCTACCCACTCCGCTTCGCGCCGGGGACCGTTGTGGAAAGTGAGACGACGCAAGCTGCTGAGCGCTGCGCGAAACACCGCGTCGTTCGGGTCCGACAGCTGTTGCGTCAGCACGTTGGCGCCAGCCAGATCGTCGACGCGGCCGATGGCCTTGAGCACCTCAAGACGTTCGTCGACGTTGTTGACGACCGCCAGTTTGCGCAGGTAGTCCACTACCTTGGGGTCGCCGCTACCGACCATGGCGCGCATGGCCAGGATGCGCGTGTTCACGTCTTCGTCGCGCGTCGCCATCTGGCGCATCACCGGCCAGGTCTCCGGGTCGGCCAGCCGCCACAGCAGCTCAAGCGCGATCCGGCGCACGCCAAGGTCTTTGTCGCCGGCCAGGTCGACCAGCAGCTGGCGGACTTGCGCGTCGTACAGCGTCAGGGCCAGCAGCAGCCCCTGCCGCAGGTCACTAAACTTGCGCTCGCGCACCATGCGCAGAATCTCTGCGCGCACTTCCGGCACGGCGAGGTGCGCCAGCACGTCGGCAATCAGCGCGCGGGTCGTTTCGTCGCGGGCATTGCCCAGCACTGGCACCAGCTCGGGCGCGGACTGGATGCGCAGGTGGCTGAGCACGATGAGCGCCGTTTCGATGCGGTTGCGCTCGGCAGTCTGCAAGAGGTAGGCCGCGGCGCGAACCGCCGGAGCTCCGACCACCAGCAGCGCATCGAGCACGGCGTCGCGCTGGTCGGGCAGCTCCAACGCTTCCATCAGCGGCGGCACCGGCGCGTCCGTGTCTGCGCCGATGTGCGCCATCGCGTTGATGAGCTTGGTGCGCAGCGTCAGGTTTTCTGGGGTTGGCTTGAGGCGCTCCACGCCCAACCGTCGCACCAGGGCCGGCAGTGCGGCGGTGTGGCGCTTGGCGACCAGCGTGTCGATGGCAAAGTTGCGCACGCCCTGGCGCTGGTCATCGACCAGTTCGACCAGCCGCGGCAGTACTGCCGGTCGACTGCGTCCGACCAGTTCTGGCAAGACCAGCAGCAGGATGGCCTCGTCGTCGCGGCCCAGCAGCGACTCGAGCAACTGTGCTTGACGGTCGTCCGCGGCAAACCGCAGCACCTGGCGAGCAACGCGCAAGGCCCGTAAATCGTTCATCTTTGGCGTGCGAGCCAGGATGTCGTCCCAGGCCGCCACGCCAAAGCCAAGCAGCAGGTCGACGACGACGTCTTCGCCCGCGTTGATGGCGGCAATGACGTCGAGCGACGCGCGGACTTCGGGCCATGCCGCCTCGCCAAACTCGATGAGGTCGTCCACTGCCGCATCGCGGTCTTTGCTGGGCGGCAACGCCAGGATTTGCTTGAGTAACTGCCCCGCCGTTACCTTCTGCACCTTCTTGGGGCCAGCAGTTGCGGGCGCAATCGGCAATAGCGCCTGTGCGGCGCTGCCGGTCAGGGCCAGGCAAAGGGCCAGGCGGCGCAGGGGCGGACGCGACAAATCCATGCGAAGCAACCACCTGCGGCGGGGGAGCGCCGCGACCGCAGCAGTGTACACCGAAAACCGCTGACTGCCAGTGCAGGAAAGCTTCAAGGCGCCTCGCGCGCAATCCGGCGGTCGTCGCGCGCCAGCCGGTAACGCAACACGTCTTCGCGCGACAGCACCCATAGCTTGCCGTGCTGTTCGCCGCGGATGCGCCCGGCGCGTACGGCGTTGATGATGGCTTGGCGGGTGATGTCGAGCATCTCGATGGCTTCGCCGACGGTCACGATGGGCTCGGTGGTCAGCTTGCCATCGCGACCGCCCGTCGGCGCCGCAGTCGCCACGCGCAGGCTTGAGGGCAGCACCTGTAGCGCCCCGTCGGCATTGGTCGGTGCGATGTGGCCCTCGGCGACGCCGGCGCGGTAGACCAGATCGCGGGCCGCGCGCAGCGCTGGCAGGTCATGGACGGTGGGCGAAAGCGGACTCTGGCCCTCATAGATGGGCGCATCGGGCCGCTGCACCCGTAGCAAAAGCTCGTTGTAGCCTTCGCCCTGCACCAGCCGCAGCGCCAGGTCGGTCAGGAACTGCCGCGCCGCCGGTGACGCCGGGCGCAAGTCGACCGCCACGCCGTTGAGCAGGCGGTACGAGTCGATCTGGTCCGCTGATTCGGGTTTGGTGGGCACCGGCGGCGGCCATCTTGGCGCGGCGCGGTTGTGCGCCGTCAAGTGGACGATCTAGCGGCTGCTTGACAGTTGTCAAGCGTTTTGCCGGGTTGCAAATAATCCGTTGTTGTTCTTTGGGGTTGCAGTCAGCGCAAGTGCGGAATAGCAACCCAGCCCGACCGCGCAGCCGCGAACTCGTGAACCATTGAGCAACCAAGGTGCGATTCCGCGGCCTGGCCGCACCAGCAATCAGCGGCGCGGGCAGCCACGCGAGCGGTCGCAGGCAAACGTTGGCGGGAGCGGTGAGTCGGCTGCGCGGTCCGACCGCGCAGACGCGAACCCGCGACCCACCAAGCGAACTCGTGACCCACCAAGCCAACTCGTGACAGATAGAGCAACCAAGCTGCGATTCCGCGGCCTTGCCGCACTAGCAATGAGCGGCGCGGGCAGCCACGCGAGCGGTCGCAGGCAAACGTTGGCGGCAGCGGTGAGTCGGCTGCGCGGTCCGACCGCGCAGACGCGAACTCGCGACCCACCAAGCGAACTCGTGACCCACCAAGCCAACTCGTGACAGATTGAGCAACCAAGGTGCGATTCCGCGGCC
>SXGT01718926.1_pt1 | contig 12000 bp, 8 predicted proteins | sample 3176221 | NCBI WGS metagenome assembly SXGT01 (sample SAMN11356862, study PRJNA531348) | freshwater metagenome | isolation source: freshwater sample F1-120 | place: China: Fuxian Lake, Yuxi | collected 2017-12-25
GCGTAACGTTCCCCATTTTGCTTTTGCAACGCATAGGGAGAAAGGGGTTGAACAGGAAGGGATTCTGTTTGAGGGATCACCGTCGAGTTTCCATAAACTGCGGCTGATGATGCGAAGACAAATCGCTTGAGCTTGTGCTGCCTCGCCGACTGCAAAAGTTGAAGTGTCGCAGTGGAATTAATAGCTTCTGATTCCAGTGGATGAGCAACTGTTTCAGGGACTGAAGCCATCGCGGCGAGATGGACTACTACATCAGAATCCTTAACTAATTGGTCCATCAACTCTGTGTCACGAATATCGCCTCTAACAAAACGAAGGTTCGCTTTTTGACCAACGTGTTCAAGATTACTTTCGTGGCCTGTGGTTAGATTATCAACTACTGTGACAACAAAACCCGCGTCACAAAACCTACTCACTGTGTGCGAGCCGATAAAACCAGCTCCTCCTGTAATTAATACGCGCATCATGGGGATGTGACTGAGGCCTAGTTACGCCGATGACTTGTTGGATTGGTCCACTGATGACTCAATTCAAGAACGATTCGATGCCAGAGATTACGTGATCTTTTTGTGCATCGCTCAGTTCGGGATAAATGGGAATGCTCAAGACTTCGCTAGCAAGTTGATTAGCTACGGGAAAACCGGTTGAGTGTTGCTTAAGGTAAGCAAAGCATTCCTGTTGGTGTAGTGGAACCGGATAATAAATCTCCGTGCCGATGCCGAGATTAGCCAAATGGGTTTTCAATAAATCGCGACGACCATTCCCTAATACTCTGATGGTGTATTGGTTCCAGATATGACCGGAGTCAGAGGAGTTGGCGGGAAGAATTATCCTACCCTCCGCAGTCCCGAAACGCACCCCACTGATTCCAGAGAGGCGCTCGGTATAATAGGTGGCATTGGCTTCGCGTTTTTTATTGTAGGTGGAGTTGTGGGCGAGTTTCACTCCAAGCAAAGCGGCTTGCAGCGGGTCCATTCTGAAATTTGCTCCCACAAATTTGTGGTAATATTTCGGCCTTGATCCATGAGTTCGAAGGAGTCGCGCTAGGTCTGCCAAATCATCCCTGTTTGTCGAAACAAGGCCACTATCGCCGAAGCCTCCCAAGTTTTTCGAAGGGAAAAAACTGAACGTTCCAAACGCTCCAAATGTTCCAACTGGACGACCTCGGTAGGTCGCACCGAACGCTTGCGCTGCGTCTTCTATTACATGGAGATTATGCTCGTTGGCGATCCGTAGAATTGTTTCTAAATCCGCAGGCTGACCGAACAAGTGCACCGGGAGGATCGCCTTGGTTCTCGGTGTAATTTTTGCGACGATAGACTTTGGGTCGATGTTAAAACTGGTTGGATCAGAGTCGACAAAAACTGGCGTGGCCCCCGTCCTAGCGATGCATCCAGCAGTGGCGAAAAAAGTGAATGTCGGACAAATCACCTCATCGCCAGCCTTTATTCCTAACGCCATTAGGGCCAGCAGGATCGCATCTGTTCCGGAGCTAACAGAAATCGCATGCCGGACATCCAAAACCTTCGCAACTTGTTGTTCAAATTGGTCAATCTCGGGCCCAAGGATGTATTGGCCGGATTTGAGAACTCGCTCGAAAGCTTCCTTTAGAGCAGACTCCAGAGGGCCATTTTGAGCGTTTACATCGAGAAGTGGAACATTCATTTATCCCTTAAAGCTTATTATCGGGGGATCTTATAATTTGGAATCAAAACCGAGACTTTAAGTTTCTATGAGACACACTTCGTGCCGGTCAGTTCGGGCTTTTACTGACATTGGCCTTGAGAACTTATCCCAGTTTTGTTGAAAAAAAGTCTAAACAGACCAATCCGAGAGTTGCAATTCTTCTTCTGGAGTTTGATGGTGAAAACCCCTGTTTTTCACGTATCTTGTGGTTAGTGGATTAAGCTATAACTTTTAACAATGCATGCGTTTTCGAGGGCTTCAGATTCGAGCGTGGTTTGGATAACTGGGGCTGGCGGGTTGCTGGGACACCAGATGATTGTCCAAGCACCTGTACCAGCATCAGGATTGAGCACTCGAGGGATCTTACGTTCCGAGGTTGACCTTCGTGACAGCAAAGCGGTTCGGACCCTCTTCACTCGTGAACGGCCAGCAATCATTGTGCATTGCGCTGCTTTAAGCAAAAACCCGGCCTGCACTGCGGATCCGATCCTTGCTCATGAGGTGAATGTCGAAACACCTCGATTCCTTAGTGAACTCATCGTCGGCGGGAAATTTGTTTTTATATCAACAGATCTGGTTTTCGACGGAGCCGTCGGCAATTACCACGAGGAATCCGACGTAAACCCTCTGAGCGTTTATGCTGAGACGAAAGTGCATGCAGAAACAATTGCGAGGGAGCACCCAGACCATTTAATCGTTCGATTGTCTTTGAATGCAGGTGTTTCACCTACAAAGGATCGCGGGTTTAACGAGGAGATGAGGCTAGCTTGGCAGCAGGGTCGTGGGCTTGACTTGTTTGTTGACGAATACCGGAACCCAATGCCCGTGAAACAAACCGCGCGCGCACTCTGGCAGTTGATTGAAAAAGGAGCCTCTGGCACGTTCCACCTTGCGGGGAGTGAGCGGCTGAGTCGTTATGAAATAGGCCAACTGGTTGCCGGTCGATATTCCCACCTTAGCCCACGAATTAATCCCACCTCGCTCAAGGATTATCACGGCGCACCACGTTCACCCGACACATCGCTGGATTGCACCAAAGTTCAAAAGCAGCTTAGTTTTCCGCTACCCAAGTTTTCGGAATGGGTCACATCTTGCTCAGATGAGGAAATTTGACTCCAATCAGCCTGGGATTCCACCCACCTACCGTGGACGTCTGGCTCCGTCTCCCACCGGTTATCTGCACGTAGGTCATGCTCGAACCTTTTGGACGGCAGCAAACCGTTGCTTGAACGCTCAAGGTACCTTGGTATTACGCGAAGAAGATTTGGATTTCTCCCGGGTTCGTCCTGAGTTTTCGAAGGGATTGCTAGAGGACCTAGGCTGGTTTGGTTTAGATTGGCAGGAAGGGCCGGACTGCGGAGGTCAGTTCGGACCTTACCTTCAGAGTCGCAGGTTGGATTTTTATCGTGAAACACTTCAGATCCTTTTCAACAAAGGTTTGATTTATCCATGCGTTTGTTCTCGGCAAGACATCATAAGATCGATAGCTGCTCCCCACGCCAATGAGGAAGAACCTATTTACCCGGGTAGTTGTAGGAATCGTGAAGGAAGAATCGGAACGCGTGTCAATTGGAGGTTTCGAGTGCCAGATGGTGACGCAGTGGAATTTGTTGATGAAAACCTCGGCCCACAACGGTTCGTGGCGGGTATCGATTTTGGTGATTTTGTTGTCTGGCGAGCAGATGATTTGCCCGCATATCAATTGGCTGTAGTCACTGACGACGCGGCGATGGGGATTACGGAGGTTGTGCGAGGCGCGGACCTTCTCCTTTCGACCGCCCGCCAACTGCTGCTTTACAATGTATTGAGCCTTAGAATACCCCGATTTTATCACTGTCTACTTACCAAGGACGAGCAGGGAGAAAAACTCTCGAAGCGTCACAATGATCTCACTTTGCGAGTGTTGCGAGATCGCGGCTGGTCTCCTGAACAACTCCGAATGAAGTGGGTTGCATGAGAACCGGGCGCCGTAAAATTTCGTTTTTATTTGGACTCATCATCCTTCTGTTTGGAGGACTGTGGAAATTCAGTCCGATTGATGACGTTAGGAATGTTTCAGATCTGACGGACCCTCTGAAACTCTCTGGATTGGGTGAACGAGGAGCTAACTCCAGATTGAACAAATTGATTTTTTGGCTCTGGCACGCAGAGCAAAGGGGGCTCGCTCCAGAAACTACGTTGAATTGGGCCTTTCGGCTGAATGGGCAGCAGGAGCCCCAAGCGGGGCTGGTTCGAGAATCATTATTACGGAACGTGAAGATCGCGAGGCAACTGGGACTTCTCGACGCCAAAAACCTCGAGGATTTGCGACACGGCCGAGCAGGGACAGTGCGGGAAGGTCCTTATAAAGGAGAACTTGTGGAGATCGATCATATCGTTCCCTTGAGCCTTGCTCCAGAGGTTGGGAACGAACTCGCCAATTTGGAAATGTTGCCGAGAACCTTGAACCGTAGGAAATCCAATCGAGTCAACGAGCGGCAGTTAGCTCATGCCGAACGTTTACACAACGCCGGGTTGCTCACGCAAACTTCACTCCTCAAAGTTCATCAAAAATTCGCAAAATGAAGCATTTTTTGCTCAATTGTGGATTATCGGAGAAGGGTCTGAGTGATTCAGTTCTCTGGGCTCTGGACCCCGCGACGAACCATGCTTTGGATTTCTCCATCGCCTAGAACCGTTCGGAGTTGATCGCCATGGCTGACCTCATTCTCATTTCGAAGGAGTCGGCCCGTGGTGGAATTCCATGTCATCGAGTAGCCGCGACCGAGGATCTTAATCGGTGAGAGGAGTTCCAATCGGATGCGCAGTAATTCAATTTTTTGACGGCGAAGTTGAAGTTGAGGGCGCAACACATTGCCCAAATCCTCTAAAATCCGCTTCATTTCCTTCTGATTCTGCCGAAGCCGTTGCAATGGTCTTACATACAGGACTCTGCGACCGAGTTGGCTCAATTGAAGGATGAATGTTTCGAGTTGGCGTCGTGGCAATCGTCGCAATCGTTCGACCGAATCATCCAAACGTTGGGCCTGTGCCTGCAGCCGTCGTCGTGGATGATTCCGTTGATAACGCCCGACTAATCCCTCCAATTCCTCACGATGCCAATGGACGATTTGTCGAACGAGTTGGCTCATTCGATCCCGGGCCCGGACGACCGTCACGCGGCTGCTGAAGGTTCCCTCGGTGATCAGTTCGGCTGCGACGCTCGGTGTAGGGGCTCGAAGATCTGCCACAAAATCGCTAATCGTGAAATCAACCTCGTGTCCTACGGCTGAAACCACCGGTATTGCAGAGGCAACGATCGCCCTTGCGACGCCTTCGGTGTTGAACGCCCAAAGGTCTTCAAGACTTCCTCCGCCCCGTGTCATCAGGATTAGGTCTATCGGTCGTTCTGAATTGCTAGACCACAAATTCAGCATCTTTATAGAAGCGGCAATTTCTCCAGCCGCCGAGTCTCCTTGCACCCGGCACGCTGTTAGGATGACCTCCAAACTCGGTTGACGCCGAGAAATGACGCTCAACACATCTCGAATCGCAGCACCTTGGGCAGACGTCACCAAGCCAATGCGAACGGGATAACGTGGTATGGGACGTTTCCGACTAGGTTCAAACAAACCCTCTGCTTGGAGTTTTTGTTTCAAACGATCGAACGCTGCTTGCAGCGCGCCCAACCCTTGCAACTCGATATGGCTGACCACGAGCTGATATTGTCCACGCGCTTCATAAACGCTTAAGTCACCATGAATCGTTATCTTTTCTCCGTCCTTCAGTTGGTCTAGGATGCTCCTCGAAATCGCTTTCGCAGAGTTCTGAAACAAGACGCAACCCAACTGGGATTGCTTGTCCTTAAGGGTAAAATAAAAATGACCGGAGGGGTACTTTCTGAAATTGGTGATTTCTCCAGTGACGAGGATTGTGCCGATTTGGGACTCCAGTAACCGTTTTACAACACCCGTCAGTTCCGTCACCGAAAACACTCGAGGCGCAACCTTCGGTTCGGCAGCAGGGGGCGTTGGTACCTGCAACGGAGTCGGCGACTGAGGTGTGGGGATTGGCGCGAAGAGATCCCCGAATTCCCATTGGTTTTTCAGAGGTTTCGACTTCACGAGTTTAGGGGTTTGATTCGATTAAAGTTTGATTCGAGTCGCCACCTGACTGACGTCTTTGTCGCCGCGTCCAGAAAGATTGACGATGATCAATGTATCCTTCGACATTTTGGGAGCCAGTTCCCAGACTGCGGCCACCGCATGGGCCGATTCGAGTGCGGGGATGATCCCTTCCAATCGGGCGAGCCCAACAAACGCCTTCAACGCTTGGTCATCCGTTGCAAACGAATAATCGACTCGTTTTTGATCACGGAGCCATGCATGTTCAGGGCCGACTGCTGCGTAATCCAGACCTGCACTGATGCTGTGGGTCGATTGGATTTGGCCGTTTTCGTCCTGCAAAATATAGGATCGAGTTCCTTGCAACACTCCGAGAGAACCTCCCTGAAACCGAGCGGCATGACGTTCTGGAAAGATGCCCTCTCCGCCGGCTTCGACCCCCAACATTCGGACGGAATTGTCTTCCAAAAATGGGTAAAATAAGCCGATGGCATTGGATCCTCCACCCACACAAGCCACAAGCAAATCAGGTAGGCGTTTCTCTTGCTCTAGTATTTGCCTTCGAGCCTCATCACCAATGACTCGGTGGAAATTCCGCACCATGACAGGGTAGGGGTGGGCTCCATAGGCGGTTCCTAAAATATAGTGGGTCGAACGAATATTCGTCACCCAATCACGCATGGCCTCATTGACCGCCTCCTTGAGAGTTTGTTGTCCAGCCGTGACAGGAACCACTTCTGCTCCCAACATTTTCATCCGATAAACGTTGAGAGCCTGCCTCTCGCAATCAACCGCGCCCATGTAGATAACGCATTTCATCCCGAACATCGCGCTCACCGTGGCGGTGGCGACGCCGTGCTGACCGGCACCCGTCTCGGCAATAATACGGCGTTTCCCCATTCGCTTCGCCAGAAGTATCTGGCCCATCGCGTTATTGATTTTATGGGCACCCGTATGAAGCAGATCTTCGCGCTTCAGATAGATCTTGGCTCCACCCAGTTCTCGCGTCAGGCGTTCAGCAAAATAAAGCGGTGTCGGGCGCCCGACAAATTCCCTCAGGTAGTAAGAAAGCTCAGTTTGGAAACTTGGATCCTGTTGCGCTCGAAAGTATTCCTGCTCCAATTCTTGCAACGGATGCATCAGCGTTTCCGGTACATAACGGCCACCAAACGGACCAAAATGTCCGGCTGCATCCGGAAGATTATCACTCACAACATTGCTCATGCCGATATGTTGCTTTAGCTGGTTCGAAACCGCAAAGAGCAAAGTTCAGGTTGGCGGACTGAGTTCAGGTTCAGGACGCACCACCGCCACTGCGTAGGCTTCCGGGTTTAAATAAGTGGAAGCCACGCGTTTGACGTCTGCCAGAGTAACGGCTTGGTAACGTGCATCTTCTCCATCCCCGAAGGCAAAACCGAGTCCATAGAGTTCGTCCAAAGCTGCGGCCATCGCTTGGCCTCCTAAATCTTGGCGTGCGATTTTGCGCTGGCCCGCGATTTTTGCCTTTGCGCGAGTTAACTCTTCTGCGGTCAAACCTTCCTCACGCAGGAGTTTTATCTCTTGGATCATTTCGGTTTCTACAACTCCTAATTCCTCAGGTTTAGTTCCCGCGTAAAGAGCGAAGTAACCGGATTGTATGCCGAGAAAATGTTGGGCACCCACGTAGTATGCCAACCCCAAGTTCTCGCGAATCCTCACAAACATCCTCGATCCCAGATCGCTCAACGCTTCCTGCAGTAATTCCAATGGATACCTATCAACGTCATGAATCGAAACCCCCATGAACCCGATCACAATCACCCCTTGCTTCTTTTCGCGCACCGCTTCTGCACGGAGTATCCCCGGCCTCGTTGAACGTTCCGAGGCTTTTGGGTTCTGAAATGCCTGCGGCTCCCACTTTCCAAATCGTTGAGTGATTTCTCTGACGATTTCTTCACTAGAAACGTCTCCAAACACTGCCAACACGGCATTGTTAGGGCGAACCAACGCCTCGTACACACGCCGTAAATCAGCAGTCCTCAATGCTGCCACCGTTTCCTCGCGACCGTTGACATCAAGCCCATAGCCTGCCGAACCATACAGTAATCGACGCATCGACCCACCTGCGCTTTGAAGCAGTTGGTCTCGCTGGGCACGAATTGAGGCCGTCTGAACTTCTTTCTCACGAACCAATGCAATCTCAGGCCAAGTGGGCCGCAGCAGAACATCTTCCAAAAGGTCGAGTCCAACCCTGAGATCCGGGCGCATTACTTCCACGTTCACACCAAAACTATTATTGCCTCCGTAGCTGTCGATCCCTCCGCCGACGGATTCGATTTCAGTGACGATTTGTTCTGCAGTGCGCGACTGGGTTCCTTTGAGGAGCATTTTTGCAAGCAGCAGAGTGACCCCGTTGTTGTCAGCGGTTTCGGAGATAACTCCCCCTTGGATGACCGTGCGCATCTCCACGAATGGAAGCCGATGATCTTCCTTAATCAATAGCCGAAGCCCATTGGGTAACGTGAACTTTTGAACAGGATGATCAACCGCCAAGGTGGTTTCGGAGGCTTGGTTAACCACACTACCTACCGGGAGAAGAGCATAGGTTGTGCTATTCTTTGAGGTGAGATACTCGCAGGCGACGCGTTGCAAATCCACTGGTGTCAACCGTTCCACCGCTGCAAGGTAACGTGCGGAAAAATTGAGATCCTGTGTCGCAATCCAACTGCCCCCCAACTCCTGTGCCTGACCCTGCATTGTTTTTCGGGTTGCCAATGTCGCAGCGATGAACTGCTTCACTGCTTTGCCTAGTTCAGCTTGTTCAACAACACACGTCTTGAGCCGTTCGATCTCGATCAACGCTGCAGCATGTGCTGCGCGAAACTTTGAACCATCAACCACCCCGCTGATGCCGAATAGCCCCGGGTTTTGAGAGCAATAAGTCCACGCATCGACAGAATGGGTCACCCCTTGCTTTTCTCTCAGTTCTTGAAACAAACGCGAACTCCTTCCGCTTCCAAGGAGTGTAGCCAGTACGTCCAACGCCGCTATATCTGAGTGGTGAACCTCCGGGATGTGCCAACCGATATGAAAATGTCCGAGTTCAACAGGTCCTTCTTCGAGAGTTTCTCGTGCGACTGTCTGCCGAGGTTCATCGGGGAAAACATCTCCGGTTAATGGCCGAACCTTTGAGTTCGCGTAGGCTTCACGGATTTGGGTTTCAACCTCCGCTGGGTTAATGTTTCCCACCACTACAAAAAACGTGTTGTTCGGTGAGTATTTCTCGCGATAATAAGCCACCACATCCTCGCGCTCCACCTCGTTAAAAATATCCGGATAACCAATCACCGTGTTGCGGTAGGGGCTCCGGGTGTATGCTAGTTCGAACAAACGACGGCTTGCTCTGCGGGATGGATCGTCCTGATTCATATCCATCTCTCGAAGAATCACCTGCTTTTCTTTTGCGAGAGTTTCCTCGGGCAAACTCGCATTCTGCATCACATCACACAGGATATCGATGGCGATTTTTGCTCCGGTGTCGGGCACATTAATCCAATAAACTGTGCGATCGAATGAGGTGTAAGCGTTGATGTATCCGCCTGCATCTTGAACCTCTTGGTCGATCTTACCCGGTCCGCGTCCCGTTGTGCCTTTGAACAACATATGCTCCAGCAGGTGAGACAACCCCGCTCCTAGCCACTTTCCCTCGTGGATGCTCCCGGCCTTGCACCACGCCTGCACAGAAACAACCGGAGCACTGCAATCCTGGCGCACAATCAACACCAGCCCATTTTCCAGCGTCGCCAGGGTTGTCCCGGCGGGTAACATCGGGAGTTCTGCTAATTCTCGGGTCTTTAGATTAGGTATTGGCATTAATGAACTCATAAAAACATTGCGTGATATCGGTCGTAGCCTGCTTGAACTCTGACAACGGAAGAGTGTCGATCCGGCAAAAAAAATCAGACTTTTGCTGATTCCGGGGCGGTTGGTTCGGTCGGGGTTGTAGTTTTCCCGGGTAAAAACGGTTCGCAGAACGCTTCACGAAACGTGTAACTCCCCTTGAAATCTTCCCTTTGGTCAGTCTCCGTTTTACTAAAAAGTCGTGCCTCGATCATTTGGAAAACAATTTCCCCAAAATCCTCTCCCTTCGTGATACCCCATTCCGCTAAAACTGTGATCGCCATGGGGCCATATTGTTCCAACCCATAATGGCGTAAACCGTCCAAAAGCTCGTGGGCCGTGACATGCCGAGGTAATTCTTTTCCGTTTTTTGTCACCCGACGTTGCGCGTGATCCAACCCTTCCCTCACAAAAAAATAGGCATCCCGATGATAACGAGGGTCTGCCTGCGTTATCCTCTGGACGACCTCATCAAATTCAATGGGTTGCATTCGTTTGCATCGTGCGATTTTGGGTTGGCGGATGGCTCGCAGTCCATCTGCGGACACCCCAACCAATCAGGAAAAGGCATATTAAAGCCAAAATCACGCGCTTTTCCTGATCCGTAAGCAAGTGCACGACGGCAATTTACTGTAAAACCTACGCCGCCGCAATGTTCACAACTTTTTTCGGCACCACGATCAGTTTTTTGATGGTTTTTCCTTCGATGTAAGGTTTCACCTTCTCACTTGCCAATGCAGCGCATTCGATTTCTCCCGTCGTCGCGGTGGTTGGTAGTCGAAGGATATCGCGAAGCTTTCCGTTCACCTGAACCGGCAATTCCATCGTGTCTTCTACTAAACAAGCTGCATCGAACACCGGCCAAGTGTGGTAGGCAATTGTCTCCTCAACACCTGTGAGTTTTGAATGGAGTTCCTCAGCCAAGTGTGGCGAGAGGGGCTGCAAAAGTTTCAGGAAATCGACCATCACCACCCTTGGCAACACCTCCCAAGTCAGTGCTTCGTTCACAAAAACCATCAATGCAGAAATCGAAGTGTTAAACCGCATCCCATCCATATCCTCAGTCACCTTTTTGATCGTGGCATGGATTGCTTTGGATTGAGTCGGAGTTGGCACAACATCTCGAATCTTTGCGGATAATCGGATTGCTTGGAGCAATTCAGATCCTTTGGAAGCATCAAAGCTTAAGTTTTGATCAAATTGGACAACGCTTTCTTCATCGGTGAACAATCGCCACACACGCCCCAAAAATCGGTAAACCCCTTCGACACCTTTGGTATTCCAAGGCTTTACCATTTCCAACGGGCCCATAAACATTTCGTATAACCGAAACGCATCCGCCCCATACTCCACCAAAACATCATCCGGATTAACCACGTTTCCGCGTGATTTGGACATCTTTTGTCCGTCCTCACCTAGGATTAACCCTTGATTAATCAGCTTAAAAAACGGTTCGGCGGTCGTGACATAGCCGAGATCAAACAACACTTTGTGCCAGAACCTTGCATAAAGCAGATGCAGCACCGCGTGCTCCGTTCCTCCGACATACAGATCTACTCCGCGAGTCGCTTGCCCTTCCGGACAGTCTGTTCCCATCCAATAGGCTTCTGCTTGTGGATTACAGAACGCCTGATCGTTCCGGGCGTCCAGATATCGCAGGTAATACCAGCAACTCCCTGCCCATTGTGGCATTGTGTTTGTTTCACGAACACAACCCTCCCCGACGTTCACCCATTCTGTAGCCCGAGCCAGCGGAGGTTCCCCGCTCGTCGTGGGTTTAAAGTCGGTCAACGCCGGTGGGTGCAAGGGTAGGGCACTTTCGGGGAGTGCTTCATGAAACCCATCCTTCCAAACAATCGGAAACGGTTCACCCCAGTAACGCTGCCGGCTAAACAACCAGTCCCTCAGCTTATACTGGACAGTTTTTCGACCAACCCCTGTTTTTTCCAACCAATCCGAGATCCGTTGCTTAGCTTCCCTCGTCGCGAGCCCGTTCAAAGTAAGATCCCCGCTGGAAGAACCGACGGCCGTTCCTTCACCGCAGAACCCCTGCCAAGCCTTCGCCGGATCAAGCGGTTGCACGACCTGCACCACGGGGAGGTCGAACTTGGTAGCGAACTCCAAATCCCGCTCATCGTGCGCCGGCACCGCCATAATCGCGCCAGTCCCGTACGTTGCGAGCACATAATCCGCCACCCAGATCGGAACTCGCTCTTGGTTCACCGGATTCACTGCGTAAGCACCCGTGAACACGCCCGTTTTCTCCTTCGCCAATTCCGTTCGCTCCAAATCGCTCTTTGTGGCTGCGAAGGACTGATAGGCGATGACGGCC
>SXGT01603284.1_pt1 | contig 11998 bp, 9 predicted proteins | sample 3176221 | NCBI WGS metagenome assembly SXGT01 (sample SAMN11356862, study PRJNA531348) | freshwater metagenome | isolation source: freshwater sample F1-120 | place: China: Fuxian Lake, Yuxi | collected 2017-12-25
CCGTTGCAATCACAGCCTCTGTCAGTTCTGCATTCATCGTCTCGTCCCTGAGACCTGGATGTTTCTCCCAAACCCTTTCGCGGTCTATAACTCAGCAAGCCAAACTGCCGGTAGATCAATTTCAACTGGCTGCCTTAGTGTTGTCTCACATGTCCAAACACGATTTCACCGCTGAAGAATTCGCCTCCCGCCGTGCCCGTGCTCGCGAGGCGATCGGTGCGGCTGGTCTCGATTGGATTCTGCTGTTTCATCCGGTGTCGATCCGCTGGTTGACCGGTTCCGACGCGAAGAGTTACCAGGAGTTCCAATGCTTGCTGATCTCGGCCAAGCCCGGCCCAATCAGCGTGCTGACTCGCAATGGCGAGCGCAACGAATTCCTGGACGACGCACTGGTCGATCAGCTTGAAACTTGGGGTGGTAACGAACCCGAGGACCCCATCGCAGCTCTCGATCGATTGGCGGACTCTCTGGGTGTGAAGGGTTCGCGCATCGGCATGGAGGTGCCCGGCTACTACCTGCACCCGCATCACTACGTCCGGATCAAGCAGCTCTTCGGCGAGTCGCTGGTGACCGAGGCGACGAACTTGATTCACGATCTCTCGCTGGTCAAATCGGCGACCGAGTTGCAGTACATCCGCGAAGCCAACCGAATCGCTGGCGTGGCGATGCAACGATTCGCAGGCTCGCTGGCTGAAGGTCGTAGCGAACTGGAGATCGCGGGGGAGGTCCATCACGCACTGCTGACCTCCGGCAGCGGACTCGCGGCCAGCCCGATCAATCTCGTCTCCGGAGAACGCTCGTGCTTCAGCCACGGAGCGCCCACCGATCGACGTCTGCGTCGCGGCGACTTCGGCAATGTCGAATACGGAGCGACCTTCAAACGCTACACCGCCACGATTGGCCGCCAGTTCTGCATGGGCCAACCGACGTCGCGAATGCGTGAACTGTACGATCTTGTTTGCCGTGCCTCCGACGCCTGTCTCGCTGAGATTCGTGCCGGTGTTCCGGCCGTCGTTCCGCACGAGGCCGCGAAGCGCGTGATCGCCGACGCGGGACTCGATTCCGCGCGAGTTCACCTGAGCGGATACGGCCTCGCTCCCGGTTCGCCACCGGGTTGGGCCGAGCCAATTCATCTGTTCGGCGGCAGTACCTACACGCTCCAAGCCGGCATGGTGCTGACCGTCGAGCCGCCCGTGTTCATCGGCGAGGAACGACTCGGAGCTCGGATCATCGACAACGTGCTCGTCACCCACGACGGCGCAGAACTGCTCTCCCGATTCAGCCGCGATCTGATCGTGACCGAGTGAACGCTCACAAGTTGAACGGTTCGGCGGTGCGCAACGTAAAAAACTTGCGGACGTACTTCGGCACATGCCAGTACGTCGTCAGTCCGCGCGGGAAATGAGCGACATCACCGGCTTTCAGCGAGTGTGTCGCGCCGCCTTCCTCCCGGATCGTCACCTCTCCTTCAAGAATGCAGACAAACTCGTCCCACGAAAAGACCCACTGAAATTTGCCAGCCGTGCAACTCCAGAAACCGGACGACAACAATTTGTCCTGGGATTGAGTCAATACGGCTCCGCAGGCGGTCGGCGTCCCTTCCTGAATCCAGGCCGGATCGATCGGCATCGGTGGCAGTTCGGTGGGCGTGTGAGCGGTGGGGATTTGCGGTTGGCTCATGAGGTTCTCCTTGCTCTTGCAGGTTTCAGTTGAGGGGGAGGATGAGTTTCTCGTCGCGCAGTGCAAGCACCGCCTGCTCAAAAACGGAAGTCGCGCGATCAATGTCGTCGGTTGTGTGCGCGGCACAAGTTAAGCCACCGGTTGAACTCATGTTGTCCACGCCGCCAAATCTCATTCGCAGTTGATACTGCGCAATGAGCCGGCCCGGCATCCCCTTGAGCCGTGCGGCATCGGTCGTGTGCAGATCACGGCGCGACCGAGCCTTTCCAACGCGGTCGAGATCCGTTTCAAAATAGACGTGGTAGGTGGAAGCCGGACCATAAACATAGCCGGCGATCCCGTGCCGTTCGAGGACCGCGTCCCACGCGTTTCGCAGCCGAAGTGCGGCGGCATCCGCTTGTTCGATGGCGGTGCCATTGGCGACTCGACGCAGCACGGCGATACCGGCCGCTGCCGCAGTGGGCGATGCGTTGAACGTGCCGAAGTGAACGACGCGCTGATGTCGGTCGTGATGCGGATCACCCGTGATGTCGAAGACACGCATGACCGGCTCACGGCCTGCGACGGCTCCGCCCGGCATCCCGCCGGCGATGACTTTTGCCAGACAGCACAAGTCGGGCGTCACGCCGTACAACTTTTGAGCTCCGCCAGAACTGAATCGGAAACCGGTCACGACTTCATCGAAAACCAACAGCACTCCTCGCCGAGCGGTCGCTTCGCGCACGCCGCGCAGCCAGTTCACGTCGATCGGGACTCGCCCCCACGACGCGCCGGACGGTTCGAGAATCACCGCTGCGATGTCGCTGTGCTTTGCCAGTGTCTCATCGAGCAAATTCAGATCGCCATCCGGGATCGTGATCAGCCCTTGCCGAACATGCGGCGGTACACCAAGCGAACCGTCCGCCTCAAATGGCGGCTGAAATCCATGCACAACGTCATCGTGCCAGCCGTGAAAGTGCCCCGCGAATCGGAGAATGCGATTTCGACCCGTCGAAGCACGCGCGATCCGCAACGCCAATTGAGTCGCTTCGGTCCCCGAATTAGTGAACCGAACTCGTTCCGCGCACGGAATCAACCGCTGCACCAGTTCGGCCCATTCGATGTGCAACGGATGATCGTTGCCGAAATGCGTCCCCAGCGCCGCGGCACGCGCGATGGCTTCGACCACTTCGGGATCGGCATGTCCCAGCAACAACGCGCCGTTCCCCATCAGGAAGTCGATGTACTCATTGCCGTCGATGTCCCACTTGCGTCCGCCGCTCCCTCGCTGAATGTAGATCGGCATGGGCAGCGAATACCGCAGGTCATGCCCCACCGCCCCAGCCAGAGTTTTCTTGGCTCGCTCAAACATCGTGGCACTTTTGGGACGACTCGCGCCGAAGGCGCTCATCAGATCGATCGTTGTAGACATCCGACTGTCTCCACGAAGCCATCAATGCAAAATGCGAATTGCAAAATGCAAATTTCAAATTGAGGACACGGCAGCCTCTCGCGACTCGTCAGCTACCTCTTCTTCGTGACTTTGCTGGCAGCCGTCACGATGGACTTGCCGACGATGTTGCACAACTGCGTGCTTTCGTCGAGCAACGCGGCCATTTTCTTGGTGCCGAGCAGTTCGGCCTTGATAATGAGTCGAATCCAAGACCGTGACTCTCGCAACTCTTTGAGACAGATGCGCAACTTGTGAATGAAGTCTGCTCGACTCTCGGCGGCGCAGCCTTCTTCGTAATTCGGAGCCGCCGCCGTCCCGCATCGCACGAGTTGTCCTGCGATGTGTCGCCCCAAGCGCGTGTCGGGAAGAGCATCAACAACCTTTCCAACTCGCGCCGCGAAGTCCAGCATTCGATCGGCCAATTCGTCAGAATTCATGAGATCGACTCCATGTTGTCTGTCAATTTGCATTTTGCAATTCGCATTTTGCAATTTGCATTGCCCACTTCTCACAGCAGCTTCATCACCATTCCGATCGCCGTCGTGACAAACGCCATCAGCAGAATGATTCCGGAAACAACGCCGCCGACAGTCACCCACCAGCGTGTTCGATACAACGGCGGCAAAGTCGCGTTGTAGTACGTTGCCAGCAGGCAGACGATGCCGACGCCGAGGTTGACTGTAACCAGCGCGCCGATTTGAGCCAGCAGATTGAAACTGAAGTTGCCCCAATTCCAGAACTGAGACGACACGAAAAACCAGGCGACCAAAATCGTCAGCACTCTACGGAACGAAATCGGCTTCGCCTCCGGACGGACGGCGGCGAGCAGATCGTACGTCACGCGAGCCACCGCTTCGGGCACACTGGCAATCGTTCCCCACAACGCCAGCAGGATGGCGACGTAATACACCGGGACCAGCCACGCGCTGATTTGTTCCCAGATCACCGCCTGCTTGGTGAGCAGTGCGAACTCCTGACCCGCTCCGGGCGACAAGTGCTTCGGGTAAAGCACAGTCGCTCCCGCGGAAAGAAACGCGACCGTGACCGCCAGCAGCACGGCCGCTCCCAGCGCCACGTCCCAGCGAAGCGGCGTCAGCAATTGTCGCAGATTCGCGGCCTGCTGCGGATCGGCGGGCAAGTAGTCGTGCTTCGACGATTGATTGGCGTAGTCGCGCGCGGTCGCATTTCCCGCTAAACCCCAGCCGTGCAGGCCGACCCAGCTTGAATACGCGATGTAGCCCGACAGGCTGCCGCCGACGTAGCCGAAGATCGTCGCCAAGTTGAGCGTGTACTCGTTCTTCGCGGCGGGAGGTGCCCAGTCGGGCGCTGGAGGCAAATGCCCGAAGCGGATCGCGCCCCAAAACATCTCGATCAAGTCCGGACCAACGAAGATCGTGGCGATCGCCGTCCCCGCGACCATCAAGCCACAGATAACGATCTGCTGTTTTTCCAACGACACGTAACTCGATCCAAGACTCACGGCCAGCGCGGCCCCCAGAAAAACCGACGTGATCCCGTTGACCCATAACTGCGCGGTCTCGGGATTTGTCAGCCCCAACGTGTCGGCGAGTCCCAATTTCTCGCCCAGCAGAAACACCCCGAGATTGCCGCACGGCTTCGCGATCGCCGTGAGACCGGTGGCCAGGATCGCCAGTTCGGCCGCAACGAAGAGCATCAACAACCAACCGCGCGGGCCAGGCAGAGCGGCAACGCGATGCGCGAATGATTGACCGGTCACTGCCGTGTAGCGGCCGACCAGATACATCACGAAACCCGCGCGAATGACGACGCTGAGCACCAGCATCCACAACAGCCCGAAGCCCGACCACGAACCGAGTCCGCAGACCATGATCGTCTCGCCCGCTCCCAGCGACAGCGACGCGACGACTGCTGCTGGTCCGAAGCTGCTCAGCAAACGAAAACATTTTCGCAGCGAGAACGGCTCAGCGTAGATTCCGCTGGGTGGAGGGATCTGAATCGACTTCGCGGTCATGAACGGCCTCCGCAGGCGACGATCGTTTGCCCGGTGACGAAGCTCGAATCTTCGGACAACAAGAATCGTACGACATTGGCGATCTCATCCGGTTCGGCCATGCGTCCCAGCGGTGTGGCGGCGATCAACCGCGCGACGGCTTCAGGATTCGCTGACTGAGCGAGATCGGTATTCGTGAGTCCCGGCGCGACGCAGTTGACTCGCACATGCGGCGCGAGCGCCGCCGCGCAGTGTCGCGTGAAGGCGATCACAGCCGCTTTCGTCGTCGCGTAGTCGATCATGTCCGGCTTGAGCACCTTTGCAGCCAGCGACGAGACATTCACGATTCGCCCAAAGCCGCGCGCAATCATTTCGTCCTTCACCGCCCACGTCACGAGAAACGGCCCGTCCACATTGACGGCAAACATCTCTCGCCACCGAGCGTACGACACCGCCGTGTGCGGCTTCGATTCCGCGATGCCGGCGTTGTTCACCAGCAGATCGACTGGCCCCAACTCGCGACGCACCGTGTCGATCATCCGCCGCACATCCTCCTCATTCGACACGTCGGCTTGCACGGTAATGACTCGCTCCGCATCCGCTTCGATCAACCGCACAGTTTCGTCAGCAGCCGCCGACTGTCGCTGAAAATTCACAGCCACTCGAGCTCCTTGAGCTGCAAGCATCCGGCACACCGCCCGCCCGATGCCGCGCGCGCCACCTGTTACCAAAGCCGTCCGACCTGTGAAGAATTGATCTGACATTGAATGAGTTCCGATCCGGTCAGGCATTGCAAAATGCAAATTGCGAATTGCAAATATCAAATTGACGGCCAGCAACAGCAAGCAGTCCCGCTCTTCCATTTTGCATTTTGCAATTTGTAATCCACCCTCTTCACTTCAGTTCCGCCAGCATCTCCAGCGTCGCCTCAATCACCGTCGGAGCCCATTCGGGCGTGAGCTGCGAGGCCAACAAGTAGTTGTAGTGCGACTCGATGACTTCCATGCCTCCTTCGGCGAACGCTTCCGGCGGTGGGATGTAGCCGATGCAGCCATTGCTGTAGCCCAGAAACATCGTGTGCGGTAGAGGCGAGCGGCGTTTGATTTCGAGGCCCAACTCGGCGAGCGGTTCGGCAGAGACTGTGGCGAGGCCGATGTCATTGATGCGCAGCGCCCACAGTTCGATCTCGCGCGTGACGATGCGATGTCCGGCCGAGACGAGCCGATGACGTTGCTCTGCCCAGGCAAACATTCGCTGCGCGACCTGCTGAGCCCCCAGTGAACTCCCTGCGAATGCGGCATCACGCGCCGCTTTTGTGCGAGCGAGGTCTGACTCGACCGTCGTCAGATCTGGTAGCAGTGCCAGCGGCAGATTCAATCGGCGACGTGTGACCGACAGATGATTGATTGTGGCTTGTGGGGTCGGCTCGTAATCCCACGTTGAAATCGCGGCGACCGACCGCACGATCCGTCGCGGCCCGCGCTGGTTGTGGGTCCGAATCTGCGCCCAGACTTTCAGCGTTTCTCCGCCGAGCATCAGGCCGAGCCGCTGCATGTCCTCGAACTGCTCTGGCCCGCCGCTGCCGATGCCACACGCCGGGTTGATGTTGCCGGCCGCTCCTTGCAGGAACAGCGACGGAACACCGATCGCTGACTCGATCAATTCGCGAGCCGGCCCGATGAAGTCGGGCGAATACGACAACGTCTTCGGTCCCAGCACGACGGTATGACACGCCGCCGACATCACTACCGCCAACGGCTTGCCGACGAGATCGTCGATGCGAATCACATCCACCGAGCGATCAATCGGTCCGTCCAGGTTCTCGCCGATGATGATTCCGCCGTTGGGCATCTTCTCGCGACGATTGATCCCCAGCGGCGCGGCCCCTCGTCCGCTCCCCAACCGTGCCGGCTGTCGCTTCAACCAAGCTGAACTCGCCGCGCCGAGGAGCACGTCTTCCAAGTGCTCGACATATCGTTCTTGCAGTTCCCGTTGTGGAGACGTTTCCTGCTGCCAGCCAGGAAACATTGGTCCCAGATGCGTGTGACTTCCGTTGAGCAGCACGTTCTCACCCGGAATCCCCAGCCGCTGCCCAATCGCCGCGCGGATGCGATCCGAATACGGCATCGGCACGAACAGCAGATCGAGTCCCGCGATCACAACGCTCGTCACACCGTCGGACAGGACGAGCACAGTGGCCGTCAGGTCGCGCTCGACATCCTGGGAGCACCCCTCTTGAACCGTATAACCCAGCAGGCGAATCCCAATCGGCGGCGTGATGATCGCTCGCGCCACGCCGGCCAATAGGAGACGCGCAGCATCAGCAGAAGTTTCGGACATTGTTCGCTCACTTCGCATTTGTTGCTTTTGAACCTACTTCCAGAAGTCACGGAGCTGATCGTTGGCCGCGACTTCGAGCGGGAACTGTTTGCTGAAGGCATGGCCTTGGATGCCGGCGTATTCTCGGAGGGCAAGGTGAATGTGCTCGGGGCGGACGCGGATCCCCTGCTCCTTATCGATCTCCAACGTCTTCGGGTTGATCGGCACGAGGAGCTGTTTCTCATCAGTGGCTCCGATGACCCGATTGCCGGCAATGCCGGGACCGAGAAACATGATCGAGCCGATTGACCAGTGGTCCTTGCCGTTGCCGTTGTTGTAGGTCGGCGTGCGTCCCATCTCACTTTGGATGATGACGACCAGATTTTCGCGGATCTTCAAGTCTTCGGCTCGGCGAAGGACGTAGTCGATGCCGGCGAGGAATTCGGGGATCAGCTTCATCTGATCGGGATCGTTGTTGTTGTGGCTGTCGAACTGGCCGATCGAAAGATTGGCAGAGACGCAGACACCCGCCTTGAAGGAAGCCAGAGCGATATCGGCCTGCTGGCCAAGTCGATCTTTCGATTGCTCCTTGGGGATGAACGGGACGACACGCTGCAACGCCTTCGAGTTGACCTGCGCCGAGTAGAGCATGCTCTGACTTCGTTCAACGCGCGGCAGGCGCGTCTCCGACACCCGAGCTTGGAATTGTTCTTCGAGTGCTCGTTCGATTCGGTCGGAGACAAACGGATCGTGGTACGGATGCGTGCTCCCTTCGACGTTGTCCGCCTTCGCCAGCAAGTTCAGCGACTGGAGATAGGGAACTCGCGACATCGGCACGAGGTTGCCCGTCGCCGAATAGTTGCCGAACGTCAGAAACGCGAGCGGCGCTTCGGCACCGAAACAGGCGGCGACCAGCGCCGGAAACGTTGGGAACGCGAGGCTGTCGAGCTTGCCTGTCGCCATATACCGCGCGCACGGCGAATGATTGTTGACGGAGAAGTCTAATCCGTTGAGCGTCCGCAGTTCCGGGCCGTACTTGGCGAAGAAGTCTTCGTTGCTCATCCCTTTTACGATGTGCTTGGCGATCGGCGCGAAGCGATGATTGCCGAACGTGAGAATGTCTTCTTCTTTGTAGAGGCGATTGATTCCCTCGACACCTTTCGGGTCCATCAGGTACGTCGTGTCCCAACCGCCGCTCGCGTTGAAGACGACGTAGAACGGACCGGCATATCCGGCTGAGTCCTTCTTGTTTTCGTCGGCTCGCAGCAGCGACGACACCCCAATTGGGGCGGCAAAGCCCAGGCCCGCAAGGCTGCACAACTTCAGAAAGTTTCGACGCGACATTTGTTTTCCTCTGTTATCTCTGTGCCTCTGTGTTTCCATTCTTCTTTTTTTGAAACACAGAGGCACAGAGGACACGGAGAGCTCAATACCCGTTCACAATTCGATGCACTCCATCGACCAACTTCACTTCATGGAAATTGATTAACAGTCCGAATCGAAGGTGAAGCAAACGCAAATGGGACAATGTCTGAGCTTTGTCGACCGGATGAATGTCGGTCTTCGCCTCCAGCTCGACAACGATCTGTGCATTGACCAACAAGTCCGCGCGAAAACCGCACTCAAGTTGAATGTCGTCGTAGATTACCGGGACCGGCTTCTCTTCCTGGACCGAGAAGCCCCGCTTGCGAAGTTCGTAGGCCAAGCAGGTTCGATACGCGGATTCGAGCAGGCCCGGTCCGAGGCATTTATGCACTTCGATGGCAGCACCGATAATTGCTTCGGTCAGTTCGTTGGTTGTCATTTGCGATGCTCCTCCCTCTGTTTCCTCTGTGCCTCTGTGTTTCAAATTCTTAAACACAGAGGCACAGAGAAAACAGAGGAAATCATTCGTACAAGAAATCGTGTTGTCTCAACAAATAGGTCAGCACTCCGCGCCACGCGCGGAGGGTGTAGTGTGGATCGTCGGATCGGAACTCTTCGCGGCCGCCGCAGAAGTACGTCTCACGCGGCTCGAAGCGGCCTTCGGCTTTCGCGTCAGTGATGATCCCGGCGAACAATTGAAAGGTCCGTTCGATCTCTGGATGATCCGCCGCGCGATCGTGACCCAACAGTCGCTGATGCAGATGCACGATCGCCCGCCGGATCTTTTGATTCGACGCTTCTTCGCCGGGGACAATGTCGGGTTCGACCTGCGGGAACAGCAGCCGCTTTGCGGGCTCCAGACGAAAATCGCGCGCGACGTGGTCACACGACACATCGTTGGCCATGAGCCGCTGGATGGCTCCCATTGCTCCGCTGGGATCGGCGTTGCGCTCGGTGACGGTGATCGAGTCGATGCCGCCGTAGAGAACTTGGAAGGCGTCGTTGAGGCGGCCCCACTTCTTGCCAAAAATTGCGGCGATCTTTCGTTCGAGCTGTTCGGGACTGAGCAGCCGGACGATGCCGATGTCATCCAACTCTGCCTTGCGCTGCGGATGTTCGGCGATCGTGGCCAGTCCGTCGGCTTGATAGAAGTCGGAGGCGATCATCGCCTTGATCGCCAGCTTCAAATTGAACTTCGATTCGGTGAATCGTCGCGCGATCTCCTCGATCATTGCTCGTTGAGCCAACAGCGCGCGGCGTTTGGCTCCAAATAGCGGATCGTCGATGTCTTCCGGCGGTTGCAGGACTTTGCGGCCCATCAGGAGGTAGTAGACGTGCTCGACCATCGCGATCGGGAAGCGCGGATCTTTGACCGCTCGCTCGGCCAGCCATTGAGGTGCTCGCCATCGTTCGCCGGCGGGCATGTCTTCCCCTTCGAACCCGGCCTGAAACATGTCTTGATACCAGCCGGCCTTTCGCGGCCCGATGTGTCCTTCAAAATCGAAGTCCTGGAAGACGCCGGCGACGGGATCGATGGTCTTGTGGCAGACGACGCAATCGGCCGCCTCCATCGTCGGGACTTTGTATTTCGCGGTGACGGCCGACGCGTCGGTGACTCTCGGAGCGTGCTGCATGACGTCGATCCCCAGAAAGTGCTGGTAGAACATTCTGGCTCGCAACCGATTCCGATTGGTCTCGGTTGAGGGATATCGCCGCAAATAATGAAACATGCTGAGGAATCCCGCGTGCGGATACAGCCCGGTCGCGGACTCCTGAGTCTTCCCATCGCGGCCGGTCAGTGCCTTGAGCTTGGCGGGGATGTACTCGAACGGATCGTCTGGGTTCTTGAACTCGGTTTTGATCTCCTCGAAAATGCCGTAACCGCGAGCCGTGTACGGCGAGACCATGATGTAGTCGGCCGTCGCCAATTCCGAAAACGGCCGCTCGTTGCGGACGATGTGAGCGATCAGCTCCAGCGGCTCGCGCAATAGCGCGTCGCGGTACACGCCAGCCAGATTCCAGCGCGCTCGCTGGCGTTCCTTTTCTTCGACCTGACTGAGATCGTACTTGTCGTACCACAATCGAGTTTTCTCGAAGTGGTGGTACGACAAGAGCGTCTCCGCGTTGTCGTCGATGCCGATGGTCAGAAAGAGGTCGTTGAAGCCCTCCTTGAGCCGAAAATAAAACGCATCCTCCTGCAGGATGCGGTCGAGGATCGAGTCCATCGCCGCAGAGCCAGCTTGCTTCACCGCCTCTTGCTCTTCGACGGTGGGGAGTCGCCCGGTGAGTGAGAGTGTTACACGCCGCAATAACCGCTGCGGCGAGATCTTCGCGATCCCGTCAAAGAACGGCGGAGCGTTGTCGTCGCTCTTGGACTCGGCAGGAGCGGCGTCTTTGCTCGATGGGTTCAGACGCCTCACAAAGCGTTCTAGAATTCGATAGCCGGACGAGTCGGGTTTCAAAACGGCACCCCCGCCGTGATCGAGACCGCCACTGGCCTTCAGCAGCAATCGCGAAAGATCTCCTTCCTTGGCCTTGGCCATCGCCTGAAAGGTATCGCAATTCTGTTGGATCCATCTCAAATCGTGAGCGTGATCAGGCGTGCGAGGCGACAACACAAAGTCACTGTCGGCCGCGTCCCCTTTCGGATTGTGGCAGCGGAGACAAGTTCGCTCGCCCACTTTGGCCCACACTTCGTCTTCGAAGAATCGATCTTTCAAAGTACAGTTTGGTGCGGTTGGAGCCGAAGCCGGCTCTGACTGCCCTGGCACATCGGGGCCGATCGAAACGACCGAAATCAGGCCACCGGCCACAATCGCCAACCGCACCAATCGACCCAGAACGAAACGCCGATTCGCAGGATCGGTCATCGTGTTTCCCCGAAGTAGGTTTGGAATCGAGAACCGTGACGAATTGTATCGGGTCCGGCACCGATGAGCATCCAATGACCGGGACGCGCAGGACACATCAACGCAGCCCTTGCGCAACGTGTCTGTTAATTCGACAGCGCGCTCTTTCGTTGGAGTTCCGCCTTTAGGCGGTGGCTCAACCGGCTAAAGCCGGGACTCCAATTCGAACGTGTGCAGTCGGACTAAGGCAGCCAGTTGAAATTGATCTACCGGCAGTTTGGCTTGCTGAGTTATAGACCGCGAAAGGGTTTGGGAGAAACATCCAGGTCTCAGGGACGAGACGATGAATGCAGAACTGACAGAGGCTGTGATTGCAACGGC
>SXGT01464444.1_pt1 | contig 11997 bp, 9 predicted proteins | sample 3176221 | NCBI WGS metagenome assembly SXGT01 (sample SAMN11356862, study PRJNA531348) | freshwater metagenome | isolation source: freshwater sample F1-120 | place: China: Fuxian Lake, Yuxi | collected 2017-12-25
AGCCGCCACCCACGACGTCCTCGGTGCTGTTGCACGGCGCGTACACGTTGCCCACCGTACCGGCGGGGACGTCGGCGACGGCGTAGCGCAGCACGGTGCTGACGGCACCCGGGGCCAGCGTGCTCGCGAGAACGCTGTTCGGGGCGAGAGTGCGGTTGTTGACGGCCTGATTGGCCAGCTTGGCGTTCTTGACCGACTTGTTCACGAGGGTGCTGCCGTTGATCTGGCCCTGCGCCCACGCGCCGGCACCGCCGGCGGCGATGACGAGGGCGGTCGTGGCGATGACCATTGACGCACTGGGGCGACGGAAGCGGGTGTTGATCTTCATCCTGCCGGAACCTCCGGATCGATGAGCGGGACACTCCTGATTGCGTGACTCTATTCCCCGTGCCCGGGCGTATCCCCCCGCTCAGGGTCCCACGACCACGGTCCCCTCGCGGCCGGTGGCCACCACGTACGGGGGTACCGGAACCGCGGCGGCAACCCCCCGCAGCCTCGCGATGACCGCGCCCGTGGGCAGGTCATGGATACTGACGCGCTCTCCCCCCGACCTCGTGGCCGCCGTGAGGATGCCCGGTGCCGCCGCCAGAGAGCGCGCCGTGCCCGGGGGGATCGTGATCGCGCGGCGTGAAACGCCGGGGATCATCGTGTGCACTACCGCGCGATCGCCCGCCCCCGCCAGCACCACCCCGCCCGGAACCGACGCGAGCGCGGTGATCGGCTCGCCAAGCGGGGAGGTGGCGCGCGCGATCTCCTCACCCCGGCGCACCAGGAGGAGGTCGTCACCCACGGCCACCGCCAGATCGTCCGCGGCCAGCCAGGCCGCCACGGACGCGCTTGCGAGCGCAGCGGTCCACTCACGCCGGCGCGCGCCATCCGACCATGCGACCACCGTCGCACGCGGCAGGGCCGCCCGAGCCCCCACGGCGGCGAGACGGCCATCGGGACCGGCCGCCAGGGCGAGCCGCCCGGGGGTCCGGGCACGTATCCCCACCCGCGCTCCCCCACGGGGATCCGCGATCACGAGCAGTCCCCGCCGTGGGGCGAGGGCAAGGCGCCCGGGGTCCACCGCAGCCAGGGACCGGACATCCGGCACCGCGATCTCGCGCACGCCGTCGAGGTCCGGGAGGCGCGCGACGACCACACGGGCGGGCAGTGCCACCGCCACCCACGCACCATCCGGCGACACGGCGATGGCGGACCCCGGCCAGGGACGTGCGGCGAGCACCCGCAGCGCACCCGGGTCCTGCCGCCGGGGCGCGCCGGAGGTCATCCCGCGAGAAGGTCTCGGTAAACGGCCTCGGCCCGTGTGGCGGTGGTCGCCCAGGAATGGCGCCGAGCGGTCTGCCGCGCCCGCCCCGTGAGGTGCGCGCGCAGGGCATCGTCGTTCGCCAGCCGCACCAGCGCCTGCGCGAGCAGACGGGCGTCGCCCACGGGGGTCATGAGGCAATCGTCGTCGGCCCGCAGGAACTCCGCGAGCACGGGGAGGTCGCTGGTGACGACCGGGAGCCCCGATGCCATCGCCTCGACCACCACCAGCCCGAACCCCTCCCGCGTGGACGGGAAGGCCAGCACGTCGGCGGCGCGGTAGAGCGTCGGCATCGCGTCGTCATCCACGACGCCGATGCGGGCAACGTCGGCCTGCGCGGGCGCACCCGGGCCGTGATGCACGACCAGGCCCAGCCTCACCGCGTCGTCCTCCCAGGCGGCGGCACCCGCGGGGTCCGTGAACAGCCCCTCACCCCCGGCGATGACCAACAGGGGACTGCCCGGCAGCCGCCCGCGGGCGCGGGCGAAGGCCTCGAGCAGCACCCGGCTGCCCTTGCGTGGCTGGACCCCGCCCACGGCCAGCACCACCGTCCGGTCGGGCCACCCCATCCGGGCGCCGGCCTCCGCGCGGTCGAGGGGACAGCCACCAAACCGATCGGGATCGACGCCGTTGGGCACCACCGCGGCGCTCACGCCGAACTCCTCCGCCAGACGCTCGGCCCAGAACGCGGAGACGGCGACGCAGCGGTCCACGTCCTGGATTGACGCGCGCTGGCACTCCTCGAGGAACCCGTCCGTGCACGCGTCCACGTGATGGACCGTGCGCACGACCTCCGCGACCACGCCGTCGGCACGCAGCGACAACAGCGCACGGGCCGACAGCAGGTCCTGCGCGTGGTCGATGTCGGCGGCAGGTGCCGTGCGCAGCGCATCGGCGAGCACCGCGGCGGCGCGCGCCACCCGTGCCGGCACCGGCTCCCCCGGCACCGGCGGCAGCGGCACCTGATGGGTTGCGACCCCCGGCCCCGCGGCCATGCCGGCACCCTCCATGGCAACGACCCACAGCTCGACCTCGTGCCCGCGTGCGGCGAGTTCCTCGGAGAGGCGCCGGGCATGGACCGCACCGCCGCGCGGCATCGCCGAGTACGTGGAGATACGGATGCGCACCGCCGACGCCTCAGCGACCGGGGCGTACCAGGCCTGCGGCCAGGCGCGCGGCCTGCGCGCTGGTGGGGGCCACGTGCGCCCCGGCGCGTGTGAGGGCCTCCTCCTGGCGCGACAGCACCTGGGGGTCCGCCTCGGTTCCGCATACGTGCGCCACCACCTGCAGCGACGGGCGCGCCTGCAGCGCGCGCACCAGGGCCGGCGCGAGGGCTCCCGCCGGGTCGGGGTGCGCGCCGCGGCCCAGGATGACGTCCAGCAGGATCACTGCGACCGTCTGGTCGGCGACGGTATCGACGATCAACCCGGCCCGCCGCGACGGGTCAACGATCGGATGCGGCGTGCCGTGCGCGACCGACTCGGCCTGCAGGTCGAGACACGCGTGCCCCCTCACGACATCGCGCGGATCCAGATGCTCCGCCGCCCCGGCCGGGGTGTTGGACACCACGCGCCCGAGGCGGGCGGCGAGTACCGCCGCGGCCTCGGCGCACAGCGCCGACCCCGAGAAGATCCCGCGAACATGGCCGGCGCTCACCCACCCGCCGGGCTCGGCGGCGGGTATCACGGGCCGCGCGCCGGCACGGCGTGCCGCCGCCACGACCGCGTGGTCAATGACCGCGTGCACCTCGACCCCGTCGGGTGCGGCGAGCCCCGTGGCACCGATCAGGCACGCCGCACCGGGCACGCCGCAGTCGGCCAGGGCGCCCAGCGCGGCCTCGGCGCCGCGCGCCGCGAACCCCTCGGCGACCAGAACGAGGCCGTCGGTCCCGGGATCACCGGCCAGCCGGTGAATTGCGGTGATCGTGGATGCCGCACCGACCTCGTCGGTGAGGTCCCGGGGGCCCGTGACCAGACAGCGGCTCACCCCGACCCCGAAGCGATCGAGCAGGACCGCCGCCTCCTGAGCCCCCGACCCCGAGGTGGCCACCACGCCCACGCGACCCGGGGCCACCGCAGTTGCGATCCCGATGCCGATGCCGTCGATGATGGCGGTGTCACTCCCCGGCCCCAGGACGATGCGCCCGATGGCGCCGGCCCGGCGCTTGAGGGCAACCTCGTCGGACAGAGCGACGTCCCCCGTGAGCAGCATGACGTCGCTACCCGCCGACAGCGCCCGGTGTCCCTCGAGCGCCGCGAAGGCGCCCGGCACGCCGATCACCGTGAGTCCGTCAACCGTGGTCGGGCTCAGGGCATCGTCATCGGCGGCCGCGCCCGGATACAGCTCGACCACCACGTCGTCATCGGGCGGGGTGTCCTCCACGCCCGGCACGCTACCTGCAGCACCGGGCACCCCCGCGCATCTGGCTGCGCTATGCCGTCCCGGCCAACATCTCCGCCGGGGCCGGGGACACCCGGGCGAGACGCATCCGCAGGACCCGGGCCTCGGCACGAGCACGCTGCAGTGCCGCCTCGGTCGCCACCAAGGTGGCCCGGAGGTCCACAAGATCGGCATCGGCCTCCGCCACGCGACGGGCCAGCACCGCGAGGGGCCGCTCGAGCGCGCTCACCGGCGCCGGGAGCATGGGCGTCGCGTCCGGTGCGAGCAGGCCTGCGCGGACCAGTTCCGGGACATCAACGACCCTCACCCCGCCCCGGCACGACACCTCGAGGCTGCCGCGCTCGACCCGGCGCTCAAGCGCCTTTTTGGTCGTGCCGCAGACCTCGGCGGCATCGGAGAGCGTCAGCAGGCGAAGCATCATCACGGGCTCCGGTTTCTCCACGCCGCCCCCGCTTCCCTGCCCCGCTCCGGGGCACCCCCCCACCGGATGACCGCAGTACGCGCCGGTGATGGCCACGTGCATGATCAGCACGGAGGTCAGGCGTGCGCCCGGCGCCGGGCGCCCTACGCCACCCGCAGCAGCCAGGCGCCCAGGGCCCCGATCGTCGCCTCGTGGTCGGCGAAGTCATGGCCGACACCCTCGAGCATTGCGACGGTGACGTCGTCGTTGCCGTCGGCCCGGGCCTGCGCGGCGAGGCGCGGCGCATCGCCGGGGTCCACGATGACGTCGTCGGTGCCCTGCAGCAGCAGGACGGGCGCCGGTACGCGTCCGACATGCGCATGGGCCCGGGCGGGCTCGGAGTCGGGGCCGCGGCTGTGCCACCACGTGCGGGCGGTGTACACGCCCGTGGCACGCGGTGTGTCCTCGGCGAGGTACATGCGGTGGACCACCACGGTCACGTCATCCGCGGCGTCCACGTCGGCGTACGGACGGCAGATCCCGACCAACTCCTCGTAGGACGGCACCGACCCGCACCGCTCCATGCGCACCCGGCTCGACTCGCACAGGCTCCAGGCCGTCCCAAGGCCCGCCGCACCGCTGACCGGAAGGCCCAGGTCGTTCGCCGCGCAGTACAAGGCGAGCGTCGCCCCCAACGAGTAGCCCATCACCAGCAGGTGGTCGTATCCCTGCCCCGCGAGCCAGGCGGCGGCGGCGCGCACGTCCTCCAGAACGTCCTCGAGCACCGCGGTACCGAATAGCTGCGAGACGTTTCCGATGCGGGTGTCGATCGTGAGGATCGGCAGCCCCAGAGCCGCCACCGGCGCCCGCAGGAACCGGAGGGCCCCGACGGTCAGGTTCCCCTGGTTGCCGTGGAGGTGGATGATGGCCGTGCGCCTGCCCGTCTCACGCGCCCGCGCCTCGGCGGGCTCGTCGTGCCGCTCGAGGATCCCGTCGTGCAGCATCCCGTCGGCACCCGCCAGGGTGATGAGGCGCACGCTCCCCGACCCCGGCCGGTACGGGGGAACCCGCGCGGGTCCATCCCCCGGCAGGGAGTCCATCCACGCGACCGCGCGCTCGGCCGCCTCGGGCACGAGGCCCCAGAACGTGTGGTCGGCACCCGGCACGTGCTCCAGGTGCACCGGGACCCCGGCGTCCCGCGCGGCGCGCGCCAGATTGTCGCCGTCGTCGCCGGGCAGCACCGGGTCGTCACCGGCCTGGATCAGCGCCACCGGCACCCCGGCACCGCGGATGCGATCCACCGAGACCGCGTTCCGCGACGCCGACGCACGGCACTGCCACCAGCAGCGCAGCGACCAGGCCTCGGCATCCGCGGGGGCGTCGGTGGGCCCGGCGCCCCGGTGGATGATGATGACGTCGTCCGGTCCGTCCCGGTCCGCGCCGGCCCGGAGTGCCATGCGCGCAACCTCGGTGTACGACGGCCGCGCCCCGAGACGGGTCCACCGGGCGCGCATCGACTCGGGAAGGCTCCACGGGTGGGCCAGCGTGCACAGCCCCACCACCTCGGGGGGGTGCCGAAGGGCCTGATAGTGGGTGACGATGCTCGCGCCCAGGCTGAAGCCCACGAGCACCACGCGCGCGAACCCGATGCGGCGCGCAAGGTCCATCGCGGCGTCGAGGTCCCGGGGGGTCTCGTCGAACTGCCCGCCCCCGTACACGACCCCGAAGTTCGCCATGCGCGTGTTGATCGACAGCGCCGCGTACCCGTGGTGCGCGAACTCGAACGCCAGTCGGCGCGGCACGCCCCCCATGTAGTTGCCCATCGAGCCGTGCACCACGATGGCCAGCGTCCCCGCGCGCCCGTGGCGGTCCTCCCGCGGGCGCATGAGCAGGCCGTCCCAGTGCTTGTGGTCGTCGGTGCTGATGACCACGAGCTCGGCATCGGCGTCCACGTCGTCGTGCCCGAACCCGGTGTTCGGGCGTGCCCCCGACCGGACGGTGATGCGATCGGGACGCGGCGGGATGTCATCGGGACGGCCGGGAGTCACTGCCCGATTGTCGCCTGTCCCCCCCGCTCCCGCCCCGCCCGGCCCGGGAGCCACCAGTTCCACCGTCCGAACCGGCTGAGGAGCGCCGGGGCCAGCATGAGCCGGATGACCGTGGCGTCCACCAGCACGGCCGTGGCCAGACCGATCCCGAGCATCTTCACGATCACGTTGTCCGTGAGCACGAAGGCCATGAACACGCTGACCATGACGAGCGCCGCCGCGGAGATCACCCTCGCCGTGGTGGCCAGCCCGATCGCCACGGAGCGATGCGGATCCTGCCCATCGGTCCACGCCTCGCGGACGCGCGACAGGAGGAACACCTCGTAGTCCATCGACAGGCCGAAGAGGATCGCGAACATGATCATCGGAACCCAGGCCTCGATGGCCACGGCCTCGGGAACGCCCAGCTGCGCCCGGAAGACCCCCCACTGGAAGATCGCCACCACCACGCCGAAGGCGGCTGCCACGGAGAGCAGGTTCATCACCGCGGCCTGGAGGGGCACCAGCAGCGACCGGAACTCGAACGCCAGCAGCACGAACGAGATGAGGATGATCACGGCAATGAACCACGGGAGCCGAGCCGCCACGCGCTCCGAGACGTCCACGCCGACCGCGGTCAGCCCCGTGGCGTACACGGCGGTCCCCGGGCCCGCGACGGGCTTGAGGCGGTCCGCGAGCCGCTCGACCAGTTCCGTGGTCCCCGCGCTCGACGGCGCCCCCGCGGGGATCACCGTGAGCAGCGCCACGTCCTCGAGCGGGGACACGGTGGGCGGCGATACCTCGATGACGCCCGCGAGGTCACGGGCCCGCTGGGCGACGTCCTCCGCCCGCGCCTTGGCCTCGGGACCCGAGAGCACCACCTCGACGGGACCGTTGAAGCCCGGTCCGAACCCGGTGGCGATCAGGGCGTACGCCTCCCGGGTGGTCGATCCCGGGGGGTCACTGCCGGCATCCACCTGCCCGAGTTGCATCCAGAAGACCGGGAGGGCCAAGGTCACCAGCACGGCGAGCGAGGCAATCAGATAGGGCCACGGGCGACGGGTGACGGCGAGCGACCAGCGCGCCCACCCGTGCATGCTCCCGGGCGGGGCATCGAGGTCCACGGGCCGCGGCCCCGACACAAAGGGCAGCCGCCAGCGCCCGAGGCCGTGCCCCGCGATGGCGAGCGCCGCCGGCAGCAGCGTGATGGCCGCGAGCACCGCCACGACGACCGCAACCGCGGCGGCCTGACCGAGGCGCGCGACGAAGGGGATCCCGACGGCGGCCAGTCCCAGCACGGCGATGGCCACCGTGCCGCCGGCGACGATCACCGCGCGCCCCGCCGAGGCCGTCGCGCGCGCGATGGACGCCGTGAGGTCCTCCCCCTCCGCCATCTGGTCCGCGTGGCGGGTCACGACGAACAGCGCGTAGTCCACCGATACGCCCAAGCCGATCATGACGGCCAGCGTCCTGGCCACGTCGCTGACGTCGGTGACCGCCTGCAGCACCGTGAGGACCGCCAGCGCGGTGCCCACGGCGACGAGGGCCCCGACCACGGGCATCGCCATGGTCACCACCGAGCCGAACGCCAGGAGCAGGATGACGACCGCGGCGAGGATGCCCACCAGAGCCGACCAGTCCGTGCCCGACGCCTCCGCCTCGACCGCGGGCGACCCCGCGTACGCCACCGTCAGCCCTGCGGCCTCCAGGGGTCGGGCCGCAGCGCGCGCCTGGGCCAGTTCGGTCGGCCCGAGGTCCTCGGGCGGAGTGGACCACTCGACGGTGATGAGTGCCGTGCGGCCATCCGCGGACACGGTCCCGGGAGGACCGGGGACCGTCACCGACGCGACCCCTGGCACCCTGCGCAGGTCGGCGGCGGCGGCCCGCAGGGCGGCACGTCCCGCGCCCCGCGTGAGCGGTGCGCCCTCCGACCTCACCACCACCTGGCCGTCGCTCGTGCCCTGCCCGGGGAACGCCCGCTGCAGGATCGCCGCACCCTCGGCGGCCGGCAGGCCGGGCACCGACAGGTTGTCGGACGGCGTCCCCCCCAGCGCCGACCCGAGGACGGTCAGGCCCGCGAGCGCGATGACCCATGCGCCCAGCACCCACCACCGGCGGCGGGCGCACCAGCCACCGACGCGGCCAAGGCGGGAGGTACGTGTCGGCGGCCGATCCATTCCGGCCATGGACGGTAGCGGACACCCACGGCCCGCCTCCCGTGGCATGCTCGCGCCGGTGGCGGACCTCGGAACCTGGACCCTCCTCTTCGCGCTGCTCGGCGGGATTGCGGGGGGATTCGTGAACTCGGTCGCCGGCGGCGGCACCCTCGTGACCTTCCCCGTGCTCACGGCCATCGGCATCCCGTCGCTCGACGCCAACATCACCAACGCGGTCGCCCTCTCCCCCGGCTACGCCGGGGGGACCCTCGCGCAGCGCCGGGACCTCCTCGGCCGGCGCGATCTGGCGCGGGCGCTGGCGGTGACGTCGATCGCCGGAGGGGTCACCGGCGGGGTCCTGCTGCTCGCGACGGGCCCGGACCTGTTCGAGCAGGTGGTGCCGTGGCTCATGTTCGCGGCCACGGCGCTCATGGCGCTCCAGAGGCCACTGCGCCGGGCGACCGCCGGCGTCCGCAGCGACGCGGGTGAGATGAGCCGCCCCATCCTGCTCACCGCGATCTTCGCCGCAACCGTCTATGGCGGCTACTTCGGTGCGGGGCTGGGGATCGTCACCATCGCGATCCTCGGCCTCATGCTCACGGATGCGCTCACCCGCCTGAACGCGCTGAAGCTGCTGATGTCGCTGTGCGCCAACGGCGCCGCCGCGGTCTTCTTCGCCTTCACGGGGCACGTGCACTGGCTCGTGGCGGTCCTCATGGGCCTCGGGGCATGGGGTGGCGGCTGGATCGGCGGAAGAGTGGTGCACCACCTCCACGAGGGCCTGTTCCGCCTCGGCGTCATCGTCCTCGGGATCGCCGTGGGGATCGCGTTCCTCCTGACGTAGGGCCGTCGCCGCGCCCGGTGCGGCGCCTACGATGCCCCCATGGGCCTCGCCATCGCCACCATCGCGGCCCCGCACGTGGACGAGGGGTTGCGCGCGCAGGGCGTTGAGCCACTCGTCGTGGCGTGGTCGCCCCCGGCGCACGGCGACCTGGGGGACGTGGCCCTGCTCACCCGCGCGTACGCCGATGATGCGGTGGAGGAGGGCAACCGCCGCGCGCTCGAGGCGCTCGATGCCGCACGGCCACACCTGATCGGAGCCGGGATCGCCGCCGACCTCGTCCCGGGGCTCGGCGGGAGGATGATCCTGCATGCCGGGCCGCCGTGCGCGTGGGAGCACCTGGGGCCGGCCATGCGCACGCAGGTGGCGCGCGCCGCGCGGTTCGAGGGCTGGGCGTCCGACGAGGACGATGCCGCCCTGCTCATTGGTCAGGGCGGCATCGCGCTGGCCCCCACGCACGGACACGGGGTCGCGGCCCCCATGTGCGGCGTGCTCTCCCCGTCCATGGGCGTGTGGGCCGTGCGCGACGAGGCCACGGGGGCCGACGCCTGGGCGCCCATGTCCGACGGGGCGGGTGATGGCCTGCCCCCGGGTGCAGGTACACGGGACGTGCTGGTGCACCACCGGCTGCTGGCCGACCGAGTAGCCCCCGGCGTGGCCGTCGCGCTCGCCGCCACCGGGCCCATTGACCTCACCGCGATCGCACGCACGGCCGCGGCCATGGGCGACGGCGCCGCTCCCACGCCCCGGGTCGCGTCGTTGCTGCTCATGGAGGCCCTTCTCCCATCACTCGCGTCCCGGGCGCTCGACGCGGTCCCCGCCCTGACGACCGCGGCCGGAACGACCGGGCGCTTCGCCCTGCCCCTGATGGCGGCGGCGGCCCATGCGGCACTGCAGGCCGCCACCGGCGCGGCACGATCAAGCCTGGTCGTCGGGATGTGCGGAAACGGCAGCGACGTGGGCATCATGCTGGCGGGCCTGCCCGGCGCCTGGTTCACGGCTCCGGCCCCCATCGCCGACGAGGCGGAGTTCGCCGACGGCGTCGCCGCGCCCGCCGCCGCGCCCTGGACCGGGGACCACGGGGTCATCGCCTGCGCCGCGATGGCCATCGACGCCCGCCTGTGCCTCGATGTGGGCGAGGCGCCGGCGGTGGCCACGGGCATCTCCGGACGCGCCGACGGCCGGTGGATCGGCACGGGCCGCACCCGCATCCCGCTGGGCGCCGTGCGCGACGCCCTGGACGCGCTCGTGCCGCCCGGGCCCACCTGAGGGGACGGACGTCACACCACCCCACCCCCGGGCGGTGGCACACTTGACGACGATGAGCCCCGGCCGCACCATTGGCGTCGTCATCGCCGGCCTCGTCCTCGCGGGCGTGGTCATCGCAGGGGCGATGACCCTGGGCGGGACCACCCAGATCGCCCCGCCCGACGCGGCCCAGCCCATCATGGTCGGCGTGGTGGCCGCCCCGGGCGAGGAGTTGAGCGGACCCACCGACCTGCCCCCGCTCGCGATGGTTCCGGCCGACCCGGTGCCCGACGCCATCGCCAACCTGTCCGCCTCCGGGCAGGTCGCGCGCTACCGGGCGGAGGCGCAGGGCGACGATGCCGCCTCGCTGCTGCGCCTGGGGGCCGCCGAACCGCGCGCAGGTGAGCAGGACGCCGCCGCCGTCACGTACCGCCGGGCGCGTGCCACCGACCCCGGGTCGATCGGCGCGGCCATCGGCCTGGCCATGGTGGATGGTGCCACGGGCGATGCCGGCCTGGCGCGCGCGGCCACGGCCCTGCGCCGCATCACCGCGGCCAACCCCGGAAGCCAACTCGCATGGTTCAACCGCGGGTGGCTCGCGACCTACCGCCGGGATGCGGCGGATGTCATCGCGGCCTGGAAGCGCGTGGCCGGGATCGACCCGGATTCCCCGATCGGGAGGACCGCAATCGCCCTGCTCAGGGGCATCGCCGAGCAGGGGCGCACGCGCACCACGGGATGACCACGGTGCCCCGGCGGTGAGCCGCACGGTCACGAACCGGTAAGAACGCGCCCGTTCTCCCCTGACAATGCGCAGCAGGATGTTTACCCTGACACGCGAACCTCTTAACCGGCCCATAAGAGCCGGTGGGGAGACTGCCGACGAACAAGGTGCCGGGACTTCGCCCCGGCACGTCGGATCCCCGTAGCGGCCGCAGGGCCGACGGGTGAGCAGGGCAGGTCCGGACGCGGGTTCCGCCATCCGGGCCCATCGCGAACGACATCGGCAACGAGGCATGCGCCGCGGGCACCCCCGCGACGGAGTGGACGACGAGGCGCCCGGGGATTCCGGGCCGGAGGGAACGAGAGGGAATGACGCTCAAGGAGATCGTGGGCAACGACGAGATGCAGGTGGTCCTCACCCGGGGGCAGGAGCAGGGCTTCCTCGGGATCGAGGAGGTCGCCGAGGCCCTCCAGGGGCTGGACATCGTCCAGGAGGACGCGGAGGCCATCTACACGCACATCGACGAGATGGGCATCGAACTGCTGGAGGAGCCCGAGGCGCAGGAGCGTCGCGCCAAGCTCGCCGAGGAGGCCGAGCGCCCCCGCCGCGTCGCCGCGAAGGCCGACAGCACCACCGACCTGCTCCAGTTGTTCCTCCGCGACATCGGGCGCATCCCGCTGCTCACCGCCCGGCAGGAAGTGGAGCTTGCGAAGCTCATCGAGGAGGGCGACCTCCAGGCCAAGCAGAAGATGGTCGAGAGCAACCTGCGCCTCGTGGTCTCGATCGCCAAGAACTACCGCAACCAGGGCCTCGCCTTCCTCGACCTGATCCAAGAGGGCACGCTCGGTCTGGTGCGCGCCGCCGAGAAGTTCGACTACCGCAAGGGCTACAA
>SXGT01931243.1_pt1 | contig 11996 bp, 10 predicted proteins | sample 3176221 | NCBI WGS metagenome assembly SXGT01 (sample SAMN11356862, study PRJNA531348) | freshwater metagenome | isolation source: freshwater sample F1-120 | place: China: Fuxian Lake, Yuxi | collected 2017-12-25
CCTTCGCCGCCAACGTGGAGCAGGCGGAGCTGCGGGCGCCGCCGCCCGACTCGGAGACCCCGAGCGCTGGGCCTGGGCCGACCTTCGTCGACACGCCCGGGTTCGAACCCGGACGTGATCTCGAGTGGCGCGGCATGATCCGACACGGTGCCGAACTCGTGCACGCTTACTGCGAAGCGACGGTGCCGCGGTTCTGCATCATCATGCGCAAGAGTTTCGGTGGCGCCTACATCGTGATGGATTCGCGCGGGATCGACAACGACTTGTGCATCGCCTGGCCGACCGCCGAGATTGCCGTGATGGGCGCGGCGGGCGCCGTCCAGATTCTCGGCGACAAAGGCGTCACCGAGCAGAAATACGGCGAAGTCTTCCTCAACCCGTATCGGGCGGCAGAACGCGGCTTCGTCGACCTCGTGATCAATCCGGTCGACACGCGTCGCGTGCTCGGTGCCGCGCTCGATCAGTTCCGAACCAAGCGTGCTTCCGTTCGCCCGAGAAAGCACTCCAACTCGCCCCAGTGACCAACGCCTTCGTCCTCAGGGAGGAACCATGCTGCTCGACGGAAAACGCATCCTCGTCACCGGCGTGCTGAACGACGCTTCGATCGCCTTCTCGGTCGCCCGAGCTGCACAAGAGCACGGCGCGACCGTGGTGTTGTCGAGCTTCGGTCGGGTCATGTCGCTGACCCAGCGCACGGCGCGACGTTTGCCGAACCCTGACGTCGAGATCGTCGAGTTCGACGCAACGGCGCCACCTGACGTCGACGCGCTCGCCGAACGGGTTGGCGGCGAACTGCACGGCGCGCTGCACGCGATCGCGTTCGCGCCCGAGAGCTGCTTGGGCGGAGGATTTCTCGATGCGCCGTGGGACGACGTCGCGACGGCCGTGCATGTCTCGACCTATTCGCTCAAGTCGTTGGCGGTTGCCGTCCGGCCATTGATGGCGCACGGCGGGTCGATCGTCGGCCTCGACTTCGACAATTCGCGCCACGCTTGGCCGGTGTACGACTGGATGGGCGTGGCGAAGGCGGCGCTGCAATCAACGGCTCGGTATCTGGCGCGTGACCTCGGCAGCGAACAGATCCGGGTCAACCTCGTCGCAGCGGGCCCGATACGCACCATGGCCGCGAAGTCGATTCCGGGCTTCGAACAGTTCGAAGAAGCGTGGAACGACCGCGCGCCCCTCGGTTGGGATGTGCGCGACCCCGAACCCGCCGCCCAGGCGTGCGTCGCCCTGTTGTCGGACCTGTTCCCCGCGACCACCGGTGAGGTCATCCATGTCGACGGCGGCTACCACGCCATCGGGGCCTGACCCGTCGGTTCAATGGTCCGACCGATTCTTCGGCCTCACCGCTGCATGAACGCCAAGGTCAGGCTTCGAGAACCTTGGTGACCTTCGGAACCGTGTCTTTCGGGCTCACCTTGTAGAACGCCCCGGCGAGTTTGCCCTGTTCGTCGATGACGAAAGCGCTGCGGATGATGCCCATGTACTTGCGCCCGTAGTTGACCTTTTCTCCCCACACCCCGTAGGCCTCGGCGACCGCGTGCTCGGTGTCGGCAAGGAGTGCGAAGCCGAGCGAATACTTGTCGTCGAACTTCTGCTGGCGTTCGACCGAGTCGGGCGACACGCCGATCACGACCGCGTTCAACTGCTGCAACTGCGGGAGCGCCTCGCTGAGGGCACACGACTGGGTGGTGCAGCCCGGCGTATCGGCCTTGGGATAGAAGTACAACACGACACGCTCGCCCTTGAACTGCGACAGTTTCAGAGCCTTGCCGTGCTGATCCTTCAAGTTGATCGCCGGCGCCTTGTCGCCCACTTCCAGCTTCACCATCATCTTGCTCCCTCGTCCATGCCCTTGCGCGCCAATGCCTAGCATGCCGCCGATGCGCGCCGAGCGGACGTTCGAAACCACCGCCCGAGCCGAACACATCGTCACCGTGATCGTCGACGACCTCGGTGCCGTGCCGTCGAGCGTCGTCGACGATCGGAGCATGCAGTACGTCAGTCACACCGGGGGAATCGACGCCGACGCGTACCTCGCAGTTGCGGTCGACCCAGCAGCGTCCGGTCCGACTCGGGTGACCGTCTCGACGAACTCACCCCTCAAGATCCCGTTCTTCGGTTGGGTGTTCGGCGGCCTGATCATCGGACAACTCGAACGCCGGGTCGATCACGTCACGAAGACAATCCAGGCGAAGCTCACGGGTGCGCCCGAGCCAGAGCCGTTGAAGGCGCCGCTGCTGTTGGCCAACGTCCCGTTCACACAGGCGCAGGCATCGTTGCTCGCGTGCGCCGCGTTCGCGACCACCGTCGCCACGTTCGGCGGGTCGCTCTACGGCCAGAACGCGCAAAACATCCAGGACACCTTCGACATCTCCGACCGGGCGCTCACGACGTCGCTCGCGGTGTCCCGCGCGGGAGCGCTCGTGGCGCTGTTCGTGATGGCGATGGCGGACCGCCTGGGCCGGCGGCGGATGATCCTCACCGGCCTGGTCGGGATCGCGGTCGCGAACACGCTCAGTGCGGCCATGCCCGACATCTACTCGCTCACCGTGTTGCAGGCGGTTGCTCGCGGCTTCGTCGGCGCGGCCGCGATCGTGGCCGGGATCGCCGCGGTCGAAGAAGCCCCCGAGGGCGCCCGCGCGTTCGCGGCGGCGATGCTCACCATGGCCGGCGGACTCGGTTTCACGGCTGTGGTGGTGTTGCTTCCGATCGCCGACTTCGGCGAACAGAGTTGGCGCCTTTCCTACCTGGTATCGGGTCTCACGGTCCTCCTCGTGCCGCGCCTTGCTCGGCAACTCCGCGAGAGCCGGCGCTACGAACGCCTCGCCGAAACCGACGTCGAACGCGGTCGAGCAGGCGAAGTCGTCGATCGCAAGTACGGCAAGCGATTCGCCGTGCTCGCCGGGGTCGGCTTCATGACGAACATGCTCTCAGCACCGTCGGCCCAGCTGATGAACAAGTACCTCGAAGACGATCGCGGGTACTCGAACAGTGGGATTCTCGGTTTTCGCGCCGCCACGACCGGACTCCCAGGGTTCGTCGGCATCGTGCTCGCGGGACGCCTGAGCGAACTGCGCGGACGCCGTCCGGTCGCCGCCGCGTTCTTGGCGCTCGCGGGAATGTGCCAGATCGGCTTCTTCTTGTCGAGCGGCGTCTGGCTCTACGTCTTTTCGATTTTGTCGGTCCTGGCCGCGAGTTGTGGCGGCCTCGCCATTTCGACGATGGGTGCCGAATTGTTCCCCACCGAAGTACGCGGCACCTCGAACGGCATGCTGCTCGTCGTCAGCGTCACCGGGTCCGCGGCCGGGCTCGTGATCGCTGGTCAATTGTCGGACTCGTTCGGCGGCATCGGCCGCGCGATCGCGTTGTGCGCGGTTCCAACGATCATCGCCGCGATCTTCTTGGTGCCCAGACTCCCCGAGCCCGCGGGGAAAACCCTCGATGAGATCTCGCCGACCGAAGAGGAGCCCACCCATGCCTGAGGCGCTCGAAACGCTCCTGGACGGGCTGGCGTTCGGCGAAGGCCCGCGCTGGCACGACGGGCGACTTTGGTTCTCCGACATGCACGCGCAAGCGGTGATCGCGGTCGCTTCCGACGGCGATCACGAAGTCATCGTCGAGGTACCGAACGATCCGAGCGGGCTCGGCTGGCTTCCCGATGGTCGGCTACTCGTCGTGTCGATGCGCGACCGACGCGTGCTGCGCCTCGAATCGAACGGTGAACTCGTCGAGCACGCGAATTTGTGGGACCTCGCGCCGTTTCACTGCAACGACATGGTGATCGACACGGCGGGGCACGCCTACGTCGGCAACTTCGGATGGGATCTACATGGCGGCGGCGGTCCCCGCACGACCACACTCGTTCGCGTCGATCCCGACGGCACGCCGACAATCGCCGCCGACGATCTCGCGTTCCCGAACGGCATGGTCATCACGCCCGACGGTCACACGCTCGTCGTCGGTGAGAGCATGGCCGGCCGCCTCACCGCGTTCGACCTCGCAGCCGACGGGGCCCTGTCGAACCGGAGAATCTGGGCCGAACTCCCCGACGGCAACCTCCCAGATGGCATCTGTCTCGACGCCGAAGGTGCAATCTGGAGTGCCTGTCCGATCAGCGGGCTCGTTCACCGAATCGCTGAAGGCGGTCGGGTGCTCCAGACGATCGACACGGGCCGCGGCGGGGCGTTCGCATGCATGCTCGGCGACGACGACCGTCGGACGCTCTACGTCTGCACGGCGGGCACCAGCGAGCCCGAACGGTGCAAGGTCGCTCGCGACGGTCGGATCGAACGCATCCGGGTTGACGTCCCCGGCGCCGGTCTCCCCTGACCGATCCCGCTGTCCGCCATCTCCTGTCGCCCGCCGATCCCAGCGCGACAGGCGGTGGCCCGAAATATCCCTATTTTTCCCGTACCGGCTTCAGGACGAAATGCGTTTGCGCCGATGAAACCTTCGTGCGCGGGGCACGAGTAGGGGGAAATCAGTGCCGTCTGAAGTTGCCATCAATCATCTGTACAAGCGAGCGGGCTTCGGCCCGGCACCTCGCTGGTTCATCCAGTCGAAGCTGACCGACTCCTTGGAGGACGTCGTCGACTCGCTCCTCGACGACGTCGTCGACGTCACCCGACCGTCGTTCCTCGACGACGACATCGGCGACTGGGAAAAGGAGTACATGCTCAAGGGCTGGTGGATGAACCGCATGGCGGTCGATCCCGACCCGGGCACACCCTCCGCGTACAAGCCGCTCCAGGAAAAGCTCACGTTGTTCTGGCACAGCCACTTCGCGACCGAAAACGCGAAGGTCAACGACATGCGCCTCATGTGGGATCAGAACAACCTGTTCCGCACGCAAGGCATGGGCAACTTCCGTCAGCTCGTGCACGACATGTCGCTCCAACCCGCGATGCTCATCTATCTCGACGGCGCGTACAACCACAAGAATTCGCCGAACGAGAACTTCGCTCGCGAGCTCATGGAATTGTTCACGCTCGGCGTGAACCAGTACACGCAAAACGACATCGTCGCGGCTGCGCGCGCCTGGACCGGCCACAACATCGAAGACGACAACAGCCCGCACACGTACGTGTTCACGGCGTCGGCGCACGACTCGGCCAACAAGACGTTCATGGGTTCCACCCGAAACTGGGACGGCCCGAACATCATCGACTACATCCTCGACGAGAACACACAAAAGCGCGCGACGGCAGCGCGTTTCATCACTCGCAAGCTCTGGGCTTGGTTCGCGGGTTCGACACCCGAGAACCAGATGATCAACGAGCTGGCCCAGGTCTTCATCAACAACGACCTGGAGCTCAAGCCGTTGTTGCGCGCCATGTTCTTGCGGCCCGAGTTCTACAACTCCTGGGCACGCGTGGGGCTGGTCCGCACGCCGATCGAGTGGGTCGTGACCATCATGAAGGCCACGGGCCTCCCGATGCTCGACCCTGGCGGCGACCAGCCTCACTTCAACTACTGGGGCATCGACGAGATGGGCATGGATCTCTTCCAGCCGCCCAACGTCGCTGGGTGGAAGAACAACGGCTATTGGCTCGGGACGACCCAGCATTGGGCGCGAGCCAGCTGGATCTGGAATTACCGGTGGACGCTGCACGAGGCGCACTTCCTCGAGGCGGAGGTCCTCGACGTGCTGCTCGGCTCGAGCAACTCGAAGTACCGCCAAGCGGTCGACAACGCGCTCGAGGCGTTTCGCATCTACTTCCCGACCGAGAACACCCACGAGATGATGCTCGCCTGGGTCAAGAAACAAATGCAGGCGGATGGCGAGTGGAGCCACCTCGCCTACTACTACACGACGCAGATGGTCACGTTGTCGCCCGACTTCATGATGGCGTGAGAGGGGAACTGCGATGAACGATCACACGAATACAGTCGACCGCCTCGCCACACCGACACCGGAACGTCGGAAACTCTCGTTTCCCGGCGCGGACCTCGGACTGTCGCGACGCCGGTTCCTCCAGGCGAGCAGCGTCGCGGCCGGCGGCGTGGCGATGAGCCCGATGCTCAGTCACCTCGAAGCGTTCGCGGCCCCTGCGCTCGACAAGAACGATGCGATCCTCGTCCTCGTCGAACTCGACGGCGGAAACGACGTGCTCAACACCGTCGTCCCCACGAACCAGGGGGCCTATTACGACCGACGACCGAACATCGCGATTCCTGCAAACCAGGCGTTGGAGCTCAAGCCGGGCGTCGGTCTCCACCCCAACCTGTCGAAGCTGAAGCAGCGATACGACGCCGGCCGCGTCGCCGTCATCCGTGGCGTCGGTTACAAACCACCGGACTTCAGCCACTTCAGTTCGATGGCCTATTGGATGCAGGGCTGGGGCGGGTCGAATCTGTCCTACCCAACGGGCTGGATCGGACGTTGGGCTGACGGGCTGTCGAATGCCGCACGCGAGTCGTTGTACCAAGTCGTGCTCGATCAGTCGGTTCCGCTTCATCACGTCGGCAAGAAGAACCAAGCAGCAGGCCTCCCCCTGTGGATCGGCGATGCATTCGGCGTCGAACGCGACGACACGCACGAAGCGCGTCTCGTGAACGCCGTCGCTTCATATGCCGGCGCGACCACCGGGCTCGGCGCGTGGGGCAACGAAGTCGCGGCGACGAACAAGATGTTGGTGGACATCACCGGACGCATCGAGCCCGCGTACCGGACCGAGATTCCCAACAGCTACGACTACTTCTCTCGACAGATGACGCTGGCGGCACGCCTCATCAATGTCAACCTCGGTATCCGTACGATCACGTGTCGCATCGGTGGCTTCGACACCCACTCCGGTCAAGGTGGCGTCACCGGTGACCACGCGAACCTCATGCAGAGCCTCGACCTCGGAATCCATCGCTTCTACGGCGCGCTCAACACGAAGTGGCGGAGGCAGACGATGATCATGTCGTTCACGGAGTTCGGACGTCGTCCCGAGCAGAACAACGACAACGGCACCGACCACGGCACATCGACAAACGTGTTCCTCATCGGCGACTTGGTCAGGGGCGGGCTCTACGGCGTCCAGCCTTCGCTCAAGCAGAGTGCGCTCGTCGACTACGGCAACATGCAGTCACACGTCGACTTCCGGTCGGTGTACGCGACGGTGTTGCGGCAGTGGCTCCGCGCCGACGATCGACAGATTCTCGGGAAGCAGTACGAGTTGCTCAACTGCATCAAGTCGGCGCCGTGAGGCTTCCAGGGTTTACCGTTCGCTGAGGCCCTCCCAGCCCGTCGGCGGCGCCGCGAGCTGCCAATACTGCTCGGGTGCTGGCGCGATGAGCTTCGTGGTGATGTCCCAGTCGTCGTCGAGCGCGCGCAGTTGGCTGGGGTAACAGCGGACCGCCGCAAGTTTGCGGTCGATCGACACATCGATGCGAGGGCAGGCGGGCGTCGGCCACACGCCTGCGTGGAACAGTTGCGACACGCGCCACGCGAGCATGCCGGGGATGTGTTTGTAGCCGCAGTCCTCGTATGCGAACCACGGCGTGCTGAAGGGAGCGGCATCGCGAGCGAGCATTGCCGCTCGATGCGCGACGTCGTGGTCCGGGTTCGCGAGCCCGAACGGCACGAGTACCGCCGTCGGATCGGCGGCGGCGATTGCATCGAGGAGCGCGGGGACAATGACATCGGGCGCGACGGCGCGGTCGCCGTCGTTGTAGCTGTATTCCACGAACGGCAGGTGGGTCGGCGCCGCGTCCAGGACCGCGAGTGCCACGTGGTCTTCGGCGCGACGCGCTGCCATGACGTCGTCGTCGGGTGCAAAGCCCGATTGGGTGTCCCACACGCGTTGCGGGGAAGGATACGCAGCAGGGTTGCCAGCGAACACGGTGACGACCGTGGCGCCCGGCCATGCGCTCAGGAGCTGACCGCAGCTGAGCACGGCGTCATCCAGGTGCGGCGACACGATGACGAGTCGGGCGAGGACGGCCTCGTCGACGATCCCCCAGGTTCGCATGTCGCTCGGCGCAGCCATGATGTCACTCGTACAGTTTGTCGACGTACTCGGCGATCCCGGCCGAGACGAGCGGTTGCATCTCGGTCATCTGCGCCATGCCGTAGATGGGCGCCATATCGCTACCGGCTTCGGGATGCTCACGCAGGTAGGCGACGCACTCGGCGAGGTCCGCGGCCAGACGCTCGACCACGCCCGGCTGACAGTGCCGCAGGGTGACACACAGGTGCATCGCCGCGGGATGCTGGAGGCCGTTCAGCGACCAACCCCGTTTGCTCATCTCGTCGAGCACACCCCAGATGTTCACGACGTCCGACTTCCACGCCACGTCGAAGAGCGGATCGCCGATCACCTCGAGTCCGTCGATCGCGCGCACGGCATCTTTCACCCGCGCCGCGGTCTCGAGGATCCGCTGTGTTGCTTCGAGATAACCGCGTTCGCCCATCGACACCATCGCGGCCCAGCACTGCGCGATGAGGGCGCCGGGTCGCGAGCCCGCGAACGTCGGCGAGTAATAGAGCCCGCCGCTCCACGACGCAGTGGTGTAGTACTGGAAGTGCCGCAGTTCCTTCCCGCGATAGAGCACGACCGACGTGCCCTTCGCGGCATAGCCGTACTTGTGGGTGTCAGCCGACATCGACGTCACGCCCGGCACACGGAAGTCGAACGGCGGAACCGGATAGCCGAGACGCTCGGCCCACGGGAGCACGAATCCTCCGAGACACGCATCCACGTGCATCCCGATTCCATGCGCGGCCGCGACGTGCGCAAGCCCCTCGATCGGATCGACGAGGCCGTTCGGGTAGTTCGGAGCCGAACCGACGATCACGACGGTCGACGGGGTGATCGCGGCCGTCATCGCTTCGACGTCCGCGTGGCCGTCGGGGCCGGGATCGACCGAGATCTGTTCGATGCCGAAATATTGACTTGCCTTGTCGAACGCAGCGTGCGCGGTTGATGGCAACACCATCGCCGGGCGTTCGATCCCGTTCGCGTGACCTCGATCACGATAGGACTTCATCGCCAACAAGATGCTCTCGGTGCCGCCGCTGCTCACGCTGCCGACCACATCGTCGTCGCCGTGCATCATCGCCGCGGTCATACGCACGATGTCACCCTCGAATTTCGTGATGCTCGGCCACAGATCGGCATGCAACGGATTCGTCTGACTGTGCAGCGTGTAGACCTCCGACAGAAACGCAACGTGTTCGGGATCGCCGTGATACACGCTGCCGCTTGCGAAGCCGTCGGACCAACGCGCCTCTTCCCGGTCGTGTAGGTCGCGCATCAGCGCCAGGACCTCGTCACGGGGACGACCCTCCGTCGGAATCGCCGTCAGCGGCGGGAACTCATCGCGGTACGGATTGCTCATCGAACTCCTTTGTGTCGAGCGTGGTGCCAGCCTCTGGTCGCTTTGTAGAACGCGACGAAGTCGCGAAACGCGGCGTCGTACACCGGGCGATGGGCGCCCTCGGGCCGATACGTCTGCGCGATCGGGACTGCAGCTGAGATTCCCTCGACGTCGAGTCGACCGAGCGCAAGCCCCGCGAGCAATGCTGCGCCGCGGCCATTCGCACGAATCGGATCCGCGACGACCCGGATCTCACGATCGAGGACGTCCGCGAAGATCTGCGGCCAGACGGCCGAGTGGGCTCCCCCACCGATGAAGTGCAGCCACGGAAAGGGGCCGCCCCGGAATTTCTCGACGCCACCGAGCAGCCACCGCGAGTTCAACGCGACGCCTTCGAGCACCGCCCGCACGAGATCGGCGCGGGTCGACGACAACGAAACGTTGGCCCAAGCTGCCCGCACGTGGTGGTCGTCGACGGGGGTGCGTTCGCCGACGAGCCACGGGAAGAACATCACGCCGTTTGCGCCCACCGGGGCCGACGCCGCGAGTTCGTCGATTCGTCGATAGGCGTCGGCCGGTGCCGCGCCCTCGGTCAAGCCATCGTCGGGCCACAAGACTCGGTCACGCAGGAAGTTGAGACACTCCCCCGCCGTCTCCTGCTCGTCGGCGATGAAGTAGCGGCCGGGTAGCGGGGATGGCAACGAAGCGATTCCGCTCCCGAGGTCTGTCTTCTTCGTCGTGACGTGCCCGCTCACCCACGACGACGTCCCGACGTACAAATGACCCTCGCCGTCGCGGACTGCGCCGCTCCCGACCGCCGCCGACTGCACGTCGGGCGTGCCGCCGATCACAGGGATACCAGATGGAAGTCCCAGGGACTGTGCGGCCTCGTCGCGCAACGGCCCGACGATCTCCGTTGCACCGATCAGATCAGGCAGCTTCGAACGACTGATTCCCGATTGCCGCAACAGGGCTGGCGCGTAGTCGATGCGACTCGGGTCGCGGTTGTCGGTCAGCCAATGGACTGCGATCGAGTCGAACGTCGCAACCATCCGACCCGTCAGCCGAGCGTTGATCCAATCTTTGGGTTCGAGGTAACACGTCGTCGCCTGCGCCACCTCGGGTCGTTCGGATTCGATCCAGAGAATGTGCGAGATCGAATCCTTCCCTGAATGGGACGGCGCGCCACCGGTCAGCGAGATCCAACGGCGGAGCTTGAACGGGTCGTATCCCGCGACATTCACACGCCCTTTCGCGACGCGACGAGTCGCACTCGCCCCGCGTGCATCCATCCAGATCACCGCGTTCATCAGCGGGTTGGCTTCAGCGTCGACCGCAACCGTGCCCGACCACTGCGACGTGACCGCGACCGCGACGATCGACTGGTGTGGCGCGATCGGATGCTGCTCGATCAACCGCATCGCGGCGCGCGTGATTGCGTCCCACCAATCGGATGGCCGCTGTTCGACCCCGTCGGGCGGAACCAACACCAGGTCGACGGGCTCGAACGCGCCCGCGACGTATCGGCCGTCGATCGTGAAGTAGGCGACCTTCGGTCCCGAGGTTCCAAGGTCGATCGTGAAGACGAGTTCGGCGTCGGTCGTCACGAGGTCCTTCGCCGCAATCCGTGGCCGAAGAACCCGCCCCTTGGTCGCGCATGCGCGTGATAATGGTCAGGGATGTTCCGCATGTGGTCGTCGACGTAGTGCTCGAACTCGAAGTGCGTCTCGACGACCGCGGTGAGCCTCGCCATCATGTGGTCCATGTGCTCGGCCGGCGGTTCGACCCCGTGGTGGCGCCACACGACCATCGGGGTCGAGCAGATCTCGCACTCGGCGATCCAGCAAACCTCGTCTTCGTGGAACCACTCGGTGATCCGGGCGGCCTCGCACAGATCGCAGTCGTCGCTTCGGGGCCACTCACTCACGGCGGCCACCGTAGGTGAACGCCCGAGTTTGCTTCCACTGGCGCCGGTCGGCTCAGGGCCACCACTCTCCCCGCCGATGAGAGTGCGGATTGCGGCGCCTGCCGCATTTCCGGTCGACAGCGGCACCTGACAGACTGCGGGGACCATGAAGGGACTCATCCTGGCGGGCGGCGTCGGTACGCGACTTCGCCCCATCACCCACACCGGAGCCAAACAACTGGTTCCGATCGCCAACAAGCCAATCGTGTTCTACGGCATCGAAGCGATGGCCGATGCCGGTATCACCGAGGTCGGCATCGTCGTCGGTGACAATCGCGACGAGTTCGTCAACGCGATCGGCGACGGCTGGCAGTTCGGCGTCAACGTCACCTACATACCGCAAGAAGCGCCGCTGGGCCTGGCTCACTGCGTGCTCATCGCAGAGGAGTTCCTCGGAGACGACGACTTCGTGATGTATCTCGGCGACAACATGCTCCAGCAGGACTTGGCCGGTTTCGTTCGCAAGTTCGAGGACGAACGCCAAGCACATCCCGAACTGGGCGAGGACCGTGCACCCGCCGCGGCCCAGATCCTCCTCGCCCAGGTTGACGACCCACGCCAGTTCGGCGTCGCCGAAATCGACGAATACGGCGAGGTCACCGGCCTCGTCGAAAAGCCGTCCGATCCGCCGAGCGACCTCGCCCTCGTTGGCGTCTACCTCGTCGATCGCACGATTCACGAAGCCGTGCGGGCGATCCGGCCATCGGCGCGCGGCGAG
>SXGT01051732.1_pt1 | contig 11995 bp, 11 predicted proteins | sample 3176221 | NCBI WGS metagenome assembly SXGT01 (sample SAMN11356862, study PRJNA531348) | freshwater metagenome | isolation source: freshwater sample F1-120 | place: China: Fuxian Lake, Yuxi | collected 2017-12-25
CCGGCTCCCGCCGAAGGCGCCGCACCGGCTCCCGCCGAAGGCGCTGCCCCTGCCCCTGCACAACCCGAAGCCCCGAAGGCGCCGTGAGGAGGATCCAATGAGCAACTCCAACTACGACAGCCAGGTCCAGGGCCTCGCAGACTTCGTGGCCGCGGAGGCCGAAGCGGCCCGCAAGTCCACCCGCAACCAGTTCATCGTCCTGGCGGTGGTGTCCATCATCCTCATCGTCTACTTCGTCGTGGCCAACAGCTTCGTGAAGAAGTGGACCGAGCCGAAGGAGCTCGCGCGGCAAGGCGCGGTGCTGCTCGACGAGAACGTGCCCACCATCGCCCAGATGGTGGAGGGGACGTTGAAGGAGGGAGCCCCGCAGCTCGCCGACTTCATCGCCAACAAGGCTGTGAAGGAGGGGATCCCCTACGTCATCAAGACGACCGAGGGGTACCTCAACGGCTACACCGACAAGATGTCGTCCGAGACAGCACGCTTCATGGAGGAGGCCTTCAGCAACATCCTGAAGGAGAACAAGGCGCAGTTCGTCGAGGTACTGAAGAACAATCAGACCGAGGCGGATCCGGCTATCGCCATGAGGCCGCTGAAGGACGCTCTGAAGGGGGCCTTCGCCAACCAACTTACCGGGCGTAAGACCGAGTCGGGGCTGGCCATCGAACGCAGCCTGAACATGCTGCGTAACATGAACTCGCGCTTGGCGGCCTTGGTCGCCAAGGATCCGAAGGACATGACGCGCAGGGAGAAGCAGGCTGCCCGGCTGCTCAAGATGCAGTGGCAGATGATGCGCCAGCGCACCTCCGACGACGTTCACGTCGAAGAAAAGCCAGGCACCCCAGACCTCGGCAACGACTAAGCGGCGCCCCAGGGGGCACCCCAGTCCCCTAGTTTCGCGCCACCATCCGGTGCCGCCGCCGCTCCAGCTCCGCCTCGTCCTTTTCACCCAAGAGCTCTAACGCTGACGCCAGGAGGTCGTGTACCTCCGGGTCGAACGGGTTCTGTCGGATGGCTTCGATGAGGTCGCGGCGGGCGCCCTCCGCGTCACCGCTCTTGAGTCTCGCCTTCCCACGGTACAGATAGAGCAACCCGTAGCCGCGCGTGTACTCGAGAGCGGGTGTCACCACCGCCTCGACGCGGGTGTGGTGGCCCAGCCGGAGCAGCGCCGACGCGAGGCGGGCAGACAGCACGGGGTTCGGTCCACCAGCCTTCTGCAGCGCCTTCTCGTACTCGATGGCGGCGGCCAGATAACGCTGCTTCACGAGGAGTCGGTCCGCGGCAGCCGCGAGCTCAGCGGCGCCGTTCTCGGCGAGGCCCTCGAGCTCGTCTTCCGAGCGCGCCGTGTCGCGGAAGTGCAGCTTCATGTCCGCGTGTGTGGGGAGGGGCCGCAGGTTCCGTCCGAACAGCGCGTTCCGCCACTCGCGCTCGAACCGCGGAAAGCTCTTGCCTGTGATCTTCGCAACCGCGGCCTGGTCGCTTGCGCCGTCGCGCATGGCCAGGACCAGCCGCCGCAACGACGCCTCGCCGTGCTTCGACGTGAGCAGCTCCATTACTGTGAAGACCTCCGCGTACGCCAGCGCAGCCTCCTCGGGCCCGGGGAGCTTCGCGATGGACGGGCTCATCGCCTCGAACCGGATCAACGTCTTTTGCTTCAGGGCGCGCGAGAGCAGGTCTTCGGAAGGGCGGTCGAGCCGCGGCGGATCTGGCGACCGCCAGCGCGGCTCGAAGTAACGCGCCAGCCCCTCGTGGAGCCACACTGGGACCGTGTTGCGGCTTTGCCGGGTGACGAACAGGTGCACCAGCTCGTGTGCCGCGGTGTCCAGCCAGCCGTAGCCGTAGACCAACGCTCGCGGGCTCACGAGCATGAGGCGGTTGTACTTGCAGAGCGCCACCGTCCCAGTCGTGCGGATCTCCGACGCCTTGAGCAACGAGACCGCCGCGAGGCCATCCGGCTTCGGCAGCACCTCCACGCGTATCGGTCCGTGAGCGCCACCCGGAGACTCCTGGGGGTTCCCAAAGACCGCCTCCAGTCGGTCGAAGGCCAGCTCCAGCGCCTCCCCGAGGTACGGGACCAGGACCGCGTCCACTCCCGGCGGATACGCCAGCTGGAATCTCCCTCGGGGAGAGAGCGTGGTCTCGTAGCCCGCGAGCGTGTCTCGAGTGGCGGCGTAGAGCGACACAGCCGCCTGCACCTGACGATCGAGGGGAGCCTCCGCCGCGACGCCGTTGATCAGGCGGACCGCGTCTTCGTAACGACTCTCGTAGAAGGCGATGCGGGCACGGAGGTAGCCCACGTCCACCGACGGAGCGTCGAGGCGGGTCTCGAGCGCGGCGAGCGCCACACGAGCGCTCGGGAGGTCCCAGGCCTCGATGTGTTCCGCAACCAGCGCGAGCTCGGCGCGCGGTGGCGCCGCCGGAAGCGCGCTCAGAAACCCCGGGGGGGCCGCGCTCAGGGCGAGCAGCAATGGCAACACCGTCATCGGATCAGCGCCTCGTAATATCTGTCGACGAGTCCGCGATACGATGGCGGGGCCGTCTCCTTGTGGGACCGCAAGAGCTCCTCGCGGAACTCCTTCGGCACGCGGTAACGATCGGCGCTGGGGATCTCCACCGGCCGGCGTGAGACGTTCGCGCCGGGCGCCTGGCTCGTGCCGTCGTGGCCCTCGGTCTCCCGTCGTACCACGTCGCCCGCGGCGCGGAGCGCGTCCTCGGCGTGCCCCATCTCGTCGCTCGCGCGGCCTGGCTCCTGCTGCTCCAGCGCCTCCTCGGCGGCGGCCATGGCCCGCCGCGCGGCCTCGAGCGACGGCTTCAGCTGCGCCTCCGAGCCCGGGCGCTGCCCGTCCACCTTCCGGAGCTCCTCTTGCAGCTCATCGAGGCGGGTGCGAGCTGCTCGCTGCTTCTTGAGCGTGTCCCCCGATCCCCCCCGTCCGGGTCCCTCGGCAGTGGCGGGCGCTTCGTTGGACGAAGGCTCGGTGGGCTTCGGACGCTGCGGCGTGGGCCCGACCTCGCCGTCCGGGCCCCCACTCTGCTCTTCATCGCCGGCGCCCTGCTCGGCAGCGTGCTCCGCCGCCGCGCTCTCCTTGAGCTCGGCCTCGACGGACCGAAGCTTGTCGAGCTCTCCACCCAGGGAGCGAAGGGCCAGAGTGCCCGCTCCACCGCTGGCGCCGGTAGGGCTGTCCAGCACCTCGTCCATCTTCGAGCTCAGGCCCTGCACGGCCTGTCCGAGCTTCTCTACGGCCGCGAGCGCCTCGTCCATCCGACCCTGCCGCACGAGCTCCATCAGGTTGTCGATGCCGGACGCGACGTCGGACATCTCCTCGATGCCGGACATCGCGTCCATGTTCGCGTTCTCGAAGGGCATGGGGCGGGCCGACTCCGCGAGCCGCGGTCGCATGGCGGCGAGCGTGGCGCGCATGTCGAGGAGCCGCTGAAGGAGCTCGGCGCGGAGCTCGTCCTTGTCCTTCGCGGCGGCGGCGCGCTCCAGCAGCTCCCGCAGCCCGGCCTGCGCGTTGACGAGCTCCCGGGCTTCATCGCGGACCGAGCGCTCAGCCTCCTCGGTGAGGAGGCGCTCGAGGAGCGGGATGTCGGCCTCCAGCTCCTGAATCCCACGATCGTTCGAGTGTGTCAGGAGCTCCAGTACCGGGGGGCGCTCGGCCTCGTCGATGGTCTCGAGCGCTGCGGTGACGGCGCGTCTCTCCTGATCGTGGTGGCCCGCGTACCGACGGCGCATGTCGCGGATCGCGTCGGTGTCCGTGCCCACCGCGAGGCTGTCTCGGCTGAGCCCCTCTTCCACCGCCTCGAGCTGCTCGAGAAGGCTCGTGGCGCCTCGGTGAACCTGCGTCTGACCCGCGACCATGGCCTCGAAGCGCGGCGGGGGGCCGCTGCGGCCGAAGGGGTGCCGCGAGGCGTGGAGCGGCGCCTCGAGCCGGTCGCCGAGCAGGTTCACCATGGCGTCCAGCAACGCCCGCTCCGCTGCGACGTTCTCCGAGTGGCGCTCCGCCGGGCTGTGAAGACGCACCCGAAGCTCGCGGGACCGTCCGGTGCCGGGCCGGGTGGCGATCGTGTTTCCATCCCGTACCTCGAGCGAGACCACCAACACCTCGCCGGCAACAAGCTCGTATTCCGTAGGGTCCACTGTGAGGGTGCTCAGGTGAGAGCTCTCGCCGGAAAGGGACGCCACGCGCTTGCGGGTCGGTCCCCCAGCCGCTGACGGCGCCGGGTCCTGAGGCTCGGGCGCTGGGGCCGCCGGCTCCAACTTCCTGACGAGCACGTCGACGCGGGCCAGCCCGAAGTCGTCCAGCGCACGATAGACCACCGAGAACGGCGCCAGCTCCTCGAGCTCCAGGTCGTCCGGCGGCTCGATGAGGTCGATGGTGGGCGGTCGATCCTCCGTGGCGACGACTCGGTGGGCGTGGCGCTCCAGCAGCAGGCCCTCGTCCAGCGAGGTCAGCTGGAACCGGAACGCCCCCGAGCGCTGGACGGTGAAATCGCCGGAGAGGCTCTGGCCGTCTTCGCCCACCGTGAGCTGGACCGTCTGTTCGTCTCCCTCGAAGCGGAGCGACGCCGCTGCGACCCGTGCCAGCGCTCGCGTGGCCAGCTGAACTCGGGTCCCAATCAGCGCGGAGACGTCGCCATCCGAGTTGCGGATGCGCCGCGCCGCGAGCTCTGTGTAGGCCGGGAGGGTGAGTACGTAGTCGATATCGCCGACGAGGGCGTCGCGGAGCTGCTCTCGGGCTGGGCCCTGGTCCAACGCTCGTGGCTCGGCCATGAGCCCAGCGATGCGCTCCTCCACCCAGGCGCTTTGAGAAGCGAACAGCATCCCGATGGCCGTGACGGCGGCCACTCCCAGGGCGCGATGTCGAGCAGGCGCCAGGGCGACCAGCGTCTCTGGATCGGTCGCGTCGAGCAGGTCCGCCAGCGACGCCGCGTGCGCGGCGACCATCCCACTCGCGGGCGCCGGGCTGCTCCCCGGGGAGCCGTTAGGGGGGCTCGGGGTCGGGGAGGAGCCAGCGTCCAGGAGCTCCGCACCCTCGACGAGGCCTTGAGGCCGCGGGCACGGGACGGCCCGGGCGACACTGACAGGCGCTCGCGTCCGCCACGCGACTGCCGACCAGGTCACGAGGCAACCCGCGACCAGCAGGCCCAGGCCGCCGAAAGCGGCCGTGAGCAAAGAGGGGCGCGGCAACGACTCGGCGAAGGCCACGGTGGCGGCCATCAGGACGAAGGCGCCCAACACCAGAGTGGCAAGCGCGGACATCGCCGTCCGCGCCAGGAGGCGACGTCTCAGCGAGCGCAGGTGGTGCGCCAGCCTCAGCGCGTGGGAGTGGCGCGTCATCGAGGTCGAGCATTCCAGCGGCGCCGGCTTTGCGCAACGGGGACGGCATGCCACAATCCCTCGCCCCACATGGTGCAGCCCCCTTGGGGTCCCAGCGCCGATCGGCGGCGGTGTGCGCCCGCGAATATCCCTGTGGTCCCCGCGTCCAACGCCCCATGTGGCCCAACGAGCACCCACGTGTCGTCTCCCGAACAGCCCACTCCTACAGACGAAGCGCTCGTGGAGCGGGTTCGGTCAGGCGACAGGGCCGCATTCCGGCTGCTGGTGGAGCGGCATGAGCGGCGCGTGCTTCGGGTCGCGGTCAGCCGGCTCCGCAGCGAGCAGGAGGCACTGGACGTCTGCCAGGAGGCCTTCCTCAAGGTCTATCGCGGGATTGGGCAGTTCCAGGGCCAGTCCAGCTTCTACACCTGGCTCTACCGCATCGTCCTCAACCTGTGCATCGACCGGCTGCGGCGCTCCGGTCGCGCTGTGGTGGTCGACTTCGACGACGCTGTCCTGCACGACGGCGACGGCGACGGCGCGCTCGCGCTCCCGAACCCCTTCCGATCGCCGGACTCGGAGTTCCAGTCCCAGGAGTTCTGGAACGAGTACTCCCGCGCGCTCGATGGCCTCAGCGACAAGCACCGCGAGGTCTTCCAGCTCTACAACGACGACGGGCTCTCCTATAAAGAGATCGCGGATCACCTCGACATCAACATCGGGACGGTCATGAGCCGCCTCCATCACGCCCGCCAGAACCTCCAGGGAGCGCTACGGCGCTACCTCAAGCGGAAGTGAAGTCCATGCCAAACCTCGACGACACGCTCCTGCAGAGATACCTCGACCACGACCTCGATCCGGAGGAGCGCGCGCGCACCGACGCGCTGCTCGCGGCGGATCCGGCCGCACGCCAGAGGCTCGAGGACTACGAGGCGCTCGTACGGGCCACGGCGTCCGCGCTCGACGCGCGCCTCGCCCGCATCCCCGCGGGCGCCTTGTGGGACCGGCTCGAGTCCGAGTTGGACGCCGGCGCCGCGCCCGCACGGTCCTGGCTCGACCGGCTGATGGCGGCTTTCCGGGTTCCTCGCCTCGAGCTGGGTCTTGCGTGCGGAGCCCTCGCCGCCGCCGCCGCCATCGTGGTCTGGGTTCGCCTCTCCGCCGTTCCTGCAGGGCCAGCCCAGGTCGCCAAGGCCTCCGAGACCGCAGCCGAAGAGATCCAGAAGAACGCGCTCATCGTGGAGTCGTACGAGGTCACCGAGGGCACCGTCGTCATCGACGTCTCGGAAGACATGCCCGGCGCGCCGGCCGTGGTATGGCACTTCGTGGACGACGACACCCAAGATCCCCACCATCGAGGCTGACGTGACCGCACTTCTCGCTTTCTTGGCGCTCGTCGCCGCCGACCAGCCGAAGGCCGACCCGCCGCAGCAGATCCGCTGCGAGGTGCAGATCATCTTGGCGACGTCAGGCGCCCCGGACGTGGCGAAAGAGCTGAGGCCGCTGAAGCGATACCTCGAGAACTCGTTCGGCAACCGCTATTCCAGGTTCGAGCACATCGCCTCGCACACCCTTTCCCTGCGTCTGGACCAGCGCGGTTCGCTGGGGCTGCCAAACAACACGCAGCTCGGCCTCGCCTACCTTGGCGCGGAGGAGGGGCTCATCCGCCTCACCATGGAGGTCGGCGGCCTCAAGACCCAGGTGAAGGTGCATGACGGTGGACTCTTCTTTCAGGCGGGGCGACGCTACAAGGACGGCATGCTCGTGGTGGCCATTCGGGTCCACGGCGCCGATTGACCCCAACTTGAAATGCAGGCGAGGGAGGCTTAGAACAGGCCACCCGCGTGCGTGTTGCATGCCAAGCGAGCCTGAGGAGTGGTCGTGATCCGACGTCTCGATGCTGCGTGTCTGGTGGCCATGGTGTTCCTGGCGTCCATCGCGCAAGCCCAGGTGCCGCCTGCCGAGCCCCCGCCCGGTGAGAAGCCTCCCGAGGGCCTCACGCTCTCGCCGAAGGACCGCGCCACTGCGCTTGCGAAAGAGGGCGCCGACTACGCTCGCAACGGTCAGTACGCGGAGGCGGCCTCCAAGTTTCAGCAGTCGGTGCTCGTCTACCCGATGACCGACGTCTACTACAACCTGGCCTACGTTCATGAGCAGCTGGGTGAGTGGAAGGGCTGCGTCGACAACTACACGAGCTATCTCGAGCGATACAAAGCAGAGCACGATGGCGCCGACCCACCCGAGGTGGCTGCGGTAAAGCGCTCGATCGAGAAGTGCCGCGAGACGGCGCAGCCGCCCGTGAGCATCACCAGCACTCCCGAGGGGGCGCGCGTCGCTCTAGACGACAGGGACCGGGTCGTGGGCACCACCCCGTTCGAGATGAAGCTCGACCCCGGCACCTACACGGTGTTCCTCTTGAAGGAGGGCTTCCAGCCCGTCGAGACCCGCGTGGTCGTCCAGCCGAAGCAGCCGGGCAAGTTCCACTTCGAGCTCCGCCCCGTGGTGAACACCGGCAAGGTTCGGATCACGGTGAACGTGAAGGACGCCAACATCTTCATCGACGGCAAGAACGTCGGGATCTCCCCCTACCTCGAGACACCTGAGCTCGAGGTAGGCCGCCACCAGATCGTGGTGAAGCGCGACGACTACACCTCGGTCAACCAGACCTTCGAGATCCAGAAAGGCGAGACGCGCGAAGTCGACGTCGCGTTGTTCCTCGCCAACCCGCAGCCCTCTTGGCGCAGCTATCTCGGCTGGACGGGGATCGCGATCGGCGCGATCGCGGTCGCCGGAGGCGTTGTGTCCTTCTACTTCGCGGATCAGGAGTTCAGCGACACCGACGACTTCAAGCTCCTGTCCACGCTCCAGACCGTCGGCTACAGCGTCGGCGGCAGCCTCTTGGGGATTGGGATCGGGCTCGTGGTCTGGGAAGGGGTCATGGACCGGGTCAACGACGAGGACCTCATCCAGGCCGAGTGGTCGGACGGCCCGCGCCTCGTGCCACTGGCCAACATCCAGCCGCTCGACGGCGGCATGTTCATCTCCGGCGGGCTGAGGTTCTGATGCGCGCTCTAATTCGTCGCACGTTTGCCCTTTCGGCCTTCTCCGTCCTCGGGTGCGCGGCGGGGCGGTCGCCGCCGGCCGAGACGCCGATGGCCACCGTCGTGCCCAGCGGAGCCAGCCGCGATGTCCCGTTCGGACGCGAAGTGGCCTGCCAGGCAGGGGTCGAGGGCGACTACTGCAACCTCGACAAGCCGCCGCAGGTCGGGCCCGAGATCACGGTCAGCGTCGAGCCCTTCGCCATCGACACTCACGAGGTGACGAACCTACAGTGGGCGCACTGCATGGCGCACGGCGCCTGCTCGAAGCCCCGCGCGTTCAACATCCCGGGCGCCAATCCGATCGACGACTACTTCGACGAAGAGGGAACCGGCCACCCGAACGAGCCAGTGGTCAACATCACCTGGGAGATGGCCGACGCGTACTGCAAGTTCCACGGCAAGCGCCTCCCCACTGAGGTGGAGTGGGAGACCGCGGCGCGCTCCGGCAGCAATGGCCCGTTGTATCCCTGGGGTGACACGCCCGGCGACTGCGCTCAGAAGAGCGTCGCCCTCGCGGCTTGCAACAACGACCACAACTTCCCGCAGCCCGTCACCGGCGCCATGGTCGACGACCAGATCATCATCGACGGCAAGACCGTGGAGGGGTTGGCCGGCAACGTCTCCGAGTGGGTCGCCGACGCCTACGTGCCCTTCCTCGGGTGCGTGAACCCGGCCGAGCCGATGGACGGCTTGAAGCGCGCCGAGCTCTCCGGGAACGGAGATCCGCTCGTCTGCAAGAGCGCGTACCAGACCGTCGAGAAGGATGACTGCGGTGGCAAGACCGGCGGCGACTTCGCCAGCTGCGCCGCCACCGTGGAGAAGTGCCAGGATTGCCGTGACGAAGCCGATGAGTCCGCGCCGGTGGCGCCCGAGTGCGCGGGTCAGTGCCTCGACACCAACGCGCCGATCTGGCTCTGCAAGAAGCCCACGGCGCCCGTTGCGGGCCTCGTGGGGACCGGCGGCGACGAGCGCAGTGTTCGCGGCGGCAACTACGGCACCTCCGACCTGTGCGAAGCTCGCTCCACCGACCGAATGGGCCGCAAGCTCTCCAAGAAGGAGTTCCGGCCGTTCATTGGATTCCGCTGCGCACGGAGCCTCTGAGGCGCAGCATGAAGCCGTCGCCCTCCTTCGGCGCCGGCGCCCCGCTCCGAGGAGATTCTCATGAATACAGTTAGTTACGCCATTCAGGCCGCCGCGATGCGGGGCTGGCCCGCGCAGCAGCAGCCCACCGGAGAGCTCCGGGTCGAAGTGGGCACCGAGGCGGGACGCACGCAGCTGGTGACCATCACCATGGCTCGCGACGGGGACAACGATCCCGCGGCGTTCATCTGGTCGCAGGCCGGCGACCTCCGAGCTGCCGCGGACCCCGCCGCGCTCCTGCGTTACAACACGCAGCTCACCTACGGTCGCGTCGCGATACGGGATCAGTCCGTCATCGTGAGCCATGCGATACACGACGCCTCCGCGAGCCTGGTCGCGGTGGGCAAGGCGATCTACTGGGTCGCGCGCGCCGCCGATGGCCTCGAGAAGGCCACTTACGGCTACTCCGATACCCTCTGAGCGTCCGCCCAGCCGGGCTGGGCTTTCAAGGGCTCGCCCACGCCGCTGGGTCGAGTATGCTCGCCGGGCTGACTCAAGTTCGTCCGTGGGGCCTTCCCACGTCTCGTCTCCCTAGTCGGGCTACGCCCCGACGATAACCCATCCGGGGTCGCCGCCCTGGTCTGGAGGTCCTCGCAATGCGTTCGTTCAGTATCCTCTTCGCTCTCGTGGTCGCGCTGTTCCTGGCCGGTTGTGGCAAGGCCACTCGAGACTCCGCGGAGTCGCGCTTCAAGAGCGCGCGCGACAAGATCAATGCCGCCGCCGCCAAGAACCCGGGCATGAAGCCGGCTATCGACGCTCAGCTCATTCAGCTGGACAAGGACTTCGAGGTGGCGCGAGCCAAGACCGGTGACGAGGAGGCGATCGCGGCGATCAGCGACGTCGCCTCCCGGGCCGAGAACTTCGAGAAGAGCGTGGCCGCTCCCGCGGCCGGTGCACCCCCGGCGGGCACCCTCCCGCCGCCGCCTGGCGCGGCTCAGCCGGGTAGCAAGCTCGGTGGCGCGGCCCCCCCGCCCGGCGTCCCTGCAGCCCCGGCTCCCCCGGCGATGGGCGGCATGGCCCCCCCCGCGCCGCCCATGGGCGGAAAGCTCGGTGGCGCGGTCCCGGCCCCGGGCGTTCCTGCGGCTCCCCCCGCCGCCCCGGCCGCGCAGGGCGGCAGCGGCTTCGGCGGGCAGTGACCAGAACAGCCTGGACCTACATCCCGAAGTAGGCCCGGGCCACCGCTTCGAGCCCCTCCGGCGGATAGCCGCGGGGGCCCTGATACTTCTGACCATTGACGAAGACCGTGGGCGTCCCGCCCACGCCCGCGCGGCCCGCCTCCGCGAGCTGCGCCTCGATGGTCCCCTTGTGCTTCCCGCTGTCCAGCGCGGCCTTGAAGGCGGCGAGGTCCAGGCCCACCTGGGTGGCGTATTGCTCCAGGCTGGCCCGATCGAGCGCCTTCTGATTCTGGAACAACAGGTCGTGGTACTCCCAGAACTTGCCCTGAGCCTCCGCCTCACAGGCCGCCTCGGACGCCAGCTGCGCGCTGGGGTGGATGTCGCGTAGGGGCGTGTGCTTGAACAGGATCCTGACCGTGTCTGGGTTGTTGTAGTGGAAGGCCTTGAGGTTCGGTCCCACCTGCGAACAGAACGGGCACTCGAAGTCCTCGAACACCGTCACCGTGATCGGGGCGTCCTTCTTTCCCAGCATCGAGGTGCCGACGTCTGAGAAGACGTTCTTCTGTGGCTCGACCTGGGGGAACGACTTGCCCGTGGCGACTCGGCGGTCGTACCAGCCCTTGGCGGCCTCGCCCCCGGCGATCGCCTTCTCGGCCGCAGCGAGCTGAGCGTCGAGCAGCGTGGTGAGGTTGGCCTCGGACTTCTCACCCATCATGCGAACCCCGTTGACCAGGAGGTTGGGCATTGAGTGCGCGGCCACCTCGCTGGCGAGCAGCGAGTCGACCAGCGTCTGTCCGCGGAGCTTCGGATCGGCGAGGTCCGCCTTGAACTTGGCCAGATCGAGGCCGAGAGCGCTGGCGTGTTGCTCCAAGCTGGCGGCGTCCAGCGCTTGCGTCTCCATGAGCTTGTCGTGGTACTCCCAGAAATTGCCCTGCCGCTTGGCCGCCAGCGCCGCCACGGACGCTTGAATCGCGTCCGGGTGCTGCGCCGGCACCACCTTGTGCTTGAAGACGACCCGGACCTTGTCCCCATACTTCTGAGCCAGGGTCTTCGGCGTGTCTTTGAACGGCGTACAGGTGGGGCAGCCGAAGGAGGTGAAGAGCACCACCGTGGCCGGCGCGTCCGCTGGGCCCAGCGTGGCGTCCTCGGCCGAGACCGTGACCTTCCACACCTGGTTTGGATCGGGAGGGGGCTGGGCGGGCGCTCAACCTTTACTGTGGAACGAACAATCACCATTGATCCCGTTGCCGCAATACTGCTAATCTCTTTAGCAACATCGCTAATCATGTCAGAAATCACTCGACCATCTGCACCCAAAGGTGTGC
>SXGT01672491.1_pt1 | contig 11994 bp, 9 predicted proteins | sample 3176221 | NCBI WGS metagenome assembly SXGT01 (sample SAMN11356862, study PRJNA531348) | freshwater metagenome | isolation source: freshwater sample F1-120 | place: China: Fuxian Lake, Yuxi | collected 2017-12-25
CCCAGTACACCCCCTAGCCGGCCGAGATCGCCCCGGGGCGCAGGGAGGCGCTGCTCACCGTCCAGACCCTGATCACGGACCTGCCGGGGATGGCGCTGTCCACCGCCTCGCTGCTGGACGAGGGGACCGCCGCGGCCGAGGCCATGGCGGTCTGCTTTGACGCGGGCGGGCGGACGCGGGGGCGCTTCGTGGTGGCGAACGACTGCCACCCGCAGACCGTCGACGTGGTCAAGACGCGGGCCGAACCCCTCGGGATCGAGGTGGTCGTGGCCGACCCCTCGGCGCTCCCCCTGGACGCCTCGGTCTGCGGCGTGCTTCTCCAATACCCCAACACTTGCGGGCAGATCGTGGACCTCGAGGGCCTGTGCGCGCGCGTCCACGCCCAGGGCGCGATGGTCGTCGTGGCCTGCGATCTGCTGGCGCTCACGCTGCTGCGGCCGCCGGGCGAGTTCGGCGCGGACATCGCCGTGGGCAACACCCAGCGCTTCGGCGTCCCGATGGGCTACGGCGGGCCTCACGCGGCCTTCTTCGCCACCTCCGACGCGCAGCGCCGCCGCATCCCCGGCCGGATCGTCGGGCTCTCCAAGGACGCCAACGGGCGGCCCGCCCTGCGGCTGGCCCTCCCGACCCGCGAGCCGCACATCCGGCGAGAGACGGCCCCCAGCCACATCTGCACCTCCCAGGTGCTCCTGGCCATCATCGCCTCGATGTACGCCGTCTACCACGGCCCCGAGGGGCTCAAGGCCATCGCCCTGCGCGTCCAGCGCGCCGCCGGGGCGCTGGCCTCGGGCTTGCGTCAGCTCGGCTTCGAACTGGCCCCTGGCCCCTCCTTCGACACGGTGACGGCGCTGGTCAGCCCCGAGGCGCAACGGGCGATCGTGGATCGGGCGCTGGCGGCGGGCATCAACCTGCGCATCCACGCCGACGGGCGGCTCGGGATCGCGCTGGACGAGGTCACGCAGGCCGCCGACCTCGTGGACATCTGGGCCGCCTTCGCCGGGGGGGCGACCGGGCTGGACCCCGAGGCGCTGGCCCAGGCGGCGCCCCAGGGCTTCGAGGGGCCGCTCGGGCGCAAGAGCGCCTTCTTGACCCACCCGGTCTTCAAGGTCCACCGCTCAGAGACGGAGCTGCTGCGCTACATCCACCGCCTCCAGAAGCGGGATCTGTCGCTGACGACCTCCATGATCCCGCTGGGCTCGTGCACGATGAAGCTCAACGCCACGGCGGAGATGATGCCCATCACGCTGCCGGGCTTCGGCGCGCTGCACCCCTTCGCGCCTCGCGATCAGGCCGAGGGCTACACGGAGCTCTTCCGCCAGCTTGAGGCCGCGCTGGCCGAGATCACGGGCTTCTCGGCCATCTCGCTGCAGCCCAACGCCGGCTCTCAGGGCGAGTATGCGGGGCTGCTGGTGATCCGGGCCTGGCACCTGAGCCGGGGGCAGAAGGGCAGGAGGGTGTGCCTGATCCCGACCTCGGCCCACGGGACCAACCCGGCCAGCGCCGTCATGGCCGGCATGGATGTCGTCACGGTGCGCTGCGACTCGGAGGGCAACATCGACCTGGACGACCTCAAGGCGCGCGCCAGCCAGCACGCCGAGGCGCTGGCCTGCCTGATGGTCACCTACCCCTCGACCCACGGGGTCTTCGAGGAGGACTTCCGCTCGATCTGTGAGATCATCCACGCCCACGGCGGGCAGGTCTACCTCGACGGGGCCAACCTCAACGCGCTGGTCGGCCTGTGCCGGCCCGGCGAGATCGGCGCGGACGTCTGCCACCTGAACCTCCACAAGACCATGTGCATCCCGCCCGGCGGCGGCGGGCCGGGGATGGGGCCGATCGGCGTGGCGCCGCACCTGGTGCCCTTCCTGCCGGCCCACGGCGTCGTCGAGATCTCCGACAGCGGGCAGGCCATCGGCCCGGTGTCGGCGGCGCCCTGGGGCAGCCCGAGCATCCTGCCGATCTCGTGGGCCTATATCCGCATGATGGGCGGCGAGGGGCTCACGAGGGCGACCAAGGTGGCGATCTTGAACGCCAACGCGATCGCGAACCGGCTCGGGGCGCACTACCCCGTGCTCTACAAGGGCCGGGCCGGGCGCGGCGCCCACGAGTGCATCCTGGCCCTGCGCGACCGCACGCGCGACACCAACGTGACGGTCACCGACGTGGCCAAGCGCTTGATGGACTTCGGCTTTCACGCCCCGACGGTCTCGTGGCCCGTGGCCGGCACGATGATGATCGAGCCGACCGAGAGCGAGTCGCTGGCCGAGATCGATCGCGTCTGCGAGGCGATGATCGCGATCCGCGCCGAGATCCAGGCCATCGCCGACGGCCGCCTCGACCGCGAGGACAACCCCCTGAGGAACGCGCCCCACACCGCCGAGGCCGTCACCGCCGAGGTGTGGACCCACCCCTACAGCCGCCAGCAGGCGGCCTTCCCGCTCCCCTGGGTGGCCGAGAACAAGTTCTGGCCCGCCGTCGGGCGCGTCGACGACGCCTTCGGCGATCGCAACCTCGTGTGCGCCTGCCCGCCCATCGAGGACTACGCCCGCGACTGAGAGGACTACGCCCGCGACAGATCTCGCGTCGCGGGTGATAGAAAGCCGCCCCTGCCGCGTTGAGCGAAGGTCGCCTCTGGCGCCATCATGCGTCGGAGGCGCGGGCCTTGACCCGCGCTCAAGCCGCGGGGCAGTGTGGGCGGCGCGGGTCGATCTCGAAGGGAGGACAGGATGCCGACGTGGGCAAGGGACATGTTGAAGATCGGGGCGCTGCTCGCGGTCGCCGCCGGGATGGGCGCTTGCGCCTCGTCGAGCAGCGAGATGCTGATCGAGAGGGACAGGGAATCCCCCGGCAACACCGTGGGCGCCCTGGGCGGCAAGGCCAGCGATCTCAAGGGCGACGCCAGCGAGCTGGAGGGCCTCGCCGCCGAGATCGAGCGCCTGAGCCAGAGCTATCGGGAGGAGTTCGGGGTCGAGGGCGACGGGGGCGGCCAGGAGCAGCCCCCCAGTGAGCCCGTCGATCGCTCCTGCCCTCGCGTCTGCGAGGTGGCCGAGGCGATCTGCAGCTCCTCAAGCCGGATCTGCGCCATCTCCGGGCGCTTCCCCGAGGAGGGCCACTTCACCGAGCGCTGCGGCTGGTCCGAGGGCCAGTGCGCCGAGGCCAGGAACCGCTGCGAGACCTGCCAGCCCTGAGCGCCCCCCCCGCGCCTCGACCGGACCGCGCGCCGGGCTCTGGGGGCGACGGTGCTCGACGTCGCCCCGACGATCCTCACGCTGGGGGGCGACAACGGGGGCGTGCTGCTCGCGCGACGGGCCAGGTCGAGCCTCTCGCCGCCAGCCTCCACGGTCAAGAGCGGCTGAGCGCGGCCGAAGCGCTGATCCGGCGCTCGACCTCCTGCTGCCAGCTCTCGATGAAGTCCCCCTGGCCGGTGGCGCCGCGCTGGTGCTTGCGCAGCGCGTTGGCCGCGTGCTTCGGGTGGCGGAAGGCCCCCCGATCCAGCCCGCGCCGCGTGATCGCCGAGATCAGCGCCAGGCGCCGACCGATGTACTGGCGCCACAGCGCCAGCAGCCCCCAGGACCACGCGTCCCGCCCCGCGAAGACGCCCCACTTGAGCGCGTCGACGGCCGCCGACGCGTCCGCCGTCCCCCAGAAGGCGCCGCCGTCCACGGCCTCGCGCAGCGCGCCGCGCTCGTCAAAGTCGCCCTCGTCGGGCTCGATCTCTCGCTCACGGCGCCGGGCCGCCGCCCTGTTGTCCAGCCGCGCCTCGGGCCGCCGGCCGCCGATGTCTCCCGCGCTCATGATCCCAACCCCTGCAAGGCCCTTTCACCACCCAACACATACTATACATCGGGACAGTGTTTTTCAAGGGCACTCATTCGGCTCGGCGATCGCGCTCCAGGATGAAGAAGGAGGTGGCCACGCGGGCGGGGCCGAGGGCGTAGTAGGCCTTGCCGAGCAGGAGGTCGGGGTTGTCGGCGTGGACCTGGACGAGGTAGTCGCGCAGGCCGCGCGAGGGGTCCAGGGCGGGGTTGTCGCCGCGGCTGTAATCGAGCAGGACCGCGTGCAGGTAGGCGTTGTCGCGGGCCGTGGGGTCGACGGGGTCGACGGTGTAGAAGCCGAAGCGCTTCGGGGCGGCGTCGGAGGGTTTGGCCTTCCAGGGCAGGCTCAGGGCGTCCTGGCGCACGGGGCAGTTGTAGCCCATCACTTGATCGCCCTTTCGAAAGAAGCCCTTGATGAACTTCTTGATCCCCACGATCCGCGCCCAGTCCGGGGCATTGCAGCCGCGAAACTGCCAGCCGATGAGGCCGTCGAGGTCGGGGGTGACGCCGCGCAGGAAGACCTGCTCCAGCTCCGCCGGGCTCATGGATTCCAGGCCTCGGTAGGCCAGACTCGGGGTCCCTGGTTGTGCGCTCATGACAGATACCTGCGTCGATTGTTGAGGATGTGCGCGGCATTGCGCGTGGCCAGCGTCTGGATGGTCATGCAGGGGTTGACCCCGATGGGGGTGGGGAAGAGGCTCGCGTCGCAGACCAGCAGGCGGTCGGCGTCGTAGACGTTCCCGTAGCTGTCCGTCACCGCCGTGGCCCGATCCGCGCCCATCCTGGCGGTCCCCATCATGTGGACGGTGACGACCTCCATGCCCCCCTTGGCGATGGGGCGGTCGAGCACCCTGGCGATGTCGTCGGGGCCGTAGAGGGTGTCGACGCCGTCGAAGGGCAGGTAGATCTTCCGGGCCCCGGCGCCAAAGAGCAGCTCGCACAGCAGCCGGGTGCCGCGCACGAGCTGCTGGGCGTCCTTGTCGTTGAGCTGGTAGACCGCCACGGGCTTGCCGGACGGGGTGGTGATCACCCGCCCGAGCGTGGAGTCTTCCACCAGGATCCCCGCGATCACGGTGCGGTTGTAATCCTGCATCAGCTCCCCGAGGGCGCCGCCGTAGAGCGGGGCCGTCATCGCCAGGATGCTCGGGGGGATGTTGACGGCGGCCATCAGGAAGCCCTCCTCCTGAAACTGGCGCACCTGATAGGCCTGGTGGACGCCCTCCCACCCCCGCACGTCCTCGTCGAAGACGGCCACGACCTTGGCGTTCGGGTGCATGCTCAGGTTGCGCCCGAGCTGCCCGGAGGGCGACTTGAAGCCCGAGCGGTGCAGCAGCGCCGGGGTCTGGATCGACCCGCAGGCCGAGATCACCACCTTGGCGTGCACCCGCACGCTCGGCCCCCTGCGGCCCCCCGGCAGCGTCACGTGCCCCTCGACGCCGGTGGCCCGCTTGCCGCTGCGGGTGATGCTGTCGACCCGGACGTCGCTGTAGACCCGCGCTCCGAAGTGCAGCGATCGGGGCACGTAGGTCACCAGCGCCGAGCGCTTGGCCCCCACCGGGCAACCAAAGGCGCAGTTCCCTGTCACCAGACCGCCTTCCAGGGCAAATCGGCCCGTGACAGGTTCCGTGATGCAGAAGACCTCCTCTTGGCGTCCCTCCTGGAGGATGGACTTCACCACGAACGTGGTGTCCGTGTCCGTCAAAGAGATCCAGATCATGGGTGCTGAGCGCGGCCCGAAGTTCGTCTCCTGAACGGAGTCATGGTTGAACCCCGTGACGCAGTAGCCGAGCAGGGGCGCCCGCTCGCACAACCACGACCCCGCTTCCGCGTTCTGAGTGCAAAGGGCGATGGAGCCCGAAGGCTTCAGGCTCCCGTCTGCGACGAGCCAACCCCGCACGAACGCCCGTTGATAGGCCAGGCTGGTGTCTTCACCGGGCAGGGCCTTCCAGTTCATGCCGGGTTTCAGCTTGAAGCGGGCGACAGGATCTCCCCCGTAGGTCTTCGGCCAGGTTGTACTGACATGGAACTGAGAGCGCTCGAGGTGTTCGAGGTATTGCTTGTCCTTGTCCGCGCACAGCCGGACATCGAACCGATCGCGATCGTAGGTATGCCGTGTGCCGTCACCGAAGACGAAGCCATGGGCGAAACCACTGGCCAGATCATCATCTCGCGCGTCGGCCCGGAAGAGAGAAGTCTCGATCTTGACCCTGTCACCGACTATGAGCCCGGTCGTCTCAGAGCCGTCCTCGAGGATCCAACGGTGATCCTGAGTCACGTCGTAGCGGAGCCGGAAATTCGAGCGCAGGCCGAGGGGCGCAAAGCTCACGGTCACGAGTCTCTGGACCCCGAACGAGCTCGCCACGGCCTTGCGGCTCTGACCGTCTCCCGCCAGGACCTCGATGGGGTGCTCGCCCTGCGAGATCTCTGCCAGATCGCCCAGCGTGGCCAATATGGGATGACCGTCTCGCAGGACCCAGGCGCGTGTCGAGGCGGAAAAACAGTTGTTGGTCCCCGCGCAATGCAGCTGGTTGCGGCGGTTGTCGATCACCTCCCAGCCCTTGCGGTCGGCGCCGAGCTTGAGCAGCGCGTTGTCTCGCCCGATCGTCTCCGGATCTTGATAGGCGACGTTGATCCGATCCTCGACCCGCGCGAAGAAGGGATCCATCTCCTGCGGCCTGACCCTGTGCAGGCCCGCCTCCCGGTGCCAGCGATCCAGGATCGCCTCCGGCGTCCGCCACGACATCCCGCCGTTGATGACGGTCGAGCCGCCCACCGTCCGCCCCTCCTGAAAGAGCACCGGCGGGTTGCCCAGCGAGGCGCTCGCGCCGGCGTCCCGGTAGAGCTTGCTGATCATCTCCGAGGCGTTGGGCGTAAAACTCTTCGTGTCGTGGTAGCCGCCCTCCTCGATCACGATGACGTCCAGGCCGCCCTCGGCCAGCTCCGCCGCCGCCGTCGCGCCGCCCGCGCCCGAGCCGACGATCACCACGTCGCACGAGAGCGTCGTCGGCCCGGCCATGTCCTCTCGCCCGAAGACCCCCCTGGGGCGCCTGCGGCCGCCCTCGATCCCGTGATCCTCCATCATCCCGACACCTCCTCGGCGACCGCGCGCCCCGTCCCCTCGACCAGCGCCGCCGACAGCGGATCGCTCTGGCGCACCTGCGCCTCCTTGCGCCGGATCTCCTCCCCGTAGCGCTCCAGGCGCCGCGCCGCCACCGCCGCGATCCAGCGATCCGGGTGGTAGGCCATCGACGCGGCCACCTGCGGCAGCTCGTAGTAGCTCATCACCACCAACCCCTTGGTCTTCTTGGCGAATTCGCGCATCAGCGCCAGCGGGCTGTGCCACCAGAGCTCGAACCAGCGCTCCGCCGCCGCCCTGTCCAGCTGCGTGAAGGTCCGACCGCCGTGGGCCGGGTGCAGCGCCGCGGTCACCTCGAAGGCGTTGAGCCCCAGCAGCGTCGCCCCCTGGATCGGCCCCGGCAACGACCGCATGAAGTTCTCCATATGGTCAATGGTCGGCTCCAGCAGATCGCGCTCGACGATCTCCGGCGGACAGACGATCGGCGCCAGCACCCACAAGATCTGCCGCGTCCGCAGGCTGTGCCGATAGCCCTTGAATTCCTCGCTCATGTGAATGCCTCCAGCGCCCCGATCAGGCGCGCGTCATGGCGCTCGAAGTAGGCCCCGATCGTGCCCAGCGCCCCCTCCCGGTCCCCACGCTCCAACGCCTCGAAGAGCCGCTCGTGAACCTCCACGTAATCCTCCAGCGGCGGCAGGCCGCCGGCCCACGCCCGCGCGATCTCCAGGTAGATCCCCGCCACGTCGTTGAGCATCCACATCGCCGGCAAAATGCGCGCCGACTCCGCGATCGCCCGCATCATCTCAAAATCCTCCGCCGTGAACGCCGCACCGTCCGCCCTCGCCGCCCACGCCCTCGCCAACGCCGCCCGCGCGCCAGACAGCCCGCCCGGCGCCACCCGCCCGGCCACCAGCCCCAGCACGCTCAGGAGCAGCGCCCGCCGGATCGCGATCAGATCCCCCAGCATCGCGCCGATCGACCGCCCGTCCGATCCCCCAAAGCGCAAGTAGGCCGGCAACACCTCGATCGACCACTCCCGACGTGGCCGCACCACCACCCCCGAACCCTGCCGCGCCTCCACCAGCCTCAAGGACGACAGCCGCCTCAAGGCCCCACGCACCGTCGCCCGGCTCGCCCCAAGCTGACGGGCCAGCTCCCGCTCCGCCGGCAGCCGCTCGCCGTAATCGCCGCGCATGATCTGCGACAGCAGCCGCTCGTAGGCCACCTCCGAGGCGCCTCCACCCGCCGACCGCGCCGCGCCACCCTCGCCCTCCTGTCCCCTCGACACCATGCCGCCCCGCGCCCTCATGAAAATTGGTCCGACCAATTGGTCTGACCACTTTGTACGACAACACGGCGCCACGCGCAAGGGCCTTTCTTCGCGCCGCCGATAAACCTGCGGCAGGCCTCAGACCTCGGCGCGGACCAGGGTGGCGATCGTCTCGACGTGGGGCGTGTGCGGGAAGAGGTCGACCGGCTGAAGCGCGCCCTCCAGCGTGTAGCCAGCCTTGAAGAGCCCGGCCAGATCGCGGGCCAGCGCGACGGGGTTGCAAGAGACGTAGACGAGCCGCGGAGGAGCGAGCGCGCTCAGGTGGGCCACGGCCTCCGGCATCAACCCCGAGCGCGGCGGATCGACGACGACCAGATCGAAGGGCTGGCCGGCCAGCTCGGACTTGAGCAGCTTGCCGGCGTCCCCCGCGAAGAAGGTCACCCCCCCCAGCCCGTTGATCCGGGCGTTGTGCCGCGCGTTCTCCACCGCGTCCTCGACCAGCTCCACCCCCACGACGCTGGCCGCGTAGGGCGCCAGGCACAGCCCGATCGTCCCCGTCCCGCAATACAAATCCAGCACCCGGGCCGCCGACCCGCGCGCCAGCTTCGCCGTCTTGATCACCTCGCCGTAAAGCACCTCGGCCTGCAGCGTGTTGGGCTGGAAGAAGGCGCGCGGGTTGATCTCGAAGCGCAGCTTGTGCCCGCCCGGCAGCCTCATCTCCTCATGGAGCGCCGGCTTGCCGTACAGGTGCCGGGTGACCAGGCGCGTGCGCTCCTTTTTCAGCGCGACGTGCTGCGTCCAGTGGATCGAGGTCAACACCCCCCCGAGCGCCTTGGCCGCGGCGTGGGCGGCCTTGACGAAGGAGGACGCGAGCCCCTCGGCGCTGGTCAACCCCTCGGCGCTCATCACGATCTCGTCGGCGGTCGTGGTCAGCTCCACCATCCGCTCGCCGGTCCGCTTGCCCTCCCTGACCGTCAGCGTCCTCAAGAAGCCCGCGTTGCGCCCATAGTGGTAGGGCTCCAACCCCATCCGCTCGGCCCACCCCAGGATCAAGGGCACGAAGCCCGACACGAAGGGCGAGCTCAGGTGGCACTCCGACAGCGCCAGCACCTCGCGGCGCCACCCCGCTGGCCGCAGCCCCAGAGAGAGCTTGTCCTCCCGATCCGTCCCGAACGAGAACTCCATCTTGTTGCGGTAGTACCAGGGATCGACGTGACCCAGGACCGGCGCGACCTCCAGACGCTCCAGACCCGCGCCCTTCATCGCCCGCGCGATGAGCCCCCGCTTGACCTCAAGCTGATCGACGTACTCCAACGACTGAAGCGTGCAACCGCCGCAGCCGCGCCCCGGCTCCTCGCGCTGGCCGAAGTGCCTGCACCGAGGCTCGATCCGGCGCTCCGAGGGCTCCAGCACCTCCTCGACGCCCGCCTCGATCACCCCGCGCTTGATGGCGTCTACCCGGATCCGCACCCGATCGCCGGGCAACCCCTTGCGAACGAGCACGCCATAGCGCTTGAGCTGACCCTGGGGGCCGACCGCCACCCTGAGCCACGCCTCACCCTGCCCCTTGGCGTCGAGGCGCTCGACCACCACCTCGAAGTTCTGACCCTTCTGCGGGCGACGCGGGATCGCGACCACCCCGCTGGTGACGCCGTCGTCAGAGACGCCGTCGGCATGATCGACGTCGTCCGTCAGGACGTCGTCGGAGACGCCGTCGGCACGATCAACGCCGTCGGCACGATCAACGCCGTCGGCACGATCAACGCCGTCGGAGACGCCGTCGGCACGATCAACGCCGTCGGCCTGATCGACCTCGTCGAGTGGGCCGATCTCAACAACTGATTTATCTGGAGACATCTTTGGTGGACTCTTCGCTGATCTATCGAAATAGTGGTTGGTTATGCCCGCGCGCATCGCGCTGGAGGGCGGCGGTGATATTGACACGTCCTCGGGTGGGAGTCACACTGCCTCGGTTGGTCGCCCCGCCCGCCTGGACAGGGCGAGCGCGCTCCACCTTCTGAAGCCACGCAGCCATTGGGCGCGATCCCGCGCCGCCGCCCGTCAGAACCCCATGATCGCATCAAACCACCCGCTGGCGCCGACCCACCTGCCCTCATCGACGGTGCGCATCGCCCATCGGACGGACGTCGGTTGTGTGCGGACGGTCAACGAGGACAGCTACCTGATCTACGAGCCGCGCGATCCCTTCACGCACGCGGCGCGCGGCAAGCTGATCGTCCTGGCCGATGGGATGGGCGGGACCGTCGGCGGTGACAAGGCCAGCCGGCTCGTCGTCAAGGCCACGAAGGAGGCCTATTACGATCAAAGCCGGGATCTGAAGGTCTCCGAGGCGCTCGTCGAGGCCGTCAAGCGGGCCAACCTGACGGTCTACGAGTACGGGCACCAGAACGAGGCCTGGCGAGGGATGGGCTCGACGTGTACGGCCGCCGCCATCCACGGCCGGATGATCCACTTCTGCCATGTGGGCGACTCAAGGATCTACCTCGTGCGGGATCACCGGATCGTCCAGCTCACCGACGATCACAGCAAGGTGTCGCAGCTGATCCGCGAGGGTCGCCTCGACGCCCAGCGGGTCGGCTCCCACCCTGAGCGCGGCGTGGTCCTGCGCTGGCTCGGGGCCTCCGCGGATGTGCAGGTCGACGTCCCGCCGCACCCGCTGGAGATGAAGGCCGGCGACCGGCTCGTCATCTGCTCCGACGGGCTGACCACGCACGTCGGCGACATCGAGATCATGCGCCTGGTCGACCAGCGCGACCCTCGGCAGGCCGCCGACCGGCTCGTGGAGCTGGCCAAGGCGCGCGGCGGCTCGGACAACATCACCGTCCTGGTCGTCCAGGTCGTCCAGGTCGTCTCCCCCGTCGCCCAGCAGTTCAACGCCCCCATCGTCGCCCACGAGTCCCCCAGGCTCTGGACCCCGCCCTCGCCGCTGTCCGGCGACGCCCGCCGCGGCCAGCAATGGCGCGTGGCGCTGCTGGCGCTGGCCGTCGTGCTGGCCATGGCCGCCGTGGCCGCCTGGATCTACGAGCGCCTCGACGAGGACCCCGACGCCCCTCAGGCCGCCACTCCCGCCGAGGCCCCGACGCCCAGCGCCGAGGCCCCACCGGCCAAGGGCGAGGGCGCCACCCCGAGCCTCGCCGCGCAACCCGCTCAGAGCGACGCGCTGCCCGCGCAGGGCGGCGCAGAAGCTCAGGGCGATCCCTCGGAGGGGTCCGGCGCCGGCGAGGCCGCGCTGGCGGAGGGCGGCGGCGAGGGCGAGGAACCGGCGCTCTACCCCCCGCTGGCGTTGGGCGACGGCCAGTTTGACCCGGACATCCAGCCCCGCAAGGACGGGCCGGTCGGCGGGCAGGTCATCGGCGGCCGCGCCCTGGATCGGGCGCTGGAGAAGATGAACGACCCCAAGAGCCCCGTCTGCGCCGAGATGCGCAAGCAGATCGCCGAGAAGCTCGGGATCTCCGGCGCCAGCACCGAGGAGTTCGTCCAGGCCATCGCCGCCTACCAGAAGAAGAACGGCCTCGACGTCGTCGGCCACCCTGGCCCGCAGACCCGGACGAAGCTCTTCGGCTTCGACATCCGCCGTCGCGTCTGCTCCGGCGACCCCGTCAAGGCCGAGCAACCTCAGCAGATGCCCTGATCTCGCCCCCCGCTCGACCTGTCTGAACCTCGAAAACCCATGAGCCTATCCCAGTAACGTATAGAAGGTGTAAAGTGGCCTCGTGGACATCGAAGATGACGACGAGGTGAGACGATGGCAGGACGGTTTGAGGGGCTCAGCGATCTGGAATGGCAACTCTTCGCGGACCTGTTTCCTGTGC